>Ga0137432_1000854_pt1 | contig 11720 bp, 22 predicted proteins | sample EasRivERMZT820_2_FD_102337 | JGI IMG/M metagenome (GOLD analysis project Ga0137432, IMG submission 102337) | Soil microbial communities from meander-bound floodplain in the East River, Colorado, USA - East River MetaG ERMZT820_2 | ecosystem: Environmental > Terrestrial > Soil > Floodplain ...
GCGAGCACCAGGCACGCGACGCCGGCGATCAGCAGCGCGAGGATCGGCGTCACAGTGGTGCCTCCACGCGCGCAGTGATGTACGTCTCGAACGCCGCACGCGCCTGGTCGACGGCGCGCTTCGCGTGCTCGAGGGTTTTGTCGGTGTCGGCGATCGTCTGCGTCGCCCGTTGTCGCGCATCCCGCACGCGAGCGAGCTGCTGCTCAGCGCGCACCAAGTCCTCGACGAGCGCGTCGCGCGTCGCGTCCGCGATGTCGGGTTTGAGAATCGGACCCTCGATCGGCTCCTCGAGGAGCGGGATGGTGCTCACGTGCGCACTTTCGCGTGCTTCGGGATGTCGATCTCGATCCACTCGGACGGCTTGCCCGTCTCTTCGGTGCACGCCACGATGAGCGCCTCGACGACGGCGCGCTCAAGGCCATGCCCCGCGACGAGTTGCTCGGTGAGCTTTACCGTATTGAGCCCGCTCCGCCCTTTCTGGCCGCGCAGCGTCAGCCCGTATCCGATGCAGGTCACCTGGTCGCCGCGCTCGGTGAGCCCGGCTGCTTTGAACAGCGGGACCATGGCCTCGCGTTCGGCCTTCTCGAGATCGACGTACTTCTGCCCGCCGAATTCCTTGTCATCGGCCGGCACGACCAGGGCCCGGGCCCATTTCGCCCACCGCCGCACGCGTGTGTCGAGGTCGGTCAGCGCCGGATAGCGGAGGTAGGTGCCGGCGCGCGCGAGCTCCGCGCCGGTGACGCGACGGAGGCCTCGGGCCGCCATGGGCGTCTCATGAAACAGGTCGGACTGATGGGCGGCGGAGCTGAGTGGCAACTGGGGGGGTCGCTGCCCCTCAGCGTCGCCGTAGTGTGCGGCTTTAGGAAGAGGTTACGGCAGTGCGGCGCCGGTCGGCGGGCGCACGACGATCATGATCGGGCCATCGAGGGCCGCGGCAAGTCGTACGAGCGTCGAGACTTTCGGGTCGCTCTCGGCTTTCAGAATCGCACGCAAACCACGATCGGAGAGATGTGGATTGGCGGCCTCGACGAGCTGCCGCTGCGTGAACTGCCGGCGCGTCTGATGGGCACTGACCTGGCGCCCGATCTCGAGCACCGCGGTATCAAACGAGCCCTTCAACCCGGGATGGTCGCGGAAGGGATGCCGCCAGCGGCGATACTGGGCGCGGCGGCGAGGGGAGGCCATGTGACTCGGCCATTGTAGCCCCAACCGTATAAATCGCTTGCTGTGTAATGGTTAGGGCTTGTCCCGAGCGGGCGTGACCTCCGCAAGATCCACGCTCACCATGCTGTCAGCGTTTATACGTCCCCGGCACAATCCGCGCAACCTCTCCAGCTTTTAACTTACAGTCCCGTAGGAGGCTCTTTAGCGTCTTCATTGGGGCAATCGGAACAGGTGGATCGCCAGCGGTCAGTTGCGCCTGCTCGCAGGTATGACTATCGCTGCCAGTCTCCGCCACGTAGTAGGTCGCTGGTTCGGCCTTGGTGTTGCCAGGCGACTGGTAGTGGGCTAACGCCGTGGTCCTGCCGTATTAACTTGGCATAGAATCGCGACGGTTGAGGCCGCGTTTGAGGGCCGCAACCTTGCCGAAGACAGTCTCGCCCTGGTTAGCCCCAATCGTTCCCCTCGCCTTTGTTACGTGGTCGGTCGTAGTTGTAGCCGGGTTTTGTCAGAAGCACGAGATTGCTTCTGGCGTCATAGAGCGTCCTGTCGAAGCGGGTTTGTCTCGATTGCAACATCCCTCGTACTCCCTGTTCAGTGATTTCAATCGGGCGTTGAAACTCAGGCCGGCTACAGTAGGCTGTATGAGCCGAGCCTTGACGATCGACACCGGGGTCCATGTAGTCAACGTAGCCGATGACATAGAGTCGGTGCCCATGAGATGCAAGCTGTCGAAAGGCTTCAGAGAAGGTGGGCTCACCTGTAATTTCAAGGTAATTATGCCTTTCGCAAACCCAATGGCCACTTGCCTGCTGAGCCGGTTCGGCACTATATTCGCGCCCCCATGCCCTGGGCATGCCCAGCCTGCCAGACCCGAGTGCAACACAGCTCAGAGCTGCCTAGCCTGGAGCGCGTGTATCGATGCCCTGTTTGTCGGCTGAACATGAAATACGACCTCGTGACGCGTAAGATGCAGCCGATTTCACCGAACGGCAACGACGGTAACGACAACGACAAAACCAGCAAGGTAGCCTAGCGTTTCTTCCCCGCTTTCCGCTTCGGCCTCGCGCCCTCCTTCATCACCGGAGCCATCTCGTACGCGTACGTGCCCGTCGCCGCTGGCTTCGCGTACCGCCTGCGCTGCTTCTTCTTCGGCTTTGGCTTAGGCGCCGCCTTCCGGCTCCCCGGTATGTCATGGGGCGGCGGCGGCGTATGCAGTAACGCCCGGAGGTTGCCTTCCAGATCGTCGGGTAGCTTCAGTAAGTCACGCTTAGACATTTCCGAACCCGCCTAGCTCCTTGCACATTTCGTGCGTAGCCTTCCATGGAATCCGCAGGGCTTTCGAGACATTCGGGATCTTCACCTTCGATGGGTTCTTATTCCGAAGTTCTTCGGTAACCACAAAGCCACCAGTTGCGGCAGCGTGCGCGATGACCCATCCATCTCCACCCCTGAGAAACTCGGCAGAGGCGTGCTGCGAGTGTTTGCTCATAACAAATTCCGCGACCGCTTCGTAGCGTTGCTGCGCGTCCCGCCCAGACTTGCAGCAAAAATGCCCAATGTTCTTTCGCTGCTTGCACCACTTAGCGAGCCAATCATTGCCGTCCACGACTTCATCGAAGCACTTCTTCGGCATCCGCACATTGCCGTTCTTTAGTTGAGTCTCTATGAACGTCCAAAACGCTGGGACCAACTCAGGGGCGTACAGCGTGTTCTTAGCGCTGATGAGGACGCCGGAGTCGATCCAATAAATGCCCACAGCGCTACTTCCACTTCTCCGCAAACCTCACCAGCGTCGGCACCTTCATGCACAACAACTGGGCGGCGTCTCGTAGTTCGAGCTTGCCTCGATTGACCTGCGTAAGAACCGTGTCAGCAAGGCGTGGACTCATGCGGACTAGAACGTTTCTGTAGTAATCGCCTCCGCCGCCAGCCTCCCTTTTTCGGTGTTCCGCTTCGTGCCTGCGGATCGCGTTGTATTGCTCCTCGTTCACCTTTCCGAGTTCATGGGCGCGGCGAAGCGTCACATAGGTGCTCACCCAAAAGCGCCGCGCCATCCGTTGAACCCGCATCTCCGCAGGGCCTTTGGTCTCGCGCCAAGCAGAATCAAATTCCACTGTCGGAACAAGCACTTCGGCCGCGACCTTGTTACAGAACGTCTCCGTGCGATTCCTGTGGCCGTCATCGTCAAGTTCACTCGGATTCGCAATCGCGCTCTGACCGACCCAAATGTGCGCCAGTTCATGAGCGAGCGTGAACACCTGCGACGTCTTGTAATCGGCGGAATTAACAAACACCACCGGCGCAATCGGATCAGCGATAGCGAACCCCAGCAACTCTCGCGTTTCAAGTTGCCGATGGCTCGAATTACCAACGACGCCACTTCTCATCACCAAAACGCCAGCAGCTTCGGCGCGCTTACTCAGCGTCGAAAGGTAGTCGCTCCAGTTCGAGGCGGCCTCACGTAGCGTGGGATTAATACCAAGGTGCTGACGGATGGAGACGGCCACTTCTTCGACTGAGTTCCTGATGGTGAAGCCGCCGACAAACTTGAGTGCCCGGGTACCAGATTCCTTTTCGTGTTCCCTGAACCAATCCTGCTTGATGAGGATGTCGTTTAGGAGTTCAAGAAGATCGGCACTCGGTTTGTACGACCGGTCGAACCCACGAAAATCAGGCAGTGGAAGATCGGAGGTAGGCGGAGTGGGTAAATAGAAGAATCCGAAGGGAACGTGCAGAACCTTCGCTAGCGCCTCGGCCTTCACGAACGGAGGATGCGGTCCGCCGCTATGCTCCCAAGCCGCTAAGTCGCTCTCCTCAACTTCAATCCGTTCAGCGACGGCCTTGCGAGATAGCGTGCTACGCTTGAGTGCCCAGGAAATAAGAGCGGGATTAACATAGGCGAGATCAGGCTCCTTCGACTCTCGCCGCGCGACACTGATCTTAGACATAGACGCTCACTCCTCGTGATAGACTCCGAGTGAGCCGTCTACGCGGGTTCGACAGTGTCACCTGTTGATCCGCGCACAGCGCCATGAACCGCCTACTCTACTTCATCAAACGGCAGCATAATCTGGCATCCGCCCCTCGGCCCAACCGAGGGGGGCGGATGGTCCTGCCGCTGGTTACTGGTATCTAGCTCGCGAGGGGTTCGAGTCCCCTGCCCTCCACCAATCCAATTCTTCGGGCGCTTCCACTTGCGCCCACGATATAGCTCGCGTTCAATTCGAGCGCGCTCCAACTGGCTGCTTGTAGGTGAGGCGCTTTCCCTCTGCCGCCTGCACCATCAGCACCGGCCGCTGAGCGTCAGATACCTTGCGCGCGTTATAGCGGAACTCAAACTCCGAAACGTACTTTCCGAGATGGCCTTTCCCGACGTGATGAAACGTACCGACGATGCCGCGCTTCAAGAGCGAGATGAACCCTTCCGCCGTGTTCGTGTAGACGTCGCCGCGCACGAATTCGCCGCTGCCGTGGTTCACCATGTGGCGCTCCATGCCCGCAATCGTGCGCTCGCCAGTCGGCACCTTCGGTCCGTGGTAGATGTTCGTTTCGTCGGTCATCAACACCGATCCGGGCGCAACGTGTTCCTTAATTGCCGCCGTCATCGAAGCGCCAAACAGGCTAACGGCATCTGTCAGTCGTAGGTAAGTCCACGGCCCGAACGATCTCAAAGGTAAAGACTCCCCGGTCGCCCGCGAAGCACAGGGCCTTCAGGGAATGCGCGTATGCCTCCCCGGCTTCGCGGGCGAACTCATCGAAACAGTACAGGCACACGACGTGATCCCTGAGATGCACAGGCACGACCCGGTTCCACACCTCGTCAAGAACGTGAAAGTCGAACTTATCCGGTCGCCCGCACGCCTTACAGGTTTGCCGCTGACTATGCCCTTGGTGCGTCAAGGCACAGTTATCGGACGCCCAGCGAACTCGCGCCTTTTCAGTCATTTACCTTGGGTTTGCGAAAGGCATAATTACCAGTTTTATCTTTATCTTCATGACGTGCCCTCCGTGCGCCCCCGTGGTCATCGGTCGGCCTCACTTCTCATTCGAACAGAACGTCGCTGGCGCGCAGCTCGCCCCGGCCCTCGAGGAGGCCGAGCGTTCGTAACTTGCTCACGGCGCCCCGGAAGCCGCCGCCGGTGGCCTCGTAGGGCGGGATAGTCTGCGCGGCGATCACCTCAGGTGGTAACGCGCGTGGATGCGCGGCGACGACCACGCGTAGCACCTCGCGCTCCGCGAGCCGGTTGAACTGCTGCATCCAATGCGCGACCAGCGCCGTTCCGGTCGGCAGTGGGTCCACCTCGCCGATAGCCCCTTGCCCGGCCTCGGTGATCGCCAGGCCGGTGCTGGTGCTGGTGATGAGGCCAAGGGTGCGAAGCTTCGAGATCGCCCCGCGGAACCCGCCGCCGGCCATCGCATACCCGGACTGAATCGCCACCTGTCGCAGCGTGCGCGAGCCGTGCTGGGCGAGCACCTGGAGAATTTTGCGCTCGGCAAGGCGGTTGAGCCGCACCTCGCTGGTGCTGGTCTCTATTGAGACTGGCGGCGTCACCCCTTGTGGTCGCGTTCGGGGAACGACGCTCGTCGAGACGGCTGTACTGGTCGCACATACACGGGCGTGTGGAGTCGCCGCGGCCGGCCCCGAGAGTTGCCCCAGCCGATCGTAGATCTTGAGGAAGTCCGCCGCGGCGAGACGCTTGGCGACTTCCGCGGCCGCGTCGAGCGCGACGTTGCGCGCGGTGTTCAAGTACTCGGCGACGGCGGTCTGCACTTTCTGATCGAGGCGACTCGCGGCGGCCGTGATCATCTCGTCGCCGCGCTTGCCGATCGCGTCGAGCTTCTCGAAGAGCTTCTCCAGCAGCGCGCGGTCCGCGTCGGTGAGCGCGGGCTTACTGACGACTTGAGCAGTAGAACGTTCGACGTGCTTCGCGGCAAGCTGCTGTTTCAGCTCCGCGATCGTCTTCCGCAGTTCGCGCGGGTCGTTGGCCTTCGACTGCTCGATCGACTCCGCCATCGCGGTTTTGAGTTGCTCGACGTCGATCGGTGTCAGCGGCCGCGTGGCCACCTTCGACGATCCGACCTTCGGCGTGCTCGAGAGATCCGCGGTGATACGCGGCAGGATACGCACCGTCTTCGAGACGTTGAGAAACATCGGGCTCTCGACGTGCGGCTCGCCGACGTCGAGCTTCTGCAGTTGGCCGATGATGTCCTCGGCGACCCCGTGATCCGCGACCCACTCCTTGACCGTCTTGCGCTCCTGCGGCGCCGTCATCTGAAAGGCGAATAGCGTCCCGCTCATGTTGAGCGCCTTCTTGTTGATTTCCTGCGGGCGCTGCGAGATAAGGCTGCCGCCGATCCCGAAGTTGCGACCGATCTTCCACAGCCGTTGGAACTCGTGCAGCGTGCCCGCCTCCAGACCCATCGGGTTCTGCGGCAGGAATTCCTGACATTCCTCCATGAACAAATGGATCGCGGCGGGTTGCGCCTTGCGTCGCTGGAAGAATCGCTCGGCGAAGGCCTTCGCGAACCGCTGCTGCTCAGACGGGATGAACTGGCTGACGTCGAGCACGAACGAGATACCGCGATCGCAGACGACGTCGGCGATGAGCGCGCCGGCCGTCGGCTGCAGGGGCAGGTCGCCGTACAAGCCACCGAACACGACGACGTCGTACGACGGGCCGCCCTTCTGCGCCGGCACGCGGAGGCCTCGCCACACGCCCACGGGATCGAGCGCGCCGATCTGGGCGCCGGCGTCCAGCATCAGCTCGGCGAGCTTCATCGCGCCGTACGTCTTGCCGCTGCCGGTGCGCCCCAGCCAGGCGAGCTTTTCGGTGACCGCGTCGAGCGGGAGATTCAGGGTGTCAGCGAGCTTCAGCATGCGGGAGCTGGTTCTTTCTGCTTCGGTAGCGGGGTCTTGCATTTCCAGCACACCTCGCGCAGCGTGACGTCGTTGAAGACGCCGCACGTCTGGCACTGCACCATGGCATCGCTCATACGCTGAGGACCTCAATTGGTATGGCCGCGGAACGTGCGCGCCTCGCGCTGGCGCGCGCACCTGGCTCGAGAACACAGCTGGCGTATGGCGACGTGTGGACGTGTGCACATGCTGCAGCGTCGCCCAGGTGCCGTCGGTGAGAAGAATGAGATCCGCCATCATCAGCACGCTTCGCTCGCCGTGTGCACCGGCAGCCTGGAAGGGACACCGACCTCGCAGACCGGGGTAGTCTGCGTTCCCAGCGGCTGGCTCCGCTCCGCGAGGCTGCCGGTGAACCTTCGTTACAACCCCGCACGCCCAGCGGCGCGCAGCTGCGGCCGCGCCGGCGCCACCGGTGTCAGCTTCACCTCGTCACCGTTGGGGAGGAAATTCGTGCTCGTCAGCGCACCGGTGACCTTCAGAAACGTCACTTCCACCTTCGCCGACTCCACGATGACCTTCGCGACGTCCGCGATCGCACGGGCGCGGGCAATGTCCATCGGCTTCTCGTCGTCGTGGAGTTTTTCGAGGGTCTCAAAGAGGTGATTGCGTAGGTCTTCGATCTTGTTCTTTGCGGGCATCGGTTCGTCTCCGAATCTGCCGGTTGAGCGCACCGAGCAGTTGAATCGTCGCGGCGAGCGGTTTGGGTAGGTTGTGCACCGTGTTGCGTGCCATCAGCGCGCGTCGCGAGATGCACTCCAGGTTGTCGAGTCTGATATCGGTCCGGTCGCCGTTCTTGAAGGCGAGCGCATGGCCGCGAGGCACCGAGCCGTGCGCCGCTTCCCAGACCAGGTAGTGATCGAGCTTCCAGTTCCGCGTCCATGACACGTTCGGCGTGTCGGCGATTTTCCGGTAGACGTAGCCGTCGCACAGGCGCGTGCTGCCGACCGGCATGTGATGGCTGGCGGCCTTGCCGTTGCGCTGCCTCTTCTTGAACTGCGTCTCCTTCATCCGGCCCGCGCTCCACCCTGGACGACGCAGGCCCTTGTTCGCCGGCGCGTGGCCTTTCGTAAATCGGAACATGGCTCCGACGTTGTCACCGCGGCGCAAGCGGCAGGCGTCCGCACTCGCGAGATACGCGGCACTCTTGTGCAGCCTCAGCAGCTTGGCGCGCGCGTACACGGCCTTCACGGTTCGGCGTACGTGACGGGCAATGGTCGGTGTTGGTTCGTGCGGGTAGCGCTTCCGCATCAGTCGGTCATCCGCGCGATTCCACAGGCGCTTGCCGGCGCGAAAGCGATCCCGCGTCACCGATGCCCTCGTCGATACGCGCGCAGCAGCAACCCCCACAGCACGGCGCCGGCGACGAGCAGCGCAACCAGGTTGCCGGTCGTCATCCGTGCCGCCCTTCGATCTCGGCATAGGCGCGACCGAGCGTACGGACCTCGGCGGCCGCCGGCGACTCGGCTTCACGGCGGTCGTCATCGGTCACGGCGACGTCGACGGCGCAACACCGTCGTAGCCGGAGGGGATGGCCGTCTCGGTCGCGCTTCGAGACGGTCAGGTGCTCCACCTGGAACGACAACCGGTCCGACCCTGGCCGCACGCGAAACATGTCGTCAGCGTCCACGCTCACGCGGACCCTCCGACCGCGCGCTTCAGGCGGGCGCGAAACAGGGCGGACTCAATCGCTTTGCGGACGACGGCGCCGTCGTAGGCGATGCCGAGGGTCGCGCAGCGGGACTTTGTGGCGTCCGAGACCTCGGCGTACTCGGCGCTCGTGCCGAGCACCGGAAAAATCTCTTTCAGGATCAGGCTAGTGATGACCTCGATGTTCCGGTCGGGGTCGTCGTGTTCGGGAGGCGTGTCTCGCGGCGCAGCCGCAGCTTTTCCTGTACCTGATCCTGATCCTGATCCTGATCCTGCTTTCTGTACCTGTTTCTGTACCTGCCGGAACCCCTTCGAAGGGGCTTCCAAGGGGCTTGATCGCGAGTCCGAGTTTTCCACATTTCCACAGGGCGCCTGTGGACGCGTGGCCTGGAGTGCACGTGCGTCGGCATCGGCGATCGCCTTTGAGACCGGGCGGAGCGGCGGCCCGATGCGCCCTTCCGGGAGTCGGAGTTGCTCGGTGTAGCGCTCGAAAAACGGCCCGAGAAACGGGTTGGGCCGGGCATTGCGGTACTGCTTGAGAATCGCGTGGTGCCGTCGATCGTTCGCGGCGATCAGTTCGTTCAATTGCAGCTGATGTTGAATGCGTGCCATCTCACGCACCCAGACGTGCTCCGTGCCCATGTCGTACGTGGCGAATTCCAGGACGTGCAGATCGTGCAAGGCGCGGAGGATGGGCAGCCGGCCTCCCAAGACAAAACATTCGTGCTCGACGTCGCCTAACGGGAGTTCGTACAGGCCAATAGAGTTCGCGTGCGGACCGTAGACCAGATACCTCGAGAGAATTGTGGCGTCCTTGCCCTTCTGTTGGATCGCGCGGCCCGTCGGGCCGGTCCAGAACCGTGACCAGACGATGCGGTAGAGCCCCAGACTCACAGCACCAGCCTTGTGTCGACGGAGACGGCGACGTCCTCCGCGAGGATGGGACAGCCGTCGCGCGCGAGCCCGACGACGACCTCGTCGATCGCCAGGCCGAACCGTGTGCAGATGTGATCAAGGAGGCGCGCGCGCTGGTCGCCGCGCAGCGCCGAGAGTTTCAGCTGATAGACGGGTTGCACCCCGAGGCCGGGGAGCTCGGCGAGGATCGGCGCCGGCGCTTCGATCTCGACCATCGGCGTGCGGAAGACGCGCATCCAGTCGCGGTACCGCGGCGACGCCGTGTTCAAGTGCGCGTGAGTCGGGTTGATCGCCATTACGGTCCTACCTTTTCGCGGCTAGTGGTCTCGTGCCGCAGGCGCCGCACTGCGTCGTGCCGCGCACGATTGCTCTCGCCAGGCACGCCGGGCAGATACCGAACTTCTTGGCGCCCTCGCGGCGACGCTGCGCGGCGCGCTTCGCGTCAGCGGCCATGGCGCTCCTGGTGGACGCCGATCCGTTCGCGCGGGTCGCTCCATTCCGGCAGCACGCCCGGCGCGAGCTCCTCCTCGAGCACGCGCTCGCGGACGTCCTCCTCAAACGAGAAACACAGCACCCACCGTCGGCCGGCGCGCACCTGGTTCGCCCACGGCGGCTTCACCTCAGTGATCGAGCGACGCTCGACACCGAAGGCGCTGCGCCACCGAGGCCCCGTCAGCCACGCGCGCGGCATCGGCAGGTTGTCGATCGACCACAATCGCGATCGGTGTGTCGTGAGACCGCCGCCCCGATACGGCACCCGATGCGCGCGCCGCCTGGCCGCGCCAGCTTTAGCCGCGTGCTTCCGCGCTTCACGCTCGAGGCGGGCTCCCTCCATGAATTCCCACATGCGTCGATAGCTCGCATCGGTGCGCATCGCGTGCTCGTGTGCGGCCAGGCGCGCCTGGTCGAGCGTGATCGTTTCCGTCACAACACAGCCTCCCATACGCCGTGGTCACTGCATGAACCGCGCGCAGCCCGGCGTCGAGCAGCGCGCCATCAGGTGCCCGTTACTGGCGGCCCGCGAGTATGTGAGGACGCCGCCGCACTGATTTGGACAATCGAACGAGCCCGAGTCGGCGCCGCGCCCGCGTTTCCACGTGCCGGCCCGCTTAAAGATGGCTTCGAGCGCCACTATGATTCGATCGACCGTCGCGTCTGTCGGCTGCGCGCCGGCCTCGCGCGCAGCGGAGTCGCCGTCGCCACAGTGTGCGCGCGCGTCGAGGGGTTGCCGACGCTCAGCCACGGCGCCGCCTCTCCGCCCGCGCGATGTTGATCAGGTTCTTACGGAGGATCGCGAGGTCGCGGTCACTGATCATGCCCTTGACGTAGAACGCGAGCTCGCCGTTCGATCCATTCCTCGAGCTCGCGATCGGCCCGGCGGATCCGCCGCAGTCGCCGGTGCTCGGTGACCACGGTGCGCCGCCGCCGCACCCCTGCTGCTGCTCAGCCACGGCGTGCGCCCTCCATCGACTCTCGACCGCGGTTAATCCAGGCCTCGAACGTCGCCGGCGATCCCCACGCCTCGCGCGGCGCGTAGTTGTTGAGCACGAAGACGTACTCGTAGATCGCTTGTTGGTTGTCCTCATCGGCCCGCGCGCAGGCCTCAGCGAGATCGTTCGAGAGGATGGCCGTTAGGAAGTGGCCCGGCTGGACGCCGTAATAACGCAGGTAATTGAGCAGCCCCTCCCGGCAATGCCGAGGGATAATGCCGATGTGCCGCTCTAGTTCGGCATCCATGTCCGGCGGGAGCAGGTTCACGGATCCGCGCTCACACACGGCGGCGCTCCTGCTCGTCGAGCGCACGCATCCGGCCGACCCACTGCTCCGCGGAATCAGGGATCATGCGCGCGCCGCCGTCGTGCATGTTCAGCAGGGCCGCATAGTGGCGGGCGAGTTGCACGAGCGTTTCCAATCGAAGCCACAGCTCGTCGAAGCTGACCTCGTCACGTGTCGGTGGCAACGCGACCGCGGTGCGGAGCTGCTCGAGGCGACGCGACAGATCGATCCGCCGCCAATCGACAAGGAACAGCGCAGCCAAGATCAGCGCCTCCTCGCGGGTCGCCTCGCCGGCGCGCAC
>Ga0137432_1000857_pt1 | contig 11705 bp, 6 predicted proteins | sample EasRivERMZT820_2_FD_102337 | JGI IMG/M metagenome (GOLD analysis project Ga0137432, IMG submission 102337) | Soil microbial communities from meander-bound floodplain in the East River, Colorado, USA - East River MetaG ERMZT820_2 | ecosystem: Environmental > Terrestrial > Soil > Floodplain ...
GCGTTTGTTGTGGCGAGGCGGAGATGACTTTGCGATTGGTCATACGATTGCTGGAGATGCCCCAGCAAAGAGGAAAGGACGGCATGCGTTTGCGGACCGTCCCTGGTTGATTCAGTGTTGGAAACTACTTGTCTTTTGCGGCAGGAGCGATGGCTTTCCACACGTTGTCCAGCCGAACATTGAGTTTCTCGATTGGCACTTTGTGCTCGCGGGCAATGGCCAGCCATTGTTCGCCCGATTGCCGCTCCCTGAGGAAGGTTGCCGGCGGCTCCTTGGTTTCCGCGGCCATCACATTGGCGAGCAACAATCCCGCCCCGCCCATATTCGGATGACGCTGGTGGTGAAGACGCACTTTCTCGATCGGAACACCTGTCTCGACGGAGATGTGTTTTATGGCCAATTGCATCACTTCCGGGTCTTTAACCGTGGCGTCGTTGATTTGAGTGACCCGCTTCCTGAAGTGCGTGGTCGGATCGTCTTTATCGGCGGCGCGCACCGGCCCGCTTCCCAGTGCCAGCCCGATCGTTGACGTTATTAGCGCGAATAACAGTTTTTTCATAATTTTCCTTTGCTTCAACATGCAGGTTACAATGCCACCGGAAGCGCGGGTCAGTAAAGGTAGGGAAACTCAGCAGACTTCGCTCGTGGACAGAGTAAGGTTCGGCGATCATTGATTCACAAGTGCCGATGTCACAGCACGGTGTGCCGCCGCAAGTTCTGTTATCTACATACAAGCTTGCACCGGCTCGTGTGTGCGCTCTGTTTGAGTTGGGAGCTTTTCCCCGGCTTTGATGTTTTGTTGCAAAAGTCCCTGCTGACGCTATACAGAACAAAGCCATGAACGCCGGACAAAGGCAAAAAACTCCGCACCGCTGCCAGGGCGTCACGCGCCGTTCTTTTCTTGCCGACACAGGCATGGGATTTACAGGTCTGGCGCTGGGCGCGATGCTCTGGAGGGATGGAATGGCGCGAGCGGAGAGCGGCTCATTGCCAACGCGGCCACCCGATGGCCGACCGCACTTTTCCCCCAAAGCAAAGTCGGTCATTTGGATTTTTCTGTGCGGCGGCGTCAGCCATCTGGAGAGCTTCGATGTCAAACCGGAGCTGAACAGATACGCTGGCAAATCGATTGACGAGACGCCTTACAAGGACGCCCTCGATCCGCAGAAGGTCAATGCGAACCTCGTTGGCGCCAATCCCTCACACGGAAATCGCAAAACGATCATGGCCTTGCAGACCGGTTACAAGGCGTATGGGCAGAGCGGATTGATCGTTGGCGACTGGTTCAAACATGTCGGGGCGTGCGCGGACGACATTGCGGTGGTGCGCTCGCTCTGGACGATTCACAACGACCATGGCGCGCAGCTTACGTGGCAGACGGGGCGGCATCCGCGCGAATTGGAGTACCCGACGATTGGCTCCTGGGTAAGCTACGGCCTTGGTTCGCTGAACGATAATTTGCCGGAGTACGTTGTCCTGGGCGCGCCGACCGGTGATTGTTGTGGCGGCGCGTTCACGCATGGAGCGGCCTATCTTGGTCCCGAGCATGGCGGTGTGCGGTTGAACGTCGATCCCGCGAAGCCGCTGCCTTTCATCGCTCCGGCTGGCGGCGCCATTACGCCTGAAGAGCAAATGGAAAACCTCAGCCTGCTCGGCAAACTGAATCGTCTGGCCGGAATCGATTATCCCGACGATAAGAATCTGCGTGCTCGCATCAAGGCCTACGAGTTGGCCTTTCAGATGCAGACCTCCATTCCCGAAACACTCCAACTGGGCAAGGAGGGCGAATCCACCCGCAAGCTTTACGGGATGGATAAATCGGAGACCAAAACGTTTGGCGAACAATGTCTCGTCGCTCGCCGGTTGGTCGAGCGCGGCGTCCGCTTCGTCCAGATCTTCCACGGGGGTGGTGGAGGCGGCGAGTGGGATGCACATTCGGAGATCAAAACCAATCACACCAAGCTTGCCCAACAAGTGGACCTGCCCATAGCCGGTTTGCTGAGGGATCTCAAACAGCGCGGTCTGCTGGACGAAACACTGGTTGTTTTCGGCACCGAGTTCGGCCGCACGCCCGGCGCGGAAGGCACGGGCCGCGATCATCATCCGCAAGGCTTCTGCGCCTGGCTGGCCGGGGGAGGGGTCAAAGGCGGAGTGACTCACGGGGTTACGGACGAATTGGGCTTCCACGCGGTGGAGCATCGTCACTACGTAACGGACATTCACGCCACGGTCTTGCATCAACTCGGGTTGGATTCCCGCAAGCTGGAAGTGCCCGGTCGCAAACGCCTCGACATCGATCACGGCGCAGCAATCAAGGAGATTATTCTTTGATGCGCTTCCTGGAGCGTAAGCATTGCGCCGCTCCAAGCTTTATCGATTGCCAAAAGTAATTTCCAAAAAGGTGGGCAACGCCCTGCTGGGCGTTGCGTCAAACCGGCAGGTTTGCCCCACCTTTTTGGAAATGACTTTTGGCAATCAGCTAGGGCAAAAGGACGACGCGATAAAAACGCTGCGTGGCCGGTATGACGCCATCCAGTTTTGTGGTAATGGGACCGTTCGCCGTCACATTTCCGCTCAGGTCCGTCCAAGAGGGATTTTCAAGTTCAGACTTGAATTGCACGCTGTAGGTTTCGCCCGGAAGCGAGCGCCAGGCAATAGTCGTGCCCGATTCCGACATGCTTACCGAGATGATGTAGGGCGCAGGTTTTTCGATCGCGCCCAATGTCACGATGTCGCTGCGGAATTTTTTGAAGGCGCGTTCGGGCAGAAGCTTGGCCTGCGTGCCGTCATTGTACAAGTCGGCTCGGCCCAGATCGCTTATCAACTGAAATGCCGTGTTCGAAGTCCACGGGGGAGCAGGCAGTTGGACGATGGCTTCCGGATTCAGTCCTGTCAGATCCGCGGACCGTTGCTGTGGCGCGGCCGAAGGGTTGCCCGTCCAGGTATAGAATTTGAAGTCATTCGGTAATCCGGCATTGGTCTCACCTGGTGGACCGCCAATAATCAAATAGTTTGTGGAAGTCCCCTCCAGGCTGCGGATGCCGCGTCCGTAGAGCTCCAGTTCAATGGGCGTGCCGAATACGGCTGAACCCGGTGGACCGTTGTTGGCCGCGAGCGTGGTGAAGTTGAGCACGGGCACGATGAGCGCGTAGGTCCGATTGGTGGCGGGGACGATGGGCGCGCGCAAGGCCACATAGGCAGTGGTCGCGCTGCCCGGCGCCATGGCCAGGCCTTCGATATTAAACCCATTGGGCGCTTTCGGCTCGGTTCCTTCGGCGGTGCTGGCAAGGAATCCGTAGTAGTGAGCGCCCTTCCCGTGTGCGTTGTTCACATCCCAATTGACCAGGTCCAGCTTCAGATAATCGTATCGCCCCACATACGTGAGCGTGCTGGACGCGCCCGTGCCCGAGACATCCGTGACAAAGAGCCGCGAGCGATTCGTGCGGCCTTCGCCGATGTTGGCGTGCGAATGCGCCCCAATCCAATAGACGCGATTACCCACGCGTGTGGACGCCTCGATGTCCACTTCCCGTGGCCTCCCATTTTCAATGTCCGTCAAGCCGAGGAACGGCGTGCAATCCATCTGCCACACGGGCGCGCCGGATTGATTGCGCTGGTACATCCGAATGACCTGGTTTTCGTCGTCGCCTACGAACATCAAGCCGGCATCGATCGCAATTGCCGCCGAGGCATCCGCGGCGCCGGTATGAAATCGGCCGCCGGGTCTGCCCATGGCCGAAGCAGCGTAAGGAAAAGTCGCCTGGGCGACGGTGGTGCCGTCGTTGACCCGCACGGTAATGGTGGAGTAACCCACCCCCACCGGATTGAGTTGCAATGTTCGCTGGCCGCCCACTCCGGCTGTGACGTTCAAATTCGCGTCGGGAACTACCTCCGGATTGCTGCTGGTGGCGGTCACGGTCAACGCGCCCGGAGGTGTTTCGTCATCGTCCACCAGGAAGTTGACATTCGGATTCGTCGGATCGCCGATCACACCCGACAATGGGGCCAGCGGGCTAATCGTGGGCGCGGTGTTGTTGTAGCTGCCCGGGCTCAAGGGTGTGCCCGGCGGAAAGTTCGAACTCACGTTGCTGCTATAGGTAAGCGAGTCGCCGTTGGCACCAGCCAGGTTGCCGTAGAACCACGCCTCAGCCAAACGGGGAACATTGTTGGAAAGAAAACGACTAGCGGCATCAGGCGTGCCCGAGGTCTGCGTCAGGATAACGCCGCCATAAACCACGTCATTGCTATCGCCGTCGGACCACGCCAGCGCATCCAGAATGGCGGTGCCATCCGGCAGTTCCTCCAAAACGCCGTTGTCGCCGCCATCCAGATCTTCGCCCTCGTTGATTTCGGCCGGACTGCTGACCAGCAAGAAAGAAATCGTTCCATTGCCCAAGGCACCGCCCGGCTCATCAAGCTGCGGGTCGTGGATGACGGACGTGTCAGCCGAAACGCTGTAAGGGTGCCCGTTGGCAGCCACAAGCAGCAGGCCGTTGCTGCCCAAGGTGGCCGAACTCAGGTTTACGACCATGTCCGTCGTCCCCGGATCGCTGTCGCTGTCCCCTTCAATCACCAGGACATAAATATTGTTCAGCGAAGCGCCGGGTGTTCCTCGAAGTTCAATGAATTCGTACGGTCCGTCATTCGGCCCGGGAGGATTGACCTTCAGCTCGCTCAACAACACGACTTCATTGTCCATGACATGGGCTTCGACTGTGCGCACCAGGGAAGTGACAGGATAGTTCACCGTCCCACCCGTGATCGCATGGCTGATGTAGCCGAAATGGGGCAAAGACTCCACAGCCGTGTCATCCACCGCCCGCACCAGGACTGTCTTTGGCAACGTATTGGTAAAGCTTAGACTGCGCGTACTGCCGTAGGTCGCGCCGCCATCCGTACTGATTTGGACCTGCGGATTGGCGTTGATCTGAATGGTCACGGTGCCATTGGGTGAGGTGTTCAGGGCGATGGTGTAGGAATCCGTAGCGCCAGCTTCGGCGACGACCGTGCTACTGCCCGACTGAAGGATGACGACACCGGGCATTGCGGGCGCTCCAAAGTTCGGCGCGCCGATGTGATTCAAAGCTGCGCCCGCCCGAGCCGCGGGGACGGTAGTCGCGCTGCCGCCCAGCGTCCAATTCGGCGCAGCGCCACCGAGATTGTCGCTCGCCACCCACTCCGAGGCGCTCCAGCCGGTCGAATTGCCGTTGCGCCCGACATAGCCTGGAACAAAGCCCACGGGTACGATCGTGCCAGTCGTGGCCGTGGCAGTTGAGTTTCTTCTAAAATTGATCAAGCCGTAGGCGATATCGCCCAGGCCATCGTTGTCCAGGATTCCCACGCCATCGATCACGGCCCAGCTTGCAAACATATCGCCGTCTGGAGTGCCATCGTTGTCCGCATCCAGATCACCGTCCAGCGAAGGTGGCGCGCCGCTTTGGATGAGCAGAAAGGTGACGGACGCATTGATTAAATCGGTGCGGTCGGAATCGCCGCGATGCCCAACGGAACTCGACGCACCATCGCCCCAACCGGGGCCGCTGTTGGTGTTGATGAGCACCGTAGAACTCGCATGACCGCTGTAAGTGCTGGTTTTCTGCATCAAGGCCAGAAAGCCGTTGCCGCCAATCGCCCTGCCCGAAAGATCGAAAACATTTCGGATTGCGCCTGGATTGTTGGTATCGCCCTGGAGAGAGACGAGGTAGGTGCCGGACGGCAAAAGCAGGTTCGGCGTCCCGCGCAGTTCGATGTATTCGTTGGGAGCATCCGTGCCAGGTGGATTAAAAAGAATCTCGTTGATGAAGATTTGTGAATGGGCGCTTGACGCAACGAGCACCAGACCAAGGACCCACAACTGCAACCGTGGCAGTTTAAGATCTTTCATAACAGGACGTTGCGTGAACCAATGTGCTCTGAGGCCGTTCGTCAAAATGGACTGTAAGGAGTTTTTGCTTCGGTGCGTCAACTAACCACAACGTACGGGCCTGGTCAAAGCTGAAAGGCTGCCCTGAGCCGTAGCGATGCCATTGGAGCGCGGACGTCTCGTCCGCATAAACCGGCAAATGACCAGGCTGGCATTTGGCGCCAGCGGCTCGCTGTTATTCGGGCGGGCGAGACCGTCCACGCTCCTTTTCTGCGTGGATGCGGTTAAGCTAAGGCACTGTCACGACTCGATAAAAGCGCTGTGTGTGGATGCCGGAGGCATCAACTTTCATAGCAGTCGTTTCGGTAGCGGTTACATCGCCCGGCACATCGTTCCAGGAAGATTCGTCGAGGCTCGCCTTGAATTGGACGCGGTAACTTACGCCGGGAATGGCGCTCCAAATAAGGCTTAAATTGGTATCGGTGAGGGTAATGGACTCAATCACAGGCGCGGACAGCACGGTGATCGAAAAGCTTTTGCTATCGCCGAGAGCCGGTATCCCGTCGTCGCTGACGATGGCGCTAATTATATTGGTTGTGTTCGCCTGATTCTGATCGGGTGTCCAGGTGAAGATCCCGCTTGCCGCATCGATGCTTGCGCCTGCCGGGGCGTTGCTGAGACTGAAGCTGAAGGCGTTGATCGGAGCGTCGCTATCCGTAACGGAGTTGGTGATAGTGACCGTCGTGCCCTGGTGAATGACACGGTCCGAAATGGCTCCGAGAACCGGAGCTTCGTTCACTTCGAAAACAACAACATTGAAAGTCTGAGTGGCGTTCAAGCCAGGTACCCCATCATCGCTGACCACCAGGGTGATGGAGTTTGTCCTTGGTCCTTGGATTTCAGAGGGCGTCCAGGTGAACAGACCGGTTGTGGCGTTTACAACCGCACCGGTGGGCCCCGACAGCAAAGTGAAGGTCAGTGCGTTGGTGGGCACATCCGGATCACTGGTCACGTTTGTCACAACCAGTGTGCTGCCTTCGCTGACAGTCTGATTGTCGATTGCAGCCAACGCGGGCGGATCATTCACGGGCGTCACCGTGATGCTGGCGTTTTCGGCATTGGTGCTGAAGGCGGTCGTGCCCCCATTCGCGGAGGTGTTGGCAGTGCCGCCATTGACGCCGGTGGTTTGATCCCAGGCACGGCAGGCGATGGCTGCTGTCCCGTTGAAATTCGTCCCGGGCGCGAAACGGATCGCCGCATTGGTAGCCAGAAGGCGAGCAGCGCTTTCGGTCACAACGTCAAAATTCAGCCAGGTGGCTCCGGCGTTGGTGGAGTATTGCCAATGGCCGTTGTTGTTATCCGTTTCAACGACCGCTATGCCGCGCAACGCTGGGGCGTCCACGTCGGCAATTGAAGTTCCAATGACGGCGAGGACGAGCGTTCCGGAATTACTCACATTGGAAATGTCCTCAGCGATCGACACCAGAGCAGGATTGCCGGAGTTATCCAAAAGCGGCGCATCGTTCAAGGCCATCACGTTCACCGTTTTCGTGGCGGGCTGACTGGTTCCACCATCGCCATCGTTGAGCGTAAAACGGATCGTCCGCGCCAGAGTCGAAGGGTTTTCGGAGACGTTTGCGAAGGTAATGTTTTTGAGCAATGCCTGTGCGGAAATCGGTGTCGCATTCACCGAGCTGAAATTGATTGCCAATGGCGAAGTGCCGTTCGATCCCCCCGTGAACGAACCAATGACCGAACCGCCGAACGTGATCGTGTCGCCAGACACACCGATCTGTCCGACGCCCGTGCCTTGATGACGAATGCCCAGCCTGTCGTCGGCGGTGCCATTCGTGGAAATGTCCACGGTCAGCGCGCCCCCGTTCAAATCCAGGGAATCAGCGTCGGCGACTATAGCAGCCGCGTCGATGACAACCGCGCCGCTGTTTTCAACGTAGCTGAGTGGAGCATTGGAAAGTGTGAGGAATGGCGGAAGATTCGTCGTATCCGCGCAGCACACCTGAAAGTTGATGCTCCATCCGCCCGCGATGCTCCCGGAGCGAGGATTCGCATCATCAAGCACGTAGAGGGCCCAGGTGCCATTAGGGTTTGCGCCATTGAAAACGGAGAGCGTTTCGCCGTGGGGTCCTCCAGGCGCCGGTGTCGGAAAGCCATCGCCCATGCCGATGTTGGTCGGACGAAAGACACCGGAACTGATCGGGCTTGAATCGGGCAATGAGCCGGCCGCCGTGTCATCAAACGTCAGGGCCACATTGGAAAGATCCGAATTGCCTCCCGTATCGGACATGAGCACGACCGTTTGCCCGCCTGGTCCGACCAGCAGGATGTCAAGATCGTCTGGGTTGCCGTGACTCATGTTGAAGAGCTTTACCGTCACTCCGTTCGGAGTTTGTGTCTGGCCCAAGACGGTAATCGTGGATGGATAAGGCGAGCCGGGTCCACTCGAAGGGACGCTGATTCCGGCGCTGTTGGTAAAGGAGAACGTCCTCCCGAGCTTGAAAGTGAAGGCAACCGTGCCGAAATCGTTCGTGCCATCCTGAAGTTGAAGCGTTGCCGTCAAATTACCTCCGCACGCGCCGGCGGCCATGAAGGAAAAGGTCCGGCCCACCGCTGCGCCGTTTGTGTCCAGCACACCGTAGGTTTGCGCACTGCTCGGGGCGCTCACGCCTCCTGTCGCCAGCAAGGTTGCAACCAGGTTGCTTGTGACCATGCTTCCGGTGTTGCGCAGTGAGAAGTCCACCGTGACCGTCTCACCGGGATCGATCACACCATTGCCCACAATGCAGCTTTCAGAAACGATGGCCGAACTATTGGCAGCAACAGAAGGTCCGCTGGCAAAAACCGTCCAACCGATGTCCTTCATCAGTTCCACCGTCAGCCGCGAGTCGGACGTCGGAGTCGCAAACGGCTCCATCAATTCATCCGGAGACAGCGCGTCGCTGAAATGACTGACCGATGATCCGGACTCGACAGGATCGGGCGCGTACATTTCCACATGATCTCCGGCGCCGCGCCCCGAAGCGAGAATGTGGCTCAGGGCGGCTACGTTCGTTCCCACCCAGTGCAAATCCCCAGTGTCCGTGCTGGCGTTCTTGCGCTCGAGATCGGTCATCTGAGGATATGTTTTGCCGGTGCTGTGATCTTCCAGATTATGAATGAACGTGTCATTGAAGCCGTTCAGTCGCGCGCCCGTCGTGAGATTTACCGTGGAAAGGAAGCCCAGTCCGTGAGCGAACTCGTGCAGGATGGTGTCGAGCAGATCGATGGAATTGGCCGGCGCATTGCCATCCAGTCCGTAATACCATGGCCGGGTGGGAAGACAACCCGCGCTGCCGAGATTGCTGTTAAACGTGGCGCGAATGTCGTCAGCATCCGGGTCGAGATCTTCTCCCGCCAACGCGTTCGCCAGGGCCATTGCGTACCACGTATTGGGTCGTGGCGCGCCGGCAAAATCCCGAATGACAACCACCGGGCCGGCAGAGCCGAGAGTTCCCGAGGTCGGAGTGCAGGACATCGGATCGAAGTTGGCCCCGATGCGTATGGGGACGCTGCTCGCCAAGCGCGCTCCCCAAATTTGCGCCGCTCGTTGAAAGACCACCAGCCGCTGCTGCCCGATCGTCGTTCCATTGTTCCCGCCCACCGGCACCGCGGCAGTGGCGTCATTGAAGCCTTCGCCGGGGCTGTCGAGATTGACAATGGTAATGGTCGCGCCACGGGCAATGGCTGCAAGAATAAGCGCGGAAACCAGAACCAACACCCGAAGGCTTGACGCAGCACGATGGTGGAAACGCGTTTTCAGAGAAGCTGCCGTTATCGGCTGGCGCCGGAACTTGGGGGTTCAGGCTCGGTCAGGCATCGCGTCGTCAACTTGCCGTCCGGGTTGACCGTTGCCGTCACGGTGCTGCGGAAGCGCCCCTGTAAATCGATCTTGATGCCACCGCCGCGGGTTTTGCCAGGAATCTCGCGGAGCCCTTCACCGGATGTGCTCAGCGCATCCTCCGTTTGTGGAAGCACAAGGGCGGGTTGGGCCGGGGGCGGAATCAGTTTCCCCGTCACCGGATCCACAAAAATCTTTCGGCCAGCACTTCCCGTCGGCTGGGCATTCGTAATCGGGGTTTCCGTGTCGGGCGCGGCAGCGGGTAAGCTTTCGATAGCTGCACCCCTTCGCACGACCGCGGCAGGATCTTTCGCAGGATTGGATGTTCTTCCCCGGCTTGCTATGCCAAAGCCAACAAAAGCAAGAAGGCACAGGCAAGCCACGCTAAGACAACGTCTATGCATATAACAATACTTCGGTCTATGCAGTAACGTGCTTGAACGCAACGGCAAGGACAGAAAACGGCTGTCATCATACCGGGGACTCGAGGCGAAGGCAACCTTTAGCACGTAACTAAACTATGCAGGGCAGTAAAGGAGCGCGGACGTCTCGTCCGCCCGAATCAGAGAGAGCCGCGTGCGCCAAATGTCTGCGCCAAACCAACTCACTGTTTGGTGAAAGGGTTTCGCTTGAGTCAATCATCGCTGGAGATAGAACCAGGCTGGTCATCTGTAGGTTCGGGCGGACGAGACGTCCGCGCTCCTACTGCATGGTTACGGCTTAGACCGCTTTCAGGGCGGCGATGACCGGCAACCGGGAGGCGCGAATAGCTGGGAACAAGCTCCCAAGGATGCCCACAAGCACCGAAAAGCCCATCCCTTTGAGAGCCAACAGTGGTGTGATACGAAATCGGAAGACCAATTCGCTGAAGCTCTCGAAGCTCATGGTGCCGATGCTCCCGAAATACCGGTGCAGCAGCCACGCCGCGATACAACCCAGGACGCCGCCAATCATCGCCAGGATAGTACCCTCGGTGATGAAGCAGAGCAGAATTGTCCGCCGCCTGAAGCCCAGCACCCGGAGGGTGCCAATCTCTCGCGTGCGTGCTCCCACGCTGGCATACATCGTGTTCATGGCCGCGAAGACGGCGCCAATGGACATGGCCACAGCCAGGAAGTTGCCCAGATACCGGAATGGCAGGGCCGTCTTGGTTTGCGCGGCGTAATAGTTCACTTCCAAATCTGCCAAGAGCGGCAACCGCTTGTCCAATTCGATACGTCGAATCAGATTGGTCGTCTGTGCACCGTCCGCCACGCGCACCAGCACGCTGGAGTAATTCTCCCGGTCAAAGAGGGAGCGGGCCTCGTCGGCATCCATCCAGATCTCGGAATCGAATGCACTGTTGCTGCCTTCCATCCACCCCACGACGGCGAGCTCTTTGCCGCCTATCTTGAAGGAATCGTCGAGGTCGAATTTTGCGAAACGTCCCGCCAATCGCCGGCTAACGACGACTTCACGTTTTCCAGATGTGAACCATCTTCCCGCAATGAGCTGGACCTGTGGACGAAGTTCCATCCCCACCGGAGAGATCCCGCGCAACAGGACATTCGCCTCGCCGCTGCCGTCCTTTCGCGGCAGGCTGATCAAGACCACGACATCGGCAGAGACAAGCGGTTGACCTTTGGTGTCTTTTGCAATCTCCGGCATATAGGGAATCAAGCGGAATTGCTCGCGTGTGACCTGACTGCTGGACTCAGCCGTGGAACCCTTGCGGACGATCATGACGTTGCGTGGATCGCCGGTATTGCTGCTGGACTTCTCGATCCCTGCCGCCATCGATTGCAAGAGAACATAAACCGCCACCACCAGCGTGACGCCCAGCACGGTGAACAGCGTCGTGCGCCAGCGGACGAACACGTTGCGTATGTTATAGGTGACTGGCAGAGCCATGTTCAGTGCTTATCTCCTGACTCGGAACGCGAAACGCGAAACTCAGGGCGCGTTGCC
>Ga0137432_1000862_pt1 | contig 11659 bp, 21 predicted proteins | sample EasRivERMZT820_2_FD_102337 | JGI IMG/M metagenome (GOLD analysis project Ga0137432, IMG submission 102337) | Soil microbial communities from meander-bound floodplain in the East River, Colorado, USA - East River MetaG ERMZT820_2 | ecosystem: Environmental > Terrestrial > Soil > Floodplain ...
ACACGAAGATCTCGTCGTCCAGTGCCATCTCGCCGGCCAAGACGCGGTAGATGACGAACGTGATCCGCTGACCGATGTCGAACGGGGTCAACTTCTCGCCGATCTCATCGATGACCAACTCGGTGTTGTCATCGAACTGCACGAGCACTTGCTTGACTTTCATCGGATGTCCCCTTTGACGAAGATGTCGATCTGTTCGAGGGCCTGCGCCCAGGTATCCGCGCGCGTCCAGGCGGCAGCCTCACCGAGCATGTTCTCGGGGTTCTCTCCGCCGAAGTCCTGGTTCCACGGGCGGTCCATGAGGACCACCTTGTGGCCGAGATGGAGCAGGCGCCCGGCGACGACCGGGCTGTCATCGACGTAGACGCCGGCGCGCACCGTCTCCTTGTGCGGAGTGCAGGTGAGGAACGTGCGGTCGCGCCACGGCGACGAACACCACCAGTCGGTCGCCGCGTTCACCGCCGAGAACGTGGCGCGCGCGGAGACGAAGTGAACGGTGTAGCGCCTCATCAGCGTCTCGATCGCAGCGGGCGCGCCCGGCACGAACGCCGGACTCCAGTTCATCTGCGAATAGCCACCGATCCGCTCGAACCACGCCAGGCTCTCGGCCTTGTTGTCGAACACCGGGGAGCCGACCGCGCCCTCCCAGGAAGTCCACTCGTCCGGCTCCTGGTCGAACCACGTCCGGTACAAGCGCTGCCAGGTGCCGTAGAAGTCCAGCACCACGTCATCGAGGTCGAGGGCGATGATCATCACGTCACCGGGTCGCCGGCAACAGCGGCGTTGTCGATGAGGGTGCGGACGGCTGGGTAGAGAGTGCCGTCGTCGTAGGCGTCGCTGTAGTAGTCGAGAACTGTGGCGAGGTTGTCGAGGTCGTCGCGTCGGACGAGGACGTAGACGGCTCCGTCGTCGTCGGTGAACTTGACGTGGTCGACGGCAACGTGGTCGAGGTAGTCGTCGTGGGTCCCGTCGTCGATATCGATGTTGATGTTGATGTCGTTGCCTCCGTGGTTGTGGTGTTGTCGGTGCATTCGCCTTGTCCGCTGGATGTGTTCGTGACGCCGTTCGACCAGACGCCGTAGACGGTGAGCGACGTACCCGAGAAGCTGACGGTCGTCCAGGCGTCCGCGCCGATCGAGCCGGAGTGGCCCTGGTCGGTCGTGAACGTCATCGACTTGTCGTCCTCGGAGTTGACGATCAGCCAGATCCCCGGCGACTGACAGGAGACGGTCGTGTGGTGGGCGTCCACTCGGAGAGGTGACGCCAGAGCACCCAAAGCGATCAGCAGGGTGCCAGCGAGGTAGATGAGGATGCGACGCATCAGGGTCCTTTCACGGTCGCCACATAGATGGCGGCTTGAGTAGCCCGCGTGCGATGAGTTCGACGCGGAGTTCCTTGTGCTGAACGACGTCGGCGACCACGCGGGCGCGGGTGCCCTCGCGTCCCTCGGCGTTCAGCGAGTTGGCGACACGCCAGAGAGCGCCCGCCATATGGTGCTTCTCGGCCGTCAAGCCGAATGTCAGCGACAGGTTCTCCTGTGAGGCGCCCAGGCCCTTGACCTGGATGAGATCACTCTTCGTGTCGGAGGTGAGCACCTCCTTCGGCCGCGGCAGGCCGAACCGAGCGCAATGGTCCACGAGCAGCGGTAGGTCATGCTTGCGGATGTAATGGCCGGTCACGATGTCGGCCTCGTTGAACACCTTCACGAAGCGCCTCAGCATCGAGACCTGGTTGCTGAGGTTCTGGTTGAGGATGACGGCCTCGACGTCGTCGGAACCCAGCCAAGACCAGGCGATGCCCGTGAGCTGGGATTCGTCCCGCCACTCCGAATAGTGCATCGGCCGGCACTCGGTATCGAAGTCAAGGATGCGGAGCGTCTGGCGCGCTTGGGCGATCATCGGGCCTTCCTCGCCGCGGTCCGCACGAACACGAGCATTTCCTCGCGGGTGCCTCCGATAGACAGCACCTCGCCACGGTTCAGCGCTTCGTTGAACTCGATCGTCATCGCGTCGATCGCGTCGTTGATCACCTCGTTCAACAGCACCCGCGCCTCGGTGCGGATACGCACCTTGTTGGCGTCGTACACCAAGTCGGCGGCGCTCTTGCGTCTATAGCCGGTCATGCAACGCTCCCCGGAACGATCACTTCGCGTCTGAGCGCCATATAGGCGGGGTACCGCTTGAGGTAGTTGATGGCCCTGGCCAACACCATCACGTCGTCACGCACCGAGGGCAGTAGCCGCCGGTTGCACGGCTTCCACAACGCGCCCCTTACGACCCCCGTCTTGTGACAATGATCGATGTCGAGGTTGTACCGGGGTGTGCGCCGGCAGATCGCACACTTACCGTCCTGGTACGCGAGGATCGCTGCGTAGTCCTCGCGGGTCAGCCCGTACGCCGCCATCATGCGCGCCGCTCGCGCGCCTTGAGCGACCGACTTCCTCAGGCAGGTCGTACATGTCCGACCTCTTGCCGAGGTGAAGAAGCGCTCGGCCCGGTTCCGCCCGCACTTGACGCACGGCCGGGTGCCCTTGCTCATCCCTCGATCTCCTCCTTGTACCAGCGCCAGAAGTTCGACTGGACGTTCAGACCGGCCTGATGCCGGCGTGGCGTGATCTTCGCCAGGTCGTAACCAGCGCGGTACGCCAACGCGAGGGCCATCTGGTACCGATCCAGATCACGGTCATGGGCCTCCTGCGCTTCGAGCGCCGCTTCGGCGGCTACCGCCTTCTCGCGCTCGGCCTGGACCGAATCAGGTAGGTATAGCTGACTCATGATCCTCCAGTGTATCAGATCAGTCTGAGACTCGGCTGGACGCGATGAAGTCGATCAACTGGCGACCAATGAACGCCGTGTATGCCGGGGGAATGGACTCACACATCTCCTTGCGAGTCATCCAATCGATGTCCATGGCCTCCTCTGCCTGAGACCACGGCAGCACCACGCCTATGGGCTTGCCCCTCGTCGCCTTCGGCTGGGCGTAATGGCGCTTCTCTTGCGCTATATCACGGGCCTTCTCGCCGTAGATTCCGATAGTGCGTGGTGGATGGACACACGGAGGCGCGGAGAGATCCAACGAGGAGGGGTGGATCTCGAACAGCCGGTGGCGCCTAAGCCCCCTGCCATCATTCGATTGCAGTCCGAACATGGAGCCGCAGAGCATCAGGGGGTTGAGCAGTGGGGCTCCGACAACATTCTCGATCACGTAGGGAAGTCCAGTGAGCTGGCACCCACCACGCACCCTCTCCACAAGCAAGGGATGCTCCCTGGCGTTAGGCATCACTCGCAGGGTGGAATACCCCTGACACGGCGGCGAGGCGTGGATGACATCGAAGCCCATCCGCCACAGGCCCATGTCGAGGACGGTCAGGGCGTCACCCTGGGCGAACTCGAACGGGTAGTTCGGCTGCGGATTGATGTCCACGCCCACCACCTCGAAGCCAGCGCGATGGTAGCCCATCGCTGCGCCACCCGCGCCACAGAACAGATCGAGCAGCCTCACAGCGACGGCCTCCATCCCGCGGCGATCGCCTCGCGCGCGTCGTTGTAAAGTTCGGGCACTCGGAGCTGCTCGGCCTTGAGGAATCCGATCTTGCGGGTCAACTTGTCGCGCGCGGCTTCGCCGGCTCGGTCGTTGTCCATGCAGATCCACACCTTCTCGAACGGTTCGAGATCTTCCAGCCACGCGTCCTTCCAGGACTGCGCGCCGGACGGGAGGGCAAAGACGAACGGCGTGAACCGTCCTAGCGCCCAGCAGTCGGTCTCGCCCTCGGCGAGGATGCACACCTTCGAGAGATACTTCATCTCCAGCCAACCCCGCGGGTCGTACAGCCGCTTCGTGAACTGGCTGCCAGGCCAGGAGGACTTGCTGCCGTCCGCACCGCGAACCTTCACGCCGTAGACACCCTCACTGTCACAGTGAGGTATCAGAAGCGGGTATACACCCTCGTCCACGTCGGCGTTAAAGCCGACGACCGCATTGGCTGGGAGCGGCACGCGAAGAACACTCTCGTAATACGAGCGTCCCGCCGGATCGCGGTAGATCTTCGCCAGCTCCTCGGTGAAGTCCACGATCTGGCGCACAGGCTGACGCTCGACGTCGCCAGGTTCTTTGCCGGCCTTCAACGCTCGATGGATGATCACCGTGAGCGCCTTGCTGTACTCCACACCCGTGGCTCGCATCACGAAGTCGATCACGGAGCCGCCCTCGCCAGATGAGAAGTCCCACCAGCCAGCGTCGCCGTCGTACACGTGGAGCGACGGCGTGCGCTCATCGGGATTCGTGAAGCTTGGGATCTTCGAGGAGCTAGGCAGCTCGTAGCCGAGCAGCTCGGCGGCATCCACACAGGTGACCATCGACTTCGCTAGCTCGGCGGTGTGCTCGTGCTCACAGAAGTCGCAGATCATCAGAACTCTTCGCGTCTGACCAGCTCGACCCGGTACTTCACGCCGGACGGGGGATCGACCAGACCCTCCACCCACTGGGAGCCCCGCTGCCACGGGCTGAGCATCTCCATGTCCTTGATCAACTGCTCGATCAGGCCGATCGAATCTTCCGCCTGGAGGTGCCGAAAGTTCCGCATCATCGCGTCCAGATCCTTCTGGATGATCTTTCGCGCGGCGTTGAAATCGCGCGCGAAACGTTCCTCGCCTCTGCGCCACGGGTGGCGCAGGACCATCCACGGGTAGGTGTGCGGCGGGTAGGTCTTGGTCTTGACCATCAGGCAGCCCTCCACACGTCCCGGAACTCTGTGATGCGCAAGGTCCGATGATCCAACTGGTGGCGCACGCCTTGCGGGTGCGCTGAGCCAGCCCGGTTCTTGAGCAGTTGCAGATACAGGTCGTCGCGCACCGCGTCGAAGTCAGCCGGCGAGATACCACGCTGGAGGCGCGGGGCGTAACCGCCGATCACCGCGTCCATCGGTGCGAACCCGCCGTAACGGCCGGAGTCGATCGACAGCGGCTCGGCACCGGAATGCTGCGAGTCACCTTTGCCGACCTGATGGAGTAGTACGGTCGAGCAGTCATGCGCGCGCGTCCAGTCCCGCATGTTCTGCGCCGCCTTGTCGACCTGCTCACCTTTGCCGAGCATCCCCGAGCCCTTGATCAGCTCCAGGTAGTCGAAGATCACCAGGCGAGGCGCCGTGCCGAGCGCCTCGCTGGCTTCGGCGTACGACTCGCCGGCCTCACGGAGGGAAAGCCCTGGAGTGTCGTCGCAGACGAGACATCGGTACTTGTCGACCACCTGGTAGAGATAGTCCGGGTACTCTTCCTCGCCGGCCTCGCGCAGATCGGATTCGATCATGCCGGTGGTCGTCGGCACGTCCATCGCCGCGAGCCGCGACGTGACCATGCGCCAGTTCATTTCCAGCGAGAAGAACAAGGTGGGTACGTCCGGGTTGTTGCGGATCACGTTCAGCGCGAACGTCGTCTTGCCGACGCTGGAGAACGCCTGGAACATCGCGATTTCAGAGCGGGCCAGCCCGCCGTTCGTCGGAATGTCGAAGAACGGCAGGCCGAAACCGATGCGCGGACGCGGATCGTTCGCCCACGTCCGCAGGTCGCGGAAACCTTCGCCGACGCTCTTGATCACCACGGCACCTCTCTGACCGTGAGGCCCATGCCGCGCGCGAGCCCCACGGCGCTGGCGGTGCCTCTGCCACCGGGGGCAGCGAGAACGAGATTGGTGGGGCGCGCCAACATAGCCGCGTTGCGCTTCGGTCCGGCAGATCGGCCGTGCGTGCCCCATAGGGCGCCGATGCATTCGGTGTCGACGCCGGCCTCGTACGCCCAGCGCGACGACAGGGCATCGGCCCCCGTCATGCCCCCGTTGCGGATTAGCGTGATCGGGGTTCCGAGATCGTGGATTTCGTAGAGCGCGTCGAACAGCGCATCGCGGTCGGCGTAGTCCCGACCGCCGGTCACTACGACGATCACTCGGTCACCACCCGCCACCAGCGGACCTTGCTGACTTCGCCAAGGTGCTGACCGTTGGTCCAGAGGGTGACAGTCCCCTCGCCGCCGAGCGCTTCCGTTGCGTCCGGGTGCTCCAGCTTGAACCCGACCTCGTACGTGGAGACCGCGCCGGCATCGTCCTTGACGGTGGCCAGGCGAATGCCCTCGATGATCATCAGAGCGTCACGCCCATGCCGCGCAGTCGGTCAACCGCCCACATCGGCGCGTCCTTGATCCAAACGCCCATCTTGAACTCGCCGTCCTTGAGGGTGCGGTGACGCCAATCCGGGTTGCCGGGCTTGATCTGCCCCATCGCCTTCTGTGAACGCAGATCCTCCCACGCGGTCGTGTCCTGGAAGAACGTCGTCCAGTTGGCTTCCGCCTTCTGCGCCTTCCAGTCACCACCGCCGCGGGTCTGGTTGGGGATCGGGGCCGGCGGAGGCGGCACCTGCTGTGGAGGCTGGGCGAAGGTCTGCTGTCCACCGATCATCTGCGGAGGCTCGTACGGCCGCGTGTCGCCCGCGGTGCGGAACGTCTCGACCGGCTCGTACGGGACGGCGATGGCATTGGGGAACGCGGCCTGCGCCAGGTACTTCGCCTGGATCTCGATCACCGAGTCGATCAGGGTCTCGGCGTAGGTGCCGAACAGGCCGAGGTAGTCCTCGGGAACGTTGGCCATCTTGAGCGCGGCCTCGTGCGCCATCTTCATGCCGAGCCCGACACGGGCTCCCAGTTCGTACTCGCCTTGAGCCATTGGTTTCCTCCTAGAGGTTTACGTTACAGTGTATCAGATCAGTCTGAGACTCACTCGGGCAGAGGTGTGTCTAGCACCGCGCCGAACGGACACACGGGGAAGTAGTCGCAGTACCGCCGCGAACAGAGCGTGGACCCCGGGTTGGCGGGCAGGTCCGCGCCCACCGAGCGGTAGCCCTCGTACATCGCGGCAGCCGCCTTGACGCGCGCTAGCGCGGCAGCTATCTGTGCGTCGGTGCAATCGGCGCACCTGCGCTCGAACTTCGGCAGCGTGGTCTCACGCTTGCCGGGTGGCGTGATGATGTCGTAGAAGAACCGATGCCCTGGGGCATCCGGGTAGAGCTGACGCATCGCCCACACGTACAGCGGGGCTTGCGCCTTCTTGCGCGGGTGATGCTTGAACTGGTCCCACATCTTGCCCTTCGTCGTCTTGTGATCGACTCCGATGATCCACCCGTTCGGATCGCGCAACACCAGGTCGATACCCCGGGAAGTTATCGTCACGCCAGCATGATCGAACTCCCACGGGATCTCGACTCCGACCACCTCGAAATCCGCCGGCCAGGGAAGCGGACCGTCCGGTCCCTCAAACGTGAAGTAGTGCGTTAGCATCCCGTCGATACGCCGGAACGCCTCCGTCTCGTCAGGGATGTCCTCATCCCACACGAATGAGTCGCCGGCTTCGGCCACCTCGAACTTGAACGCTTCGCGCGCGACCTTGATGATCTGGTCCAGTGGTGGGAACGCTCCGAGTTGGTCCCGGTGGGGGTACGCGGCCTCCAGCCCTGCGTGGTACGCGGTGCCTACCGCGCGCACCGAGCCGCCGTAGTAGACGGGGTTCTCGATCGAATACTGGAACGCCAGCGCACAATCGCTGAACTTGTCCACCCCGGACTGCGAGACCCTCACGCCGTCTCGCGACGCTCGTACTGCGACCGCTCAACCGCCCGGTTCACGACGCTGTAAGCGCACCCCGCCACGCGCGCGGCCTCATGTTGCGAGAGCCCTTCGTCCACCAGCGCCACCAGTTCACGGTCTCGCTCGCTTGGAGGCGTCCGCGCCGACAGCACCCGGTTCGCCGCGCTCAGACCGAACTCATCGTTCAGATCCGTCCACGGCGCCTCGCTCGCGGCGAGATCGATGACACTAGGTGCCACTATCGCCACGTCGGCCGGGTCAGCGCCGGCCCGCAGAAGCTTGGCCCGAACCTGGCGACGTGTCGCCGGTTTGGAGTTTCGCGCGCGGAGGATCTCGTCCATCGAGAGACCGGGAAATCGTTCGTCCAGCTCGTTGAGCAGCCGCAACGTCTCGGTCAGGAGGTCCAACGCCGACGCGTCAGGAGGCAGAGCCTCCTGGGCCGTTTGAACGATCGGATGCTCTAGCCAGTCTTGCCAAGTGTTCATGTCCGTCGCGCCACCTTACTACATCAGTCTCACAGTCTCGCGAGACCTGGGGGAGTGTTACGATGTCATGCACGCAACACCCCCGCGTCATCGGTTGCCGGTTCTGCCCGACCTGTCGCCAGGTCTACGATCCCGACGAACTACGCCAGGTCGGCAGTAACATGCTGCCCAGGTTCATCGGGCGCGCCTCCCTCGCGCTAGAGAAGTTCTGGCACACGGGCGCCCCCAACGACGCTTGATCGTCGGCGAGTTTCCCGTAACGCACAGTAACCAGCGTATCACTCAGTCGCAGACTGATGCAAGTCAATCGCGCGCGGGGTTGCTCTGGAGTTTCGCACTGGAGTAGGGTGGACATTGCGACGGAGCCACGCAACGCAGAGCCATAGGGGAGATTGGATCTATGAAGCGGCGACTCACTCAAGCCGAGCTAGACGCCATTCGCAGCGAGTACGAACATTGGGACAAGTTTGGTTCAGACTCTGAGACGAGCGAGGAACTAGCACGGCGACTCGGCATAAGCAAGGCGACACTGTACCGATGGAAGGATCGCGGCTGGAGCGCTGAGCGTCCGCATAGCAACGGCGTCGCCGATAGCGACGCCGTGCTGCAATGGATGGTCTCAGAGTTGATTGCCGCGCGCGTGCGCATCGCGGAGCTGGAGCGAGAACTAGACGCGGACTAAGCAGGGCTCATGGCCAACGGTCGGGATTCCGATCGCGCCGCACTTGACGCAACCAACCGATGGGCGCGCGCGCGCTCGCTCTGGCACCGCGCGCGCGGTGGGCACCGGGCGACGTTTGCGGTTGCGCCGCGCGTCCTGCACGCACAACTTGTAACAGTCCAACGCGTCAGACGCGTTCAACCACGGCGTGCAAGGCCGGTTATCTACCGGACAGGTGACAGTGATCACGTTACCCTCACGCGATAGCGCTAGCGCGCTCATGAGTCACCGCCACACTGGGAACAGACGCCATCCACGGTGACCATGCCGCCGATGCCGCCACACCAACACCAATCGCCAGATTGGTCGTTGACGCGCGCGTTGAACGCGGCCATGCCATCCCCATCGAACGGATCACCCCAACGGGCGACCCCGCACGGATCACAAAGTGCGACGAACGCGCCGCGCACGCCCGACCCACGATCGTAGTAGCCTGAGCGGATCATGGATAGACTCTCTTCCAGGAGGTGACTTCGGTGCGGGAATCGGCCTCGTAGGTCTCGCCGGTCTCGCCGAAGTTCACGGCGTCCGCGATGGCCGCGGCGGTCGACCCGGCCTCCCGGTCAGCCTCAAAGGTGATCGTCACCTCGCCGCGGTAGTGGACGATCACGTCGAACTCGACGCCGTAGGTGATATCGCACTCGAAATCGTCGGTCGGCGCGCTCACTTGCGGATCACCGTGATCGCGCCGGCATCGTTCAACGCGTCGAGAAACGCGCCGTCAGACATCGCGCCATCGGCGTGACGGAGACGCCGCGCCGACAGATCGCCGTACAGCGCGCCCGCGTGCTCGATGATCAACGCCTTGAACTGCGCAAGGTCGTTGTGCGGATCTGGCAGCGGGGCGAGCCAATGCATCCGCCGCCACGCTTGCACAACGTCAGCGTCAGTCATGCCGGTTAGGTGTTGGCCATCGTTGAATTCCAGTAGCACGCGCCACGGCTTGCGTACTGGCACTGGGTAAATTCTGTTCATGATGTCTCCGTTCCGAATGGTCGATACGATCGACCGGTGATGAGTAGCGCCATGCTCTCGAAATCGTCGCTAGTGCCGCCTAGCGCATAGGTAGTCAGTTCCACTAGCGCGCGGTCGTACTCAGGGTTACTCGCATCCTCTGTGGCAAGCTCCCGCGCCTGGTTCGTGTAACATATATGTCCCCCTCACTTGTAAAGTGCGACGCCATCGGCGCCACATTCCTGGTCGAATAGAGCCATCGCCTCGTCATCGAACGGATCAACCATTTCATCCGCGGGCACGCTTAGCGTGCTCCGCGAGCGGAAAGGGATGACCGTAGTCTTAGCCTTGCCAACCTTGTACGTTTCGATGGCCTTGTCTATCTTCGTAACGGCCGGGTCCAGTTCCGCCGCGCGCTTAGCCTCTAGCCATGTCTGCGTGGCGCTACCCTCGACCGGCTTGAACGTTGTCACCCCCGGCCGCGTTTCTGACACGGTGGCGACGTACTCGCGCACACCGTAGGCCCGCGGAGCTAGCGCGATCTTGCGCTCGTCCACGATCTCACCTCGCACGACCTGTAGGTAGGTCCCCATGCCAACGGTGCGACGGTTGACAATCTTGCAACGGCCTTTCGTCGCAAGTTGGATCGCCGATGTCGTTGACGCCATGATCAGATCGCCGGCCTTAGTCCACGCTAGCTCCATCGGTCGATCACGCAAGCGCGCGAGGTGTAGAACCTCTGGCGAGTTTGCGTCAAGCCACGCGATCGCCGCGTCGCCTTTCACAAGCTCCAGAAGCTGCGCAGGGTCATCCTCGCCGAACGCGTTCGGACCGTACGCGAGCAGAGCCGCTAACGCCTCTGAGTCAACCTGGCCGCGACGCTCGCACTCCAGAAGCGCGAATAGCTCATCATCGTTGCTCAGCACGCCGTTATGGACCAACGCGATCCCTGGCGCGATCACCGGGTGATTGTTCTCTTCGTCGGTGGGCGAGCCCTGGGTCGCCCATCTGGTGTGAACGATCGCGGTCCTCATCCACCGCTGTAGCGGAGCTTGATCAACCGCGTACATCGCGGGTTCATCCCACTTCCAATACTCTGGCCAACCGTGCTCGCCGATCCACGCGAACCCGGTAGCGTCCCAACCGCGCTCCTGTAGTCCGGTAGCGAGATCACCTAGGACTAGGTCCGCCCTGGTGATGATTGATCCGTCCGCCCGTGATAGGGCGCCTATTCCGCACATATTCCCTCCGTTCTAGACCGCGATACCTAGATCGCGCTGTCTGTCTGTCGTTGCGTGGCGTCGGAATGCCACGCTGGTTGCGTCCGTGATCAATTCGTGGTCGACCAACACGGTGAGCATGTCGTCAACATGATCACTGGTCGGTATCGGCAATTCGCGCCGTGCGTACTCGACTATTGCCTGAGTAACGCGTACCCACGGATCGACCTTAGCGTAACTCAGTGTATGGCCTAACCCGCGGAATTCCACTGTGCCATAGGTCATAACCGGTTCAAAGTTGATCGACCAGTAACGACCATGAGGCACAAAGCCGCGACCATCGGAACGACGCGGAGTCAGGGATTCCGCCTCCAACCAATCCCACTCATACTGGCCGAGTATTGACGCTCCACACGTATTCCCACCGCGCCAACGGTGGGCGGGAACGAATGCCATAACCGGACGCTCCCACACGCGTAGAACGCGGACCAGGTGCCGAATCTGCTCGCGCGTGAAATCGGTCACGTCATGATGAACGTGCATACCGACGTTATCGGCGGTACTGCCACCGTTGTCTTTGACAGCGTCAAGCGCTATCTTGACCTGCTGTAGTCCGGTCTCGGTGCGCATCGGAGGTGAGACGAATTCGCCACC
>Ga0137432_1000863_pt1 | contig 11649 bp, 14 predicted proteins | sample EasRivERMZT820_2_FD_102337 | JGI IMG/M metagenome (GOLD analysis project Ga0137432, IMG submission 102337) | Soil microbial communities from meander-bound floodplain in the East River, Colorado, USA - East River MetaG ERMZT820_2 | ecosystem: Environmental > Terrestrial > Soil > Floodplain ...
ATTCGAAGTAATATCAGGAGAAGTTGAAGAAATAACTTCAATTGGGTAGATCGATTCATCAAGAAGTTCGACTTGACCACAAACAACAGTGTAGTCAGAACCGATTTCTCCATCAGCTCTGTCGAACCTATCAACGAACTTTGATCCAACGCTCATTGGTTTACTCCGGCATCTTCCCGCCTGAAGCATCTCTCTTTTTTGAATCACTCCAGAAGTTCTTGTCTCCAGTCTCCTTGATCTTGCCGTAGTAGAGTTCAGCCGGAATCGAGTGAGTCAGCTTCCAGGCTCCGCTTGTCTTCTTCTGTCCACCCTGGCGCTTGATCGCCTTGCGCATGTTGTCCAGGTTCGTCTGGTGCGCACGCTCCCTGTTCCTTGCAGCTTGCTCCCCGATACCGTGTAGCGTCTTCTCTCCTACCGCGACCGGCTTTCCATCTCGAACCCCTCCCCCAGTGTCTGCGCATACGCGGTGCCTTGGATCGATGTCGGTAAACGACTTTCCCTTGCGATCTCCGTGAACAATCATGCCAGGAGCTTCCTTCGCTTCGAGCATCTCTGCGAAGCGGCGAAGTTTCTCCTTCTCGCTCATGTCGGCAAGGCCCATAGCTATCCCAACGCAGGAGCTGTCTGGGTGGAATGTCTCTGCATCCGCCGCCTGGTCGCACCAAACCGGAGCGAGCGACGCACGAACTGGAGACCAAGATCTGTCCAACGTCCCTGCGCTTTTCCGAATCCGAAACTATAAGTGTCGGATGTCACAGAAGCGATGAGTCCAGTTCTGGCAATGTCGCCATTGAAGCGTTGCGCATGTGGAACGAAGTTTGGATTTTCCCAACGATCTCCGTTATTTTGCGCCATCTCAGAGCCTCCTTGATTTGAACGGCCTTCTAAGTCTTTCAGATCTACTTATGAAACGAGCCTCTGGGCCATCCCATCTTGGATGGCCATTCGACATATGGATCGTGACTGGAATCTCTGAAACTTCAGAGGAGTGGCAGTTTTTTCAACCATGTCCTTTGTGGACATATTGAAGGACTGTGTTCTGAACAAATCCACAACTCTGATTCTGACATGTCCAAAGGCGGGCCATGCGAGCAAGCTCTTTTCGCTCCATGTCTGACCCGCACTTTGGACACTTCCGCATTCACTACCTGCAGTCAGGCGGGGTGGTGCAGAGACCGTCGATGAAGCCCGTCGCGTTAGGGGCGAGGCACTCCAGCGTCCCCTCCCACTCGATCATGCCCTTGCTGGAAGATCCCAGCTTGGCAAGCTCAACCATGAGAACCGGGCGCAGCACCGCGAGACGAAGCATGTTCATCTCTGCAATGTAGACCGTATCGTCAGGCTGATAGCGATGAAGCTTGACAACGATCGTGCCGAAGTCGGACTGGAAGTAGTCCACCGTCTGAACAACAGTCTTCTCATTGACCGGAATCGTGTAACGAACCTGGGAGTTCGGGTTCAACACCATTCCGGAGAACGCACGCTTCTGCGCTGCAGGAACGAGAGCGGTGTTGAACATGGCGCCCTTGCGCCACATCTCCTGGAGATGGTTGTTCAGCAAGCACTCATCCAGGCAGTTCGCCGGTGAAGTCCCGGTTGCCACCGTGCGCGTTCCCTGCTCGTCTGTAGTCAGGCCAAGAGTCGTTCCGCACGTCGGAGAACCAGGAGTCGCAAACTGCAGGATTCCATCCATGCGTCGCGGCGTGACAACGGCGCTATTGCCCTGGATGAACTGCTCCTGCCGGGTGGAATGCACGATCGCAAACTCGATAAATCGAGCCAGCTCCTTCGTGGCCTTCGCGCCCTGGTAGGCATACTCATCCCGGATACCAGCAGTGTTGATGTCACGCTGAGTATCCGACACGTCGAACGTCCTGCGTAGAATGTGCGTGAAATTGCACAATCTCTTTCTCGGCGTGAGAGTGAGGAAGTTGGCGTCTGATCCTTCAGCGAACGCCTGGACATCCGCAACACCAAGGTTCGGATTTCCGAACGCAGCAAGGATGTCAGTCAACCACTCGTGAATGATGTTACTCGCAACTGTCTTCTGCAGCCCAGACAGAAGAATCGTGTCCATGGGGCTGATGTTGGTAATGATGTCGAGAAGATCTTCGCGGTTGCCACCACGAACATCGAACGAGTTCAAGACTCCAGTCGAACCAACGAAAGGCACGGGGAAAACTCCTCCGCGCACTTCGAACGAGAATTACCTTCTCGAATTACCGAAGCCGCGTTGGTCCCACCGCCGGGTGTAGCGATCCCGGATACTCTCTGCCGCTGCGCCAAGGACTGAATGTTGCTCCGCACCAGGAGCGGAAGCAGTTTCGCGAAGGCGCTGCGCGCCCTGTTGAAGCTGTTGTTCTTCCTTCTCCTCGCTCGAAGTCATGTCCATTCGCTGGCCTGCAGGAGTCCCTGGCACTACAACCGGAGGCGGGGCCCTGCGCGCGGTCCGACCGTTCACACCGAGTTCCTGATCTGCAGCTACGGCGCGGAAAGCTTGCTCGACAGATGATACAGGATTCTGCTCCCTGAACGTTTGGATCAAGGGCATATGAACATCGAAGTCAAACGCCGGGTATTTCCTGGCGACCGCTTCAACTTCCCTGTATTGCCGCTCTTCCTGCAAATTGCGAAAGAGTGGGCCAAACCGATCAATCAAGCGCTGCTCTGCAGCCTGAAGACCTCTCTCTACTTGAGAGTTGGCCATCACAACTGCTCGCTCTTCAGGAGGAAGAGTTTCCAACTGTTGTTCGAGAAGTCTTTGCTTTTCGGCTTCCAACTCCTCTGACCTCTTCCTTGCTTGCGCAAGTTCAAGATCTCGTTGCTTCTTTTCCTCTCGAAGTTGCTCAAGCTCACGTTTGTAAGCGGTTTTTTCTCTCGATACTTCCGCAAACCGATTGTAGATAGGATGATCCTGGAACGGAACTGATCCATCTTCCTTGCCGCGAGGAACCTCTTGCCCTTGATCTGGCTGGGTGGTGGGTGCGACTCCACCGTTGTCGCTTGATGGTGCATCCTGATCCTCTCGGGTATCTCTACCCATCGAGGGCCTTGGCTGCTCCATCTGTGCCTGCCGATCTCGAAGAAGTTGCTCCTGGTAGCTACCGGGAACTGGAGCCCGTGGAATTGGACCGTCAGGCACAGGGGTAGAAGGAAGACCCATTTTGGTCTTCAACGCCCTCATGGCCTCATCGGAACGCGCGTTGAAATCACTGTCTGGCATACGGTGAGCTACTCCGTTACGTCTTCGCTCTGAATTTGCACGGATGTCGCTCCGTGCAGCGAAATGGCCCTGGATTCGATTGTTTCAGGACTCACCCAGGAAGAACCTGTCGTGAGTTTCCTACGGATACGTTCCGCGCTCGGGATCGCCGCGGTTGACGTTGCCACCCCACCCATTCATCGGGTCCTTGTAGTGGTAGTTTCCACCCTCGGTGGAGTGATAAGGGCTGCGAGTCTTGGACGACACGAACTCCGCGGTGTCAGCATCCCCGCTCTTGCGGTTCATGGTCCTAGCATTCGCGGAAGTCGCCGTGGCGCCTGCACCAGAAGGAACGTTGTTGCTCGACTCCATGTTTCACCTGATTCCGCCGATTGGATCTTTCTCTACGTCTCTGTTCGAAAGCCTCTTGAGTTGGTCTTCGATGCGCGGAATTTCCGCATCAACGTCGTCCATCAAGTCAGTCCAGTATGTCAAGCCAGAACAGAAGCCAGCTACATAGTCCCTGTTCTGCTCCCCGTGGTCAAGCACCCTCCGAAGATGTCGAGCCTCATGCGCTTTGACTTCGCGAAGGAATTCCTGCCAGCCCGCAGACGCCTTGAGAACCTGAATTGCCTTCGCTGCCCGAAGCCTACTTTCCAGAGAGTTCAGCTTTTCCCTCAGGGAATCCACTACTGCGCCCCCTCGTTCGGCGCCTGCTGGGTGGCCTCTGATTTGGCACTGTCGCCCTTGGCCGGGCCGCGGAACTTCGGCGACTCAGGGTCCTGACCCGGCTCCGCGAACCCGCGGCCACCGGCTTCGCCACCCTGGCCAGGGCCAGCCAGGGCCTGCTGCTGCATCGCAACCATCATGGCTGCCTCTTGCTGCTCCTGCAGCTTGGCCATCTCCTTCATCGTGTCTTGGACGTGAGCTACGCACTTTGCATAGATGTCTGGAGCGTGCTCAAGAAGCCACTTGGCCTTTTCGTCTCGCAGCCACATATTATGAGACTGCAGATGGCGAACGAGATTCTCTCCCTTGCGGACCGGTGGAACTTCTCCATGCATCCAGAGTTCCTCTTCCTCTAGCGCAGAAGGAAGACCCATCCTCTCGACATCCATGTTGATGATTTCGTGCGCATCCTTGAATCCAAAACCGTCTCTGAACACGCGGAAGAGAAGCTCGTCTAGTCGAATCAGCCCTGGCTGCATCTGGTTGATAACTGGAGCCCTATCAAGCAAGTTAACAAGCTGTTGAGTCATAATCCTATGCTGGTTCAGAAGGAACCCAGAAAGGACAACGACTCTAAATTTTCCAGTGATGGACTCTGGACGAACAGTCATTTCTGTAGGCCACTTCAGTCCAGCACTTCCGATAGCTCGAATCGACATTGGAACAGAAATGAATTGCTGATTGTTCCACGCGAACATGTCTAGGAGAGGGCAAAGCCCATCTACCTCTATGTTCGAAATAGTTCCCCTTACTCTTGCAGATCCCTCATCTAACTTCTTGGTAACCGCAGTTGCAGTTTCCGAGCCAGATCCTGCATCCGAAGATCCTTGCATCGTAGCCGATGCGCCCGTCGTCTCTCGGATGTCCTGCTGGATGCGGATCGCGCCCTTGATCGCCGCATCGCTAACGTCCGGAATGATGAGCGGCTTGATCCCGTCTGCGGATCCGGCTCGAAGGACCAACCCTGGCTGAATAACGAGCTGCTCGTCAGGGACGTTGGCACTGTCATCAACAATAAGTGCAGGATTTGATGAAAGATTTTGTGCTGCAAGTTCAAGCTGGCGCTTCTCGTCCAGCTCAAGGGAAAGCTTTGCGATTGGCTCGATGACTCCAATACCAAAGAATTCATTGTCTAGCCTCGTGTATCTCGGTAGGACGTATGGCTTTCTTCCGTGCCAATACGGATTCTTGCATACACGAACAATGACGCATCTTCCACGCGGCTGAATCGCTACAATCTGACATGGAACTGGAGTATTAGTCCCATCGATATCGAACAATCCCCATCGCTCGAACACTTCATAATGTCCAACGTAGCTTGACTGCATCTCTGCGGTTGGAGTCCATACGCCAATCGAATACGCACGCCTCTGCTTGAACTCATCATCGAAGTTTGCGCTATCCTGCCCTGACAAGTCAGCGAGTTCTCTAGCGTTATCCCACATCCCCATTTGCAACTGCTGCTTCACTTTGTCGGAAGTGTATAACGTCCTGTGCCCACACCACTCTGCGCTTTCTACATCCCTGGCTAGCGGAGGTCCATAGAAGTCGTATATGTCAAGCGGACAGAAATCGTTCGTATCTGAAACCACTTCTTCCTGCGATATCTCTTCTAGTTCGACTATCGAACTTCCTGGAAGCCTTGGATTCGGCATCCTTCTAGGACGACGATAGTTTACCTCTCTCCATTCCTGCTTCCAAAATACGTAGAGAGGCTTGCTTCCGTAAATGCATAGATCTCTGATGATGGTTTCCCACCGTCGAACAAAATCAATGTCTCTCACCTGATGCGTAATCAACGCATCCATCATCTTTGCCGCGTTGTCGTCTGACAATTTCTCTCCAACGAATTTGAACCAAGGTTCATTTTCGAAGAGAGCAGACATAATTCGCGGAACGATAGTTTCTACCGCCTTGTATGGCTCCGGAGCATGGAAGTTTGACTGGCGATAGAAGAACCGACTAAGGGACTCCCCACGATACAGCCTGTAAAGAATCAGCCACTTGTTTCTAAGATACTCAAGCGTTGTCTTCGTGAGGGACATTTCGCTGCGAATAACCTGCTTCGCTCGCGCACAAATGTCTGGACTGCTCGCCTTGTTCTGGAAACCCATTCGATCGGCAACCCATTGGGCTTGCTGATCTATGTCAGTTAAGACATCTGGAGTTTCTTCAAACGTATGACTTCCTGCAGCCTTCGGAGCTTTCCTCTTCTCCACCATTCCGAGAGAAAGCCTCATCTCGGGAAGTGATGATCCGCCCTTCCCGTCCGCTCTCTCCATGATCGGATTAAAGCCCCGATCGATCGTCACGACTAGTATGCCTTCGCTACGCTAGGATTGAAGACATGTTCCGTGTCGATGCTCTCGTTCCTGCTGTTATCCACAGGATGCTCACATGGCTGGACGTGCCACGGGGACGTATCAAACCCGCGCGCAATGTGGTCTGAGCCCTTCCCAGGCCAGTAGATCTCCACCTTCGGGACTTCGCGACGCTTCGGGTCTTCGTGCTTGCCCATGGGTCACCAGGGAGTTTTCAGGTTGGAACGGCGAGCCTCTCCAGCCCTGAGCCTGGAGGCAACGCCTTGAAGAGCGTCAGCCAGAGAGGTTCGCTGCAGAAGATCGTAGATCGGACCGTCCCACCCGTCCACTGCCTTCGCCCACCCAGGCTTTCTTGCTTCCAGCGCCCGAAGGAAGGCTGAAGCTCGATCTAGCTCGTAAATTCCCGAGTGCCTCGTTGGCTTCTGGCCATCTGGAAGAAAGAAGTATCCGCTGCCAGATTTCAGCGTGAATCCCATGAGCGCAGCGCTTGACGCGCCCATGATCTCTGCCCACTGGAGCGCATAGCAGAGAGAGTTCCCGCCGAAGTAGAACGGCTGGGTGGGATCCATGATGAAGAACGGTTCCGACATCGGCCGGTGAAAAAACCCAGTTTTCGGATCTCTGTAGCCACCCTGGCTCATGTTGATCCGGAAATGACACTGATGCGGCTTCGAATTCTTCCCCAACTCGCGAGCGATGTTGGGAGACTTCGCAGAATAGATAGATCCTCTACCAAAAATCGAAGTCGTGCAAATTACAACCGCCGAACTGTTGGCAACTCTGGTGGCTTGGTGATTCCAGACGTTGGCGTCAACGATTTGGAGATAGGTTGGATCGAGGAGTTCGAGTGTCCAATTTGTTCCGATGACAATATTTCCGGCAAGGAGACCAAGTTCTGGGTGTGCATCCAATCCTCTTGCGGCCCCAAGGATGACGATAGGCTTTCCGGAATGGATTCCCATAAGCCAACTCGGAGAAGTATCTCCGCGCACCGGTGCCTGTATGTGTGCCGTGACAATATCAGGTCGCAGCATTGTTTTGCCCTCTCTTCTCTTTCTTCAGCATGCTCAAGAAAGTATAAGAATTTCTCTGTGAATTCTTCTGGAGTTGATGCAGTCACTGATTCTGGAAAAAGCCTTAGCAATTCAGACCTTGACGCATCGCTGATCTGAAATACTCCAAGTGCTCCAGTTTCGAAAAACCTTGGATTGACATGGCTTGCTGGAAGATCCAAGTCATTCCAGAATCCAGTCCCCCATTCCTTCGGTGGCGTTCTACAAAATTGGAATCCATTTGGTAGAACCATCTTCGCAACCCTCCCGCTCATCACTCGCTTTCTGAAACAATCTTCCGTGATACTCGGAGAACGATGAACGTTCAATCCAATGTTCGCAGAAGCGAGAAGTGACGGATATTTATCAAGTCCAATCCAATTCGGATGTTGCTTGTTTACGGTATTCCAATAGTAAATTCCTATGTTCGCTTTGCCGTTTGCTTCCCTTTCCAGATACCTAAAAAACGATGGACGAGGAACAAGGGATGCGTTCCCAAGAAATACCCCATCTAGCTCTCCGCCGCTGTTGTTTAATCCTGGATTGAATCTATCGGCATTAACTCCAGGAAGAAGATAGAAAGCATTTCCATCTTTCCTTAGTCCAGAATGAATCCCAAGCGTGCAAGCATCCATCGTAAACACATGACTGTAGGATGGAGAATATAATATAGTTTCTCCAACTTCATACGGCTCATCACACAAATAACATGCAATCGGAATTCCAGCCTCCTTCATAAACTGGCAAAGATGAATTCCATATCTTCCATGATGGACAAAGACTAGATCTGGACGCCACTCAATGATCTGCCTAGAAATTCCCCTAGGCATATCTCCCCAGTTCCTTGATGAATAGATTGTATTCCTGCTTAAAGGAATATTGTGAAGTTGAGTGATATCCCATTCTCTAACTTCACATCCAATCTTCTCGAATCCCCACTTCCATCCATCAAGGTAATCATCACTATAAACAAGACCGCCCTGTTGTGCGAGTGCGATCCTGGGTGATCGTCCTGAGATAGCCATCGATCTGATAGTCCTTACCACCGAAGCCTGTTGTAGTAGGTGAACTTTCCGCTTACAAAGTTGCATGGAACTACGGAAGTCAGCCTCTCTATGAACTCTCCGTCTGCTTCATAGTGCAAGTTAAACCTCAAATCACCGACGCACTCTCTCCTGAAAACAAGCTGCCCAAGGTCCACATTGCAAACAGACCTACCTGGCTCCCTAAGTCCTTGAGCTGTTTCCTGCCCAAGAATGATGACATTCTTGCTTGATCCCATCTCGAACCCTTCAAAGAAGTTCGGATGCATCAAGTTATCATCATCAAGAAAGTATGTCCATCCAAGCGTATTTGTTTCTAACCATCGATTACGAGCAGCGTGTCCCCATCCTTTGGCTCCTTCTCCGACTCGCCCACTAAAATAAACAGAATCTAAACAAGTAAACTTATCAGAATATGTGAAGAATTTATGTCTTTGTTCTATGAATACAGATAGATCATGATATCTTACCCAAAGCAAATCATTCGGTGGCTTTGCTTCGAGAATGCTTTTCATGATCGCGTGAAGATTCTCTGGGCGACTACAGGCGGTAACTATCGAGAATGTCACGCAATCCTTTCGAACAAAGCAACCCCTCCCCACCAACTATTCTTGTCCCAATCAACTCTGACTTTTTTCCACATCTTGCTGTTGATTGGATCGTCAAGGATTCCAAGAAGCCTGTGTGCTTCTCGAACGGCAATTCCGAAATGCTCCTGATCTTGCGGTCCATGTCCCTGATACTGACCTTCACGATTCTTGCCCTGACTGCTTGGAGCCATGTCGTGAAACGCCATCAATCCGCCAATCGCTACCTTCTCTCCGAAGTGTAGACAATCAACAATCACATGGTTCACACAGTGACATCCATCAATGAACAGGAAGTGAACATCGCTTGGGCAGAAACGATACGTTTCCGCTGAGTCCCCAAGATAGATCTTGGCTCGAAGCGGATCATCTCTCTCCCCGTAGTATGGCTCTCCTACAGCCATGTCCCTTCCATTGTCGAAGCCACTGTAGTCGATTCTCCTCTTCTTCGACTCGATGAATGACTTCATTCCAAGGCAAGTGCTTCCATCTCTGACGCCGATCTCCACGACTCGAATTGGTCCACTGAATCTCTTCATCGCCATCTGAAGACCTTGCTCAACTACGTCAATGTCAACTCCTGTCAAAAGTCCGTATCCCACTTGTCACCTCCTTGATTGCATCCAAAACGTGGCTGATTTTGATTCCATCCATGCATGGCTTTTGAAGCTCTCCGTTTGGCCTTCTGGTTCCATATGGACACGGATCGCGAAGCCAACACGGCGCGCATGCTTGGTGCGGATTGTGAAAGAGCTTCAGGTCGCGATGGTAGCCGGTAACCATCGGATTCTCTCGGCCACCATAGATGACGATGCTACGCGCCCCAACGGCAGAAGCAAGGTGCATGGTTCCGGTCACAACGCAAATGTGAGCCGACGCCAGCGCTATCAATGCAGCAACGCTTCTTAGTGGCGCACCAAGGTATGAATGAATAGCTCCTGGAATCCTATAATCGCTAATTCCACCAAGTTGATACACTGGAGCCGCAATCATCCCAACTAGTCTTCTCCATTGGTCAATCATCCAGTTCTTGTTTTCTGACCAAGACGCAAACGGAGAAATTGCAACGCATGGATGTATCGCATTAGTATTGAATATCTCTCCTTCAACAAAAATATGGCAACGAATATCTTCATATCTTGGAACTTCAAGTCCAAGCCTTCTGCACATCCACTGAACCTGATGCTCTCCAACTATCTTACCTGGATCGTCAACTCCCCAAAACGGAACAGCTTCTTGCGGATTCCACTGATCGCATGAAACAACATCTCCATTATTCCAATACAAATCAGGATGAAGACAGCTAACGATAACTTCATGTCCTTGTTGTTTAGCAACGTGCGCGATTGAAGACAAAACCATGCTGTCTCCAATTCCATGGCCATGTGCCACTAAACGCATCACCACTTGTTCACCAGAACCTTTGCCGGAGTCGATCGAGCGAGCGCAACATGCTCGTGCCTCGTTGGCATGATCGCAAGGTTCCGCCCCCAGGACGCGCCACCTGCTGGGTACGAGTCTCCTCCGTGTCGATGCTGCAGGTTGGTAGCAATGAAGGTCCGGAAGCCGTGCTTCCGCCATCGCTCGCTCCACTCATCGTCGCTGCGAATGTGGATGTTGTCCTGGTTCGATTCATCAAGAAATCCAACCAATGGGAGATTGCTACTGTTGAAGAACCAGAAATGCCCCTGAACCTTCTGCCATGTCTCCTGACAAAGTTCCTGTCCGAGAGTGTTGTCAGGACATCCAATGAGTCCGCACTTTGGATGGCTCGTGTGAATTCGAATTAGCTTATCAAGCCATTCGCCATCCAATACTTGAACATCGCTGTTTATTACCAAAACCCATTCACTGCGAACGTGCTGAAGGCATCTATTTACTGACGTCGTAAACCAACACTGATGATCTGATCTGGAAAGAAGTATTGGAGCACTGCAGTGCTCCGCGAAAGTCTTTACCAGAGTTGCATTCTCTTCGTCGCTTGCATCATCGTGTATGACTAGACGAATCTTCTCCTTTGTGTTGATGTGGAGAGAATTTATGCATTTGATAACATAATCAAATGCATTGTGCATCGGAATGCAAACATCGATGAAGCTATCAGTCACGAAGCCTGTTCCTCCAGTGTGCCCAAATATCCGTGTGTCTGCAGTGCGCAGGATTGACTTTAGCAATCCTGTAATGTGGAAAATTGGAATAACTCACCCAGCTCTCTGAGATGCCTTCGCAGTAAATACAAAATACAGGAACGCGAAGTCCTGACGCAATGTGAGTGATTCCGTTGTCTACTCCAGCGTAGATGCCACCAATCTGGCACGCATCATAGATAAATCTTGTCGCCTGATCTAGCGGCAACCGATGCACAGGTATCGGAATCGGAGGATGTGGATCTTCTGGCCCAAGAAGAAGAACAGATCGAGTTACTCGATTCTCCTTCCTGAACATCTCGAACAGTCGAAACCATGTCGTCCAAGGCGCTACCTTGTTACCGGCAAATCCGTCTGAACCCTTACTCTTGTCATTGCTGGCCGAGTTCGGTGAAATGACCATCGTGTCAGGATCCGGAGTAAGCCAATTTGGCTTCTTCTCTGGAACCTTGATCTTCGGAAGTATATCGTGTGGAGCAATCTGAACACCAATCATTTCCGCATAGCCTTGCGAAATATGACAATTCTTCTTATGTCCAATCTCAAACGACTTATTGCATGACATCAC
>Ga0137432_1000864_pt1 | contig 11649 bp, 17 predicted proteins | sample EasRivERMZT820_2_FD_102337 | JGI IMG/M metagenome (GOLD analysis project Ga0137432, IMG submission 102337) | Soil microbial communities from meander-bound floodplain in the East River, Colorado, USA - East River MetaG ERMZT820_2 | ecosystem: Environmental > Terrestrial > Soil > Floodplain ...
CGCGCACACCACCACGCACGAGGTGGATGTGCGGAATGACCCGAACGGCACGAACACGCTGCTCTTCACGCAGGACCTTGGGGCCCTTGCGACGGACATCGTCGAGAGACTGGACATCCTCCAGGCGACAGATGGTGTTGTCCCGGCGCGGCTTCGGTTTCAACTGCGATCGAAGCACACCTATCAGAGCGTGCTCTACTCCTCGCGCTACGACCTGGCTTGGGACTTCGACATCACGAGCGTGCTCTCGGGCAAGTTCAACTTCGGTGCTCTCGACACGAACGACGTATCGAATGTCTTCACCGTCGCGAACGGCGCGATCGATCATGCGTTCGATCTCTCGACCGCCTTCACCGCGGGGAACATCGAGTACCGTATCAACGGAGGCGCGTGGACGGTGCTCATCGCGGCTGGCGCGATCGCCGGACTGATCCCGGAAACGTCGCTCAACAATGGCGACACGATCGAGGTGCGGCATCTCAGTACCGACGTCGGTGCGCAGAAGTTCCTCACGATGCGATTGAGCGCCACGCTGACGGCTTACGCCATTCTCTTCGTCTAGCGCGCGGCGCCTTTCTTCCTTCAAGCACGCGCGCAGCCGGACCCTCGCTCCGCTGAAAGGTTGGGTGAGGGCCCGGCCCTATCTGGCAATCGAGCCTTCGCTTTTCGTACGCTGCCCCCGTGCTGGAGGAATGCCAGATCGTGAACCTCTCGAATCTCACCCTGGGCGAGCGGCTGCTTCTCGAGCGCCGACGCAGGGAGGAGTCCCAGCAGCAGGCGGCCCGTCGCCTTCGGGTGTCGCGCTACCGCTACCGCGCGTGGGAGGGGGACGAGCAATGCGATGAGGTCCCACCCAGGGCGCCCCTGCGCCTGCTGCGCGAGCACGAGGCCTGCTTCCTCCGCCGGCGCCGAGCAGGGGTCTCGGTGGCGGCCCTCGCGCGCGCGCTCGGAACCTCCCCCTGGTGGCTCACCCAGATGGAGCGCGGCCGCGCTCCGCTCGCGCGCCTGAGGGCCCACTGGGCGGGCATCGAGCGCAAGGCTCCCCGTGGACCCCGCTTCGGGCGCTGCGACGGCCTGGCGGCCCCCCAGAGCGCGTAGCGCCCCTCACGCGCCGAGGGCCCTGCGGCACCCGGGAGGGCCGTTTCCGGGTTTGCGAGATCCTTCCAGGCAGGGTAGGGTTCGAAACCGGAATTCCCCTCCCAGCCTCAGGGTCGCCCCCCGCCCTTGCCGAAGAGGGGGTTGCCATGAAAGAAGCCATCCTCGATGCGGTTCGCGACCACCCCTACCTGGCGATGATTGCCGGCTTCGGCGGCACGCTCGCCTTCGGCCTGATGAAGCTCGCGGCCTTCCTGCAGACCCTGCAGTGAGCCCGGACGACTGCCGCTCGCTCGCGCGGGTCGACCCACGCCACCTGGTCTTTCGCTGCTGCCAGCCCTGCCGCGAGCGCGCGCAGAGCGCCTGCTCCGTCTGGGACGGCGCGCGCGGCTCGCCCACGTCATCGCGTCCGTTCGGCGGACTTCCGGTTCCACCGCTCGAGCCGGATTGCATGTGCTACCTCGAAATCGAAAGGCCAGCATGATCGTCATTCGTCACGACCTGAAGATTGGAACGAACCAGCTCGACCTCGAACCGGGAGCGAAGTTGCTCGGCATCGACGACATCCGCGAGGTTCCAAGGCTCTGGGTTGCTGTTCCGGAGGCGCATGCAGGCACAGAGAGGTTCGTCGTTCAGGTTGTGCTCACAGGCGGCGAAGTTCCCGAATTGGCGACCTACATTGGGAGCTGTGTCTCGCGAGCCGGGACAGAGATGCATGCCTGGAGACTCTGAGCTCTCGATCGAGCGCTAGAATCGGACGCCGTGCGAACAAAGGACCAGATGGACGTCGACCTCCTCGGGCTCTACCTGGAGCAGCGCCGACTCCGCTGGAAGCTCGCGCGACACATCCTCGTGTTCGTGTGGGAGCTCACGAGGCTCGCGCTAATGGGGGTTGGAGTGTGGGCAATCATCGACTGGCTGCGCTGAAGGAGTGGGATCAGGATTCGCGGCGTTCCCTGCGGAGGTGCTACGGATCAAATTCCGACTCGACGCTCGCTTCCATGTTCGGATGCTCCGAGGAGGAAATCGCTGCACAGGCAGACGCTCTCGCGCTTCGAAAGAACAAGTCTTCCCCAGGCTTTCGAGGCTCGTTGAAAATGCCACGGTGGACGCGCGAGGAGGAGATCCTGCTCGAGAGTTTGTACCCGTCCACTCCAAACATCTCGCTTGCTCGCCGTTTCGGCCGCTCCGCGCGCGCGATCTCCGACAAGGCAAACCATATGGGCTTGGGCAAGAGCGATCAGCGGCGCGCGGCAATGGGCCGGGAGAACGTCGCCCTGCGAAAGGATCGTCGTTCGACTTGACCGATCGGGCGGAGCAGGGGAATGTTGAGGCGACCGATGGCCGCTTGGTCTGATGCCGGTCCTCGAGCTGGGGGCTGACACGAGGAGAGATCAGCGGAGTCGGTCGGTTCTCTCCGAGGGGCTCACCATCTCTGCGGGTGGTGAGCCCCTCACTAGCTTCGCCCGGTTGGCTTCTGTACGATCCGCTCTCAGGCCAAAGGAGAACCCGAGCATGTTGCAGAAGTTCGAGCTTGCCTCCATCGTCGAGATGGACGGCGGGCGGATCCGCGAAGCATTCGAGCAGGCGATGAGGCGCGCCGAGCTCGACTGCAAAGACCGGCCGGCGACGGACAAGGCCCGCACCGTTGGTCTTACCATATGGCTGCCGAGCGCGGCGGTCTCTTCTTCAACGACATGTCCAAAGACGAGGTCCGCCAGGCGACGCTCGATCAGATCCCCGAGCCGAAAGGAACGCACAATGTTGGCTGAGTTCGTTCGCGAGTTGGTTGCGCTCGGCCGTAGGGCCGATTCGATCGAGATCGAAAGCCACGAGTCTCTTCCCGAGGTCCTCTTCGTCCGAAAAGGAGACAGGTACGAAGAACACGAGGTTCCTCCGACACGACGAACTGGCAGCGTGAACGGCTACGCGGACCTGATCGCGGTCATGAAGGACGACGGACTCGTCCTGGCAGATCCGGAGGGTGGCGCCAAGGAAGTATTCCACGATCACAGCGGGATCGTCGTACACCTTGACCGGCTCGATCGACGCGACACTTTCAGATTGGCACTTCTCCGGTCGCAACGCTTCCAGACGCTCGAGGGCCTCGCCGCTGGCAGCTCGATGGATCAGCAGGCGGCGATCCGAATGCTGCGCTTCGGTCTCCACGGATCCGGCGTCGAGAAGCTGATTGTCGCTCTACGCAAGGTCGACTTCACCCGCAAGAGCGACGGCCGCAGCCATCTCGAGCACGGGCGCGAGTCGCTCGGCAATTCGGTCGAGGCAGCCGTGCAGCCGACGAGCGAGATCCCGGAGACATTCATGGTTTCCGTCCCCGTCTACATCAACCCGGGCTTTGCCGAGCTGACGCTCGTCGAGGTGTGGTGCGGGATTTCGATCGACCTCCAGGCGAGCCCCGTCAAGTTCGAGATCCGCCCGCTCGCGGACGAGCTCCACAGCGCAGTTCTGCGCGCGCAGGCCTCGATCGGAGCGAAGCTCGCGGCCGACCTGCCTGGAACCGCGATCTTCAACGGAAGGCCGTAGAAGCCCGCACGGCGCGCGCTACCCGGCCCCCGGCTGGCTACTTGGGTTTTTTCCCTTGCGCCCTTCGGGGACCAGGGTACGTTTGCTCTGCCGCCCACGTGAGCCAGGTGGGGATCCTTTCGGCGCTGGGTTGCCCGCTCACCCGTGTTCCCCGTCGAAAGCGGGGTAGCGTCGAGGGGGCACCCAGCAGGGTTCTCCTCGCTCTTTCGAAGATCAGCTCGTGCGCTCATGCGCGCGAGTTCTGGTAAGCCCCGAGCTGCTCGCGCCATGGTCCCGCACTAGTTGAAAGACGTCGGCGGGGGCGCACATCCTCGCTCGGGTCCTGCACACCGCGAGCCGCTGTGGTCCGGTCATCAATGCGGCTGATACCTCCGGTCCGCTTTAACTCGCTCGCGGCCCCTACAGGACGAGCTGCTGTTGCGAGGTCATCGCTTTTAACGGTTAAGCCTCGCGACGTTCACTCGCTCGTCCCCCTCTGCAAAGTGAGCTTCCGGGGCGCTGTTCTCGGTGAATCGGCGTTCCAAACACGCGCTCGCTCTCCTGGCCGCGCCATCTGTCATGCGGTGGCGCGGCCCTCTTCGTTTGAAGGAAGACCCACCATGAAGAACCTCTCAAGACATCTGTCCGATCCGCGGAAGACACCGCAATCCGAGCCGATCCCTGGGCGCGAGTCCCAGATGGAGAAGAACGTCGCGGGCGGCTTCACGTTCAAGACCGGCGACTGGGAGCGATTCGATCGCTTCCTGATCATCGGAACCGAAGGGGGCACGTACTACGCAGACGAGCGCAAGCTCACGCGCGAGTCGGCTGACGTCGTGCGCCGCTGCCTCGCCGTCGATCCCGCTCGCGTGCTCGCGCGCACGATCGAGGTCTCGGACCAGGGTCTCGCGCCGAAGAACGATCCGGCGATCCTCGCGCTCGCGCTTGCCTTCTGCGTGCCGATGGGGCTGCCGGACCTGCGCGTGCGCGCGCTGCAGAAGGTCTGCCGCACCGGAACACACCTCTTCGAGTTCATGCAAGCGGTGCGCTCCATGCGCGGCCGCGGGCGCGCGTTGAACGGCGCTCTGCGAAAGTGGATCGATCAGCGCCCGATCGGCGATCTCGCGTTGCAGATCGTGAAGTACAGGAGCCGCGCGGGCTGGACGTGGCGCGACCTCTTTCGCCAGGTACGGCCAAAGCCGCCGGCATACCAGCAGATCAGCGAGAAAGCCCTCCGCTCTGATGAGATCCTCGGCTACTCCAAGGACTTCGACGAGGAAATCGTGCAGCGCCGCGCGCTGTACACGTGGGTCGCGTCGAAGGATCCGAAGGATGTCCCCGAGCTCCCGCGCGTGGTGCGCGCGTTCCTTCGTGCGCAATCGGCCGAGCTCAAGATGCTGCCGGCGCTGATTCGCGAGACCCGCGTCCCATGGGAGTGCGTGCCGAGCGAGCACACCACGAATCCGGCGGTGCTCGAGGCACTCTTCGAAACGATGCCCATGACGGCAACGGTGCGCCAGCTTTCGAAGCTGACGGCTCACGGCGTGCTTCCAAAGCGCCGCGATGACGCGATCGCGCGGCTCACGAGCCCAGAGCAGATTGCGCGAGCGCGCGTCCACCCGGTCACGTTCTTGGTGGCCTCCGGTGCCTACGAGCTCGGGTTCAGCAAGAACCTCACCTGGACCCCCGATCCGAGGATCGTTGACGCGCTCGACGATGCCTTCCACATCGCGCTGCAGACGGCCGAGCCGACCGGGAAGAGGATCCTGCTCGCGATCGACACGTCGGGATCCATGCGAAAGGGCACCGGCTGCAACGGCATCCCGCTCTTCAAGCTGGCCGCTGCCATGGCAATGACATACGTGCGGACCGACAACGCGGACGCTATGGCCTTCGACATCGATCCGGCGCTGATCCAGCGCGGCGTCAACTCGCGCGCCGACGTCGACGGAAAGAGCTCCGTTTCCGCCGGATCGAGTCCGCTACCGCTCTCCACGCGGATGCGCGTGGTCGACGCCATGCGCGCGATCGACACGCTTCGCCGCGGTGGTGGAACGGACTGCTCGCTGCCGTTCAAGTACGCGCTCGAGCGGGAGCTGAAGGTCGACGCGTTCGTGGTTTTCACGGACAACGAGACCTGGGGAGGCAACGATCACCCCACGCAGGCGATCTCTAAGTACCGAGCCAAGATGAACCCGAAGGCGAAGGTCGTCTGGTGCGCCATGACGGCCGGCGCCTCGAGCTGCGGTGACCCCAACGACACGCGGATGCTGTCGCTATCCGGGTTCGACGCATCAGCACCGTCGATCGTCTCGAATTTTGTAGCAGATCGCTTTTAGCGGACCCGGATCTCGTCCGAAGTGGCCCTGCGAGCACGCGCTCGCGGGGCCTTCTTGTTCCTGGCGGCAGCGAGGATAGGCTCTCGGCATGACCGAGGCACTCCTGATCCACCCTGACGACATCCTCCGGTCCGAACAGCTCCGATCTCGCGAGCAGCGATGGCGTGAGCTCAAGCGGACCAACCCCACGCGCGCCAAGGAGATCGAGGAGTTCCGCACGCAGCGGAAGAAGGATCAGCTTCTCGCGGCTCTCGTGCGGCAGGCACCTCTGCAGCCGCCGCGCATCAACTGGCGTGTCGGGGAAGCAGACTTCCTCGTCCGACCCGGCGCGTGGAAGTCGAAGTACGACCAGGAGTGGAAGGAGAACGACAACCCTCTGCGCTACGCGGTGCAGGCGGCGACGGACAGGATGCAGTCGACCGTCTCCGTGGTCGTGCGCATCGCGCCCGGCACCTACAAGGGGATCCAGATCCGCACGCCAGACCAGGCTGGCAAGCTCCTCCCGACATGGGAGTACGAGGGCTTTCTTCCGCGGCTCGTTCTCCTCGCGGAGAAAGCGAACGAAGTTCTGATCGAGGGCGGTTTTGCCTGGATGTCCGGAGTCGGAGAGATCTGGACGATCGGGATCGACTGCTGCACGCAGGACGGGTCGACGTCCTGTCTTGGCTCAGCCGGCGCAACAGGAATCCTGCGCCAGAAGAATTGCAAGAGCCGTCCGCCCATCGACCCCAAGCAACTGGAGGACTACGGCGGAACGGGGATGAAGTGGTGGATGCGCTCCTACGAGATGGGCTACCACACCGAGGACTGCGACCTCCGCGCTCCCTGCCAGGAGCACACCGACTACGGCGACAACCGCTGGATGACGTGCCACGTTCGCACGAAGTTCGGTCCTGCCGGTCGCACGCATCACCAGGGCGGAACGCGCGTCGAGACGGGCGAGTGGTACGGCGTGCCCTCGGTTTGGCTCGGCACGCTCTTCCGCGACTGCGAGGGCTACGGCCTGCACGCGGGGCTCGGTGGAGGATCCGGCATCACGGTCTGGGGATACCCCGGAATCGTGTGCATCGATGGCTGGAAGATGGTCTCCAGCTCCGAGCATCCGCTCGACGGCAACCGCTGCTTCAGCATCTGGGAGGCCTACAACTACGGCGGCACCATCAATCCGGACGGCGACGCTTACGCTACCAACCTCGTGTACACCGATCGGATCCGCTGCGAGTACCCGAAGATGGATCGGCCGCTCGGAGAGGTCGAGTCGGCGCTCGAGTGGCGCTGCGGCGAGGTCTCCGGAAACTGCCTCAAGCCCTGGATCGACAGCCCCGACCAATGGCCCTCGGGCTCCGTCGGGTCCGCGTACTGGCTCCCCGGCAACTACGTGAAGATTCCGGTCAAGGGGAGCACAGTCATGCAGGCGGCCTAGCTGCCGCAACCAGGATGGAGCAGAACAAGCAAATCATCGTGCCAGGCCAATCTCCCGTCGCGCCGACCACGACGAGCGAGCAGGACCTGCGCACCGCGGGGCAGCGACGCCTCAACATGATCTGGGAGATGACCCAGGCGGGAATCGCCATCAGCACGGTGCTGGCGACGTTCTCCTACGGGTTTATCCGCCTGCTCAGTCCGCGTGACCTCAAAGACGAGAGCACGGTGTTCTTAAACGCCTTCTTTCTCATTATCGGCTTCTACTTCGGCCGCACAAATCACGCGCGCATCGGCGACCTCGGACATAAGAATCTCCCCGACGGGAAGTTAGACGACCGATCCACTTAGGGGCTCAAACATGACTCTCGAAATCCTGTTCTGGTTAGTGATGGTTCTCTGGATTGCGTACTGCGCTTCGCCGCTTCACCGGATCCCGGAGGGATCGGATCGGTGGACTGCAATGCCCGCTTTCCTCCTACCGTGGCTCGCGGCCGCGATGCTCGGCTGGCGAACGTTCCATCCAGATCTGTAACGAGCGAGGCGCGCCAGTCAACGTCCCCGTCCAGGACCACAGTTACAGGGAGCTCAGACAGCTATGGTCGCAGCAACGAAATACGCGACACTCCGAGAGCGCTATGCGAAGGGCACCGGCCCGACAGGGACGCTCAAGTCGATCAAAGGATTCACGGTCACATCCAACGGCGAGGTGATCGAGAACGTCGAGATCAGCGGATCGCTCCGCATCGAGGCGGACAATGTGGTTGTCCGAAACTTCCGGCTCCTTGCCGGCGGAGCGCCCTACGGCATCCAGATGACGGACGGCGCGAAGAACGTCAAGCTCCAGCGCGGCGAGGTGCGGGATGCGTCGAGTGCGCTGCTCTACGGGTCTGACTTCCTCGCGGAATCCCTCGAGCTCCACCACGGCGGGGGGGACGCGATCAAGGCGATCCTCCGGGCGACGGTCAGGCAGTCGTGGATCCACCACCTCGGGAGTAACGCGAACGCGCACGCGGATGGGAACCAGACCAGGTCCGGAGGACAGCTCTTCTTCGGAGACAACTACTTCGACATGCCGTCGCCAGGCACGCCCGAGTATCCGGGATCGCCGTGGAAATCAAACGCTTGCCAGATCATCCAGGCAGCAGACGGCCCGATCGATGGTGTGACGTTCGAGCGCAACATTTTCGACGGCGGGAACTACGTGCTCTATGTGACGAGTCCAGACAACTTCGGGATGCCGAAGAACGTCCGGATCGTCGACAATCTCTTCGGCGACAACTACAAGTACGGCCTGCTGAATAAGGACGGCGCGCTCTTCGAGAGCGGGAACAGGTGGCTCGAGACCGGAATTGCAATCCCCGACCTTTCGGCAGCGAAGAAGGCGGCCTGACCGGAAACGCACCCTGTGGGTGTCGCCTTTGCGGCGACCGAAAAGGAGAAAACAGCATGGGACATCGGATGATTCTTGCGTGGTTAGCCGGACTCCTTCTCTCGAGCTGCACGACCTTGATGGGCGCGCAGAAGATCGACGCCATGGATGACGCCGAGTTCATCCACTACACGGCGTTGGCTGTGTCGGAGGTGCAGGCGATCGTGACGGTCGCCGTTGCGAACGAAGACCTCGACAGCGTCGAGATCGATACGGTGCAGGCGGTGCTCTTTGGGATTGCGGATGGATCGATCGCGGTGCTCGGCTCGAGCCTGGCGCAGTCGCTGCACCTTGAGGGCTATGGCGCGCTCGCGCTGACGCTGGCGGTGATCCAGCTCGACGCGCGCTTCTCGAAGCGCGGCGCGTACGGCGAAGACGGGATCCTCTCCGAGCGCGCGCGTGAGGTTCTGCGTGCGGTCGCCACGGGGCTCGAGCCCCTGAAGCCGATGGCCAACCCGAACATCGTCCCGGTGCCGCCGGAGGCGCTCCTGTGGGCCCCACACGGGCAGGTCCTGCCACCGGGCTTCCTGGCCCCGTAAGGGGCGGTCCTAGAAAACCGGAAATAGCTCCGCCCGACTCGGGGGGGTTGGTCGAAACTTGGGTGCGGCAAGGAAGCCGCGGAAAGAAACCAACCCAATGAAGACCCTCCCTTGCACCCTGCCCCGAGATCTCTGCTCGGCGTACGAGTGGACTGACAGTGCCGGCGAGCTCGACGAGCTGCGCGACGCCGACGGCGAGAGCCTCTATCTCTACTGTCGGGCCTCGGCCTCAAATGCGGTGGAGCATGGCCATGCCGACGTGACCGAGGACGCGCTGCGCGACCTGCACGAGTGGCTGGTCTCCCGCGCATCGCCCGCCACGCTCGCGGATATCCGCGAGGCGCTTCCGTGAGTGCATCCACAACGGCCGTGCTCCGGCTCGCCGGCCGCGAAGCCGAAGAAAATCTCGAGTACGAGCTCGCCGCGCTGCTGTACGAGTTGGCGGCCGAAAACTACCCGATCGATCCGGACCTTTCATCTTACGCGCAAGCAGACATCATGTCTCTGCGGCTGCGAGCGCGCGATTGCCGCTCGGCTGCGCACAAGGTGGATCCGTGAATAGACACATCGACCTCGCCTCGACTCGCTCTATCGTGACGCTGTACCGCGCATCGGTTGCAATCTGCTCGCGCGAGCGAGGGGACGATCATGGCGCGACTGAACGGCAGCATTCCATCACGTACAGCGCGGCTGGTAAGGCGGACGCCTTCCTAGCAATGAGGCGCTTTGCGGATCGAATGCTTGCCAACATGAAGTGCGACGGATGCCTCCACTGGCTCGGGTCCGTCAAGCTGTACCTTGTGACTTTTGGCCCGCTGGATGATGATGGGATGCCGATCGATCTCGGCTCGCCGCCGTTCTTCGAGTGGAAGTGTGATTTTCCAGCGACCCTTGTTGATTGGTTCGCCGCGAAGGAGCTCTCCCGCAAGAAGACCGAGATCGTGAACACGCCAAGGGGGAGGAAACGCCAGTGACCGAGTTGAACATGAGCCCGTTTGCCTTCCTCGAGCTCGTCGCCCGCCACCAGCCGTTCCTCCTGGTGGTCGATGCACTTGCCGAGCGTATCGGTGGCGGCCGCTCTGAGGACGCGCTCGCCATGCTATGCGAGATCGGTGCACCGCGACCCATTGCTTGGGACATTATCGCTGGCTGGCCAACCCGGCGACGGCAACCGTATGACTCTCTGCGCATCCAGGCAGCCTGTCGCTTTGCCTGTTTCGTGAAACGGATCGACGAGCACGACTGGACGGCGGTCCTGAGCCGCTGTCTTCGGCTGGAGCTCCTGCGGAAAGAATTTCCACCTGAGAATCCGAACGAGTCCTCATGCGCGCTGCCCTCGAATTCCGAAGGGTAGGGTATGAAGAACGCAATCGACGGCCTGGTCGCACACAACAGCCACATCCTCTACGCGGCCCGCGCGTGCCTGCACAAGGCGCGCAACCAGACGCGCTGCACGGGCCCTTTCACGATCGACGCGCTGTGCAAGACCGCTATCGAGCTCCTGGAGCTCGAGCAGGATCTCCCCTCTGTGAGCCTCGATCGGGAAAAGGTTGCGGGGATCATCGACCTCCTGGAAAACGACCGCAACGACGACCAGATCCGCGAAGCCACCATCCGGATCACGGAGCTGATCTTCGCGACCGAAGAGGCGGTACGGTCGTGAGCGGCTCCGAGCAGGACCTGCCGCCCGTCGTGCGCGAGGCGAGCCACGAGCCCGAGCAACTCTTCCAGGTTCCGCCCCCGCCGGACAAGCCCAACTGGGCGCGCTACATGGCTGGCGTCGTTGGAGACTACCGACCGCTCCCCGGGCGCCTGGCGGAAAAGATTGCACAGGAAGCGCTCTCGATCGAAACCATCGAATCCCGCGAGCGCGACAGACTCGACTCCTACGAGGTCTCCGTGTGGACCCTGAAGGAAATGCTGGTCCGAGCTTTCGAGGCGGGCCGCGCATTTCAGACGGACAATCCGAATTCTCCCTTGGGCTGAGCCGGCCCGAATTCCGAAGAGTCGGGCATGAAGCACAACCTGCGACCCACCATGACGGCCAACCTCCCGGCGATCGACCCGGTCGACGTCTTCCAGATCCTCGAGCTCGCGCAGGCGAACGGCACCATGCGCTTCGGCAGCGACTGGCTGCGCCTCCGCGGCGGGCGCGTGGTGAAGGCCAGCGCGCGGCCCGACGACGTGCTCGCGCGCATCCTGGGCGGCCAGGGCGAGCTCTCCTTCCGCGCGGTTCCCGGCGCGCCGAGCGGCGAGCAGAACCTGAGCCTGACGGCGCTCCTGCTCGAAGCTGCACGGC
>Ga0137432_1000867_pt1 | contig 11622 bp, 9 predicted proteins | sample EasRivERMZT820_2_FD_102337 | JGI IMG/M metagenome (GOLD analysis project Ga0137432, IMG submission 102337) | Soil microbial communities from meander-bound floodplain in the East River, Colorado, USA - East River MetaG ERMZT820_2 | ecosystem: Environmental > Terrestrial > Soil > Floodplain ...
CCGCGTTCGATCGAGACCTGCTTGATCGCGCGGGCCATGTTCTCCACCGCGATGACGAGACACCCTTCGGCGATCTCTTCGGGCACGGCCGGTTTGCCGGTCGCCTCAGCGATCTCCGCCGCCAGCACCTTGAATCGCTCCACCACGATCTCGCGGTCGATCGCCTGATGGCCGCCGGGTCCGAACACGCGCGGGAAGAACTCCGGCTGTAACCGCCCGAGCATCAGATTGCAGTCGGTCACCGTCAGCGGCCCGCCGCGGCGGTAGCACGCCGGACCCGGCACCGCGCCGGCCGAGTCCGGTCCCACCCGCAGGCGCATCCCGTCGAAGCGGCAGATCGAGCCGCCGCCCGCGGCCACCGTGCGGATGTCGAGCATCGGCATGCGCAGGCGCACGCCAGCGATCGTGGTCTCGTGCGTGCGCTCGTAGCGCCCCGCGAAATGCGACACGTCGGTCGAGGTGCCGCCCATGTCGAAGCCGATCACGCGGTCGAAGCCGGCCGCGCGCGCGGCCGCCGCCATCCCGACCACGCCGCCCGCCGGCCCGGACAGGATCGCGTCCTTGCCGCGGAACGCGTCAGCATCGGCCAGCCCGCCGGAGGACTGCATGAAGAACAGCCGCGTGCCGCCCTTCAGCCTGGCGCGCGTCTTGTCGATGTGCCGTCGCAGCACCGGCGAGAGATAGGCGTCGGCAACCGCGGTGTCGCCGCGCCCGATCAACTTGATCAGCCCGCTCACCTCATGACTGGCGGAGACCTGGGTGAACCCGACCTCCTGCGCGATCTGCGCCAACCGCTTCTCGTGCGCCGGATAGCGGTAAGAATGCATCAGTGCGATCGCGACGGCGCGATACCCGTCGTTGAACGCCGCGCGGAGCGCTGCGCGCGCGTCGGCTTCCTCCAGCGGCCGGATGATGTCGCCGTCCGCCGTCAAACGCTCGCCGATCTCGACCACATGCGAATAGAGCAGCTCCGGCAGCACGATCTCGAGCGCGAACAGTTTCGGCCGGTTCTGCGTGCCGATGCGGAGCGCGTCTTTGTGCCCGGCCGTGATCGCAAGCAGCGTCGGCTCGCCCTTGCGCTCCAGCAGCGCATTGGTGCCGACCGTCGTCCCCATCCGGACGGCGGCCACAGGCGCCTCGCCATGGCGCGCCATCAGCGCCTCCATCCCGGCGGAGGCGGCATCGGCGTACTGCTCGGGGTTCTCAGACAGCAGCTTCAGCGTCTTGAGCTCGCCGCCAGGCGTGTGTCCGATGATGTCGGTGAAGGTCCCGCCGCGGTCGATCCAGAATTCCCAACTCCCCGTACCCGCTGGCATCAGGAACCCTTCGACGTTTTCGCCGCGTTGTTCCTATCACATGGCTCGGGTTATGGGATCAGTTCGAGCGATTGGGAAAATCGCGGACCTACACGAATCGCGCCGAAATCCCGCCGGTCAGTCGTAAGCACTCGGTAAACCTTCCGCCGCTCTGCGAGTGCGGCGACACTGCCGTCAACCAGCCCCAAATTGAGATCCTTGAACTTCGCGTCGAATTCAAGCGCCCGTACGAGATCGGAGGGAAGTGGAAGCTCATACTCGTAACGGGTTGCCGGGTCGAACATTTCAGCGATCAGTTTGCGCATCGCCACTCTCTGTTCGCGAAGGAAGTAGTCGACTTCGGCAAGCACCAAGCCCGGCACGATCACAAGACTCGCGGAGAGCAGTGCTGCTTCATAGTCTGGGAAGGTCGGAAGGCCGCCTGATGTGTGTGCGAGAGCCCGAAGAAGACCGCCGGTATCGGCGATGATCGGACGACTCAACCTTCGAGGTCTCGGAAAAGCTCGGACTCGTCCCCGAGCTTGTTGTCCGTCGACTCAAAAAGCTTCGTGGAGGGGGGGCGCCGGCCCGTGTAGTAACGCGAAGCGACGACCCGCAACCCCTTGCGAACAAGTTCGGACGCGGAATGACCCGCTGCGCGAGCTCGCTTCAAAGCGCGGACGTCCTCCTCGTGCAGGCGAACGGTGGTTGAAATCATGCGCGACATACATTCACCATACAGCAGTCGGGAGAATGTCACAACAGCCGCTATGGGGAGCGCCAACACCCAAGGGGGAGTCGGAGCTGTTCCGGGCGTAAACACGTCTGGATTCCCTGCCCTTCGAAGGCCGCCCACCAGTGTGCTAACGTCCGGCCAACAATAAGGGAGGGAATTCATGCGCAGTGCTGCATTGGCCGTTGCCGCGGGTCTGACCGGTGGGCTCATCGGCATCATGTCGGCGACCACCACTTCGGCGGTCGAGGCGCCCAAGGGCGTGACCTACGCCTCGGTTCCGGGCCAGGTCGGCGGCCAGGACATTTTCGGCCCCTACGAGGTGGTCAAGGGCTGGCCGAAGGACATCAGTACGGTGCCGGGCAACGAGAAGTGGACCTATGGCGCAGGCCAGGCCATTTTCGCCGAGAGCCCCAATCGCATCTATGCGCTGTTCCGCGGCGAGCTGCCCAACATCAAGCGCCCCGAGACCAAGACGCTCAGCGACATGGGGCCAAGCATCAAGTTCCCGGTCGGCCGGCTGCCCTGGCGTGACGCGACCGTCTCCTCGCCTCCCGGCGCAGGCGGCACGGGCCAGGACCCGAAAGACGGCATGAAGGCCTGGGCCGCAGCGGGTGGCAAACTCGGCGTCGATGCGCAGTGGGAGAACTGCATCGTCGTGTTCGACGGCAACGGCAACATCATCGAGCGCTGGACGCAGTACGACAGCATCCTGAAGCGCCCGCACTTCATCGCCGTAAATCCCTACGATCCGGAGAAGCATGTCTGGATCGTCGATGACCACAGTCACGTCATCTACAAGATGACCAACGACGGCAAACGCATCGTGCAGACCATCGGCACGCGCGACGTGCCCGGTGCCGACGGCACGCATTTCAACCGTCCGACCTATCTCACTTGGCTGCCGGACAGCACGATGTTCGTCGCCGACGGCTACAACGGCACGCGCGTCGCCAAGTTCGACAAGGACGGCAAGTTCCTGATGGCCTGGGGGCAAAAGGGCACGCCGCCGAACGACAAGCGCCCGGCCTATTTCAACAACGTGCACGGAATCACCGTCGATCCGCAGACGCGCCAGGTGTTCGTCAACGACCGCGGCAATCACCGCGTCCAGGTCTTCGACGAGAACGGAAAGTATCTGCGCGAATGGAGCTTCGGCGAGGATCCCTCCGACATCCATTTGGTGCAGATCGGCGCCGACCGCATGCTGTGGGCCTATGACCGCGGCACGTCCAAGATGCTGAAATACGATCTCGACGGCCATTTCCTCTACGCCTGGGGCGTGTGGGGCGATTTCCCCGGCGGCTTCTGGGGCGTGCACGGCTTCACGGTCGATCAGGAAGGCAATTTCTACGTCGCCGAAGTCGATACGGGGCGCGTGCAGAAATTCCGTCCGCGCCAGGGCGTCAATCCGGCGCAGCTGGTCAGCAAACCTGTCTACGCCGCATGGAAGTGACCGAAGCGGTCTCGTACTGAGATAGAGCGCGAAATTTCCGGGAGAATGGCATGAAGTCGAAGAGCAAAGTCACACGTCGCGACCTGATCAAAAACGCAGGTCTCGCCGGCGCAGCCGTCGCTGCAGGCGGCCTTGTTGCGCCGATGCCTGCCGCCGCGCAGGCGCCTCAGGCCCCCGCGAGGTGGGACCGCGAGGCCGACGTCGTGATCATCGGCGCGGGCGCAACCGGAATTCCCGCCGCCATCGTCGCGAAGCAGGCGGGCTCCTCGGTCATCGTCGTGGACGCCAACAGCGATATCGGCGGTCATGCGATCTGCAGCGGCGCGAACATCCCGCTCGGCGGCGGCACGTCGCTCCAGAAGAAGGCCGGCATCAACGATTCGCCCGACCTCGTGTTCCAGGATCTGACCGACTGGTCCGTGGTTCAGCCCAACGGCGCGCCCGACTACCGCTACAACGACAAGGAGATCATCCGCGCCTTCGCCGACAATTGCGCCCAGACCTTCGAGTTCCTGGTCGAGAACGGCGTCAAGTTCGTGAAGGACGTCCCCGACGGCCGCGCCGGCAGCGCGCACGGCAATTCGGTGCCGCGCCAGATGCACGTGGCCGTGCTCGATTGGCCGCAGGTGCAGACGGGACAGCCGGTCGATCCGCTGAACCGCGCCACCGCCTCGAACGGCAATGGTCTGATGCGTCCGCTCGAAGCCTCGGCGCGGCGCATCGGCGTCGAGTTTCTGCTTCAGCACCGCATGACCGACATCTATCGCGAGCAGCCCCGCTCGGGCCGCGTGCTCGGCATCGGCGTCGACAACAACGGCCGCCGTCTCAACATCCGGGCCCGGAAGGCAGTGATCATCGCCACCGGCGGCATGACGGGGAACGTCAATTTCCGCCGCATGTTCGATCCGCGCCTGACCGAGGAATATTGCGGCCTTGCGGGCATGCCGTGGTCGGACCAGGACGGCTCGGGCGAGATCGCCGGCATGGCGATCGGCGCTTCGCTCTGGGGTCTCAACATTCAGGCGAGTGAAACCGGCTCCGGCCTCACCAAGGCCGGCAAGATCGGCTGCCAATACGGCTATGTGAATCTCACCTGGATGCCGGGCAGCCGCGTCTTCGACAAGGCCGGTGCTTCCGGCCTGCGCGTCGCCGATTGGCAGGACGTGATCATGGTCAACATGATCGGCAAGCGCTTCTACGACGAGACCGGGCAGGACTTCCCCGGCAACCAGTACAACCAGATCAAGAATTACGTGCCGCACAGCTACGTCAATTCGAAGAACGTCAAATACGCGCCCGACGATTTCATCAACGCCGCCCTGGCCGGCATTCCGGGCGATTCGCAGAACGGCGGCGGCCCGATCTGGGCGATCTTCGATGCCGATGCGGTGGTGCGCGAGAAATGGGATCCGCAGCACCCCTGGGTCGACACGCGCAACGGGTTTTTCTTCAGCGCCAACACGCTCGACGAACTCGCCGGCAAGATCCAGATGAAATACCAGCGCATGCCCATGCCGGCGGCGAACCTGCGCGAGACGGTTGCGCGCTACAATTCTTTCGTCGATACCGGTGTCGATGCCGATTTCGAGAAGCCGAAGCCGCTCTACAGAATCGCCAAGCCGCCGTTCTACGCCGCCTGGGCGACGCCGGTGATCCACGATTCACGCGCGGGCCTGCGCATCAACGCCGGCTGCCAGGTCATGGACATGAACGGGCAGGTGATCTCGAACCTCTATTGCGGCGGCGAATCGGCAGGCGGGTTCTCGATGCACGGCCTCGCGCGGTGCCTCACCCAGGGCTACATCGCCGGCCACAAAGCGCACGCCGAACGAGTCGCGTAAATAGCGACAAAGGGATTAACCGTGCGGATCGTTCTCGCCACCTCAGTAGCACTCGCTCTTCTCGCGGTGCTGGCGGGGTCGGCAGCCCCCGCGCCGTCCACGCCGCAGGTACCGGATTTCTCCGGCATCTATCTGCGTGTCGGGAATCTCTGGTTCGACGAGATTATCGATGAGGAAGGCGGCAAGCCGGTCCAGCGGCTGGCGGTCAGCGGTCCCAACGCGGACGATATCTATGCCGGCGATTTCGACAATCCAATCCTGCAGCCCTGGGCGCGCGAGATCGTGAAGCGAAACGCCGACTCCGAAATCGCGCTCAAGCATGTCTACACGGCGGACGATTCCTGCTGGCCCTCGGGCACGCCCCAGGCGCTGAACCTGATCGGGCCGCTCCGGATCCTTCAGCTCAAGGACCGTGTGGTCATGATCCATGAGCGCGACCATCAGGTGCGCTGGGTGTGGCTCAACCGCGGACACACTGCTAATCCGACGCCGTCTTGGTACGGCGATTCGGTCGGCCACTACGAAGGGGACACGCTCGTCATCGACACGATCGGACAGAAGGCGCAGTCGGTGGTGGATGCCTTCGGCACCCCGCACACCGGGCAGCTCCACGTCGTCGAGCGCTTCCAGCCCTTCACGACGCCGTTCGGCAAGGCGCTCTTCATCACCGTCGAAGTCGCCGATCCGGGCGCCTTCACCGCGCCGTGGAAGGGAACGGTCGAGTTCCGGCAAGACAAAAGCGTGACCGAATTCGACGAAGTCGTTTGCGCCGAGAACAATCGCACGTTCGGCCAAGGCTCGACCTTCGGCACGATCCCGGAAGAAAGGACGCCACCGTTCTGATGAGGCGAACATCGAGAGCCTTTCTTGCATCGGCCGCGCTTGGTCTTTGCGGTTCTGTGCTTGCGTCCGCCGCACCGACGCCGCGCACGGCCCCGGTTCCGGATTTCTCCGGCATCTGGGGCCGTGAAAGCGACCTCTGGCTCCAGCCGGTGCTCGATGAGGGCGTGGGCTCGCCGGTCGAGCCCCTGCGCGTGCGCGGCCCCGACGCAAACCAGATCTATGCCGGGAACGCCGACAATCCGATGCTGCAGCCCTGGGCGCGCGAGATCGTGAAGCGCAACGCGGACTCCGAAGTCGCGCTGAAGCACGTCGATACCGCGGACGACACCTGCTGGCCCTCAGGCGTGCCCCAGGATGCGAACCGGCCCGATGCGCTGCAATTCATCCAGACCAAGGACCGCGTGATGATCATCCATCAGCGCGATCAGCAGGTGCGCTGGGTGTGGCTCAACCGGGGCCATTCCGCCAATCCGAAGCCGTCCTGGTACGGCGAATCCGTCGGGCACTACGAAGGCGACACGCTCGTTGTCGACACCATCGGACAGAAAACGCACAAGATGTCCGTGGTCGATCGCTTCGGCACCCCTCACACCGACAAGATCCACGTCGTCGAGCGTTACCGGACCTACAGCGATCCGCTCGGCAAGGGCCTCGAGATCATCGTGACGGTCGAGGATCCCGGCGCGTTCACCATGCCGTGGAAGGGTTTCGCCACGTTCCGGCCCTTGCGCGACCGCGAAAGGCTCGAAGAATTCGTTTGCGCCGAAAACAACCGCACGTTTGCCGACGGCTCGACTTTCGGTACGATCCCGGAAGAGAAGACGCCGCCGTTCTGAAAGGATCATTGGATATGACGCGCGTATCGGGGATTTCGGCGGTTGCTCTGTCGCTCTTGATCGGCTCGACGGCCGCGGCCGACGTGATCGACCGGACGGCGACGATCAACGGCATGACCGTCGATTACAAGGTCATCCGTCCACGCAATTTCGATCCCGCGAAAACCTATCCGGCGGTGCTGGCATTTCCGCCGGGCGACCAGAGCATGGACATGGTCATGGTCGGCGTCGACTACAACTATCGCGCCGAAGCCGAGCGGCGCGGCTACATCGTGATCGAGCCCGCCGCGCCAAGCGGCGTGAGCTTTGTCAGGGGCGGCGATCGCATCTTTCCCGCGTTCATCGAGAAGCTGCTTGCGGACTACAAGATCGAGGGCAACAAGTTCAACGCGGTGGGCCAGTCCAATGGCGGCCGGGCGGCGTTCAAGATCGCGGCCGATTATCCGCAGTATTTCCTTTCGGTGACCGGTTTCCCGGGACGGCTCGAGGATGCAACGCCTGCGAAGCTCGATGCGCTGGCTAAAATGTGCCTGCACATGTATGTCGGCGAGTACGACGATTCGTGGCTCGGCGAAACGCGCGCGCAGACAGACGCGCTCCGCGCGCGCGGCGCGAAGATCACCTTCCACCTCGAAAGAGGCCAGGAGCATGTGCTCTCGACCGTCGCCAACGAAGGCGCGGCCCGACTCTTCGATCAGTTCGACGCCGCCCGCAAGGGCGCTTGCGCGGAGTAGGACAATGATACGGGCGACGCGAAACCTTCTCGCCATGGCGCTCGCCGCGTTCGGCCCCGTCGCGTTGCACGCAGCACCTGCCGAGGATTTCTACAAAGGCAAGCAGATCATCCTGATCCTCTCCACCGATGTCGGCGGCGGCTATGCCGCGTCGGCCAACGCGATCATTCCCTATCTCAGCGCCAACATTCCCGGCCGTCCCCGCATCATCATGCAGAACATGCCCGGCGCGGGCGGCGTTCGCGCCATGAACTACCTCTACTCCGCCGCACCCAAGGACGGCACGCGGATCGCGCTGGTCCAGGCGATGTCGCCTTACGCGCCGCTCTTCGGCGTGGAGGCGGCGAAATACGATCCGCGACGGATGAACTGGCTCGGCAGCCTCGAGAAGAGCACCGGCATCTGCGTCGCCTGGTCCACCTCGGGCATCCGTACCTGGCAGGATGTGTTCGACAAGCAGTTCGTGGTCGGCGCCTCGGGTGCAGGCTCGCAGATGGAAACCCTGCCGCTCATGGTCAACAAGCTGTTCGGCACGAAGATCAAGGTCGTCTCCGGCTACAAGGGTGGCAACGAGGTCTTCCTCGCGATGGAGCGCGGCGAGGTGCACGGGCGTTGCGGCTCGTTCGCCTCGACCATTACGGCCACGCGTCCCGACTGGTTCTCGCAGAAGAAGATTGCAGTGCCGTTCCAGATCGCGCTCGAACGCGATCCCGAATTCCCCGACGTGCCCGCGCTCGGCGAGTTCGCGAAGGACACGCGCACGAAACAGGTGCTCGAGCTGATCGCCTCTCACATGGCCATGGACAGGCCCATGGTCATGCCGCCCGGCGTGCCGCCCGAGCGCGTCGCGATTCTCAGGCGGGCGTTCCAGGCCGCCGTCAACGATCCCAAATTCATCGCCGAGGCGCAGAGGCAGCGGCTCGATATCGACGCGGTCCCTGGAGAGGGCGTGGCACAGCTTCTCGCAAAGGCCTACGCCATGCCTGCCGATGTCGTCACGGCCGCGAGAGAAGCCCTTAGTCTCACCGGCGCAACCGCGAATTGACGCGTAGGGGCGAGCATATGCTGAGCGCTCAGCGATCGACGACATAGACCGCGAAAATCCGAAACGGTCCAGGCTCCGAGTTGTCGAACCTGCCGGATTCCAGAGCCGCCTTCGCGTCTTCGAACGTCTCGAACAGGCAGTGCTCGTTGACCTTCATTCCGTCGGCCAGCGCGTTGCACGAGAGCGGCGAACATTCCGGACTGCTGCCGGCGGAGAACGATGTGACGTCGAAGCCCATCAGTCGGGACCGGCTGGGCTTCTCGATTTTGGTTTGGAAGGACGCTTCCGGCGCGGCCGCCACCCATACCTTCGCATCGTCGTCAAATTCCTGCTCGTAAACCTCAAAGTAGAACAGCGTGAGCTTGGACCGGTCTGCGCCGGTTTGCTCTACAATCTCGTCCATGTCAGCTGGCCGATTGAACAGCCAGTAGCCGTTGTGCCGCCAGTGACCGACGTAGTCGGCGAAATTGGTAGAGATGCACCCGCTGAGGGAGTGGATGTCCGTGACGGCCGATGACTTGATCGACGCGGGCTTCGCGCTGACAGTCTTGAGCATGTAACCGGCAGGAATCATTTACGTGTCGCTCCTGCCGGCACTCTATCAGGCGTTTCGCGCCACTTGGACTGTCTCCGTGATAAGCTTCCCGCAAACCAGAGGAGGCCCGCCATGAGGATCGCACTTCCCCTTTCGCTCACGCTCGCCGTCATTGCCGGTGTCGCGCTGGCACAAGGACAGCCGCGCGGCAACGGCATCGTCGTGCTCAACAAGGACATCATGTCGGCGGTGGAGAAGACGGCGAAAGATGCCGTCAACGACTCCCAGATCCGAGTTGTGTCCATCAACGGCGAGTACAATGTCGGCGTCGGCGTGGTGCATCGCGCGAAGACCGCAGGCCGGGACATCGGCGGCGGTATCGAGCACAGCGAGATCACCGAGGTCTATCACATCATTTCCGGTACGGGCACGCTGGTGTTGGGCGGCAATATCGACAACGCGAAAGCGACTCCCGCCGATAGCCCCGTGGTGCGCGTGCTCAATGGACCGAGCACGGGCGGCGGTCGCGTGGTCGGCGGCACGGGTACCACTCTCGGCCCTGGCGATGTCGTCATCATCCCGCCCAACACGCCGCATTGGTGGACCGACATCCCGACCGATCAGATCGTCTATCTCGTCGTGCGCATGGACCCGAAGAAGGTCCTTCCCGCCGGCTATGCGTTGAAATAGTGGTCAGGCTCACTCAGGTGCGATCATGCCAAAACGATCCCATGTTACCCAAAGTCGCCGCAAGCGACCCAAGAGGAAGTCATCCGCTTCGAAACGCGTTTTGCCGCGCGTCAGCAAAGCGACTGGCGGGCCGATGCCGGGATTTGAGATCGATCCGTTCGCGGCTGTTCAGGAAATAGAAGACATTCACTATGTGGAGCGCATGAAGCGCTTCAAATAATCTCCCGACCCAAATGGCGAATAGAGTCCCCCAATTCGCCACTCGCCACTCGCCATTCGCCACTCGCTGTTTCTTCTACTCCGGCAGCGTGAACGCCAGATACTCGCCCGAGTAGCGGGGATCGCTCACGGCGACGATGATGTACTGCTTGCCATCGACGCTGTAGGTCATAGGCGATCCGCTTTGCTGCGCGGGCATCCACACCGTGCCGACCTGCTCGCCCGTCATCTTGTCATAGGCGCGCAGCATCGCGCCGCGCGGATGGTCCGGTGTCGTGGTGGACTGTATGTCGCCGCTGATCACCAGCGTCTTGGTGACGAGCAGCCCCACGCCCGAAACGGCCGGCTGCCCGGTCTTGGGAACGTTGATGCCGCGCAACGCCGGATTGTTGCGGATGTTGTCCGGCGTGTCGCCGTGCGGCGTCTGCCACTTGACTCGGCCGGCGTTGAGATCGATCGCCGAGATCAGACCATAAGGCGGCTTCACGAGCGGCAGCCCCTGCACGTTGAGCCCCCCGCCCCCAGCGGGAAGCGGCGCGTTGGCCTTGGCGTCGCGGGCGCGTTGTGCGGTCAGTGGGGCATCGGCGGCGCAGCAATCGCCCGGTCCGAACACTTCGTTGAACTGGGTCTCCTCGACGCCGGCAACATAGCGGATGTCGGAGAACTCGGCCGGCGGCGTACGCAGCGCTCGCACCCCTGGAACATTTCCGGTCGGCGCATAGACGATCTTGAGCTCGGGATCGTAACCGCCGCCCGGCCAGTTGGTCGCCGTACCCGCCACGATGGAGCCAAGCATCCCTTGCGCCGTCGCGACGCTTCCCGGCGTGAACGGCGAAGTCTCGATGCGGTACTTCTTCAATGTCTCGACCGCCTGGGCTCTCAGCTGCGGCGTGAAGTCGACCAGATCGTCAGGCACCTTCAGCACATTGCGCATGTAGCGCAGCGCTTCCGGCGGATGCGGCTGCGTCGCCGCGGTCTGCTCGCCCGGCACATCGGATTGCGGCACGGGTTTCTCTTCGATCGGCCACACGGGAACGCCGGTCACGCGGTCGAAGACATAGAGCCAGCCCTGCTTGCTCGGCACCGCGACCGCTTTGATGTCGCGCCCATCGACCGTGATGTCGGCGATAATCGGCGTCGACGACATGTCGAAGTTCCAGATCGGATGATGCACGAACTGGAAGTGCCATTTCTTCTCGCCGGTCTTCAGATCGAGTGCGACCAGGCTTTCGGCGTAAAGATTGTTGCCCGGCCGATGCCCGCCGTAATAGTCCGACGTCGGCGTCTCGACCGGCAGATAGACCATGTTGAGCTCTTCGTCGGCAGAAACCTGCGTCCACACGCCGACATTGCCGTTCTCCGCCCAGGAATTGTTCTCCCAGGTCTCGTTGCCGG
>Ga0137432_1000878_pt1 | contig 11436 bp, 11 predicted proteins | sample EasRivERMZT820_2_FD_102337 | JGI IMG/M metagenome (GOLD analysis project Ga0137432, IMG submission 102337) | Soil microbial communities from meander-bound floodplain in the East River, Colorado, USA - East River MetaG ERMZT820_2 | ecosystem: Environmental > Terrestrial > Soil > Floodplain ...
CGGACAGAAGATCACTTGGACGCTCGTTGAGTTGAGAAGTCTTTGGAATACGTTGCTGAACTTCGTATTTTGGTTGAGAATCAGGAACTTCTTCTCGCACAGGAAACCGTCGACAGTATCGATCAGGTTACAAGCGACTTGCTTCATGAAGTCCTCGCCAGGGCTCGGCGTGCTCCCGACGATCTCGACGGCGCGGGTCGCGAGATCGATCACGAAGAACGTGTACCAGGTCACGAGCCCCCGCGTCGTCCACACCTCCGTCGTGAAAAAGTCGGCCGCCGCGATCGAGCTCCACTGCGCGCGCAGGAACTGCCGCCACGACGTCTTCGTTCGGCGCTTCGGCGCGGGATCGATGCCGTGGGACTTGAGAATGTTCCGGACCGTCGTTGGCGCGACGTAATGACCGAGGTTCGCGAGAGCGCCCACGATCCGGTCGTACCCCCAGAGCGGATTCTCGCGCGCCATGCGCAGCACGAGCGCGCCGATCTTCCGCATGACTTCGCGCCGGCTCCGTCGCCTGCTCGGAAACGTCCATTTCTTCGCGATGAGCGTCCGGTGCCATCGCTGGATCGTCTCCGGCGTCACGATGCTCGCGAACTGATCCAGTACGCGGCGACCGAGAGCAACTCCGCGAACCGCGAGGCGGGCTCGTTCGGTATCGGTGAGACGGAGCCGGCGACCTTGAAGCTGGCGCTTCAGGATGCGGTTCTCTTCCTGCAGGTACTCGAGGACGCGCTGCTGGTGGCGGTTGAGCCAGCCGGCGAGGACGACGGCCAGGACTTGAAGGATGGGAGGCATGGGGCGCGGAACGGTAGCGGCTTGACCAAGGCCGTGGATCAGATAATCTGATTCGCGATCCCTTCCCTGTGCCGGAGCATGCCCATGCCACGAGTACCTCCCCCACGTCGCAGCGGCACCGTAGTCCGTCGACGTGTTCGGCGTCTGACTTCGACCGAGGTCCAGCGCAGTTTCGCCGAGGTCCTGAACCGGGTCCGCTACCAGGGCGAGACGATCCTCGTCGAACGGGGCGGCGAGGAGGTCTGCGAGATCATCCCGCCGGCGCAGCCGCGCAAGTTCACCTGGGAAGACCTCGCGCAACTGATCGAATCGGCGGGATCGGCCGGCGAGGAGTGGGCGACCGCCGTCGAATCGGGCATCCGCGACCAGCCCCCCGCGGAGTTCAAGAAGTGGCCACGCTGATCGACAGCAGCGTCATCATCGACGCTCAGCGTGGGCGACTCGACCTTGCGGATGTCGCCGGTCGTTCCCGGGACGCGACGCTGGCGATCGCCGCGATCGCGGCGTCCGAGCTCCTCGTCGGCTTGCACTTCCTGCGGGACGGCGGGAAGAAGGCGCGCGCCGAGGCATTCGTCGAAGCGGTGCTCGCCGATCTCCCCATCGTGCCCTTCGACCTTCTCTGCGCGCGCGCCCACGCCGCATTGAGCGCCGAGCTGCGGCGAAAGGGCGCGACGATCGGCGCCCACGACCTGATGATCGCGGCCACCGCGATTGCACGCGGGTTCTCCGTCGCGACCAGCGATGAACGGAGCTTTCCAAGAATCCCGGGCCTCAAAGTCGAGGTCCTCGCGACGAAGTAGCGGACAAGCGGGCTCCGGCTGCCGCGCTCGACGATCGCGCGCGAGTGGCGGCGCGTCCGACGCGCGCCGCGGGAATCAGGAGGCGGACGGCGTCGGCGGCGGGACGGGCGCGAGGCTGCGGACGGAGGCTTCCGCCGCTGCGGCGACCTCGGTCCACCCGTCCCGATCGTTCGCCATCGCGCTGAAGCGAAGCGGCGGGCCGACGCTCAGCGTGATCTTCCGGCCGGGCGTGGGCAGTCGGCGATCGGGCCGCCACGCGCGAAACGTCCCTTCGAGATGGCACGGCACGACCGGCACGTCGGTCCCCGCCACGAGGATTCCCAGCCCCCCTTTGAACGGGCCCATGCTCCCGGTCCGCGTGCGCGTGCCTTCGGGAAAGAGGATGTAGGCACAGGGCTCGTCCAGCAGCCTGCGACGCAGCTCCGCGATGTCGCGAGGATTGCACCGCCGTCTCCAGAGCGGCAGCGCATTGAGCAGGAACGCCGCGAAGGCCGCGGTCGACGTCGCCTCGAAGAAGGCGTCGCCCGCCGCGAGCGGGAAGACCCGATCGCGCAGGCCGCAGGGAAGCGACGCGAACAGCGTGAGCGCGTCGAGATGGCTCCCGTGGTTCGCGACGAGCACGAAGGGTGGACCGGCCGGTAGGTGCTCCTTGCCGCGGACCTCGAGTCGATGGCCGATCCGCAGGTAGCTCCGGATGAGCGCCCACCAGAACATGTGCAGCCCGGTCTCGATCAGTCCGCTTTCGCGGCGCAGGCTGCGCATCCGCTGCGACTGCGAGAGACCCAGGTCCCGCGCCGGCTGCAGCTTCCACTGCTCCAAGGATCATCCCCCCGCGGTCACGGCCCCGTGATGATCCGCACCGGCTGATCGAGCCCGATGCCGACATGGTAGCCCACGAAGTGGAAGACCACGGGAGCGGCGAGGAGCAGGCTGTTGAAGCGATCGAGGAGGCCGCCATGGCCCGGGATCGTCACGCCCATGTCCTTGATGCCGAGGTCGCGCTTGATCGATGAGAGCATGAGGTCGCCGAGCTGTCCCGACACGCTCGTGAGGAATCCCAGCAGGGCCAGGACGAACGGCCGATCGAGATTCGTCCCGCGGAAGACGTGGTGCGCGAGCACGGCCACGAGCGGCGTCGTGACGACGAGCGAGCCGACGGCGCCGGCGATCGTCTTGCCCGGACTGGTGTTCGGCACCAGCTTCCTGCGTCCCATCGTCTTCCCGATCACGAAGGCGAAGACGTCGTTCATCTGGACGCCGAGCAGCAACATGAGCACGATCGGCCGGTAGTTCCAGTCGTTCCCGAGGTACGCGAAATGGCCGAGCGCGCAGCCGAAGAGCATGAACCCGAAGACGCCGAGCGCGACGCGCTGGATGTAGCCCTTTGGACGGTCGCGCGCGATCGGTGCGACGGCGATGAGCACCACGGCGAGGGGAAAGAGCGCGACGAAGAACCCGTACCAGTGGTCGACGACGGCGAACCACACCGCCGCGATCCCGACCACGACGACGAAGGTCACGAGCTTCTCGCGAAAGAGGCCGGTCGCGCGGGAGTATTCGCGGAAGCAGCCGAGGCTCAGGACGAGCACCGCCGCCATGTGCCAGCCCGCGCCGAGCAGGACGGGCCCGAGGATCAGCGGGGCGAGCACGAGCCAGGAGAGCGTCCGCTTCCGGAGCTCCGTCCGCAGCGCCCCATCGACCGCGCCGGATTGACCGAGCACCGCGATCACGAGCAGCGCTGCGACCAGGACGCCGCCAATCCCGAGGGTGATCCAGAGCGTCACCGGGTGGTCGAACGCGTGGCGGTATCCGAAGAGCCGTTCCCAGGTCATCGCTGCCGCTCCGCCGCGTGGAATCCCCGCAGCGCCTCGACCGCCTCGGGACGGACGACGAGCGACGGCCGGGCGCGGCGCATGAGCGACAACGCCTCGTCCACCGTCGACGCCTCGCGTGCGTGCAGCAAGTATGCGCCCGCCACCGCGGCGCTGCGCGAGTATCCGATCTTGCAGTGAACGTACGTCGCCCCCCCGCCGCTCCGAGCCCGGTCGCGCTGCTCGCTCAGGAAACCGACGGCCTCGTGCAGTTGGTCGGACGTCGGCGCCGTCAGGTCGAGGATCGGAAGGCTCAGGCGGGTCGCGGCGCGGAACGGCGTCGCCTCCGAGAACTCCGCGGCGACGTCGAGCACCGACGTCACGCCCGCACGCAGGGCGTCCGTGGCCTCGCGATCGCTGAGCTGCCGGCCGATCCAGAGGCCTGGCACGATCTCGTCCCACGGACGGCAACGACGCCGGTAGTGGACGAGCGAGAGCCATTGGCCGAAGAGGCACGGCGCGAGGAGGATGCGTGCGCTCAGGGCGAGGCGATCCCCCTCCTTTCGATAGACCGAAGGGCCGACGCCGAAGTAGCCGCTCGCGACGATCGCCAGCGCGACCGCTGGCCACGCGAGGAGGCTTCCCCACGGCCAGGCCGCCGCAGCGAGAGCGGACGTGAGCACGCACGCCGTGACGTAGTAACCACCGATGCGCGGGTTCGGCGTGACCGGCGCACGCACGCGCGCTCCGCGCAGCAGATAAAAGCAAAGCAGCGCCAGGACGAATCCGCCGGCGACGTCGATCACGTGGTGCTGATAGGTCAGCACGGTCGAGATGCCGATCAGGCTGAACCAGGCATGGACGAGGACGCGCAGCGAGCCGCGGGTATGGCGCGCGTACACGTCGGCCAGCAGCGTGCGCAGCGCGATGTGCAGCGACGGGACGAGGTTGTAGGGGCCGTCGAACCCGCGGAGCAGACGGAAGAGCGCGCCCTGGAATCCCGGCACGTCGGGACGAGGGAACGCGATCCGCAGCGGGAACAGGAGGAAGCAGACGGCGGCGAGGACGATCGCGAGGAGGATCCGCCGGCCGAGGAGATCGAGCTCCTCGCGTCCGGAGCAGAGGAAGAACGACCCGACGAAGAGCAGGTCGATCGACCAGTACGGGACGATCATCAGCGGGACGAACGGGAGCCTCAGCTCCCAGTCGAAGTAGAGCGTGTCGACGTCGGAGCGATGCGCGGTGACATAGGTGCAACCTCCGTACGCGACCATGAAGACGAGCGAGCAGACGGCCGCCCAGGCCAGGGCGCGCCGCCACGGCCGGACGGTCATCGAACCGCCTTTTCAGCCAGCGAGACCGTGAAGATCCCCCATTCGTCGACCTCCATGGCGACCTTCCGGAAGCCCGCCGCGCGGACGAGCTCGTCCATCTCGGCCTGCGTCCGCCTCCGCATGATCCACGGCTCGCCGTCGCGGTTGACGAGGACCCGGGCGATCATCTCGAGCTCGGGATGCCACGGCTGATTGGTGTAGATGAACCTGCCGTCCTTGGGCAGCGCTCGATGCAGGCCGGAGAGCGAGCGCACGATCCTCTCGTTGTCGGAGAAGAGCTCGTAGACGCCCGAGGCGATCGCGATGTCGGGGCGCGGCGTGATCGAAGCGAGGGAGTCGGCGTCGAATGCGTCGCCCTCGGCGTACGTCGCGTTCGTCAGCCCCATCTGCAGGGCGAGGCTCCTGCCGGCCTCGAGCCCCCTGCGGTCGCGATCGCGGAGCAGCGCGACGATCGGGATGTGCGAGAGCTTCTTCACGGTCTCGAGCAGGTAGCGCCCCGGGCCGGCCGCGACGTCGACGACGTGGACGGGGCGGCGCTCCCGCGCGACCGCCTCGATCGCCCGTTCCAGGATTGCCTGCAGGTTCCGCTTGCGCTGCCGGATCCCCTTCCAGCCGACGCTGTCGAGGTAGGCGCGGTCGATCGATCGGCCCAGGAACGAGATCCCGCGCGGACGATTCTCGTAGACGTAGTCCAGGGACGACCCCGAGTCGAACCCGGTCGTCCAACCGAGCCGGATGCCTTCGCTCAGCCGCCCGAGGGTCTTCAGGAGCAGCCGCTGGAACGCGAAGCCCCATCGACGCGGAGAGAGCAGCGGAAGCGGCCGGCGGAGCCGGTCGAACTCCTCCCGCGTGTAGCCCTCCCGATCGGCGGCCAGGAGCGACGCGCGGCTCGCGGGAGGCTGCTCGAACGCGTGCAGAATGAATTCGCGCGTCCGCGCGATCGGCTTCGCGCGCTCCTTCTCGTGGAAGACCGCGTGGAAGAACCCGTCGTACACCTCGATCGCCTTGACCGGCGCGCCGAGGCGCCGGACGAACTCCTTTTCCGCCGAGAGCCTGACCACCCAGTCGGAGCCGGCGCCGAGGACCAGCGTCGGGACCCGGATCGCGCCCGCGTCGGCGAGCAGGCGCGTCGACGTGTCGTAGAGGTCGATCAGGATGTTGACGGCGATCTGTCGCGAGATCAGCGGGTCGGCGTCGTATTCCCGCGCCATCTCGGGATCGTGGGTGAGCATCTTCGACTTCACGTAGCTCTTGATGAACGACTTGCGGACGAGGCGCGACTTCAGGCGGAGGAACGCGAGCGCGAAGGGAACGTAGAGCTTCACCCGCAGCGCCGGCGTCCCGAGCACCATCGCGCCCAGCGGCGGCGCGTAGTCGTGCACCCACGCGCTCAGCACGACGCTGCCGACGCTGTAGGCCACGGCGGCCATGTTCTCGACCGGGATCGAAGTGGAGTCCGACAGGTGGCGGACGAACGCGTCGACGTCCTTCACGACGACGGCGAGGTTCTCCGCCCACCCGCGCTCGCCCGGCGAGCGGCCGTGGCCGCGTTGGTCCCACGCGAAGACCGTGAAACCCTCGAGCGCGAGCCCCTCGGCCAGTCCCTGCAGCCTTCCCGAGTGCTCGTGACCGCGATGGAAGAGGAGGACCGCCTTGTCGTTCGGCGGCCCGTCGCTGCGCGGCGACTCCCACGCCCGGTAGAAGAGCTCGACACCGTCCCACGTGGTGAACGACCGCTCGCTCGTCTTGAGTCCGGTCATGCGATGCGCCGGAGGATACGCGCGAGGCGGACGAAGATCGTCTCGGCGCAGCCGGCGATGATCGCGAGGCAGGTCCAGTCGAGGACGGTGAGCGCCGCGGGGCGCGCCGAGTCGCCCCCCCGTCCGAAGCCCTGGAGACCGATCCACGCGCCCCAGGCGCCGACATGCAGGACGACCATCCGCCACGGCTTCGACATGATCCCGCTGAACTCGCGCCCCGCGCCGACCGCCTGGCCCAGGATCCCGATGTACGCCGTCATGAGTGCCGCGATGGCCGCCCAGTATCCGAGGAGCGGTGCACAGAGTCCGCTGTGCGCGACGCCCACGAAGACGACGACGTCGGAGACGCGGTCCGGCACCTCGTTCAGGATCTCGCCGTGGCGACTCGCCTTTCCCGACGCCAGCGCGACCATCCCATCGAGCATGTTGAACCACAGTCGCACGTAGCAGAACAGCGGTCCGAGCAGCAGGAGCACCGGCCATCGCCCCGCCTGCCAGAAGCAGATCGCCGCCACCGCCGATGCGACCAGGGACAGGTACGAGATCACGTCCGGGTGCACGCCCCGCGCCACGCACCCTTTCACGACCCCTTCGGCACTCCGTCGAAACACCCCAGCAATCGGACGACGCGATTCGGGCTGGTAGTCGGACAAGATTCGTTCCCCCGGTACACCTATCCATACCTGTGATGGGTAACGATATTCCTTCACCCTTGATCCGGCCTTCGGCCGTCTCCCGGGCGGAGCAGTGCTGTGGTCTCATCGGGACGGACTTCGTGCCTTCGCGAGATCGGCTTCCGGCAACCCACGTTCGCCGGTTCGAGTCCCACTCGGGCACCCCAAAGGCGGACGCGAACGGAGAGCAGTTCGCACTTCCGTCCGACTCGGGTACCCCAAAGGCAGACTCGAACCGAGAGCAGTTCGCACTTCCGTCCCACTCGGGGAGCCAATGCATCGGGTGCGAGCGAGGTCTGCTCTCTCCTGCCGCGAGTCGCGACGCTCGTCGATCGCTCGCATGCGGCGACACATGTCGCGTCCCGGGGCGGAGATGCGCGAGCGGGGTGAACGGGGTCGCGCGGCGTCGTGCAGGCGCTGTTAACCACGAGAGCCGCGACGACGCCGGAAACGGCCCGAATCGCGTCGTGCTCTCGCACTCGTGAAGAGAGCCCGAGGTTGTCGAACGCGACCGCTGTTTGCGATTCTCTGAGGATCCACGCCAAGACCCGCCCGAGACCTGCGCTACGAAGTACTCACGCACCTCGCGCGCGGCGGCGATGGAAGCGGGCGTTCACACGGTCCACGCTGAACGCATTGGCGTCGAAGACTCCGCCGTGCCATCGCACGTAGTCGTCGTGTTGTTCGTGCGCCGGCGACGACATCGCCTCCAGGAAGTCTTCGAACCCTGAGGTTCCGCCGACGTCCTCCGGCGGACACGCGCCCGCGCCGGCAACAACGCACGGAAGATCTTCCTCAGGGAATCGATCCACGATCGCCATCAGCGTGACGTCATGCTCCCAGTTGTCGCCGAAGTCGTACTGGTACTCGAAGGCCTGTCCGACCCGAGTGACGAGCCGACCGAGCCGCGCCCGGCGTTCGTCCAGGAACGCCAACTCGGACTCGAGCTCGCCGTCCGGGTCCAGCGGACCGTACTCCTCGCCGTCGATCACGAACGCATGGAGATGGCTGTCGGTCCAGCCCATCGCAGCCTGAATGATGTCGTGCAGGCGCGCGAGCGTGATGTCCGAGGGCACGATGACGCCGCGCCAGACCGGGTAGGGCGCGTCGCGCAGCACGACGCGCAGCGTGTACGCGAGACCCCCGCCCCGCTGCTGATCGTGTCGAGACGTGCGCTTTCCTTGCGAGCGGCGTGGCATGGTGTCCGTCGTCCTCCCATCTTCCGTCCAACGCGGAATTGGTCGATGATCGTCGCGCGCGGGCCGTACGGCGGCAAGGTAGCGCGCACCGTACGATTCGATGCCCTGGAGGCACGCGCTCGATGGCGACAGACCCTGCGGATCGGCGCGACGAAGCCGACGACCCCGTCGCGCCCCACCGCGCCGCACTGATCGCGCAGGCGCGCTTGACCCACCGCGAGCAGCCTGGACTGCGCGTCGTCGGCCTGGTGATCGAGCCCGACGCACCCGAGGCGGAGGCGTTCCGCCGGCTCCTGCCGCCAGAGCTCCGGGCCACGAGCCAGGGTTTCGTCGGCACGATGCCCCGCGATGTCGCGGTCCGGCTGCTTGGCGAGATATCGCCGGCCGCGCTCGACTGGCTCGAGGACGACGGTGCGGGCCCGCGACGGTGCCTGCCGGTGATCTACGCGGCGAAGCGGGGCGTCCGGACGACGTCGATCGAGTACGACGCACCCGCATAGAGTCCGGCGGTGATCGCCCTCCAAAGCGGCGATCCGCGGGAACCCCCTGGTGGATCGTCGGTCCGCAGCAACATGAGACCCCTCGCCATCTTGCTCGCGTCGTTCGCCGTCGCGTGCAGGGAAGGCGCTGCACCGGAAACTCACGCAGGGAGGGTCCGAGGCATCGTGATGTCCGGTCCCACGACCCCGGTCTTCCACCCGGACGATCCTGCCTGCGCCGATCGCCCGGTCGCAGGCGTTCAACTTCGACTCGAATCGCTGGACGGCCGGCCCGCCGAGATCCTCACCAGCGACTCCGCGGGTCACTTCGACCAGTCGGTGCCGGCCGGCCGCTATCGGCTCGTTCCGCAGCCGGTGAAGGGGATGATGGGGACGGCAGCAACCGTCGAGTTCACGGTGCTCGAAGACGCCGAGGTCGAGCTCAAGTTCAGCTACGACACGGGGATTCGCTGAACGCCCGGCCTCGTTCGCGAGGCCCTCCGTCTTTCTCAGCTCCCCGGCCCCCACACGAACTCCCCCGCCCGCACGGCCCGCGGCTTCCCCTCCCGCCCCTCGACCATCTCGAACTCGGTCAGCGCCTCGCGGGTCTTGAGCGCCTTGGTGGTGCATCGTGCCGATGCGGACGTTCCGTGCGCTACCACCTGCGGCACCGGGCGAGTAGCGCGACGGATGGACGTGGGCCGAAGGTCTTCGCGGCCGCGGCGGTCGCGGAGGTAATCGACGCCTGGTTTGCGGCGACGGCGGACGGAGAGCGGCCGGCGAATGTGCGAGAGCTCTACGAGCATCTCGCGGCCGAGCACGGCTACCCATGCGTGATTCGAGACGACCTCTCATCGCGCGTACTCGCCCCGTTGGGCCGTTGGCTCGTGCTACACTTCCGCGGATGTCCACTCCCGCAACGAGCAGGAAGGGCGCGAAGCACGAGAACCCACTGGGCCGATTGAGTCCGTACCTCGTCGGGTTCCTCGGCATCGCGCTCGCAACGGCCTTGCGACTGCCTGTCGAGGGTCTGCTCAAGGGCCGCGCACCCTACGCGCTCTACTTCCTCCCGATCCTGTTCATCGCGTGGCGCTCCGACATCGGGCCGACCATCGCGACGACGGTCCTGGCGTTCATCGCCGGCTGGTTCTTCTTCATTTCGCCGAGCTATTCCTTCGTTCGCGATGCGCCAGAGGAATACGCATCGCTCGTGCTGAACGTTCTCGCCGCATCGGCGATGATCATCCTGTCACGCAAGGCTGCGCAACTGCGCGCCACGGCCGTACGCAACGAGGAGGCGTGCCGTCGCGCGGAACGCGGTGCTCGCGCCGCCGTCTGGGACTGGGACCCGGAGACCGGCACATACGAGACCGCGGCCCTCGGCAGTCTCTTCGGGATCGAGGACTGCAAGGGGTGCGTGTCCGACGAGAAGATCGAGGCCATCGTCCATCCCGACGACCGCGCCCTTTATCGGCAGGCCCTCGCTCGCGCACACGAGAAACACGAGCCGTTCCGTGCCGAGTTCCGCATCCAGCACCCCAAGCACGGCCCACGTTGGCTGGCCGCGAACGGCGAGCTCTTGACGAAGTCGCGTGGCGGCCGCTGGGTGTCCGGAGTCACGATCGACGTGACCGACCGAAAGCTCGCTGAGGCGGCGGCGGCACACCAGCGCGAATGGTTCCAAGTCACTCTGCGGAGCATCGGTGACGCGGTGATCGCCTCGGACCGGGAGGGGCACGTCACCTTCATGAACCCCGTGGCGGAGACGCTGACCGGCTGGACGGTCGCGGAGGCGCTCGGTCGCCCGCTCGCGGAAGTGTTCCACATCATCAATGAAAAGACCCGCGAGCCGGTCGAGAACCCCGCCGACAAGGTCATGCGCGTCGGCGTCGTGATCGGCCTGGCCAACCACACCGCACTCATCTCCCGCGACGGCCAGGAACGCCCGATCGCCGACAGCGCGGCCCCGATCCAGGGGGAGGACGGAGTGGTGCTCGGCGTGATCCTGGTGTTCCACGACGTCAGCGCGGAGCGCCGCGCAGCCGACGCGGTCGCGGAGCAGCGGGAATGGTTCCAGCGGACCCTCGAGAGCATCGGCGACGGCGTGATCGCGAGCGACGTGCGCGGCCGCATCGTCTTCATGAATCCGGTCGCCGAGTACCTCACCGGGTGTCGGCTCGACGAGGTGAGCGGCCGCGACTGCGCCGAGGTGTTCCGCGTCGTGAATGAAACGACGCGGGCGACGGTCGAGAGCCCGGTCGGACGCGTCTTGCGCGAAGGCAGCATCGTCGGGCTGGCGAATCACACCGTGCTCATCTCCAGCAGCGGCGTCGAACGTCCCATCGACGACAGCGGCGCTCCGATCCGCTCCCGTGACGGGCGGATCGTCGGAGTGGTGCTCGTGTTTCGCGACGTATCCGAACGGCGTACTGCGGAGATCGAGAAACAGGCCATCGTTTACGAGCGCGAGCGGCTGCTCGAGAGCGAGCGCGCGGCCCGTTCGGAGGCCCAGCGCGCCACCCGGCTGAAGGACGAGTTCGTGGCCACGCTTTCCCACGAGCTGCGCACCCCCCTCAACGTC
>Ga0137432_1000879_pt1 | contig 11422 bp, 13 predicted proteins | sample EasRivERMZT820_2_FD_102337 | JGI IMG/M metagenome (GOLD analysis project Ga0137432, IMG submission 102337) | Soil microbial communities from meander-bound floodplain in the East River, Colorado, USA - East River MetaG ERMZT820_2 | ecosystem: Environmental > Terrestrial > Soil > Floodplain ...
AGCTCGGCCCCGCTCACGCCGGTGGCCGGTTTGGTCGCGACGCTCATTCGGTTACTCCACGAAAAAAGGGCGTTCTGTCTGAGGGAATTATAGTCTGCCCCGAGACTTTGCAAACCCGCTCCGATCCCAGTCCCGTCAGCGCCCGGAAACCAGGAACTCCTTGAGCGCACGGGTGAAAATCGCGGGCTGTTCCACGTTGGAAATGTGGCCGGCGCCCTCGATTTCGACAAAGCTCGAGCCGGCAACGCCCGCGTGCAGGGCCTTGGTGCCGCCGAGCGAGGCATCCTTGCCGCCGCAGACGAACTGCACCGGCCGGTCGATCTTGGACAGTCCCGGCCGCAGGTCGAAATCCGAGAGCGCCCAGGCACAGCCGATGAAGCCCGCGGCCGGCGTGGTGCGGATCATCGCCCGCACCTTGTCGGCGGCCGCCTTGTTCGCGGCGAGGAACTCGGCCGGAAACCAGCGCCCGATCGTCGGCTCCACCAGCGGCTCCATGCCCTTCTCGCGCGCGATGGCGATGCGCTCTTCCCATTGCTGTGCCGATTGCGGCGTCGAAGCGGGTCCGCAATCGCACGGCACCACGCGGTCGAGGCGATCGGAGTGTTTCTCGGCCAAGGCGACGGCGGTCATGCCGCCCATCGACAATCCGACAAAATGCGCGCGCTCGATTTCCAGCGCATCGAACAGGCCGATGACATCGGCAACCAGTAGATCGAAGCTGTACTTCCCCTCGGGCGCATCGGTGAGGCCGTGCCCGCGCTGGTCATAGCGCAGGACCTGGAACCGGTCGGCGAGGGCCGCCGCCTGGTCGTCCCACATCGAAAGGTTCGTGGCGAGCGAATTCGAGAACACCACCCACGGCGCGCCCCGTTTGCCCTCGATCCGGCAATTGAACTCGATCCCGTTCGCTTTCACCTTCATGGTCACACCTTCCAGAAATCCTTGAGCAGCGCGAGCAGCGCACCGGGCGACGTCGTCGGCATGAAGTGTCCGGCGTCGATGGTCTCGAACCGCGCACCGGGAATCTGCTTGGCGATGCCCTCCGTGACGGGCACCGCACGGATGGAGTCCTGCCGCCCCGCGATCACCAGCGTCGGGCATGTGATGGCCGCCAGCAGCGGGCTCATATTGGTGCGCGCCATCATGCGGAAGGCGAGGCCAAATCCCACCGGATCGTTCGCCACGTAACGCCCGCGATAATTGTCGTAGGTCTCCCGGTCGGACAGGGTGGGGGGATAGGACTTGTCGAGCATCAGCGGCAGCACGCCTCTGATGCCTTCCTTCTCCGCCAGCGCGGCGACGTTCTCGAGCGCCCCCGCACGCGCCGGATCGACGCCGGGTGCCGGGTTGCAGAACACCAGCGACGCCACGCTTGCGCGATTGCGCGCCTGGAATTCGAGCGCCTGCATGCTCGACGCGGCAAGCGAAACAACATGGAACGGCGGCTTCAGGTCGAGTGCCGCGATCAGGGCCTGAAGATCGTCCACCAGCGTCTCGATGCTGTAGGGCGCGCGGACCTTCTCGGACAGGCCGAACCCGCGCTGATCGTAGCGGAACACCCTCATCCTCTTCGCCAGACCCGGAACGATGCCGTCCCATGAGTCCAGCGAGCCGCCGATCTCGTGCAGCAGGATGACCGTCTCGCCGGACGTTCCGTCGAGCCTGTAATGAATGCTCACGTCGTTCGCTTCAATCCAAGGCAAGCGCTGTTCCCCCACGTTCAGTATGAGATGAGTGAATATCCACGCCTCGCCGGAAGCATGGACCCCGTAAGTGTTGCACATCCGCGGGCAACGCGAAACCCAAACTCAATAGCCCATTCAATAAGGCCGGAATTCCACGGTCGCGTTCGCCAGGCGCCGATAAAGATTGCGCGTGCGCAGCACCGGCCACCAATCGTAGAGAAACATTTCCAGCGGTTTCCAGTTGGCGACCCAGCTCATGATGATGAGGCCCTCCTCGAAATAGCGCGCCAGTGCGGACTCGCCGAGCCGTCCGGTGATGATTTGCGTGGCAAGAAGACCCACCGCCAGCACCGCCATGCCGATCAGGAGCGCCTGCCGCGCCATGCGGAACAATTCGTTGCGCTCGCGCTGCATGACATCCGCGCGATAGCTGAAATATTTCTGCAGCGCCGAGCCCACCTCCTTGCATTCCGGCTTTTGCATTTCGGCGGCAGGCAGGTGCAACACGATGTGGATCGGTTCGTCGCTCGGCAATTCGCGCGCCCAACCGACGATGAACTCCTCCGCATTCTTGTCGAGGTCGCGTTCCTGGAAGGGGAACGGATCGAGCGAGTTGAACAATTGCGCCGCGCTGCTGATGCGGACCGCGATCGGGCCCTTGGAGCCTGGTGAAACCGTCTGAGTGTTCATCGCCCGATCCCGTATGCTCGCCTTCACGGGAAACTCTATTGAGCTTGGCCGCCCCCTTCACTATGAATGTCGGGCCTCGCCCCGCGCTTGCCGGGATCGGACTAACGCCTTGAAAAAAAGGAGGTTTCAACGTGAGCCTCGTCGTCCGCAACATCAAGAGAGTGACGCCCGAGATCGCCGAAGGCTACGGCCCGATCGGGGTCGCGACCGTCCATGAGGCGCAAGGGCGCAAGGGCCTGCTCGCGTCCTATATGCGGCCGATCTACCGCCCGGTGCACATCGCGGGTCCTGCCGTCACCTGCGAGATGGCGCCCGGCGACAATTGGATGCTGCACGTCGCCGTCGAGCAGTGCCGCGAGGGCGACGTTCTCGTCGCAGCGCCCACCTCGCCGTGCGAGGACGGCTATTTCGGCGAGCTGATCGCGACCCAGCTTAAGGCGCGCGGCGTCGTCGGCCTGATCCTCGAAGCCGGCTGCCGCGACGTCGCCGAGCTCACCAACATGAAATTTCCCGTGTGGTCGAAAGCCGTGTTCGCCCAAGGCACGGTCAAGGAGACTCTCGGCAACGTCAACATGCCGATCGTTTGCGGCGGCCAGTTGATCAACCCCGGCGATTTGATCGTCGCCGACGACGATGGCGTCGTCGTCGTGCGCCGCCGCGAGGCCGCCGGCGTGCTCGACATGAGCCGCGAGCGCGAGGAGAAGGAGGCCAAGAGCCGGGCGCGCTATTCGCGCGGCGAGCTCAGCCTCGACGTCAACAACATGCGGGCGAAGCTCGCCGAGCGCGGCCTGAAATACAGCGACGCCCCGCCGGACGAGAGTTGAACGCCATGATCATCGACTGCCACGGTCACTACACGACCGAACCGAAGCCGCTGATGGATTTCCGTCAGAAGCAGATCGCCGCGATCAAGGACAAGCAGCCGCTTCCCTCGTTCGGCTCGGTCAAGATCGGCGACGACGAATTCCGCGAGAGCATCGAAGGCAATCAGCTCCGCATCCAGCGCGAGCGGGGCACCGCGCTCACCCTGTTCTCGCCGCGCGCCTCGGGCATGGGGCACCACATCGGCGACGGCAAGGTCAGTCTCGAATGGTCGCGCGCCTCGAACGATTGCATTCACCGCGTCTGCACGCTGTTCCCGGAGAATTTCATCGGCGTCTGCCAGCTGCCGCAAACCCCCGGCGTGTCGCCCGAGAATTGCATCGACGAGCTCAGGCGCTGCGTGAACGAGCTCGGCTTCGTCGGCTGCAATTTGAATCCCGATCCGTCCGGCGGAAGCTGGACCGCGCCGCCCTTGACCGATCGCCATTGGTACAAGTTCTACGAGGCGCTGGTCGAGCTCAACGTGCCGGCGATGATCCACGTCAGCGCCTCGTGCAATCCCGCCTTCCACACCACAGGGGCGCATTACATCAATGCCGACACCACCGCATTCATGCAGTTCATCACGGGAGACCTGTTCAAGGATTTTCCCGCGCTCAAGCTGATCGTGCCGCATGGCGGTGGTGCTGCGCCTTATCATTGGGGTCGCTATCGCGGTCTCGCGCAGAATCTCAACCGGCCCCCGCTGGATGAGATGATGCGCGACAACGTCTTCTTCGACACCTGCGTCTATCATCAGCCCGGCATCGATCTTCTGGTGAAGCTCGTGCCCGCGGACAACATCCTCTTCGCCTCCGAGATGCTGGGCGCGGTCAAGGGCAACGATCCGACGACCGGTTTCCCCTATGACGACACCAGGCGCTACATCGAGTCGACGAAGCTGAGTGCGGAGGACAAGCAGAAGATCTTCGAGGGCAACGCGCGCAAGGTCTTTCCACGTATCAAGAGCAAGCTCGACAAGACCAAACCCACGACGAGGTAACCGGGTGAGCAAGACCGCCAACCCGCCCTACATCCCGTTCCACCCCAATCCGTCGAAGCCGCGCTTCAAGGTTCCGCCGGGTGCCGTCGACGCCCATTGCCATGTCTTCGGTCCGGCGAGCCGCTTTCCCTACGCGCCCGAGCGCAAATACACGCCGGTCGACGCACCGAAGGAAAAGCTGTTCGAGCTGCGCGATCACCTCGGCTTCGACAAGAACGTCATCGTGCAGGCGAGCTGCCACGGCAGGGACAATGCCGCGCTCATCGATGCGCTGGTGAATTCCAACGATCGCGCGAAAGGCATAGCGGTCGTCGGCGAAGACGTGACGTCGCGCGAGCTGAAAGCGATGGACGAGGCGGGTGTGCGGGGCGTGCGCTTCAATTTCGTCAAGCGTCTGGTCGACTTCACGCCGCGCGACGTGCTCGAGAGCATCGCCACGCGCATCGCGGATTTGGGCTGGCACATCGTCGTCTATTTCGAGATGCCGGACCTTCCCGAGCTGGAATCCTTCTTCACCGGGCTCCCGACCCTTGTCGTCGTCGATCACATGGGCCGGCCCGATCTGAGGAAGGGCCTGGAGCACCCGGACTTCCAGCGTTATATGCGCCTGCTGGATAGTCACCGGAACATCTGGTGCAAGGTCAGCGGCCCGGAACGCCTAACGGTCGCGGGCGCGCCTTACGACGACGTCGTGCCCTTCGCCCGCACGCTGGTCGAACGCTTTCCCGATCGCGTATTGTGGGGCACGGACTGGCCGCATCCCAACATGCCGGTCGAAGCGCCGGACGACGGCGTCCTTGTCGACGTGATCCCGAAGATCGCGCGGACGCCGCAATTGCAGCGGGCGCTCCTCGTCGACAATCCGATGCGGCTCTATTGGGCATAGCGAGGAAAGAGATGCCGCTTCCCAAGGAATACGACGACCTTCCCGGCACCGTGGTGTTCGATGCCGACCAGGCGCGCAAGGGCTACCACCTCAACATGTGCCTGATGTCGCTGATGAAGGCGGAGAACCGCGCCGCCTTCAAGAAGGACGAGCGCGCCTATCTCGACAACTGGCCGATGACCGAGGAGCAGAAACAGGCGGTGCTCAAACGCGACTGGAACGGAATGCTCCAGCTCGGCGGCAACATCTATTTCACTGCGAAGCTCGCCGCGACCGACGGCCTCTCGTTCCAGCAGATCGCCGCGATGATGACCGGCAAGACCCAGGCGGACTATGCGGAGATGATGCTGAAGGGCGGCCGTTCGCCCGACGGCAACCGCAGCAAATCGGAATGGAAGACACGTGGCTAGGATCGTTGCCGGCGTCGCGACATCGCACATCCCCGCCATCGGTGCGGCGTGGGACAACAAGAAGACCGCCGAGCCTTACTGGCAGCCGGTGTTCCGCGGCTTCGAGCCGTCCAAGGAATGGATCGCCAAGGTCAAACCCGACGTCTGCATCGTCGTCTACAACGACCACATGTCCGCCTTCTCGCTCGAGATCGTGCCGACCTTTGCCATCGGCTGCGCGGCGGAGTTCCCGATCGCGGACGAGGGCTGGGGTCCGCGCGCGGTTCCTGCCGTCAAGGGCCATCCGGAGCTCGCATCCCATCTCGTGTCGTCGCTCGTGCTGGACGAGTTCGACATCACCATCGTCAACAAGATGGAGGTCGATCACGGCCTCACCGTCCCGCTCACCCTGATGTTCGGTCAGCCTAAGGAATGGCCGTGCCCGGTCATTCCGCTCGCGGTCAACGTCGTGGTCTATCCGGTGCCGACGGGAAACCGCTGCTACAGGCTCGGCCAAGCCATCCGCAAGGCGATCGCGTCCTACGATAAGGACTTGCGCGTCGTGATCTTCGGCACCGGCGGCATGTCGCATCAATTGCAGGGCCCGCGCGCCGGCCTCATCAACAAGGCGTTCGACACGCGGTTCCTCGACAATTTGACGAAGGACCCGCAGGCGAATGTCCGCATCCCGCACCTCGAATATTTGCGCGAGACGGGCTCCGAAGGCATCGAAATGGTGATGTGGCTCATCATGCGCGGCGCGCTTGATGACGAGGTGAAGGAAGTCTATCGCTTCTACCACGTGCCTGCGTCGAACACCGCGCTCGGCCACATCATTCTGGAAAACACACAGCCATAAGGACAATGCGATGAAAATCTGCGTGGCCGGACAAGGCGCCTTCGGTCAGAAACATCTGGATGCCTTGAAGCGCATCGAAGGCGTCGAGGTGTCCTCCCTCATCGGCGGCAATCCCGCCGGCACCGAAGAAGTGGCGAAGAAATACGGCGTGCCCCATTGGGGCCACGATCTCGCCGAAGGCATCAAGCGCGCCGACGCGGTGATCCTCGCGACGCCCACGCAGATGCACCGCGCGCAAGGCGAACAGGTGATGCGCGCAGGCAAGCCCGTCCTGATCGAAATCCCGATCGCTGACAATGTCGAGGATGCCGAAGCGCTGGCGCGCATCGCGAAGGAAACCGGCGTCGTCGCCATGGCCGGCCATGTGCGGCGCTTCAACCCGAGCCACCAATGGGTGCACAGGCGCATCAAGAAGGGCGAGCTGAAAATCCAGCAGATGGACGTGCAGACCTACTTCTTCCGCCGCACCAACATGAACGCTGCGGGCCGCCCACGCAGCTGGACCGACCATCTCCTGTGGCACCATGCGGCCCACACCATCGACCTCTTCCACTACCAGACCGGCGAGACCACGTCGGAATGCTACGCCGTGCAGGGGCCGCGCCATCCCACGCTCGGCATCGCCATGGACATGGGCATCGTGATGAAAGTGCCGTCGGGCGCGATCCTCACGCTCTCGCTGTCGTTCAACAATGACGGGCCGCTCGGCTCGTTCTTCCGCTACATCTGCGACAACGGCACCTATCAGGCCTATTACGACGACCTCGCCGACGGCAAGAAGAACCCCATCGATCTCTCCAAGGTCGATGTCTCGATGGACGGCATCGAGCTCGAAGACCGCGAATTCATCGCCGCGATCCACGAGACGCGCGAGCCGATTTCGTCCCTCGCTCAGGTGCTCCCCTGCATGCGCGTGATGGGCAAGATCGAAAAGATGATCGACCCCAAACGCGAGTGCGTGATCTAATTACCTCTCCCCTTGCGAGAGAGAGCCTGCCCCCGACATGATCGGGGGTCGAGAAAGCGCGAGCCTCGCGAGCGCTTCGAGGGTGAGGGGGCGACTAGGGAATTCAGAATGCAACACCGCAAACTCGGTCCCTTCTCCGTCTCCGCGCTCGGGCTCGGCTGCATGACGCTGAGCCACGCCTACGGCAATCCGCCCGATCCGGCGACGGCCGCGAACGTGCTCCGGAAGGCGCTCGATCTCGGCTACAATTTCTTCGACACCGCCGCGCAGTATGGTTTCGGCGCCAACGAGACGCTGCTCGGCAGCGTGCTGAAGGACCGCCGCCGCGACATCGTGCTTGCGAGCAAGGCCGGCATGTTCAAGAACGCCCAAGGCGTGCGCGAGGTCGATGCGCGGCCGGAGATACTGAAGAAGACTTGCGACGACGCGCTGATCCGCCTCCAGACCGACGTCATCGATCTCTATTACCTGCACCGCTGGGACAGGCGCGTGCCGGTCGAGGACAGCGTCGGGGCGCTGTCGGACCTGGTGAAAGAGGGTAAGGTCAAGACCATCGGCATGTCCGAGGTCTCGGCCGTCACACTGCGCAAGGCGCACGCGGTCCACCCGATCACGGCGCTTCAGAGCGAATATTCGCTGTGGACCCGCGACGCCGAGATCGCCGTGCTCGACGCCTGCAAGGAGCTCGGCATCGGGTTCGTCGCGTTCAGCCCGGTTGCGCGCGGTTTCCTCGCCGGCGGCGTCCGCGACGTGAGCGCGCTCCCGGCTAAGGACATCCGCCTCGCCCAGCCGCGTTTCCAGGGCGAGAACTTCGCGCGCAATTTGAAGCTGCTCGACGGCTTCTCGACGATCGCACGCGAGAACGACTGCACCATGGCGCAGCTCGCGCTCGCCTGGCTCCTCGCCCGGCGGGACGACATCATCCCCATTCCCGGCACGACGCGGCTCGATCATCTGGAGGAGAACACGCGCGCCGTCGACATCCGCTTGAGCCCGGACACGATCGCGCGCCTGGACGCGCTCATCAACAGCAAGACCGTTAGCGGACCGCGCTACAACGATGCTACGTTTGCCGAAATCGACACCGAGCGCGTACCGGCATGAGCGAGGGCCCCGACGACCCAAAGTCCATCGACCCTGCGGGGTTCGAGGCGCTCGAGCGTGCCACCGGCATCGGCGGCTTCACGCTCGACGAGGACTCGCGCCACCGCATCGAATGGGCGCTGTTCTGGGCGCGCACCAGCCAGGCCAAGAAGGCGCAGGTCGACATCGGAAACCTGATCGTCGAGCTCGCCGTGCAGTACGCCGGCGCGGCGGGCCGGTCCGTTCTCGCCCAAGGCTCCGAGCCGCCGGCCAAAGCCACCGGCAAAGGGAAGGGCGACGCCGTCACGGAGTCCTTTTTTGGCTTTGCCCGCAAGGCCGTCGAATTCGTGCCCGAGGCCGGACACCTCGCCGACGCCGATCTCGATCAGCACATGCGCAAGGCGCTGTCCGCCGCAAAACGCCAGAAGGACGACGCCAAATCCAAAATGCCGCCCGAGCGCCGCGAAGAGCTCAATCTCGCGCTGGCAAAGTAGAAACGCGGGGCGTAGCCACACCCGCTTTTGGAAACGATCGGCGGGCGGTGGCTTACTTGTCGCCGTTCTCGAGTCGAGCCAGCACAGGGCGCTGCAAGGCAGCGACCGTGGTGGCGGCCGGGGCCGTGGTGTTCTGCAGCACGAAATCGATCGGTATACCGTCCTCGACGATGCGGAACTTGACCGGGATTCCCCGGTTGTCGAGCCAGACTTCCCGACGTGTGACGCCTTCTATGATGAAGTGTCGGGCGGAGACCGGGTTGCCGTTCACGGAAACCGTGCCGTGGTCGCCGCCGGAAACCTGTACGCTGATGATCCTCCCCGTGTCCGTGAAAATCATGGTCGCTTCACCGGTGTCCTTGAGGACAAACGGGTCGGAGGGGAGGCTGGTAGCGGGACCGGCGAATGAACCGCCCGTCGCATTCACCACGAACTGGTCGCCCTGAGCCTCGCCGCGCACCTCGAGGTACTCACCGTCCTTCTTGCTGAGGCTTTGCAGCGAGACCAGCCGATCGTCGCGCATGATCGCGGTGATGTCGGATTCCTGGCGATAGACGACGATGCCGAGAAACTTCACGGCAATGCGCAGACGCCCGTCGATCCGCATCGTCGCCGGTTGGCGGTCGATCGTATCCGTGAACGTGCCGATCTCGCCATAAAGCGGATGCACGACGGCATAGGTGTAGACCAGCTGTCCCGCAAGCGCCGGCGTCGCAATCTCCGCAGGAGCCGGCATCGCCAGGCTCGAACTGACGGTAGACGCACATACGGCAAATACAGCACCATTCAGGCGCATGATTGCGCGACGGGGGGAACTCATCGCGCTCGCCACTGTTTGGTTCCAAAAGGTGCGAGGCGACCGTAACCAAGAACCCTGCCCGGCACAATCGCGCTTATTGAAGTTCGCGGGTGCCCACGAATGTCCGAGCAGACGTTCCGCGAACCTATTGGAAGGTGATCAGGTCCGTACGGGTGAGCGTTACGGCGCCTTTCTTCAACGGCTCGTTCGCCAGGTTCGCATTGCCCGAATTCCGGACATTGTAGAACCCGATGGTCGTCTCGTAGTCGCTGGCGGCCGACGTCGTATCGACCGGGATGACGACCGTGTAATCGTGCGCCATCGCTCCGACCGATGTGTAGGTGACCGAACCGCTGATCTTCCAGCCGACCATGATGAGCGTGGTGATGCCCTTCGCCTTCAGCTGCCTGTCGAGATCGGTGTTGTAGAACCGGTCCTGCGCGACGTTGACGATCTTGATGTCGCTCGCAGCGGGGGCGACCTCCTTGAGCCAGTGGGTCATGTTCTGCGCACGCGTGCCGTAGGCCACGACCATGCCGGCCTGGCGTACCTTCGCCATGAACGGGGTCATGGCAGGGAGCATCTTGGTCTTGCAACTCGGCTGGTTGTTGCAGATGTCCTCGACATAATCGAGCACGATCAGAGCGGTGGTCCTGGGGTTCAGGGTCACGCGGGCCGGTTCCGGGGTCGCCGGCATTTGCAGGGTCATCATAGGCCTGCCGGCCGAGGCGTTTTGGGCGCTTTGCGCCGCACCGGCACACAGCGCGGCGACCAGACCGCTCGTCAGAAGCACAGTGCGAAACAGCGTCATGGTGGGCTCTCCTCGGGTGAGCTTCTGAAACGGGAACCAGGAGCCACACTAAGGCAAGGTCCGATGGATTTGAACTGCTCTGAAGTGCGGCCGGAAAGGGCGGCTTTTGGCGGCACCCGGTCCTCGCAGGTCGCCGCCAAACGGGCCCACGCGCTGGGAAGGACCGGACGACCCTTTCCGGCCATTCGGCGCTCCAACACCCCCGGATTGATCTCGGGATATCGCTCAGTTCGTGGTAGTTTTCTCGTCTCGGGCAGCAACTGCGGCGCATCAAGGGGACCAAAGGAATGAGCGACAAAAAGCGGGATTCAAAGGTTCAGCGCGATAAGGCCATCAGCCGGCGAGATTTCGTCGCCAAAGGCGCGGGCGCCGCCGCAGGTGCATCGGTTCTCTCGATGTCGGGAAACGCCCTGGCGCAACAATCCCCGGCCGACACCATTCGATGGGACTACGAGGCCGATATCGTCATCATCGGTGCGGGGTGTGTGGGGTTGCCCGCCGCCATCCGCGCGCGCGACCTCGGAGCGTCGGTGATCCTCGTCGATCAGAATTTCGACGTCGGCGGCAAGATGTTGCATAGCGGGTCGCAGATCTCTCTCGGCGGCGGCGACCCCTTGCAGCTGCGGGACATCAAGGGCGAAAGCGACAAGGAAGGATTCGTGAAGGCTCCACGGGTGCAAAGCGTGGAGGAACTGACCGAGGATACGGACTTCCTGTTCAGAGACCACACCGACTGGTCCGTGATGGATACCGCGGCGCAGGCCCCTTACCGCTACAATGAACGCGACCTCCATCGGAGCTACGCGGACAATTGCTACGCCACCAGGGAATTCCTGATGGCGAATTACGTCCGCATGGGACGCATAGTCGGCACGCACGACAATGGCGGCATGTC
>Ga0137432_1000881_pt1 | contig 11397 bp, 7 predicted proteins | sample EasRivERMZT820_2_FD_102337 | JGI IMG/M metagenome (GOLD analysis project Ga0137432, IMG submission 102337) | Soil microbial communities from meander-bound floodplain in the East River, Colorado, USA - East River MetaG ERMZT820_2 | ecosystem: Environmental > Terrestrial > Soil > Floodplain ...
AGCGGTGAGCGCGGAGTTCGAGAAGCCCGTGAGCGTGGAATCCGCGCGTGCCGTGTTCAAAAAAGCTCCCGGCCTCGACCTCGTGGACGAACCGGAGAACAACAAATATCCAATGCCGCTGTTCACCTCGGAGAAATACAACTGCGAAGTGGGCCGCATCCGATTGGACTGCGCGCTGGACAACGGCCTGTGCTTCTGGGTCAGCGGCGATCAGTTGCTCAAAGGCGCGGCGCTCAACGCGGTGCAGATTGCGGAGGAGTTGGTGAAGCGTTAACTGGCGGCCTTAATCCTAATCGTAATCTTTCTCTTAATCTCTGCTTCCGGCGGAGATTAAGATTAAGACGAAAATTAAGAGTAAGAGGCGAAGCAGTCTACTTCGCCGCTTCCTTCGTGAACATGCTGGGCGGTTTTATTTTCGCTTCTTTCACGGCGTCCATCACCTTCACAAGCTGACCGATGGGCGCGGCTTTGTCCGCGCTGATGGCGAGATTGAGATCAGGATTTTTTCCCGCGCGTGCGATCAATTCCGCGCGCAATCCATCAGCGGTGAGGGGAAGCGCTTCCGGGCCAAGACGCAGGTTGCCTTGAGCATCAATGCTGACGACGAGCGGCGCCTCTTCGTTGGCGCCGGACTTCTTGGCCTGCGACGATTCCGGCAGTGCAAGGCGCAACGCCGGCTGCTGTTTGAATGTCGTCGTGACCATCAGGAAAATCAGCATCACGATGAGAATATCAATCAGCGCCACGATGATGACCGTGGGCGTCTGGCGGCGTTTACGGACAAAGAAGCGCATGATTATTTCGTCACCAGTTCCCGGTATTGCCGGCGGATAAATTCGTCACACAACGTTTCCATCTCCACGGCGAGCGTTTCAATCTTCTTGGTGTAATAGCTCCACGCGATCAGCGCGGGAATGGCGATCAGCAGGCCGATCAGCGTGGCCCGGAGTATCAGCGCGATGCCTTGGGCCAGCTTCGCCGCGTCCGTCAGGCCGGCCTGACCCACGTCGCCGAATGCGGTCATCATGCCCACAATCGTGCCCACCAACCCTAGCAACGGTGCGATGCCGACAATGATTTCGAGCACCACCAGGCCGCGTTCGAGCTTGACGATTTCGTGGCGGGCGCGGGTTTGCAGCGCGTCCACCACGTCCGGCTTGGGCCAGTCCAGATGGTTCGCGGCGAAGACGAGCAACCGGCTTAACGGTGCATTGTGCTGTTCGCAGACGCGCTTGAGCATCGGCACGTCCTCGGGGGTCTGGCAGGATTCGACGGCCGATTCGATTTCCGGCGGCACGACCTTGCGCCAGCGCAACGCCAGGCCGCGTTCCACGATGAAGGTCAGCCCGACGACCGAAGTCAGTATCAGCAGAATGTAAACAATGAGTTCCATGTTGGGTTCAGTTGGCCGGCTCTTGGTAGTGCTGGGTCATGTGCGTCAATTGTAATAAAACGTGAATTTGATCTCGCGAAAATCCTTGCCCACGGCGAGCCGCATTTCGCGCGGCCATTTTTCGAATGGCGAAGGATCGCTCACGGCTTTCTCACAAAGCAAAGACAGCGTTCCGGTGACCGTGTTCTCAAGGACTTTCATCTCCGTAATGCGCCCATCGTAACCCAGATGAAATTGCAGAACCACCATCCCACGCCGATAACCGTCATAGCTCATGTTGTCGAGCAAGTCGTACCAGCGCGAGGAAACCGCATCAATGAACGCGCGGTCATAAGCGCCGAACGGTGTGGCCTTCGTGTCGAAGGACGCTTCCAATCGTTGCGGCCGGACGCCGCCGTCCTGGCGCATTTTTTGACCAGGCAATTGCTTCCGCATCATCGCCTCCGTAATGGTGCGAGGGCGTGTCTTTTCCGCTTCGCCTTGGTCCGGGCGTGGATTCAAGTCCGGCTTGGCCAGCGTCAAATCACCGGGTGAACTCACCGGTTTGGGCCGGGCCTCTTCCGCCGGCTCTTTATTCGGTGTGGGCGGAGCCGGCATGAGTTTGTCGAACTGGTTTCTCGGCACATCCTCGGTCCGAATCACCTGTGTTTGAGTCCCGGTGATTTTTGGTGTGCTGGTGTCCTGGTCCGTGTCCGGATTGGCGGCAACGGAATTCTTGTCGGAGTAAAACGGCGTGTCCTTGGGCACTTCGCTCGTGGCCTGCGCGTCGCTTACGTCCACGAACATCAATGGTGGCTGGGTATCAATCGGCTTTTCCGGCTGCTTGGCAGGTTTGGGGACAGCCTGCACGAGCCGCTGAATCCACGTGGGCAAACGTAATTTCTCCCAAAGCTGGAAATGCTTTCCGGTGCTGTAAGTGCCCCACACCAGCAGGTGCAGCGCAAGCGAAAGTGCGAACGCCCGGGCCAGTCTCGTGATCTGAGGCCGGTCCAGGCGCAGCGACAATTCATGCGCGCGGCTGGTATTCATACGACCGTAACCTTGCCGCAGCGGAGCGAATCGGGCAACTGTTTCCGCTGTGGCCGGGATTTCGACATTCCGAGGTGGTTCGCTATCAGCGATCCCCGGAGAATGCCTTGGAATCAAACCCAGTCCAGCAGGCAACCGGAACCGGATCCTTCCAGGTAGCGGCTTCGGCGGTATGCTCACTGACTGGCGTGAATCTGCCCGCCCGGCGCACGCAATCTGGCGAGCACTTGCATCGCCGCCGAACGCACCCAGGCGCGACGGTCTTGCAACAGCGTCTCGAGTTGTGCGGCCGCACGCTGCGCCGACTCCGTGCCTGCCCAGTCGACGTCAATCTGGTCCAGCGCGCTCGCGGCGGCGTCGCGCACGACCTTTTCTTCGTCGGTCAGCGCCAGCACCAGCGCTTCGATGGCGATGGGATTGCCCACCAAGCCGAGTGCCTGTGCGACGGTCAGGCGCACATCGTTGTCCGCGTCCTGCATCAACGGCAACAACACCTCCGCCGCCTCCGGGTCGCGCCGTTTGGCGAGGAATTTGACGGCGGTGAGACGGACTTCAAAGTGGCTGTCGGCCAGCAGATCAATGAAACAGGGCGCGTAGCCCGGGTCTTCCCATTTCGAGAGCACCTCGGCCGCTGCCAGCCGAACCTGCCGGTCTTGATCGCGAAATGTGTTCACCAGCATCGTCGCGACTTCCGGCGTGGTTTCGTTGGCCAGCGCGTAAATGGCGGAAACCCGCACAGTGGCGTCGGGGTCTCTGGCCGCAGCGAGCAAAGGTTGAATTCGCCGCGAGTCATTCACTCCTTCCAAAGCCGCTGCCGCCGCCCGGCGCAGAAATCCGGTGTCACTTTGAAGTTCGTTGACGAGCGGAACCACCGCCGCCTCGCCCGCACGCGCGGCCGCGTTTACGTGACCGGATGCGATTTCGAAAAACGCCGTTTCTTCCTTTGACGAAGGTTTCCATTCCAGACTCTTGAGCGCCCCCGCGGCGGCGGCACGAACGGCCGTTGATCCATCCTTCAAGGCCCAGAGGAGCGGATTCGTGACGCGCGCATCACCCAGGCGTCCCAGCGAACTTGCGGCCGCCTCGCGCACACCCTCGTTTGAATCGCGTAAAACAGTGATCAATGCATCCGCCGAGCGTGGGTCGGAGAATTTGCCCAGAGCTTGCGCCGCCGCGCGGCGTACCTGGGCGTTCACGTCCTCCAGACTCGCGATCAAGGGTTCGATGGCGTGCGGGTCATTTGAGCCGGCCAGGCTCTCAATCGCGTTGCACCGTGCCTGCGCGTCCTTCGATTTGAGGCGCATGTTGTTCCACCAGATCATAAGTCGGGCCTTTGCATTACTTTGTTATGCGCCAAACAGGACAGTTGTGTCCTCGCGGCGTACAAGCCTCGGCCGCAGCAGCACGCCACAGCGCCTGTTTTTTGCCGAATCGTCATCATACATCTGTTGTGGGGACGAGTTTCAGCCTGTGCGTTTCTCTCAAGCTTCGGGTGTGCCAACGAATTGACGCACCCTGCCGCTGCCTCCCTGCCACACTGCGCATGAACGCTATGGCGTGGCGTCAATGACAGTCAACCGCAACTCCGCACCGTTGCACCGGATCTCCGGCACATACATCGCGTGACCGAGCACCGGCGGCGCATGGAATTGACCGGGCACTTCCGCGCGCAGGTCGTAACGGATCTGCCAGACGCCTTCCGGAAGTTTATCAACGAACAACGCCACCTTGCGGTCGCGCAACTCCTGATAAATCCAACGCGAACGGCCGGTAAAATCATTCTCCTCCTCCGCGGGGACAGGCTTGGGCGCCGGTCGAGTTGTGGTGCGACGAGCGGCGATTGACGATAAGTTGCCTGGTGCGGCAAGCGCAGCGGCACCTTGTGGTTTCGCCGAAGTCGCGGAACTGAACTTCCGCTCCACGGCTCCGCTCTTGAGTTCTCGCGCGTAGAGCGATTCGCCGCTGCGGACTTCCACCGCTTCGAATCCGGCGGGCTTCAGGTCCTCGAAGAGCAGGTACTCGTAATTATTCTTGGCCTCGATGGTGATGAGCGTCTCGACGCGTTCGCCGCTCTTTACGGACTCGCCGTCGCGCAACGGCTCCTTGTCATAGACGTAACCTTTAAGCAACGTCGGCCGGCCTACGAGTTTGTAATATTCGCGTTTCACAAAAATTTCGTTGCCCGCCGGCGTGATTGGCTCTTCGAGGCTGAAGAATTTTCCTTCCACGGCGAAATAAACCGGCGAGTCGCCCTGCTTGCGAACGATGCGGATTTCGTTGGCATCCTTGATGAGCCCCGGTTCGATCGCAAAACGGCTGGGAGCGTTGAACACATCAGCCCCACTGATTTTCTTCTTGGCGATGGATTTCCCGTTCACGATCAACTCGTATTCCAGTTCCGGCTTCAACTCGCCGCTCGTCCGCAGGTAATCGTTCATTGCCAGCACCACGATGGCCGTGTCGCGCGTGTTGCTCCACTGTGCGCCGCGCCGGTTTTTGATCAGCCAGTTCGTGACCGGCTCGATCAGTTTGTTCTTCGGGTCAATCGTCAGCAACGCCCGCAAAGCAAACGCCGTCGCCTCAACACCGCCATCCGACCAGCGCCAGTAAATGCCGTCTTCGCCCCAATGCGCCGTTCCCATCACGCCGGCGTTCTCGACTTTGCCGCCGACCAGCACGGATTGGTCGGGGCGGTCGTCGCGCTTCACGCCGTTCTCCAGGTTCTCGATCAGAATCTTTGCCTTGTCCGGCTGTTTCAGATGATGTGCGCTCAAGGCCAGCAGTGCGCGGGTGTACGCATTCAGCGCGTCACGCTTCGTCCAGAGATTGTCCAAGGCTTTCGGCACGGACGTGCTCGTCAACTGATCTGCGCGTGGCGCGTAGTAAGACGCCAGCGCGTGCAGCATGAACGCCTGCATGTCGGGATTCTCCTCTTCCTCCACAATTTCCTTTGCGAGGAAATCCTTGCCGCGATTCAGCACGTCTTGCGTGACCGCGATTTTCGCATCGCGCGCGAGCGACAGTCCCCACACTACATAGGCCGTCATCCAATGATCGCTTTCGCATACCTTCCACCAACCCCAACCGCCGTCGCTGTGTTGAAAGTCGTAAAGCCGTTCGAGTCCAGCCTTCACCATCTTGTCAACTTCCGCGAGATTCTTCTGTGTGCCTTGACGCGGACTGACTGGCGAACCCGTCGTCCGGCTTTCAATGCCGCCGAACACGCGGCCCATGACATCCTCAGGATCGAGGCCAACATCGCGCAAGGTCTTCGCCGTGATGGCAGCAGGCAGGAAACGGCTCATCGTCTGTTCGGTGCAGCCGTATGGGTAATCAATCAAGTAAGGCAACGCATCCAGCATCGTCACCGCCATGCTTGGCGAGACTTGAACGACCAGCGATGTGGAGTCCGCCTTGCGTGCTTTTGGCAAATCCAGCTTCACCAAAATGTCATTGCCGCGGACTTTGCCGGCTTTGGTTAGGAATTTTTCGATGCCGTGCTCGTAGGCAATATAGGTCTTCTCCATCGCGTCAGTATGGCCTCGACCAATCGCTTTAACTCTAATCTTTATTGGGCCGGCTTTCGTTACTTTACTTTGCCAATCCACTCTCCCTTCCCCGTTGGCAGGAACAAAGATTTGGTCGTGGTCAACAGCCCCGGGTAAAATCTCTAGACCCTCGTCGTCCAAAAGAACCGACACCATCGTGCTTTCGTCTGTGTTGTTGTTCACGACGGCCGAAATCACGACTTGATCGCCCACGACAAAAAACCGCGGCGCTTGCAGCCGCACGATAAGTGGTTGTTTCGTGCGCGTCGTCGCTTCCGCGATGCCGAATTGATTTCCTACTGATGCAACGCGCGCCGTGGCTTTCCAACCGGTGAGCGAATCCGGATACTTTACCTTCACCGTCGCTTGACCGTTCGCGTCGGTCTTCACATCCGGCTGCCAGATGATTGTGGAACGGAAATCTGAGCGAACTTGAACGGCGGGTTCCTGCCCCGGCGGTTGCGCTGGCATCTCAGCGGCAAGCTTGGATTTGTCCGCCTTGAATTCCACACCAAGTGCCGTAGCGCTCGCCGGCGCCGGTGCGGCGGCGTCATTCAGCGCGAGCGTGGACAATCCGCGCGTTCTCGCCAGGGCGCCACCCACGCCGGCCTGCCTCTCTTCCCGCCCCATTTCGTCTGCAAAAAAGGCATCCTTTCGCCCGCCATAATCCGCTTCCTGATCTCGCGAACTCATCCGCCGTTCCTTGTCGCGTTCGTCCATCAATTCATCCTTCTCGCCAAGGATGAGTTTCGCATACGCCTTTTGATTCATCGTGCTTTGCGTCTGAATTTGTTGGGCGCGCTTCGTGCCGAAGTAAAATTGCCTCGGATCGCCAGCGTAATCGCTCTGGATGTAAAACACCGATTCGTCCACGAGGCTCAGCGCGACTTCGGCAGACACCGGTTTGCCTTCCTCGTTCTTCGTCGTCACGGTCAACGTGCCTTCCTCGCGCGGCTGGTATTGTGGGCGATCCGACTGCACGTCCACGGTCAGGAAATTCTTCGTCGGCGGAACGACGATTTGTTTCGTGTCCACGAACATCTGCCGATCGCTCACGAGCGCCGCTCCGAGAAAAATGTTGGGCACGTGTTTCTCTTCGATGAGCAGGTCAATCAACTTCACCGTGCCGGTGATGTGAACGAGGCGATAACTGTAAAGATCCTCGCCTTCGACCGAGAACAGCACGTAGCGATCAGCCGTGGGTGCAACCAGCATGATGGGCGCTTCGTTGCCGACGCGGAACGTGTCTTTGTCCGCAATGATCTGCACTCCTTGATAACGGTAGCCAAGCTCGGTCGTCTGGCCGCTGCAAACCCAGACCGTAGTTTCAGCGCGGATCGGATTGGCGACCTGGTTTTTCCCTTTGGCAATTTCATCCCCGCTCATCCACGCGACGCGGTAGTAGCCGTCGCGCTCCGGCGTGAAGCTGAATTCCGCCACGCCGTTCGTGTCTGTCTTGAGCGTGCGGGTGAGAATATCGTCATGTTCGTACCCACGGAACTTGAGCCGCCAGCCGGGTTCATTGGGCCGCGTCGGCGTCGGCGGCCAGATCGCCGTCTTTTCGCGAAGAGATTTCAGTTCGTCGCCTTTTACTTCTTTACCGTCGGGCGCGATCCAGATTTCCCACCAGTAATCGCGCGTGACCTTGACCGTGCCTTCGGTGACCACTGGTTGGTCGTTTGCATCGAGAGCCTTGAACTCCACTCCGACCTTGTCCTGCGGGCGGTAAAGATTGTGATCGGCGTTCGCATGGACGTAGTAACGTTGCCGCGTCACGCGGACGTTCCCGTTGCCGACGATCTCGCGACGGCTCGCGTCCGTCACACGCGCCTCGACGCGATACTCGAAATCCTGGCCCGCGCCGCGCGGCGTGTCGAACGTGAGCGTGGCTTTGCCCGTGGCGTCTGTCTTGAGCGTCTCGCGCTTCACAACCTGGCCGCCCCCGTAACCGCGTCCCCAGCGCGCCTGATTGCTGTCCATGTCTTCGTAGAACCACGGGAAATCGCGCGGCTTGTGCCAGGATTGGTAAAACGGATTCTGGTGGACGAGCACTTCGACGCTAGCGTTCGCCACCGGCCCGCCGAACTAATAATCCGCCTGAATCTCGACTTCGACTTTTTCGCCGAGCCGGAAAGTCTTTCTTTTGCCGTCCTCCTCCGGCGTCTTCACGCTCACCTTGAATTCGGGCAATTTGTATTCTTCGAGCCGGAATAGCGTGGCGTTGCCGATGCCGTTCTTGCGGCCCGCGTCCCAGAACTGCACGCGATATTCGCCGAGCGGCATCTGTTCGGTCAGTTCGAGCATGCCCCATGCGCTCCCGAATGCGTTGAGCGTGGCCTTGTCCGCTTTGACCTTCGTCCCGCGCGGGTCGGTGATTTCAAATTCAACAACCTCGCTGCCGGGTGTGGAATAAACCGAACCGTTGTAACGGCGAGCAATGAATTTCCAGTTCACCGTTTCTTTGGGGCGATACGCGGGCCGGTCGGTGAACGCGTAGATGCGCCACGGCTGGGAATCGCGGCCATACCAGTAGCTGTTGCCGGGGCTGAAAGCCTGGCGGTCGTTGACAATCGCGCTGACGAATAGCTCGACGTTGTTATGTTGCCGCGTGGCCAGGTCAAAAACCACGATGCCGTCCTGGCCCGTCTCCTTCGTTTGCTCGCGCACCCGCCATGTATTGTTTTCATGCCAGCGTTCCCACAGCTTCACTTTGCCGCTGGCGAGCGGCGAACCGTTCAACGCGTTGCAGAAATAAACGAGCGCCTGTTTGCCCGAGGTTTTCAAAACCAACGACGCGTCGGTGACGAGAATCAAATCGCGCGCCTCCTTGCCGCCGCCTTTGGCTTCGATCAGGTACGCGCCCGGCTGAAGCTTGCCGTCGAGACGGAGGGTTGCGTTGCCCGGCTTGTAATCGCCCGCGTCCTTGGTGTCGTGCGACCAGGATTTGATTTTTTCCAAGGAGCCGAGGTCAATAGACTGAAGCCAGTTTTCGCGTCGCGCGTCGAGCTTCACATCACGATTCAGTTCAACTGCATAAAGCGCCAGATCAACTTGCTTCACGTTGCGCCAGTTCAGGTGGTATTGGATTTCCGATTCGGGCAAAAATATGTTGCCCACACTGACACTCAACTGCGGGTTGGTAATATTCTTGATGTAATTCTGGGCCTGATCCCAATAGCGCGTCTCGCCTTTGTTAAATTCGCTGACGAGCTTGCGAAACAGTTCGAGCGCTTTGACGTAATCAGCTTCCTGCCGCCAATTGCCGTCCGGCAGTACGATCGTGCGGCCCTGGCTCTGCATCCACTCGGCATAATGGTAGAGCGCGTCGTCATACCAATCCGTTTTCTTGCCCGGTTTCAGCGCGCCCTCGAATTCGTCCACGACGCGCGCGCGCTGTTCCTGGTCACCGCCTTGCTGGCGCAGCGTCATCGCGACGAGGTAATGCGCGTGGGCTTTGTCCTCGTCGGTCTGGGCGATCTTCAGCGTATTTTCGAGAACGTCGAGGGGGATTTGATTGCCCCAGTAACCGTAGTAATTGCGCTCTGCGCCCGGCGGGCGGGCCATGCGCCAGACAAGCTTCAAGTAACGTTCGCGAGCCAGTTCAATGTCGCGCGCGCCCGCCCACCACTCGAGCGTCTGCTGATAATGCGGCCAGGCCGCGCCCCAGTCCTGCTGGTTGCGCCGCGTCCAGAAAAAATCCCCCAGCGACTCATGCACCTCGACCCACACGCGGTCGCGGTCCTCGACGCGAGTGATGTCGCGAATGAGGACTTCGAGTTGCTGACGCGCTTGATCCAGCTTGGTCGTGTCTGCGGTCTGGGTGGCGGCTTGGGCTCGCCATTGGGTTTCGGCATTGCGGAAGAAGACCCAGCGCGCCTCGTTGGACGAGATGTTCGACATCACCATTGCCCGCGCGTAAAGCTCGTGGGCCTTGGCGTAGGAGCCGTCGGCGTAGAGCTTCTCCGCCTCAGCTTTGAGCGTCTCGTATTCGGGCGGTTCGGCGGCAAACAGCTGCAGCGTCAGCAACCCAATCAGGGCAAAAACAAAGTGTTTTTTCATAACTCCATGCCGTTAGACGTGACTCGATTGAAAATGCTCCGGCAGCAGTGCGTTACCGGGAACGTCCATCTTTCTCCCACCATTGAACACGCCGGCAGGATTGCCTCCGCTCTCAGTGAGACAGCCAGCTTGCTTGGGCCGAGGCTCAAATCTTTTTCGCCACATCCCCCACCCGGATCATGCCCGGACGGACGACCTTTGCGTTAATGCCTCGCAAGTGAAGTTGTTTTCCCGTGGACGAATTGACGAACTTCATCGCGTCTACCCCGTAGCGTGCCATGAACTTTTTGCAGCCGGTATGTGGCGGGCTGGTGACTTCGATCACGGCCGATCCGATGGACAGTTGCGTTCCCGGCGGCACGTTCGCCGCACTCAGGTCCAGGTCAACGTACAATTGGTCGCCCGCCAGCGGCCAGCGCTCCTTCGTTTGCGCCAGCAAGGCGACGACGCGAGAATTCATGATGTTGAGCTGCATTTCAGGATTTGCCGAACCATCGGGCGTGCTGGAACTGCCGCGGCTTTTCCAACTATCACCCACCAGACCCACCGCCAGATCGAGTTCGCCCTCTTGCAACACTTCGCGCGCTTCCACCTGTGGTCGTCGCACAATCAGTTGCAGCGCACCCTGGTCTTTGGGCGATTGGAGGATTGTGTCCATTCCGGCTTCAAGTTCGGCCAGCGTCAATTGTTTCACTTCTGTCGTCATAGATTCTGCTGGAGATTATTAAGCCAACACGACCGTTGCGCAACTGCTGAGAGGCTGTTTGAAAATTTCCCAGGAACGTCGCGTGGGGCACGCGGCCTACAGGAAATCGCCGAATGGGGCCATTCTTGTAGGCCCGGTGACCTCATCGGGGGGTGTTCAAACAGCCTCTGAGCGACGCACGGCGCGAAGCTCCACAAATTCCGCTTACGCCGCGTAATGTCTGGCAACTTTGCGGATCGCTCCGGCCACGCCGCGGATGTAATCCTCGTCCATCGCTTCGTTCAACGCGAACCTCATGCAGGTTTTCAAAATTACTTCGGTCACCGGCAAACTGACCTTCGTGTAATCCATCGTCGTCAGGCCGAGTTCTTTGATCGGCCAGCGCCCGGCGAAGAACGAATGATTCTGAAACATCGGCATCCCATGGAGCGCCGTCCGGATGTAACCGTCAGTAAGCGTGACGCCTTCCGCCGCCATTGCCTTGATGAAAGTGGCGCGATCGCACCGCAACTTCTCCGGCACGATACGCAGCATGTAAAACCAATAGACGCAGCGGTCGTCCTTGTGAACCTCGTGCGTCGTGATGCCTGGAATGCCGGCCAGTTCTTCAGTGAACAGCGAGCCAAGCCGGGAACGTCTGGAAGCGATTTCCTCCAGTCGGG
>Ga0137432_1000884_pt1 | contig 11371 bp, 9 predicted proteins | sample EasRivERMZT820_2_FD_102337 | JGI IMG/M metagenome (GOLD analysis project Ga0137432, IMG submission 102337) | Soil microbial communities from meander-bound floodplain in the East River, Colorado, USA - East River MetaG ERMZT820_2 | ecosystem: Environmental > Terrestrial > Soil > Floodplain ...
AGGTTGGTGTTCTTTGTTTTCATGCGTTTGGTGTGTTTGGTTGTGGTTTTCTTTCACCGCCAAGCCTGTCTGCTCGGCGGCCAAACCACCAACCGCATTTTCAACTACGCCGCGGACATTCCCTGCTGGGTTTTGCCAACCTGATGATGTTGCCGCTTCGAGTGGAATATCTGGCAAATCCGAAATATGGCCAGGCGCTGACCGTGGGGATGATTGCTGTCCTAACGGGTGTAATTCCCAACCTGGCGCGCCTTATACTGAGCCCGCTGTGGGGCCACCTATTTGATCACATGAATTTCTTTGCCCTGCGCGTGACATTGAACATCGGATTTGCCATCGGAATCTGACTTTCTTTATGAGCAAGAGCCTGACTGGAATGGTCTGCGCGGCAGTCCTCTTTGGGATTTCCAACGCAGGCGGCGATGTGGCCTGGAGTCTCTGGGTTACTAAATTTGCCCCTCCCGCGCGCGTGGCAGATTACATGTCGGTCCATACCTTCCTGACCGGAGTACGGGGAGTAGCTGCTCCGGTGTGCGCGTTTCATTTCGCGAGTCCAGACTCGCTGGAGCGCATGGTTTTGATCAGCAGCGGCTTGATTTTAACTGCAACCGCACTTCTTATTCCGGAGATCAAATTTGGTCGAAAGGCGCGTCCGACCAGCGCCCTGGAAGAGGTTTCGGAGTAAGACGATTCCAACCAGCCTCCCTTTTGTAACGGCGATTCCGGACGCAAGGCTGACGTGAAGAGCTAATTATTCTTGAAGAGCATCGGTTGCCTGAGACGAGATCTTGCGCACTTTATTTATTTTTGGAACGGTCCTCATCCGGTTTTTCGGCAATGGGCGTCACATGTGCGATAGGAGATTTGGGAATAGTCGCTTGCCCTGCATTCAAGGAAGAGGCCTGCTTGTTCTTTTGAATGACGTCGTAAATCTCTTCGCGATGAACAGGGAGTTCGGTTGGCGCTTGAATCCCGAGTTTGACCGTATCTTTGTCTATGCGCAGGACCTTAACGATAATTTTTCCGTCAATGATTATGCTTTCATTCAGTTTTCGGGATAAGATGAGCATAAAAGACGGAGCGGGTTATACGATGGCGGCGTAAAGCGGGGAGCCGGCTTCGACTGCGAGTGCACTGGGCGATTCTCCGTTGACGGAAAGAATTTGAGTTTCTGATGACAGCGTCGTGATGAACTGCTGCATGAGTTCAGCCGAGTGCCGGAGCTGCGCCTGGTTTTGCTGAGCTCGAGCGAGCACGCGAAGGAGCAGCTCGTTGTTTTCCTGAACCAAAGCCGACACAAGGGGACGATACTGAACAGGAATCAGCGGAATCAGATGGGCGAAGGTTGAATCCTCAGGCTGTTTTAGACTCACGGAAAGTTGCCTCTGAAATGAGTGCCGATTTTCTCGTGCGCCTTGAATCGTGGCGCTCTGTGCATTGATGGCCGAAATCGTGTCTGCTATATCATCAGAACCCTTTCGCCGGACAACTTCCCGTTGATGATCCATGAGCGCCAACATTTCGCCGTACTGCTGAAGTTCATTGCGAAGCGCCTCAATCAGATTTTGGAGAATTACCATCATCGGGTCGTCCATTCACCTTGCGTGAGCAGAGAAGTCGTTCAAAAAATCGTTTCGCTCAGGCGCACATGGTAACAACTTATCATTCATTCAATGTTTTCCAAGCAATGCCTATGCCAGTGCAAAAACGACGGTTTCTCAACGGATCTGAACGAGGCGACTCCACCTTTGGCAAAAGCTTCCGCCAGCACGCTCGGATCTTATGAATCTTTTGCCCGCGTTATTCTGCGTCCAGACCGGTCACAGGAGACTCTTTTGAAGGGAACTCGACGGCAGACCCGTTCCGTTGAATCTGGCGCTCAGGAAACTTGTCCCTCAGGGCAACGTCGTATGGAAGCGCTGCCCCGAGGGTGCGATTAAGCAAAATACGGATCGAACTTCTGCAGGTAAGCTTTGATGGCTAAAATCGCCTGGGCATGAATCTGGCAGATGCGAGACTCGGTCAGTCCGAATGCTTCAGCGATTTCCCGCAGGCGCAAATCTTCAAAGTAATAGAGGGCCAGCACTTTTCGTTGCATCTCGGGTAACTGATTCAAGCGTTCGACAATCAGCTTCGCCACTTCGCGTCGAAAGGCGCCATCCATCGGATTCTCCTGACGAGGATCAGCCAGACTCTCATATTGGGATACCGAGTCATCGAATTCACTGTTATTGAAGCCGGCATCGAGACACACGAAAGTGGCCGGACGAATCTCTTCTATCCACTCATTGTATTCCGTCACGGAGATCTTCAGGGCTGCGGCCATTTCCTCTTCGGTGGCAACGCGGCCTTTGCGTTGTTCGATCTCCTGCATTACAGCCTGGACTCTTCGCGCTTTGCTATGGACCGACCGGGGCACCCAGTCCATACGACGCAGTTCATCCAGCACCGCTCCGCGAATACGCAGTCGGGCGTAGGTTTCAAATGCCGTACCCGCCTCCGGATCATACTGCCGCACGGCGCTCAGCAATCCGGCAAGTCCGGCGCTATATAAATCGTCGCCGTCGACGTGCGGTGGAAGGGTCATGGCTAAACGTCCGACAACCGTCTTTACCAAGGGTAGATGCTTTTCGACCAATTCGGCTTCGGCAGCACTGCCCGGCTTTAAGCGCTGCTTTTCTGGCCAGATATCATGTCGCTTTGCCGATCTGGCTTTGCGCGTGGCCGAGGGTCTTTCGAGGCAGACTCTGGAGGTGGTAATCATAGTGTGTCGGGGGTGGACGGGATTTTTGCAGAGAGCGAAAAGGAATCGCGGACCTTCCTGACTGTAAACGAAGACTCGCCAAAGCAGGTCTGGCCCTGGAGGACTTTGGGCCGGTAGCCAGCGCTGTGATTCTGTTTTACCCAGAGCACAACGCTCCTTACAAACTGCAAATCGTTTTTTGTCCTGCTGCTTTTCATGACTTTATACCGTTCGAATGGTATTTAGCAGTTGGTCTGCCAGTCCGAGTCAGCGCACGTGAAGGAAGGAGAAATGCGCAAGGGAGCGGAACAACGTCAGAGGACTTTCTTGGTCAATTCTGTCAACTCAGACCTTACGATCGGGGCGCAAGGAAGCGGCTGTGTTAGGGCTTTGCGACGTACCTTCTCAAAAGGCAAGAGCAAGGAGATCGTTCCTTCTTGAGGTGGCTTTCGATGAATACCGATCTGGCGTCCAACTAAACGGTAGAAAAATCACTTGAGTGCGTCGCATCAGCCTTCCTGTCCCGAAATCTGACATCGTGTGTCCACATTTGTCTAATTATGAGACGCTGCGGAGCCGCGTTGTCATTTCCGTGGACAAGAAGCGCTCGAATTCTGTCACTCCACGTTACAACTGCGTGCCGAACCGTCAGGCCGACCTCAGCATAAGGCAGGAGCGAGAATCTCTGGTAAAAAATGCCCTTTGGCAATACTGGCAGGACAACGACCAACCTGCGGAGCAAAGAGCAGGAGATCCTATTGCCAAGGACGTCAATCCGCCTCTCCCTCCGATGCCACCGCAGCGGAGGATTTATAACCGTATTCGTTGAGCTTGTTGCGGAGCGTACGGATACTGATGTCGAGCATTTTGGCGGCATGGGTGCGATTGCCTTTGCTGCGTTCCAGCGCCGCCAGGATATGCCGCTTCTCGATCTCCGCCAGGGTAGGAAATTCACCCGTTCCCGTCGCAGCAGCCGCATAGGCGTCCGACGCGACCGACGTGGCGGAGGAAAGCGCAAGGTCAATCTTCTGACCCAAGCCCAGATGGGCGGGTTCCAACACGCCGCCTTCGCTGCAAAGAATAACCGCCCGCTCGATCACATTCTGCAACTCCCGAACGTTGCCCGGCCAGGAGTGATTTTGCAAAGTCGCAAGGCAGGATTGCGAAATACCCAGCACTTCAATGCCATGTTTGCGTGCAAAGCGCTGTCGGAATTGATCGGCCAACAGCGGAATATCCTCCTTACGATCGCGCAATGGAGCGACGACAATCGGAACCACATTCAGACGAAAAAACAGGTCCTGCCGAAATTCCTTTCGCTCCACGCTTTCCTCCAGGTGACGATTGGTTGTGGCGATTACTCGGACATCGACCTTGACAGTACGATTCCCACCCACGCGTTCGAATTCACGCTCCTGCAGTACCCGCAACAGCTTGGCCTGAACCTGCGGAGAAATCTCACTGATTTCATCCAGCAGAATGGTGCCGGCATGCGCCAACTCGAAGCGTCCTTCACGTTTTGTCAACGCGCCGGTGAACGCTCCTTTTTCATGGCCGAAGAACTCGCTTTCAATCAAGTTTTCTGGAATCGCCGCGCAATTCACCTTGATGAACGGGGTGTCTGCGCGCGGGCTCTGCCGGTAAAGCGCGCGCGCCACCAGTTCCTTGCCTGTGCCACTCTCGCCCTGGATCAATACAGTTGCTTGCGTTCGCGCGACTTTGCGAATCAGCTGGCGCAACTGTTCGATGGGCGAACTCTTTCCCAGCAACTCATAGCCTGCCTCTTCATCCTCGGCATGGCTCAGGTATTGCGTGACTTTGACCAGTTGCGTGTGCTCCTCGGCCCGTTTCAGTGTAACCGCCAATTGTTCGGGAGAAAAAGGCTTCGTGAGAAACGTGAAAGCCCCGCTGCTCATGCACTCGACCGCCAAATCGACCGTGCCGAACCCGGAAATCATCACCACCAGCGGACGCACTGGCCGAGCCTGTAGCTGCTTTAGCAAATCAGTCCCTTCCCCATCCGGCAGCCGCACGTCCACGATCATCAAATCGAAGTTGTCTTTAGCCAGAAGTTCTTGAGCGGCGGCAATGGTGCTGACAGAAGCTACGTCGTAGCGACGATAGCGCAACTGCTGTTCCAGGCTCTTCCGGACAATCTGATCGTCTTCCAGAACAATGATTTTTTCTATCGGCATGAGCTATCTCATATAGAGACGCGTGCGCTGCGGGAAGCAAGTTTTTTTTCCGGGCACCGATTCTTTCATTTATTCTCACCCTCTGTAAAGTCGGCCTGAGGCAGCCAAAGCTCGATGGTGGTGCCTTCTCCTTTTTTAGTCTCAAGAGAAATCGCTCCCTCGTGTTTCTCAACGAATTGCTTTGCCAGGTGAAGTCGCGGCGCAAAATCGTGTCTGCTTGCATCGGCAACCGCATCAAGTGGCGAAGGCCTTTGGGGCGCGGCCGCCGTCGCTGCATCATCCGTGATCGTCAGGCAAACACTGGGCGTACGAGGCTGCATCCCGTGGAACTGGCGCAGCACAACGGCCTCCCGGCACATGGAGGTCCGGAAACTGATTTTACCTTTCGCCTCCATAGCCTGCGCGGCGTTCAATGCCAGCAGGATAATGACCTGCCGCAGTTCGACGGCATCGACGTAAACCGGCAACGGCGCGCTCTCCAGTTGAAGACCCAGTTCAATCTGCCGCCGCAGCACCCTATTCAACAACTCCACGGTTTCAGACGTGACCCGATTCAGATCTTCATAAGCGCGCTTTCCGACTTTCTCATGATGCGCGCGCATGAGTTGCTGTATGAGCTGGGTCGCCTTTTGAGCGCTTTCTTTGACCAGGGTGAGATTTTCGCGCATGGGATGCTTCGAATCGAGTTGCGACAGGCAAGCATCGCTCATGGAAAGAATCCCCGTCAGGCAGTTATTCGTATCGTGCGCCAGTCCGGTGGAGATTGCGGACAACGCTTCATTCCAAGCTGAGGTGATCAGGCGTTGTGCCAGCCACGAATTCAATTCGGCTTTCGGGCGTGTTGGGAGCTTGCGCTTGCTTTTCATCTCACGCGCCATCAGGTGCCTTGATCAAGTGACAAGAGCTTCTTTCCTGCAAGAGCAAATTCCACCCTGCCCGCTAAACGCTTGTTTGTTCTGCCTGCACAACTATGATTGTCTGCTCTACGGTGTGAATGTGCTCGTACCAAGCCAGACTCGGGTTTTCAGCGGGAAGAGTCAGCCCTGCATCAGCCGCACTTTGCGCTGTTGCATCCTGAACGCCGCACTGGCAAGCGCGCTGGCCGCCGCGCCGGACATAAGCAAGCTTCCTCCTCCAACCGATCGTCCCGTCGATTTCGTAAAAGACATCCAGTCCATCTTCTCCAAGAACTGCTACGGCTGTCACGGCCCGAAGAAACAGGAAGCCGCATTTCGTCTCGACTCAAAGCAGATTGCGTTGAAGGGAGGCGAGCTTGGTCCCGCCATTATTCCGGGGAGGAGCGGCGGCAGCTTGCTCATACACCTGGTCGCGGGCCTGGTGGAGGGCAAAGTGATGCCGCAGAAAGGCGACCGGCTCACGACCGAACAGATTCGCCTGCTGCGCGCATGGATTGATCAAGGCGCCAACTGGCCCGAAAGCGCTTCGGTTGAGGTTGAAGATAAACGTCAACACTGGGCCTTCAAAGCTCCGGTCAGGCCGCTGGAACCAAACGTGAAAAGCGCGAAGTGGCGCCGCAATCCGATCGACAGCTTCATTTTGGCGCGACTGGAAAAGCAAGGCCTTCAACCTTCACCCGAAGCGGACCGCGTCACCCTCATTCGCCGCTTGAGCCTGGATCTGATTGGACTGCCACCGACGATCCAAGAGGTGGACTCTTTTCTGGACGATAAAAGTCCGGACGCCTACGAGAAACTGGTCGAACGGCTGCTAAGTTCCGCACATTACGGCGAGCGCTGGGGACGCCACTGGCTGGACGTCGCGCGTTACGCGGATTCAAACGGATTCGAAAAGGATGCCACGCGCTCGATCTGGCCATATCGCGACTGGGTGATCCAAGCCTTCAACCGCGACCAATCTTTCGACCAGTTCACTGTCGAGCAACTCGCAGGTGACTTGCTTCCGAATGCGACGCTCGATCAGCGCATTGCCACCGGTTTTCTCCGCAACTCCATGATGAATCAGGAGGGTGGCATCGAACCGGAGCAATTTCGTATCGACGCCATGATCGACCGCGTTGATGCGGTGGGCCGAACCTGGCTTGGGCTCACCATTGCTTGCGCGCAATGCCACAATCACAAGTACGATCCGATTTCGCAACGGGAGTATTACCAGCTCTTTGCTTTTTTGAACAACGATGACGAGCCGGTCATCGAAGTTCCAACGCCCGATCAGCAAAGGAAACGCGAAGAGATTCTTGCCAAACTGCGCAAGCTCGAGGACAAAGCGATGAGCGAAACCACGGACCTTGCCGAGCGCATGACCGCGTGGGAAGAGGACATTGCCGGCGCCGCTGGCGACTGGACGGTGCTGGAACCCAAGGAATGGATGAACTTCGCCACCAAGTACGAAAAGCAAAGCGATCATTCGCTGTTGGGTGGTGGCGATGTCAAACCCGGCGCGGTCACACATGTGTGGGTGGATACCACGCTCACGAACATCACCGGCTTCCGGCTCGAAGCGTTGATGCACGCGAATCTGCCCTATGGCGGCCCGGGTCTCGTCCAGAAAGGAAGCTGGCTCCTCAAAGAATTCACTTGCGAGGCTTATGCCCCAACCAACGCCAACGTGACGAACAAAGTTACGTTTCGTCGGGCGCTTGCCAGCTTGGAAGCGCCTGGCTTCAGCATCACCAACGCGTTCGATGGAAACACAGACAAAGGCGGATGGACTGCCGCCATCGTGCCCATTCGGCGCAACGCGGAGGATCGGGCGGTTTTCGAGTGTGTTGAGCCCATCGCGGGTTTTCCTGGCGGCACACGGCTAAAATTCACGGTCTATCAGAAACACAGCAGCGGCGATGGTCACAACGGCGAATTAGATAAAGAGAGCAAGCTCGATTGCCACGCTTTTGGCCGATTTCGGATCAGCGCCACGACCCGGCACGCGCCGCTGGCTGTGGACCCGCTTACCCTCCAACAACGCCAGTTGCTGTCGATTTCGCCGGAGCAGCGCACGCCCGAACAAAAGCGCGAGCTCTTCGGGGTGGTTCGCTTTCACGATCCGGCGTTCGCGGACTTGAACAGAAGCATAGACAACGCCTTGACCAATTGGCCTTACGCCGCCACCACGCTCGCTCTCCAGCAGCGTGCGGAGTCGCGCTCAACGCATATTTTCAAGCGAGGCGATTGGCAACGACTGGGGGATGCCGTGGAGGCCGACGTTCCGGATGTGCTGCATCCATTCCCGAAGGACACGCCTCGAAACCGTCTGGGCTTCGCGAAGTGGGTGGTGGATCACCGCAGTCCCACCACAGCGCGGGTGGTGATGAATCGCATTTGGCAGGTGTATTTTGGCCAAGGCCTGTTTACGACGCCGGAGGACATCGGCACGCGCGTTGAAACTCCGTTCTATCCCGATTTGGTCGATTGGCTCGCCTGTGAATTCATGGATCCCGTCGAACGGTTGAATTATTCAGCCGTCCGGCCCTGGTCCTTCAAACACATGCACCGCCTCATCGTCACCTCGGCGACTTACCGCCAATCATCCAAAGTCACGCCGGAACTGCTGTCCAAAGATCCTTACAATCGGCTGCTCGCCCGGGGCCCCCGTTTCCGCGTCGAAGCGGAAACCGTTCAGGACATCGCGCTGTCCGTCAGCGGCCTGTTGAATCCCCGCATTGGCGGGCCGAGCGTGCGCCCGCCTATTCCCGGCAACGTGGCCGATCAAGTTTATGGCGGCTTCTCATGGCCCGAAAGCGCAGGCGAAGAGCGTTACCGGCGCGGCATGTACACATTTTGGAAACGCTCGCTCCCGTTTCCTTCGTTGCTCGCCTTCGATGCGCCACCCGCGGAAGGCTCGTGCACGCGGCGGGTGCGCTCAAACACGCCACTGCAGGCGCTTACCACCCTGAACGAAAAAACTTTCGTCGAAGCGGCGCAAGCGATGGGCCTCCGCGCTTACAAAGAAGGCGGCCATGACGACCGCAGCCGCGCCATCTACGCGTTTCGGCTCGCGACCAGCCGCCTGCCCACGGAAGCGGAACTCAAATCGCTCCTCGCGTTCTGGGAGGAACAATACCGCTATTTCGAAGATCGCACGGCCGATGCGCTGAAGGTTGGCGCCGTCTCGTCCCATAACCCTCCCACAGAGGTGAACCTGCACAAAGTGGCCGCCTGGGCGATGGTCTCGCGGGCCATCTTGAATCTCGACGAGACGATCACGAAAGAATAGTGAACCTCCTGACGTCCTTCTGCCGGTCCCTGCTACCGTAAGCGCTTGTTGCAGTTCAAGTCCACAACTGCCGATCCAGCGAGCGATACTGGATCGCTTCGGACACGTGCTCGGCGGAGAGTTTTTCGGCGCCGGTCAGGTCGGCGATGGTGCGCGCCACTTTCAAAATACGATCGTAGGCCCTGGCGCTCAGCTTCATTTCTTCCATCGCCATTTTCAGAAGTTCCAAAGTCGATTCATCCAACGCGCAGTAGGCTTTGAGCTCCTTGGTGGACATTCGAGCATTGCAGGTGGTGCTTTTGCGGCCAGCGAACCGCTCTTGTTGGCGGCGCCGGGCATGCACGACGCGCTCTCGAATCTGGGCGGAGGTTTCACCCGTGCGCTCCGCGGCAATTTCACGGAACTTCACCGCCGGGACTTCAATATGGAGGTCAATACGATCGAGCAACGGGCCGGACACACGGCCCAAATAGTTCTGAATCTCGCGCGGCGAGCTGTGCGACTCGCCGGGCATCTTGCCATCGGGGGTGCGCGATGTTGCCTTATTGTGACCGGACAATAACCGCCTCCCGAGCCTCATATTTGCCCTCCCATAATCGGGGCATCCCTATCGCCAAACAACCCAAAACCATCGGCGAACATCTCCGCCGACGGCGTCTCCAGCTCCATCTCTGCCAATCACAAGCTGCCAAATTGCTGAAGGTTAGCACGGTCTCGCTTTCAAGGTGGGAGCGTGACCACACCTACCCAACCTGGGAGTATCATCAAAGAATCATTGACTACTTGGGCTACGATCCCTTCCCGTCTTGTGGCCTCAAAGACCCTTACGGCAACGAAACCCAGAGCGTTGCCTCTTTATCGCTGTCCCCACTTTGCCAGATCCTCAAAACACGCCGGCTGGAACTCAAACTGACCCTTAAAGAATACGCCCAGAGGCTTAACGTTGACCCCAAAACACTCCACGGCTGGGAAACTGGATCTCACCAACCCTGTTCATGCCACCAGAAATCCATAGCCGCCTTCCTGGACAGTGAAACTGAGAACTTTTGCTCCCCATCATAGACGGCATGCGTCACGGAGGCGCGTGAAGTGATTTCAAGCCCGTCACGCGTCAAGAATGGAGATTCCGTGGCCCACGGGCTAATCGACCCCGTCGCCGTTTTCCAGGTTTGTTCCGATTGATTGCGGGGCGTGCCCGCTTGACACGAAGCGCCACAAACTGCCTGATGCTCAGCCGGACGGGGCGACGTGTTAAACTATCGCTCACACTAACGAAAAGTATTACTTGTCACGCGAAACGGACATGAGGCTTGGCTGCTAACGTACCACTTTTTATGGCACCGCTATCTGACAGATAAGTCCCACCGTTTAGTCTCGACAACAGTTCAGCCGCGCTTTATGACACCATAAGGAGTCGGTGCACACGAGAAGACCCCTACGAGCGCCCGAGGTCAGGCAGGATTTGTTCTGTTCCTCTGGCTAGAAAGAGTTTTGAACGATGTCACGTCACACTGACGCAATTGGCTATTTAGGCGACCTCGCCACGGAAACTAGCGAGCCTTGGTTTAACATGATCTGTGATCTCGCCGCCGTTGGTGGAGCGAACACGTTAAACCAACAAGATCTCGATGCGCTCTACGGCATTTACGTTAAGAACGCGAGTTACACCGTCCTGAAGAGTGGGCCGGGAACAAACGCGCCGGCCGCTGCGGCAGCAAATGATTTCCTGAAAGAGCTGTCCGCCTTCAGCCACTTCAAGGGAATCCGATCCACCCTAAAGCTTGCGTTCGGCAAACCGATTACCCTCATCTTTGGAAGGAACAGCAGTGGAAAATCTAGTATCTGTGAAGCACTCAAAGTCCTTGCCAGTTCGGAATCCCCCTCCCGCCCGCTTAAAAACGTCAGGGCAAGTGTCGCCGGAACTCCGGCGTTCAGTTTTCAATTCCAAAGCGACGGAGCACCGCAACAATGGACGCAGGGTATCACCTATGGCGAGCGTCGCGCGACGGTTAAATACTTCGATACGACAATCGCGGTACAAAACGCGACTGACGCCGTTCATCCCGGTCGGATAATTGCAATCGCTCCCTTCAAACTCCACGTGTTCGAACTCGTGAAGGCGCTGACGACGCAATTCCGAGACTATCTTCAGCAGGTCAAGCACGAGAACGCCAATCTACTGAACGAAAAGCTCCAGCAAATCCGCGAGGCATTCGCCGGCTTTAGGACGCGCCCCCTAGCG
>Ga0137432_1000885_pt1 | contig 11371 bp, 20 predicted proteins | sample EasRivERMZT820_2_FD_102337 | JGI IMG/M metagenome (GOLD analysis project Ga0137432, IMG submission 102337) | Soil microbial communities from meander-bound floodplain in the East River, Colorado, USA - East River MetaG ERMZT820_2 | ecosystem: Environmental > Terrestrial > Soil > Floodplain ...
GAATACTTCAGTTCAAACTTACGAACTGGCTTTGGCGGAGTCGGTGAAATGACTGGCGGAAGAACAATCGGCAATGAGATAACCGGAGGATTCGGTGTCTCACTGGGAGGCAGAGTATTATCGGGACCAACTGGGGGAAAAACAATTGGATGTGCAGGATAATGCGGAGGATGTGGCAATCCCTGTCCCGGATAATTAATCGGAGGGCGACCCTGACCATAACCGGGGTCAACTGGGCCGCCCGGATAAACAGGACCAGTAGAAGGATAAACCGGCAATCCCTGAGAAGGATAACCAGGAATACCGGGAAGGGAATTATCAGGAACATTCCCACTCCCGCCATCGAGAAACGTAATCAAAGCCAATCGTGAATTCATTGTTTTCTCCAGTGAATCTAATTGCGAAATTGAAATTACTTGTCGTCTTTCCGTTCCTGCTCGCAGAGAATCCAAGTATCGGGAGAATAGACTACTAGGATTTCACCGTAAGTATCCTTGAATACCAATGCACCCTCAACAACTTCAAGAGCATCAGCAAGGATATCTCGTTCGCTTTGGTCCGCTAGAACTACGTGATACTTTCGCATAGAGTCTCCTAATCTAAATCAAATAGCAAACTTCTTCCGCTCTTGTTTTCTCCGCGCCGTCTATCAGCCGTGTCTTAGGCTCAAAGGAAACCGTATGGCCTTCCTTTAACCCCTCGAATTGAATTGGGCTATCCTCAGCCACGGTCTGCTTGTGAAAGAAGTAGTATTCATTGGACATAGCATCCCAAATGAATCCATACGACTTCTCTCGTAGAATCCTTGAAACTTTCCCAATCATGTCTTATCCACGCTGCGAAGCATGGCCTCACGTAGAAAATCTAGAATCAAGCAATCTTGATTGTTTTGTATTGACGTTCTTCTTTAACAGGTGGAGAATACACGACGACATTAACCGTATTCCCACGATTAATGTCGCCCGTATCCCTGCTCTCAAGATTGGAAGGAATCTTTGACAGATTAGCGGCTACTTGGCTGATGGCTTGCGGAGTTTGATTTCCTAACTTATCGTCAGTAATCAAATCCATCGCCATTAAGATTTTGTCAATAGCCCGCTGTCTCACCTTCTCAATAGCGTTGATAGCAGATTCGCCGTTTGCATTTGATGGCAAACGCTGAGCACACGTATTGAATCCATGAGCATAAGAGTGAGCTTGGGATTGGGAACATCCATGAATACGTGCAGCTTCTGCACTCCCTAGAATGGCAGCATCTTCAGCAATCTGCATTCTTTCTTCAGGAGTTCTATTCACAGTTCCAGCCGTGCGTCCGCTGCCGCTGCGCTTATGCTCAACGATATTTGATGGAGGCATCTCAGTTACTGATGCTTCCATAATTTCGGGAGAATTAGCCGACTCAATCAATCCCATCTTTACGGCAAGGTTATTCGGAGATGAGAGTCGCGCTTGGACTTCAGATTCTTTGAAAAACATGACCAGCTCCGATACACAGATATCCACATAGATTGCCAGTCTATCTTTTTCTTACTTAGAAAACCTGATTTTGTTTATTACAGTAGGGCCGCGGCCTAGAGTAGCATGGCACATCGGCCTTGTCAATAGGGCAAAACACTAGACATTTTGCAAGGTAGGTCAGTCGGCCAAGAGGGTGCAGATGGGACCAAATAATCATTCTAAAAAATTTCAAAAACTTTTAGGAGTCCCAGACTTTTAGGATAAGGGGTATCCTATAAAATAAAAAATTGAACGTGTCAGGGACCACAGCGGTTGGCGGGTAGTTGGAGTCCCAAAAGCGGTTCATACCCGGTAGCCTCGGTCGGCCAGTAACAATCAATCTGCGTTTAATCAATTCTCAAGTTTTCAAAAATCAGAATTTCAAAACTTTGAATAATTAATCCGCGCCATATCAAAGCCTGAGTTTTGAATACTCAAAGATAGCAAGGTGTCCTGGCCTATTAGTGGCAGGGTCTGAGGGTATCGGGCATCGGCGCGGGTATGAGTCTTTGACGATTCAAAACTAGACCAATCCGAAAAATTGGATTTCGCCGTGGTTTGACGATTGAGGCAGGGTCTTACCCGTCTATCGGTTTTGGCGTTTGCGTTTCCCTACGGCCATTGTAGGCGATTCTAGAGGCATGTCCATTTGTGGGATTTGCATCATTTACAGGTGCTACAAAATTAGCAATCTCATTTGTCCTGAGTATATGAGAATCAATAACCGGCCTGATTCTATACGTTTTGAATCCGCGCCGATTGAATAATCGTCATATCTACCGCGCCGATTGGTCTACCCTCAAAAATACCTGTTGACACGGGTTTTGCGTTTTAGTATATTTGTGTCTCGGTGGTTTGACAGTCGGCGCGGCGCGGTTGACGCGAAAGGGTTTTTCCTACCGGAAACGCCAAGCCGATGATGGCTCTTTGAAAACTGAATAAAACGGTTGGCGCGGATATAGGTGCGTCTTTTTGAATCCTCAAGGTTTCGATTACTTGAGGATATGAGAATGCCTGTATACGACGCTTTCACTCCGCTTACCAAACGCCAAACGAAATTGACCGTCAAACTTTCGACGGTTGATACCCCTAACCTTGACACCCTTGCAGACGAATGCAACCGTGGCAGTTATGAGGGTGAGTATCTGACAGAGTTTTTGCAGCATATCCTCAAGTTTTCTGAGGTTGATTCTGTGACACTTCGTCAGACTCGAACATTGCAGATTAACCGGATTAAATCCGGTGATTGCAAGATGGTCCGCCGGTCAAAGACCGATTGGGAAAACCTGCCCACAAATCAGACTCCGGAAAACTACTAATGATAATCGATATCATTGGTAACAAATCTGAACCTGTCCAGCATCAAAACGTGGATAAGGTTGAGGTTGAGTTTATCGGGGAAAGGTTGTTTTACATCATCCGTTTTCGCGGGATTCAGGAAACTTTGAGAATCCCCGTCAAAAACGGATACGACGATTTCACTACCGTTACAATCTGGAACGATTGATTTTCTACTGATTGAATCTTTGAGGATTCTAAAAGACGTATCTGTATTCACGCCAACCGGCCTACTAGACTTGACTCTGCCACGCCTTGCGGGATTGTCCTCTAACCGGGACAGTCATTCATGGTTGACAATGGCGCGGTGTCACGCGACACTGGCGCGGGTAGTATCTTTGGCGGGGATTGAATCCCCATAGATTGATTGAGGGTAGATACAATGGCAAGAGTCAAGATTGATTGGTCAAAGGTTGAGTTTTCCGGTTCCGATAAGCCTGCCGATGTTTTCGGCGCGGCACCTGCCCGTATTCAGGCAATTGTCAAAGGCGAAAAGGCAACCGGCAGTGTTTCAAAGGTTGCACTTACTGTGAAAGACTCACAGTTTGGCGCGGCATTCTTGAAACTCAAGGGTGTCACTGCCGATGCTCTTGACGGTATCCTTGCGGAATTGAAAGACGCGGGGATTCAGGCCGTTACCGATGCGTATAACGATTACGCTCGGGCAAAGACTCTGGCATTCTTGCAGACCAATTTCGGGGATTTGTCAGAACAGATTGCATCGGCAGTCAAGGTTCTGATGGACATTGCCGGATTGGATGAGGCAACCGCCTATAAGACCGTTATCGACGGTCGTAAGGCAAAGGGTCTGAGGATTCCCGGTGAACCTGTAAAGGTTGACGGGGAAACGGAAAAGGCGTAATACAGCGTCAAGTCTAGTAGGATTCAGTTATCAGGCCGGTTTGGGTTTATCCCTTACCGGCCTTTTTTTTTGCCTGATTCCCGGTTAGGTCATTTGCCCTATTGTAATCGTTTGCATATATCTATAAAGAATCAATCCTGTCTATTCAATCCTCAGTCATTCATTCCATTCTATTATCCTTAAGGCTATCCCTAGCTATAGTGTCATTCGATATAGCTAGCCTTTACTACCCATACCCTAAACCCTTGACAGACAGTCACTTAGACAGACGGTGTATCTATCATACTCACTACCCGGTTCCCCCCTTTCTAGCCGGTGGCTTTTCTTTCTTTTCTTTTATTATATATATATATTATATATATATTTATATATACAGAAAGAAAGAAAGACAATCGAGCAAACGTGGGGGAAGGGGTAGAGAGTATTATATAGGCAGTCATTCATAAACCCTTATCAGACAGACACTTGACAGGCCAGTAGTGTCATGCGACTATGCCTCATGAGGGTATAGATAGGGACAGACTACCTAGGATAATTCCAGGAGAATTCAATGTCAATCAATCCAGCCGCTAAGTTAGCAAGAATCCTGAATAGAAAATGTCCATCCTGTAAAGGGCCGCTCGGTGATACGAGTAAAGGATGGGCAGTCTGTGAAATCTGCAATACAAAAAAGTGCTCAGTCTGTGGGAAGATATCAATCCACGGTGCTAGATTAACACCGTCTGGCAAACCCCTTTGTCCGCGCCATTGGTCTGCATTCATTCGGATGCAAACAGGTAGTGTCAATCTACACTGGACTTCAGATACTGAATTGAAACAGTGGGTTGATTCATTCTCCCTTATTGCTACTCAGGAAATGGAGAGGCAATTAGATATTCCTGATGAGGCAATAGCCGGTGCCATTTCAGGCAGTGGCATATCGGAAGAAACGAAACAGGCTTTATTGGATTCTCTTACGGATGAGCAGAGAGAATTCATTCGCAGTCTGAAAGGCAAGGATTAGATTCTTTTAGAGAATCAATTCCACAAAAGTGGACACTCCAAATATTTGGATTCAAATTGTTGGATTTATCCAAGTAATTGAATCACTTTGTTACAGAAAGCACAACATATAGTGCGTCAAATATTTGACACCCCATATCTTGTGGTCCCTATTTCGGCACAATGATTGCACTACCCAAAGGGTAAGCGTCCCGGTCAAAGAATGAAAACGGCGGATTGATTCCCGCGCGATTGAACCGGGATTATCAGAAAAGCAAAGGACAAAACGAGATGATTGTATCGACGGATGCCAAAGGTAACATTGTATTTCTGCCGGATGATATCCCGGCTGAAATAATCCCCGTCCCGTCAAAGGACAATTCCGCAATTCCGAATCCTGCTAACATTCCAGGAATTGAATCCGCTTATCAATCGGAAGCGGATATTCCCACCGCGCCGGTTGACGGCACGATAGTTTCAGAACCGGAACCAATCCGTAAAAAGATTGAAACTCCGATGCTGAATAACTACGGGGATATGACAAAAGAGGAAATGTTCATTTGCTTTTACAATCGTGAGAAACCACGATGCGCGGAAGCTGATGACGAATCATTAATGCGGATGCTCAAAGAAATCCGATTGATGATGGAGATTCTCAAAATCCGAGAAAGGACTATCACCGGGGAAGATAACGAAAGGGAAACCAAACGCTCACGTAAGGCGCGGGAAGAAAGAAAGCGTCTTGATTCTGAATACAAACCGAAAACCAATCTTCAGAAATCAGCCGCTGAAGAATTGGAAGAACAACAGCGTAAACAGGTTTCTCAAAAAGAGAAAGCTATCCTAACCCTTATGAATGTCATGGGAATGTCACGCGAGGATGCCGTTTCCATGTATGAAAAGAAAGGGAAATAAATAATGGCAGAGAAATATAAGTGTGGAGTTTGCCATTCTCCGCAAGAATTGGACTCCAGATTCCAAATGGATATGGGGACTAAGCGGTCCCCGAATCTCGTTTGGGTTTATTCACTTCGATGTGGTCATGCTGAATCGAATCCAGAAATCCACATTGATTCTTTAGACCAAAGGATTGAGCAGCTAGAATCTATCGACGGTAAACGGCCATATGGATTTCAGAAAGCTGGAATCAAATGGTTGATGCAAAACAATGTGCGCGGATTGATTGCCGATGAAATGGGATTGGGCAAAACAATTCAAGCGGTATTGACTTCGCTTCTGGCCTATCAGGACGGATTGGTAAAGAAAATTCTAGTCATTACCAAATCTGCTATCAAACGCCAGTTTGGTAGGGAATTTATTCGTTGGTCTAATGCCACGATATTCCCCTGCATTATCTCAAACAATCGACAGAAACCAATTGACGGTTTCGACGTTACAATTATCTCGTATGATTTAACGTGGCGTGTGGATTGGGATGATGAGATTTGGGATTCATTTGATTTGGTCATTCTTGACGAAGTTCAAATGATGAAGCGGTCGGCTACTGAATCCAAACGAGCCAAATTCATTCTTGATAAAGTAATGAATTGCAAGCATGTGATTCAGCTTTCGGGAACTCCATTCAAGAATACTCTTTACGAGTATTTCAATGCTCTGCATATGCTCCGGCCTGAGCGATTCCCCACGCTCAAGAATTTCATCTGGAAGTATGTAGATTACTACATGAAAGGAACCCAGATTAAATACATGGGTTTGCGTAAGGATGCGGCTGATATCTTTGAATTCAATACAAAGGATATTGTCCTCCGCCGCACCGTGGATGAGGTTATGCCGGATATGCCAAAGTATCAGGATAACTTCCGGTATTCAGACTTACAGGATAAATACAAGGCAGCATACAACGAAGCATATGAACAATTCCTAGAGGCTTACTCAAAGAATGATGCTAAATCATTTGGCGGATTCAATAACATCCTCCAATACATTAACATCATGCGGCAAGTCACGGCACTATCCAAGGTAGAATCCACAGTAGAATTAACCTGTGATTACCTGATGAATAATGATGAGAAGATTACCATCTTCTATCATCATCATCTTTGCGGACGGATGCTTTATAACAAACTGGCAGAATGGTGTCAGATGGGCGGATATGCTCCGCCGCTGGAATACACTTCTGATTTAGACGACAAACAACGGGACCAAGTTGTCCAGGATTTTGAGAAAGGACCGAATAGAATTCTACTCGCATCCACACTAGCCGGTGGAGAAGGTATTAACTTGCAATTCTGCCGTCGAATGATTCTGCATGAACGTCAGTGGAATCCGGCGAATGAGGACCAAGCGAAAGCTAGATTCCGCCGCATCGGTAGCAAATTCGATAAAGTCTTTGTGGACTTTATGATTGCCGCTGGAACCATCGATGATTTCTTTACTGAACTGGTAGAGAAAAAGAGAAGCGGATTCAAGTCTGCTATGGATGGAGAATTTACTAACTGGCAGGAATCGGATTTGATGCGAGAACTATTCAATGTCCTCGCTCAGAAATCAATCAAGCAATGGAGACTCTAATGCCGATGAACAAACTGGAAAAGAAAAACTGTGAGTGTGAACACATTGCTCACTTTCAGAAAGAAAGAAAGCTGACTCCAAACGGGAATCCCGGTCATACCTATGGCGCGGAGTTTCTTTCTGGAATTGAACCTGTCAAAACTGAGATGGGAACTTTCCACGTTTGTAAAGACTGTAAGGATGACTGCCTCAAGGATTGGATTATCTAATGAAGCACAATTGTCGAGCCTGCACAGAACCACATCATTGTGATTGTATCTGTGATACCTGTATCAAAGAAAGGGCAAAGCTAGACCCCAATCCTGATAAAACTAGGATTGAATTGAACATGCTTATCCGTATCATCAATAGCAAGCCTGATGTAATGGATGCTTTGAATGATACGCTTGCTATCTTGCAGGATAACTATGATGAGAATAAACATATCATCATGGGCCTATTGAATTTCAAGTATGATTTACAGGGGATGTAAAGATGCTGTCATTTGAATGTGCCAAGTGTGGTGAGAAAGAATTGATTGAACCTATTCAGGAGATTGTGGACAATCTAGAGGAACTGACAGTTAGATGTATCACATGCGGACATGAGGGTAAGCCGACATTCTTTATCTCTAAGTGTGAACCTATGAAGTGGGCAGAGTAATGGATTATCAGATTGATTATCAATCTCGTATTCTGTCCGATGTAGAACTGAATAATGCCTACCGCCTCGCTCATAGAATGATAGCGCGGCACGGCTATTGGTCAGCTATCTATCACTGTATGACACTAATGATTTGGTGTCGGCGGAATGGTAAGGCTAGATGGAATGAGGATGAACTGAATAACATTTGCTTTTGGTTAGAGGTTCGGGAAGTAATCCATAGGACTAGATAACAATGGATATGACTACAGGCCGTAAGGCTAATGGTCAGTGGGATACTAAGACAAAGTATCTTGCTCAGAAAAAATCACGCGAAAGAATCCTCAGAGAAAAGAGAGAAGCTTCGCGTAAGCGGCGGAGAAAGATTCGAGTATTGAGACACGGTATGTCCAGCCGCGCCATTCAAATGGGCCGCGCCGTTGCGAGATTGAAAAGGGAGATTGCCAAAACAAACCCGATTGATAGTCGGATATGGAACCTAGCCTATTGTGCTTTCGCAGAAGCAAATGAAATCCTCAAGTCCCACGATAGGATGATGAGGATAGAGAGAAAGAAAGCGAAGGCTCGTTTATTTCTGATGCAGTCTAGCAAGATTGAGACTGCACTACCAGTAGAGGAGAAAGAATCTTTGATGAATTGCTGCGATAAGTGTGGGAAAGTTTGGTTCTCCGCATCGATAGAGGTTTGCAAATGTGGAAGATAGTAGAACTGATGATTGCATCTGCCTTTCTCGGAATGATGATTGGCACAGTCATCGTTTGGTATTGGTTAATCTAAGGATACACAATGGCTAATCGTAAGAAAGCTAAGGCTCCAAAAGTTAAGCGGCAACCACGTTGTTTGCATGGCTATAGAATTCCAAAGACTGGAACTCTACATGAGACAGTCCTTCTAGGACTACAGAAGATTGCTAAGTCTGAAGGGAAATCTGTATCATGGGTTATCCATGAAATCATTGCTGATTTCTTTGGTCGAGATATCATGGGAGATAAGGTGTAATGGCTGCCGAGACAAAGACTAAGCTAACCCTTATTAACGTAGAGGAAAAGGAATCGAAGGCGCGGCCCGGAGAAACCTATTATCTTTTCACGTTTGAATCTGAACCTATAGATGGGAATAAGTCTACAGTTACTCGGGCTGTATCTCCACATACACCTATGCTACTGAAGGATATAGTTAACATCCTTTGGCCGTGGTATGGCAGGAGAATCGGAAAGTCTATTACTCTCTTTGACTTGGACAAACTCAAGGGCAGGTCAGGAGAATTCTATATTCATTGGGAAGAATATCGTGGACAGCAACACGCTATCGTAGATACGAGGACTCAATAATGAAAGGGCCGCGCCGTTACTTTATAGTTAACCTGCGCCTCGATGAACTGTCATTGATTGAAGATGTATTGGCAGTGCCAGATGCTTTCACTGAGCGTGATGTAGAAAGGCGAACCAAACTTTATCAGAAGATAAAGACAATCAGGGAAAGGCTAGAGATACGGTCAGCATATGAAATAAGAAAGGGACAAAGAGGATAGTAGAATAGAGGAATGACTGTCCACTTTTTAGGACATTGACTTTTCGTGCGTGTCGTGCGACAATCACATGGGCAGTTGTCTCAAAGACAGACAGTCCCGTTACTGAAGAACCCATAAAGGGAGAATAGATTCAATGACCACTCTCAAGTATCTCATGTCCACTGGCGTTTGCACCACTGCCGAATTGATTGCCTTCAAGAAAGCAGATGTGACTGGCAAAGATTACAAGGAACTTTGCGCGGCTGCGCGGGAACAGGCGAAGAATCAGGGTATCGAATTGGAGGATGCTCAGGTTCAGTAAAGTTTCATTCCCCGGTTAGATTCTTTTCGGCCATGTCGGAATCTAATCAGTCGCCATCTAGTCCCGAATGGTGGGAGAATCGGGACAATCTCCGGTGAATCCTAGCTTATCCTTTCTCTAGGATTCTGATTCACTTATCGTCTGAGTAAGGGAGAGAATCAGACACTCGGAGCGGCGAGTATAAATAGTCTTTTAAGCCGCTCGCGTCCTGCTAGTTCCTATTGCAAAGTAATTGGGCTAGCAGGGGTAAGAGGAATCGGTGCATCGAATAGGGTTGGAATGTAAAAGTTCCGACGGGAACCGTGCAACCAATCCGAATCCTCCCTTCAACCAGTAACTTGCCAGTGCATTGTGGTTGATTGAATAATAGAAACTGGATAGAGGGATTGTCCCATTGAGAGTAGCTACTCAGTGGGCAATCCCTTGAAATATTTCTAAGGACTGATATGACTCCCATTCCTGAGTCCGGTGTAGCTTACCTTATCCTTTCCAAAGAGGAAGCTATTGCACTAGAGCGTTACTTCCGTCATCAGTATGTCCACTATGATGAGCCGGTAGTTCACACTGCAATGGATAAAATTTCTAAATTTGTAGAGAGGGTGGAGAGGGTAGAATCTAATGAACCATCTAAAGACAGTGGAGATAGAGTCGGAGAAAGCCGGACAGAAGATGAGCAATCTGGACCTATCGGAACAGATAGGGATGCTCAAGTCTGATATCTCTTTCAGCCAAGCCAGACTAAAGGGATTGCAAAGGGCACTGAAGGTAAAGCTAAACCAAAACCCAGAGTATACTAAGTAAGACAAGCGAGCAAGCAATGACAATCTATATCATCTACAAAGAGAAATACAAAGCAGAACAAATAAAGGGTATCGATTCCATTCATGAAACTCCGAATGGATTGATGCTCATTACTCCCCTTAAGGGAGTGCAAGCAATCAACAAATCAGACATTCAATCCGTGACTGTAGAGTTTTAGTCATGGAACTCATCGAACCTAGTCCCGAAACAAAGAATCGCACAGTCATAGCCTGTGATGCTAGCACGTTCTCTATTATAGAGTCGTGCCATTACAAGGCTAAACTTGTTTCGATTGATAACATTCGGTCCACCGCGCCGAACGAACCTATTGATAAAGGTTCACTGATGCACGATATGTTAGAGGCATACTATCGTGCAAAGCGTTTGAAGTATAAGGAAGTAGCACCCTTTGATACGATGCCAATGAATGAAATCATAGAGAAGTCTATGATGATTGGCAAGATAAAGGGAATTCAAACCTGCCTTGATATCAGTGTCGTAGATGAAGTCATCAATTACTTCTACGAATACTGCATGTATTACGCCAATGATAATTGGCAGCCAGAGAACGTAGAGTTATTCTTCTCTCGCCCTATGTATGAGGATGACAGCCTACTCATACTATGGGAAGGGAAGATTGATTTAGTTTTCTCTCTCCGTCAAGGCGCTAATCTACTCAAGATGATTAGCGACCACAAGACAACCAGCCGCGCCAAAGCACCGCATCCACTCTCGAATCAATTCATTGGCTACTGTTGGGCATTGGAATGCAACACAGTAGTTAAGAATGAGATTGGATTTCAGGGTAGCTACAAAGTTGGCGACAGAAACAAACGCCACATCATGAACTATCCTCAGTCCTTGATTGAGGAATGGAAAGAGAACA
>Ga0137432_1000892_pt1 | contig 11265 bp, 13 predicted proteins | sample EasRivERMZT820_2_FD_102337 | JGI IMG/M metagenome (GOLD analysis project Ga0137432, IMG submission 102337) | Soil microbial communities from meander-bound floodplain in the East River, Colorado, USA - East River MetaG ERMZT820_2 | ecosystem: Environmental > Terrestrial > Soil > Floodplain ...
GCGCGACGCGCATCCGGTATCCAGCCGGCGCTTCGGCATCCTCTATTTCGGCGAGGCCTCGGGGCTGTCGCTCGTCGGAGGTTCTGCTGACTACCGCCTTCGCCGCCTCGAGGCCGAGGAGCGCTTCGACTACCTGGTGTTCGAGCTCAAGGTCGCGTTCGTTCGCCCGGAGCGGCTCGAGGTCTCGGGAGAGCAGTTGCCGAAAATCCGCCAGCACCTCGACAAGATGCAGGTGCGATACGAAGCGCTGGAGAAGAAAAACGACTTCGGCATGGTGGTGCATGCCAAGCTGATGGTCACCGGGCCGTTCTCGTGCAAGATCTTGCTGCGCGGCGACTACGACCAGCCGGGCTTCGCGGTGGAGATGGAGAACGTGGGGCGCGCCGGCGCGGTGCGCTTCCGGCTCGGCCGGGACGAGCTCGGCGACGAGACGCTCGACGAGCTGGGCCACTGGCTGCTCGGCGCCGACGACGCGTTCGGCCGCTTCATCGAGCGCCCGCAACAGAAGTAACCAGCAACCGTCGTCGGACGTTTAGCAAAAACGCCTACCGCCTTCGTTGTGAATTTCTTGGCGTGATCGCCGCGACCGGGCCGTCGGATGTGCTTTTCGCACACGCTCAAACGCCGAAACAGGTCTAGAACGGGAGGCGTTCGCCGTTCCGTCTTCACTGCCAAGAAAAGAGGGAGGATGTATGAAATGGCGCAGCGGTCGTGTCGTAACCCCACGAGTACTACCAGGCGTGCTATTGGCAAGCGCGCTGGCATGCAGCATGCCCGCGCGAGCCGACGGCCCGCTGCCGAATAATTTTCCGATACTCAACAAGGCCGGAACGGCCGCCACCTTCAGCACTGCGGGCTTCGTCGATCTCCACAACCTGTTCCACGTGCCTCAGGGATCGAACGGCCGCTCGTGCCAGTCGTGCCACCTGGTGCACGCGGGGTGGAGCGTTCGCCCGATCGACGTGGAGATCAAGTTCGCGCTCACGCATGGACTGGACCCCATTTTCAACCTGCTAGACGCCAACAGCCCCAGCGCGGATGTTTCGACGGTCGAGGCGCGTTATGCGTCCTACAGCATGCTGCGCGCGGGCCTGTTCCGGCGCGGCGGCAATCTTCCGGCCCCGGCCACTCGGGACTTCGACATCATCGTGGTCGACGACCCGCTCGGCGCCGGCGGGAGCGTCGAGACCCAGCGCATCGAGGCCTTCCGGCGCCCGCTGGCGACCGCGAATTTCCATATCGCGAAGAACATCGGCTGGCACGACCAGAACACGAACGGCAGCGGCAACGTCCACGCCGGTCTTGCCAATCAGGTGGCGGGCAACATCACCGGCGCCCAGCAGGGGGTGCCGGCGACGCCCGAAACCATCGAGACGATCGTGGTGTACGAGGAGGGGCTGCGGTTCGCCCAGCAGTTCGTGTTCGGCGTCGGCCTTCTGACGTCCTGCGGCGCGAAGGGCGGGCCGGAGAATCTTTCCGCCCAGGCGCCGGTGAACGGGCGCTTCGACCTCTACGATGCATGGATCGGTCTGGCGCCGGGCTCGTGCACCACCGTGTCGGCAGACAAGAAGCGCGCGCAGATCGCGCGCGGCCAGGAGCTGTTCAACAACCCGAACCCGGGCGGCGGCTCGTGCCGCGGCTGCCACAACGCAGCGAACAACGGAAGCAACGTGAACGGCACGCTGTTCGACGTGGGCGCGTCGCGCCCGGAGTTCCGCAAGCCCGGCATGCCGCTCTACACGCTGCGCAACAAGGCGACGCTGGCCGAACGGCAGACGACCGACCCGGGCAGGGCGATCCGCACGGGCCTGTGGGCGAACGTCGACCGCTTCAAGACGCCCTCGCTGCGCGGACTGGTCGCGCGTGCGCCGTACTTTCACAACGGCATTGCCGCGACGCTCATGGACGTCGTGCGCCATTACGAGCAGGCGCTCGGGTTCACCTTCACGCCGGAGGAGCGGGAGGATCTGGTGGCCTTCATGGAAGCCCTCTAACGCGCTCCCCTCCAACAAAAAAGCCCGGCGCTCTTTCGAGCCCGGGCTTTTTTTGGCCATAAGACCGGTTGCACGAGGACCTCGCAGCCGCAATGCAACGTCTACGCGGGCGAAGCCGCCGCGCCTGGCGGCCAGCGCTGCTAGGACTTTTGCAGCCGGCACTCGGTTTCCACTGCCCTCAGCGGCTGGCCCTTCGGCGCCGGGCGGCGGACGACACGGATCTGCCGGTAGCCCGGCTTCGCGCACGAGATCTTCACCTCATCCGCATTGATCCTCTTGTTGAACCCCGGCAGGCTGTAAGCGCCGGCGGCATTGCTGCGCGTGACCATCGCCAGGCCCTCGCGAGCGGTCGCGGTGACGCGCGCGTCGTCGACGGGCTTGCCGGCGGCGTCGAGGACCGCGCCGAAATAGCTCGGCCCCTCGTCCGGGCCCGGCCCGACCTCGTCCTGCCCGCGATCCCTGTTGGCGCCCGCCAGCACTGGTGCCGGAAGCAATGCGATAGCAAGCAGCGCGAGCCCGATGGCGAACTTCATGGCTCGAGCGTACGCTGATCGCGCAAAACAAAAAACCCCGGCACTCTCTCAAGCCCGGGGTTTTCGCTTAAAGGACTACCGCTGCGGGATGAGCCGCAGAAGATGTCTGTCCCGGTGCCGTTCGGCAAAGTCAGGTGCCCTGCCCCAAGGCCGGCGGCTGGATCCCACACGTCATAGGTGAAATAGCCAGTCTGCCGGCCAGCCGTGTCGGTGCCGTAGGTCAGCACACGGCCTTCAGGAAGCAGGACTGCGTGAATGCCGATCACCGGCCATGGGGCCACGGGCGACCACATCCCTTTGAGGTGGGCGTCCGGCGGAATCGGGCCCGTTTGCGTGCCTGCCGGGGCGGTGATCAGCAGAGAAACGGCGAGAAAAGCTGATCTGGCGACCGGCAGGCTTCGGAGCCTCATCTATCGCCCCTCCCCCACAGTTTTGAAGCACCACGTTCTACCTCGGAATCAAGCTAACGAACATGGCTCGAAATGACAAAGGGGATTGTTGTGGCGCTGCGGAAGCCTTATCGCTTCGGACGCCGCCAGCGCTCTTTCGAGCTCGGGCATTTCGTTACTGACCCGCGACAGTTCCCGCATCGGATCTTGCTGCACGGCCAGCAGCGGCCGCTCGTCGCACTTCGGGTGCCGGGCGGCAATGCACGCCACCACCGCAACCCAGTGGTGCGCCATCGGGATGTTCTCCAGACCGACCGAGCCGATCCACGCGCTGTCTGACTTGATCACGTTCTTCGCGCGGTCGGTGATCTGCATGTAGCCCGCCGCGCCGATCCTCGCCCACGTCGCCGGTCGGGAACCAGCCATAAACAAATTGACGATCCATGAGCGCCTAGCCAGCGGGGCGGGCGGGTTAGAATGCTCCGCTAACCTGGACGGGGGGTCCGGGTCGGGGGATTAGGGGGTCGCCATGGCGAATAGGGTTCGCCATAGCAACAAGAAAAGTTCCGCGCGCGTGCCAACAGGTCGTCACCTGCACGCCACACTTCGCGAGTCAAATGGCATGGACGCCGACGTACGCAAGATGCTCCACATCAACGAGGAGCAGCGCAGATACTACGAGCAGGCGGACGGAGCCAAGGAATCCGAGGTCAACGGCTTCGCCACCAACCTGTGGCGGCGCTGGCGCGCGCGGGCATTCTACGTCTTCGAGGAGAACGAGATCGACGAGAGCTTGGCCAGGCCACACCTGCAATGGTTGGAATGCGATCTTTCGTCGCCGAAGGCACTCGACCTTACCGTGGGCTGCCGCAACGCACCGGGGTTCGCCAGCGTCCGGCTAGGATTCTGAATGCCCCGCAGAAATCCGGACAGCGCAATGGACTTGGTCAGACGCCACTCGGCCGAGTCCGATTTTCACGACAAGAAGTACGGCAAGGGAGAGGGATACCCACGTCACTACTCGGTCAATCCAACCTTCCCCATCTATCAGCGCATGCTGGCGATGGTCGGAGATCCGCTCGGAAAATCCGTGCTCGAGTACGGCTGCGGAGAGGGCTGGATCAGCAAGGACCTCGCCCTTGCCGGCGCCCAGTTGAGTGCGTTTGACATCAGCGCGGAGGCAGTGAGCCGCACGCGAAAGCTTCTCGAGAACATGGGCGTCCATGAAAGATCCGCCATAGAGCAAATGGAGGCCGAGAAGTTACGCTACCCGGACAATTCGTTTGACACAGCGATCGGCTTCGCAATCCTCCACCATCTGGATCTCGAACTAGCGATCCCGGAGTTGCATCGCGTTCTCAAGCCGGGCGGTGTGGCTTTCTTCGCAGAACCTCTCGGCGGAAATCCCTTCATCAATCTGTACCGCAGGTTCACGCCGCAGTATCGGACCGTGGACGAAAGGCCACTTGACCTTCGCGCCATGAGGCCGATGCTCTCTCGGTTTGGAAGCGTCACCCACACCGACTACTACGTCACCGCCTTGGCCGCGGTAGCGCTCGCGTACCTCCCGTTCGGCGACCGCGTGTTCCCTACGGCCAATCGCGTACTAATGGAACTCGACGATGGTCTGCTCCGGGCGTTTCCGTCGCTTGGCCGACTGGCGTGGTACACGATTCTCGTGCTCCGGAAATAGCGGGCGGGTGTCGCAGATGGCGGCAGTTAAGAAGCTCGATGACCTGCAGGTCGAGTCATTCGACACAGACTACGTCAGCGGTGCACGCTGGAACGCAGTCAAGGCGAGAATCGATCAGGATTTTCCGGGCGGCTCCTTCAATTTCCTGGACGTTGGAGGCGGCAACGGCGTATTCGCGGATACACTCCTCGAAACATATCCAAGCGCACGGGGAACCATTCTCGACAACTCTGAGGTCCTGTTGTCGCGCAACAAGCCAAACCCCCGAAAAACCCTGGTGCAAGAGTCAGTGGAGAATCTGGGTGTCATCACAGGCAAGTTCGACCTGGTTTGCGTTCACTGGCTTCTCCATCACCTCGTAGGAACTTCCTACAGCGAAACGCGTCACCACCAGCTATCAGCACTGTCCGGCATCGCAGCATTCCTCAATGATCGGGGAAGAATCTCGCTCTTCGAGAATGTCTGCAACGGTTGGTTGATCGACAACCTGCCGGGATGGCTCATCTACCACATTACGTCGGCGAAGACGATTGCTGCAATTACCCGTCGGATGGGGGCCAACACGGCGGGGGTTGGTGTTTGCTACTTATCCAAGAATGAATGGTTCTCCACGATTCGGGTTTCCAGACTGGATGTACTTCAATACTCCGAACCGGATCCCTGGGTGTGGCCCATCCGCCCAGAATGGCGAGCGTTTCTCCACGTGCGAAACATTCGAGTAGGCCATTTCTGGTTGCGCGCGGCGGACGCATGAACGTTCCGAACGCGCTGACCGTCGACGTCGAGGACTACTTCCATGTCTCGGCGCTCGCGCCGAGCATCGACCGCGGCTCCTGGGGCTCGCGCGAGTCGCGCGTGGTCGGCAACACGCACCGGCTGCTCGACCTGTTCGGGCAGTTCGGCGTGCGCGGCACGTTCTTCGTGCTCGGCTGGGTGGCGGAACGGCACCCGCGGCTCGTCAAGGACATCGCCGGCGCAGGGCATGAAGTCGCCTGCCACGGCTTCTCGCACCGCCTGGTCTACGAGCAGTCACCCGAAGAGTTTCGCGAGGAGACGCTGCGCTCCAAGCGGCTGCTCGAGGACACGATGGGCGCCGCAGTGCTCGGCTATCGTGCAGCGAGCTATTCGATCGTGCGCCGTTCGCTCTGGGCGCTGGATATCCTCGCCGAGGCCGGATTCGCCTACGACTCGAGCATCTTTCCCGTGCACCACGACCGCTATGGGATCCCGGACGCCGAGCGCAGTCCGCACCGCATGGCAACGCCAGGGGGACGGTGGATCGTGGAATGGCCGCTGGCGGTGGCAAGCGTTCTCGGCTTCAGGCTGCCGGTAGCGGGCGGCGGCTACTTCCGGCTGCTGCCGTACGCCCTGTCGCGCTGGGGGCTCGCCTCGATCAACCGGCGCGACCGGCGGCCGTTCATCTTCTACCTGCATCCCTGGGAGATCGACCCCGGCCAGCCGCGCGTGCGCGTCTGCTGGCTATCGCGTTTCCGGCACTATACGAACCTCGACAAATGCGAGGCGCGCCTGCGGCGGTTGCTCGGCGATTTCCGCTTCGGCACCGCGAGGGACAGCCTCAGCCAACTCGGACTGCTCGCCCAATGACCGTGAACTCCTTCGCCGTGGCAGGCGTGAATCCAGCAAAGACCGACGCCCGCTTCTGCAACTGCCGCTTCTGCGGAACGCGCTTGCGCCACACATTCGTCGACCTCGGCATGTCCCCGCTCTGCCAGACGCACATCTCGCCGGAGCAGCTCAACCACATGGAGCCGTTCTACCCGCTGCACGCCTACGTGTGCCACGAGTGCTTTCTCGTGCAGCTCGACGAGTACGTCGCGCCGGGCGACATCTTCACCGAGTATGCCTACTTCTCCTCCTATTCCGATAGCTGGGTAGAGCACGCGCGGCGCTACGCCGAGGCGATGACGCGGCGTCTCGGTCTGGGCGGGCAGAGCCGCGTGGTGGAGATCGCCAGCAACGACGGCTACCTCCTGCAGCACTTCGTGCGCCTCGGCATTCCGGTGCTCGGCGTCGAGCCAGCGGCGAACGTGGCCAAGGTCGCTCGCGAGAAGGGCATTGCGACCACGGTGCGCTTCTTCGGCCGCAACACGGCGCGCGAGATCGCGGCGGAGACCGGCCAGGCGGACCTGCTCCTCGGCAACAACGTGCTCGCGCACGTGCCCGGCCTGAACGACTTCGTCGCTGGTATGAAAGTACTACTCAAGCCGGGCGGCGTCATCACCATGGAGTTCCCGCACCTGTACCGGCTGATGGAGCGCAACCAGTTCGACACGATCTACCACGAGCACTTCTCGTACTTCTCGTTCTTCACGGTGGAGAAGGTGTTCGCTGCGCACGGGCTCACACTTTTTGACGTGGAGGAGATAGAAACGCATGGCGGCTCGTTGAGGATTTTCGCGCGGCACGCGGATAATGACGCCCTGCCGGTCGCGCCCGCCGTGGGGGCGCTGCGGCAGCGGGAACTGGACGAGGGCTTCGCTCGGCTAGACACCTACGCGGCGTTCGCCGAGCAGGTCCGGGAAACGAAGCGCGCGATCCTCGAGTTCCTTATCGGCGCGAAGCGCGCCGGCAAGACGATCGTCGGCTATGGGGCGCCGGGAAAGGGAAACACGTTGCTGAACTATTGCGGCATCCGCCAGGACTTCCTCGACTACACGGTCGACCGCAGCTCGTACAAGCAGGGCAAATACACGCCGGGCACGCGCATCCCGATCCTCGCGCCCGAGCGCATCCGCGAAACGCGGCCCGATTACGTATTCATCCTGCCGTGGAACCTGACCGACGAGATCGTCGGCCAGATGGGCTACATCCGCGAATGGGGCGGGAAATTCGTGGTACCGATTCCCGGGGTAAGGGTTCTCTAGCCGGCATGAAGATTCTCCTGACCGGAACCGAGGGATACATCGGCGCGCGCGCGGCTCCGATCCTCGCCGCGCGCGGCCACCAGGTGACCGGCCTCGACACGGGCTTCTACCGTGACGGCTGCCTGTATCTGGACCCGCTCGGCCTGCCGACGACGCCGTACACGGTGTTCAAGGACCTGCGCACGCTGACACCGAAGGATTTCGAGGGCTTCGACGCCGTGGTCCATCTGGCCGAGCTGTCGAACGACCCGCTCGGCGAGAACCGGCCGGAAGTGACCTTCCAGATCAACCACGAGGGCTCCGTTCGCATCGCGAAGGCGGCAAAGGATGCCGGCGTGACGCGGTTCGTGTACGCCTCCTCGTGCAGCGTCTACGGCCTCGGGTCGGGCGAAGGGTTCCTCGACGAGACCTCGCCGACCAACCCGCAGACCGCCTACGCGAAGTGCAAGGTCAGGGTCGAGCGGGACGTCGGCGCCCTCGGCGGACGGGGCTTCTGCGTCACCTTCCTTCGCAACGCGACGGCCTATGGCCCCTCGCCGCGCATGCGCTTCGACATCGTGCTGAACGACCTGTGCGCGCTCGCGTGGACGCGCAAGAAGATCGCCATGACGAGCGACGGCAGACCGTGGCGCCCGATCGTGCACCTCGAGGACATCATCGAGGCGATGAACTGCACCCTGGAAGCGCCGGCCGACGTCGTCAACGGCCAGATTTTCAACGTCGGCGCCACGGGCGAGAACTACCGCGTCCGCGAGATCGCCGAGATCGTAAGCCGGGCGTTCCCGGGCTGCCAGGTCAGCGTCGGGCCGCCGAGCGCGGACAACCGAAGCTATCGCGTGAACTTCGACAAGATCGCCACGCGGCTGCCCGGGTTCCGCGCGCGCTGGACCGCGCAGCAGGGCGCCGAGGAGCTTCGGCGGCTGTTCGAGCGGATCGAGTTCTCGCCGCAGACCTACGAGTACCGGGCGTTCACGCGCCTGAAGCAGCTGAAGTACTTGCAACAGACGGGGCAGATCGATGTGGACCTGTACTGGAGCGCGCGGTGAAGTTCCTGCCAACCGCCATCCCGGGAGCCCGCACCGTCGAGCTCGAGCGCCACGCGGATGCGCGCGGCTTCTTCGCGCGGACCTGGTGCCGGGAGGAGTTCGCGCGCGAAGGCATCGCGGTGGACATGGTGCAGGCGAGCGTGTCGCACAACCGGCTGCGCGGCACAGTGCGCGGGCTGCACTTCACTTGGCCGCCCTCGCGCGAGGCGAAGCTGGTGCGCTGCGAGCGGGGGCAGGTGCTGGACGTCATCGTCGACCTGCGTCCCGAATCGCCGGCTTTCCTGCGCCACGTCGCAGTGACGCTCGATGACCAGCGCAACGCGCTCTACATCCCGCCCGGCGTCGCGCACGGCTTCCAGACCCTGGCCGAGGACTGCACGATCCTGTACATGATGACGGAGGCCTACCGGCCCGAGGTCGCGGACGGAGTGCGCTTCGACGACCCGGCGTTCGGCATCGCCTGGCCTTTGCCGGTGACCTCGATCATCGCGCGCGACCGCGACTACCCGGATTTCGACGCGACCGCGCACGCCGTGCGCTACAACGCCGCGCTCGAGCGCGCTATCGCGTGAAGGTTTCCATGGACGCCGCCCCAGATCCCGCCCTGACTCGCTCGCCGCGGACCGGCCGAGGTTCGCACGTGCTCGCGGATCTGCTGTTCGTATTGACCGCGCGCGATATCAAGATCAAGTACAAACAATCCGTCATGGGCCTGATGTGGGCAATTCTGATGCCGGCGATCATCGTCGGCGCGGGCATGCTCATCCGCGTGGCGATGTCGAAGATGTCGGGCACGCCTCTTTCCGAGGATAGCCTCGCTTCGATTACCGTCAAGGCCCTGCCGTGGGCGTTCTTCATCGGCGCGCTGCGCTTCGCCACCAACAGCCTGACCGCGAACGCCAACCTGGTGACGAAGATCAACTGCCCGCGCATCGCCTTCCCGGCGGCCGCGGTGCTCTCGGCGCTGTTCGACTTCGCGGTCGCGATCCCCCCTTTGATCGGAATCCTCGCCTGGTGCGCCGTGCCCGCGGGCGCGGCGCTGCTGTGGGTGCCGGTGCTTCTCGCCCTGCTGGTGCTCCTGGTGAGCGGCCTCGGCTTCGCCTTCGCCGCGGCGAACCTCTTCTATCGCGACGTGAAGTACATCGTCGAGGTGATACTGACGTTCGCCATCTTCTTCACGCCGGTGCTGTACGAGGCAGAGATGCTGGGCGAGTGGCGCACGTGGGTGCTGCTCAACCCGATCGCACCGCTGCTGGAGGGCCTGCGCTCGGCCGTGGTGCTGAACCAGGCGCCCGAGCTCGGCTGGCTGCTCTACAGCGCGGTGTTCTCCCTCCTGGCGTTTGCGGGCGGCTGGTGGCTGTTCACCAAGCTCGAGCCGGCGTTCGCCGATCGCGTCTAGCACGGCCATGAGCGACGTCGCCATCCGCCTCGAGCACGTTTCCAAGCGCTTCGCCCTGGGCGAGAACTTCGACTCGCTGCGCGACCTCGTGCCCGCCCTCGCCCGTCGCCTGCTCCGCAGGCCGGCCGCCGATGCCGCGACCGACCGCGATTTCTGGGCGCTGAAGGACGTCAGCCTCGAGGTGCGCAAGGGCGAGACGCTCGGCGTCATCGGCCACAACGGCGCCGGGAAGAGCACCATGCTCAAGCACCTCGCGGGCATCATGGTGCCGACGAAGGGGCGCATCGAAGCCGACGGCCGGCTCTCGGCCTTGATCGAGGTCGGCGCCGGCTTCCACCAGGACCTCACCGGGCGCGAGAACGTGTTCCTCAACGGCGTGATCCTGGGCATGACGCGCGCGGAAGTCGCGCGCAAGTTCGACGAGATCGTCGAGTTTTCCGGGCTGGGGGCGTTCATCGACACGCCGGTGAAGCGATACTCCTCGGGCATGTACGCGCGGCTCGGGTTTTCGGTGGCCGCGCATCTCGATCCCGACATCCTGGTGATCGATGAAGTGCTGAGCGTCGGCGATTTCGTGTTCCAGAGGAAGAGCCTGCAGAAGATGCGCAGCATCGCAACGGGCGGGGCGACCGTGCTGTTCGTGTCGCACAACCTGAAGGCGGTCTCGGATCTGTGCGCGCGCACGATCCTCATGGACGCGGGCAGGATCGTTGCCGACGGCCCCACCTCCGAGGTGATCCAGACCTACCTCGCGCGCGAACGCGCCAAGATGCGCGAGGAGCGGCAGGCGGACGTGCAGTTCCGTTCCGTCGCGCTGCGCAACGCGGGCGGCGGCGCGGTGCGCTTCACGCCCGGCGAGAAGGCATGGGTCGACGTAACATTTCATGCGCATCGGTCGTCGGCGCGCATCGCGGTGGTCCTCGCCGTGCTCGACAACAATCTCGGCGAGGTGTTCAACACTTCGAGCCAGCGGCTCGGCCATGCGCCGGTCAGCCTCGAGCCGGGGCAGGACTGCTCTATGACCTTCGAGCTGGACCTGCACCTGGCCAACGGTACGTTCCATATCGGCGCGCATCTCTACCAGTACGACGTGCAGCGCGAGCTCGACCGGGTACTGCCCGCCGCCACGTTCTTCGTGGCGTCGGAAGTGGACGTTCGCGGCAGCGCCAATCTCTACCCGAAGGTTCTCGCCACCAAGGTGAGCAGGGTGGCCGCGTGATGCTCGGTCGCCTGCGCAGCTTGGAAGGCTCCGCCGCCGCGGCCCGCGAGGCCTGGCCGCTCATGGAGGCGATGTATCCGGTCTGCCGCAGCATCACCGGCGATGGA
>Ga0137432_1000896_pt1 | contig 11208 bp, 14 predicted proteins | sample EasRivERMZT820_2_FD_102337 | JGI IMG/M metagenome (GOLD analysis project Ga0137432, IMG submission 102337) | Soil microbial communities from meander-bound floodplain in the East River, Colorado, USA - East River MetaG ERMZT820_2 | ecosystem: Environmental > Terrestrial > Soil > Floodplain ...
AATATTCATAACTTATAGTGTACCCAAACGTCATCTGTAAAGTTAACAATTTTATCAATTCCAATAGTTTCAGTTATAGCTTTTAAAATTCCCGGCCATGAAAAATCATGTCCGCACAACATTCCTCCAGATCTTACTTTATTTTTCCAATCTAAAATATCTCTCTTTACTCCTTCATAAGAATGATCTGCATCTATAAATATTAAATCAAAATAATCATCTTCAAACATAGCACATGCTATTGATGTAGGTTTTTTAATTAAAGTAACTTTAGGTTTTTCTCCGATTAAAACTTTATTAATTTTATTTAAAGTTAATAAGTAGAGATCATTTAAATTAAGTTCTTCATATACTTTACGAGATTGATCTCCTATCGGACCTAAATATGTTCCCGGAGGATATTTATGAGGTTTTTCCCACATATCTATGCCAACATAATGTTCTAGATCTGGACAATTTTCAATAATAGTAGATGCTGTATTTCCATCTAAAACTCCTAATTCAGCAACTCGTTTAAATTTATACTTATTTATCCAAGAGGCTAATAAATCTTCTCTGAATGGACCATTATCAAATCTACCATTACCCCACTTATCTAACATAACGAAAGCTCCTTAAAAATGCTAATTAAATTTTTATCAGGGGAAGAAAAATTTTTAAATTTAGAATAATTTTCTTTAACATATTCTAGTTTAGACTCATAATCATCAATAGAAATTTTATTTAAAATCTCATATAGTTCATCAATAGTGTTCCAAATATAAAATCCTTTTGAATTAAATAATGTATGTATTTCAGGATCTCCCCAATAAATTGGAATAGTTCCAGTTGCAAAACAGTCAATAATTTTATCTGTAAAATATCCCGGATATTGACAATTTTCAATAACAATTAAATATCTATAAGGTTCAAAAGGTTTAACTCTATCCGTAGGCTCATCACTAAACCATCTATACCCTGATCCCCAAAGTTCTAATTCAGAATGAAGTTTTCTAGAAATTACATCGTGTCTTAATTTATGTCCAGGAGCCCAATTTTTATTTGAAGCCACAATAGAAAGCATTTTCGTTTTAGTATAAAGTTTGCAATAAGGTTCTGTTACCCAACAACAACCAAAATGCATTTTTCTATACTTTGAAGAAGTAAATTTTTGTTTATTACTTAATAAAATATAATCAAATTTATCCTCTATATTTGAAATATAATCATAAACATGAGGTTTCACCACAGGACTTTCCATTGCCCACGCAATCTTATATTTTGAATTTATCCTGTCAACAATTGGATGAAAACATAATTCATCTGTGAATAAACTAATCCCGTCAAAATTTAATAGTGGTGGACGAATATATTCAATTTCTTTAAGGCATTCCGGCCAATAACCATTAAAACATTTATTTGTTTCAGGATTATTTGTATCAAATAAGTTTACAGAAATCATAGTATAGGTAAACCATCTTTTCGTATACATATAATTGCTGGTTTTTTCATAAGATAAGCGTCCAATATATTTTTCTTAGCTTCTAAACTAGTTCTTGGAAAATATCCAAAAGTATTTTTTAATAATTTTGTAAGTCCTTCAGCATCTAAAGGTCTATGTGTAGGTCCATGAGTAGGATAATCAGAGTTTCCAATTAGCATTACTGGTAAATCATGTTCATCTATATCTAATTTTATTTGTTCAAATGGTCTTTCAATAAGAAATGGTGTAATAGAATAAACTACAGGTCTAAGTCCTTCTGCTGCCATTCCGGCAGCCATACTTATCATAGATTGTTCACATAATCCTACATTTAAAAATCTATTAGGAAATAATTCTTTAAATTTGACCATTTCCTGTTCAACATCTCCTGTTAATAATATAATATTTTTATCCTTAATAGCTAATTCTACAATAGTCTCACCAAATATTTTTCTCATACTAATTACCGTCTAAATGGCCAAAAATTTAAATGTATCTCAGAAAGATTATGATTGTTTGGACTATCCAATGCAGAATACTCCCAATTAATTTTAGAAACTGTAACTAAATCTTTTCTTACAAAAGAAAGTTCTAGTATTGGAGGAACTTTAATACTCTCCAAAACTTGTAAAGGAAATCCATTATTTGCATGTGCATGAAAAATATAAAAATCATCAGTCAATTTCTTCATTACATCGTATCTAACTTTAAGTTCTTCAGTATTCAGGGGAGAACAATAATTTATATTTTGTATACACTTAGAACATTCTTTACTTATTCTATTTAACTCATGAAATTCAATTATAATTTGATTAAAGTTTTTTAATACTTCGGAAGGAGTAACTAATAAGGATTCCCATTCTGCATTTTCTATATCTATTTTGAGTAATAAATTTTTATTAAAATCGTTATTTTCATTTATAAAAGATTCTAAAGTATTAAAATGTAAAATTTTAATTTTACCTAACCCTAATTTATAAAATTCTGCTTTTAATGTTGGATATGCGGCTCTCCACCCAAATTTTGGAATCTCTTCTACAAAAGGATCATACATTCTTATTTTAGGAGTTTTATAATTTTCGTACATTACCGATTCAAATGTAGCATCATCAGCAACACCAAAACTATACACAACTTCAGTATTTTTATTTAATTCATCAAGTAAGATATAACCACCATCATGAATATGTCCAATTCTAATTTTAGTTAGATTAGTTTCATAGAGTTGAATTAAATTAAAGAAATCTATTAACATAATTCTTTTAAAATTAATAACTCTTCTTCTTTATTAGGCCATTTAGCATGCCATTTTGGATCATTTTCCATAAAACTTACACCTTTACCTTTTATCGTATTAGCTATAATTAATTTTGGATTATCAGATTCAGTTTTTAATGTTTTTGTTATTGTTTTTACATCATGTCCATCAATTGAAAATACATTCCAGTTACTAGCTTTAGCAGTTTCATTTATTGCATTTACAGGTAAAATATTTTTTACAAATCCAGATCCTTGAATTCCATTAAAATCTATAATAACTGTTAAGTTTTTAAGTTTATAAAATCCAGCCAATAATAATGATTCCCATGTAGTTCCTTCCTGACATTCTCCATCTCCCATTAAAATATAAACTTTTCCTCTTTTTTCCAAGAATTTTTTACTAAAAGCAACTCCAATTCCTACAGGAAAACCATGTCCCTCACTCCCTGTAGTCCAATAAACTCCATTATAGATATCTCTATGCGGATGCCCTTCTAGTGCAGGAGAGTAGCCCTGTCTAGTTAAAAATGCATAATAACACCAACATCCGTGACCTTTACTCAAAATAAATACATCTTCTTTTTCAAGAATTTCTGTATAGAGAGAAATTAAAATTTCTGCACAAGAAAAGGATCTTCCGTAATGATATCCGCCATTAGCTTTAGATAAATTGAAGGCTTCTAATCTTATTTGTTTAGAAATATTACTATACAAAATTATCTCCTTGAGCTTCTAATAATTCAGTTATAAATTTATTTTTACTATCTGCTGCACATTGACCTGTACAAGTTTTTTGACAATCAAAATTATTAAAAAAATCTTTTGTTTCTTGACTAAACCATAAATCTTTGAAAGATTTATCTTTTATACTTCCAATGTTACTATCCAAAGCATAAGCTTGATTATGACAAACATAAACTACTTGATCGGCCCCAACAACAGGAACAGTTTGATTAATATAACACTTTTTATATTCTCTTTTAGAAATATTTAAATTTTCTACTTGAGAATAACTAGAATATATTTTAAATTTTGAAGTTTCTAGTTCTTTAGAAAGAGTTTTTATAGTTTCATAAACTTCATTTTTTATAGGATTATGGTATTCATGAAAAGTATCACACCACATAGGAGAAAATCTAATATTATCAATTTTCAAATTTTTAAGTTTTCTAGTTATAATTTCTAAGAATTTATAATTATTTTTTGTTATAATAAAATTTACTTCTAAGTCACAATCTTTATTTTTTAATTCAGCAAACTCTCCGATATTGTTCATTATAACATCAAAATATTTTGGATTAACATTTCGTGTTGCAAGTAAAGATTCTCCGTTATAATAATCAATAGAAACTCTTACCCATTTTGCACAAGATAAATATTTTGCTTTCTCTTTTTCTATAAATTGACCATGAGTAATAATAGATAAGTCTATTCCTAAATCTAAAGTTAAAGATAAAAATTCTTCTATACCTGGATACAATAACGGTTCTCCTCCTCCGGAATAGGTAACTGCTTTAACTCCCATATCTTTAAAATCTTTTAAGACTTCTCGAAATTTATCTTTTGGTAGAATATCTTTGGATTTAAATTCCCCGTGCATATTCGTTAAATCAGAATGGTATACACACCAAAAACAATGATGATTACAAGCGTTTAAAGGCTTTACTCGGACATATAAAGGGGCAGTAATAATATTGTTTTTAAAAGAGTTTAATTTTTCTGAAAACCAAACTATCTTTTTATCACTATATTTATTGACTGTATGACTCATTGTATCTTCTTATTACTAATTCTGTAGGAAAACATGTAGTTAAATTTGTTTTCAATAATGAATCTATAAGTAAAGCAACTTCTACAGGATCTATTAAAGTGTCATAATTAGATCGATGTTTCGACATTTTAGTTTTCATTGCTCCTACGTAAATATCAAGAAACTTAATATTTTTTGTTTCCAGTTGAAGAGAATTTAACAAAATTGACATTGCAGATTTACTAACAGCATATAAAGATTCATTCTTTCCTAAATTTTTACAAGAAATAGAATTAATATTTATTATTTTACAATTAGATTTTGATTGAAAATATTTATATACTAATTGTATTAATTTTATTTGGGAAGTTAAATTAGTATTGATAAGTGTATCAATATCAAATAATGAATAATTTTCAAATGGCTTATTTAAATAAATAGCTGCATTATTTATAAAAATATTAATATCATGATTCATAACATCAAATAATATTTTAGATAAGGTTGAATAATCTATTAAATTTCCTGTTTCTCTAGAAGATCCATAAACAGGATATGATTTTTTTAATATATTTGACAATTCCGTTCCCAATCCCCCCAATATCCCTGTAATATAAATTCTATTTGTCATTAAAAAAATCTCTAACTACATAATTTGCTAATTTTACAGGATCTACTTTTTCACATGACTTATCACAATGTATAGCCATATCTGCCCAGCTACTTAGAGTGGAAATATAAGGTAAGCATCTATTATGACAAGACTCAAATAAATCCCAATAAATAGTTGTGTTTTTATGCATATAATGATGAGGCTTATTTATCGTTTGAGCCCCTAAAAAAACTATAGGTTTATCTTGGGAATTAAAAATATGATACATTCCTCCGTCGGATAATATTGCTACTTTTACTCTTGCAGCCTCATAAGCTAATTCTTTCCATGGTAAGTGTCCTATATGAATATCTCCAAATCCATAATTTTCTTTTGAGAATTCAACAATTCTTATATTGTTATTAAATTTTTTTATTGATGAACTTAATAATTTCCAAGACTCTCCATTATCTCCATTGAATCGCATTCCTATACCATCACATCCTGGATGCGGAGTAGGTTTACCTGATAATTTTGTAGCAGGAACTATACCTAATAAATTAGAATCAGTATTCGGTTTGTCTATAAGTATATCCGGATATAAATTAGTTCCATCATATAAATATTTTTCTAATCCTAATTGAAGAAGAGAATTTACATATAGTAAAGTAGCAGTGGGATGATTTTGTAAAAATTTAAAATTATTATTCCAGTATTCCCATACTTTAGGATGATGAACCGCAAATAAAACATAAACATTTTTAGGTAAAGCTTTTCTTCCGTTTTTTGCCTGTTCTTCCCAAAAACTATAAGTTTGAATTAAATTTTGGTTTGGATACAACACTTCATCTACATGAGAATTATTTTTTAAATTTTCATGTAATTGATCTACAGCAATAACTATTAATTTGGAGTTTGGATGTTCTTTTTTTAGGATTTTAGGTCCAAAAGTCCAATGAACACTGTCTCCTAAATTCCATGGATAAAACCAATTTGGTATAATTAAATAAATAGTTTCCACTAGGAAAAACTACTCCGTAAAATTGAATCGGGAATTCCCCCTTGTCCCATACTATGTTCATATTTTACTAATTTATTTCCCGGATTAAAAGGTATTTTTAATTTTTCTCTGACTTCTCTTTCTAGTAAATCTCTTTCTACTATTAAATCATTAGATGTTAATGAATCTGTCCAGACATACGAAACATATCCTCCATCAGGATCTCCCTTATAGTAATTTAAATCTACTTCGTAATTAATGCTTTTTTGATATAACTTATCTCCAGATTTTTTAGCAATATAAATATATTTTTCTCCATCAAAAATGGCATTATCAAAATATGGAGATCCGGGATAAGTAGTAATAATAGTACAGTCAAATTCTTCAGGTTGAACCTTCAATAACCAATTTTTTGTATTATCAATAGTTTCTCGGGACTCTCCAGCATGTCCTATAGACATTAGTGCTTTTACTTTTAAACCAGCATTTTTAGCATAAGATACACATCTATCGTTATCTTCAACTGTAGCTTGCTTTTCTATATTCAATAATATTCTAGGATCTCCGGATTCAAAACCTGTAAGAAGCCATCTAAATCCAGATTTATACATTAAATCTGCTTGTCTTTGAGTAAATAATTCTGCTTTCACAAATCCACGAAAAGTAAATTTTTTATTCACTTTTTCCTGTAAAGAAATTAACTTTTCTAAAAATTCTTCAAACTTTTTATTTACATTAAGTTCATCATCATAAAACATAAATCCAGTATAATTATATTTTTTATATAATTCTTCAATTTCTTTAATAACTACATCGGATGATCTAGTTCTAATTCTTCTTAAAAACGAAGAGTTTCTACCTCCACAAAAAGCACACTTAAAAGGACATCCAAGTTGACAGATCAAACTTGTTGCTTTATTACCGTCAATATTGTAATGATAAGAGTTAAGATCTATAAGGTGTCTAGCTGGTTCCGGAAGTTCATCTAAATCATTATCTGTTAAAAACAGAGATGATTTTATCTCATCAGCGTCAATTAGTCCCTTTTTAATTTTTAAAGCATCAAAAATTGCCTTTTCCCCGTCTCCAGCAACTAATACATCAAATAAATTACTTAATTTTTCTATATCCTCAGAAGCTCTTGAAATTAAATTTTTTTTAATTTCAGCCTTTCGTGCAGAATTCATAAGTGACACATGAGCACCACCTAAAATTATAATTGAATTTGGTAAAAGTTCTTTTATTTTTATACTTATTTTTGCAGCAAATGGTAATTGGGGTGTTGTAGCTGTTATTCCAAATATAGTCGTACTACTATATTTTAAATAGTCTTCTATTACTTCTAAATAATTTTCAATTCCCGCTAGATCTAAAAAATCTACTTTTATAGCTTTAGATTCTAGTACAGCAGCTATTTTAAGTATTCCTATATGGGGAAATACTCTTTCATCCAGAAGAAAGGGCGATGGAGGGGTAATTAAACAAATCAATTTAATAAAGGGTAAGGTTTCTTGTTATAAACACATATAGCACATCTTATTTGATCAGCCATTCTAATCTTATCCTCACTTTTAGATGTAAATCTATTATATTGAATTAGAGGAATTTTAACTCTTCCTACTCTATCATAGCCGACCATATCTAATATGGGACAAAAAATAACTGTATCCGCAGCAGCAGACAACCATTCTCCATTCTCATCTTTAAAATCTTCTTCTTTTAAATATTTAATTAAATTTGCTTTAAACGTTCTTAAATGCGTAAAAGGCCACCCTAATTTAATATTTTCTCTGACTACAAGAGATTTAGGATCTGTACATATATTTGGAAAATTTAAATCAGTAGCTAGATATTCTCCATAAGTCATTAATAATGAATCATTTTTTTTATAAATATTATCTATTATAGATAATACATCAGAATATAAAAACCAATCATCGCCATCCAAATGAACTATAATTTCAACTTTATCTTTAAAATATTGTAAAGCCTCCCAATGATTAATGACTGGACCCTTTCTATCTTTATTATTAATAAGTATTAAATTATCATACTTATTTTTTTCAATTATTTTATCTGTAGAATCCGTAGATGCATCATTTATAATTAAGTGTATAAAATCTTTATTAGATTGGTGTTTAACAGTTTGAATATTTTGACAAATCCAATCTTCTGAATTATATGTTGGGGTTACAATACCAAATCTCATAACTCTAAAAGATCCTTCCATGCTTCAAAAATTTTATCGTCCTCCCAATACTCAGAATTGGGGTCAGCGGAGTCTAGTCCGTTATAAGCTACTCCCGCCACTTTACACTCTGCTTTTATAAAGTTAAATGTTTCTCTTTGGGATGAGTGATAAACTATATCCACTTCATCATAAATTTTCTGTTTATCATCTACTACACCACAATACATTACATTTTCATTAAGAAGAGGAAAAACTTTTTGAAAAAAGTAATTTGGATCTTCAATAAATCCAAATATTTTTACTAAATATCCATCTTTTCTCGCCCTTTTAATAGACAGTTCAGTCTGTTTATGCTCAAAAATAGATCCTATAACTCCAGCAACGAATGTTTTATACTTATGAGGCTTGATTTTAGAGACCACATTAGGAATAACTGTTCCCTCCACCCCTTGCCAATCTTTTTGAGATTGGCTAACAAAATGAATTCCATCCCAAACTGGATTTGGGACGGAAGACACAGGAAAAACATTAGTCTCGTGACAAGAAAGAATAATTTTCTTACACTTAGGTTTTTCAGGAAGATTTGTACAGTGAATAATTAAATGATCGTCGGGAAAAAGGATGGCATCAGAAACTTTGTCAGATTTACATTTATCTAAATGCCAATCTTGAGGACCATATAAAATTGTATCTAATCCTTTACTATTAAAAAGATTAGTAAGATTTATGTGAGCTACAGTAGATCCCCCAAGATTTGAATACGCTGTTACTATTCTAACTACCATTGAATTTCCATTTCATCATATCAAAAACTTCTAAATAAAGTCCAAATCTGTCCCAAACTACCTTGTTAATATCAAATAGTTCTTCCGTTACTTTATGAAGATTTTCTCCCATTTCTTGTCTATGTTGTTTATCCTTAATAACTTTAGTAAGAATTTTTACCCATTCAATAGGAGAAGCGTCTGGAGGAAGAAGATATCCAGTTTTACCATTTTTAATGTAGAGTTCGTATTCTCCTACGTTAGAAGCAATCAAAGGAACTTTATATCTTCCTAATTCTGCCACTTTTACAGCACTTTTACTCTGATTAAATAAATTATCCTTTAATGGAGCTATTCCGATATCCATATTGGCAATCATTACACCATATTGATCTGGCGGAAGTGCATGATGTACTCTGTAATTTGGTTGACCTTTAAATCCAGCCATAAAAGCATTTGTATATTCCTTCCATGCATCTATCTGCCATTGATCTTCTGGACCTGTATTTGGTGGTGGATGTCCATAAAAATCCCAAATTACATTCTCTCTTCCCACTTTTTGGTTGACTAAATGAGGTATTCCAGCAAATATTTTTACGTCTGGTCTATGGTGAATTCCTCCGGCCCAACCTATCCGAACTTGCTTGCTAGGAGCCCTAGGAGCATTCCAGCAAGGCAGATTGTAGTCGATGCTATTCCTGACGATGGCTAGCGGACCTCGAACAAATTGTTTTATCTGCTCAGCAAATTTTTCTTGTATCACTATCAATAAATGAGAATTGTAATAAATTAATTTAATAATCTGATCTAATTGATTATCCTTATAAGCACTGAATAATCTATGTTCTTCGTATAATCCAGTAAGAAGATCATCTGTATCAAAATGACAGAATTTACCTAATTCATGAGCTTTCTTAAAGATTTCTAAGGTATACTGACCCCCGAAATTATTGATATTACTGACCATTATAAGATCAGCATTTTTCATTTCATAGAAATCCCAATTAGGAATAAATCTCTTCTTTTCTTTATCTGCCCCTAATGGGTTCTGCATGAGAGTTATTTCTACATACTCTCCACAAACTTCAGCCATTTTCTTTAATGGCATTATCAAACGATAGTACGCTCAATTTTCGGCCGAAGAATGTTACTTCTTCGGCCAGAGAGTACACCCGCCCTCATTAGGGAAAATACCTAGTATTCGTAGTTTCCTACCTAGTTTTTTCACTAATGATGCGGCTGACTCTCTTGTTCTTTCGTGATTTGATTGCATTAGAATCTATTTTTAAAATATTCTATTCTTGAAGGAAAAAATTGTTCTATTAATTTTTTACCCTTCCGTAAGTTACATAATTTACAAGCTATAGCTAGATTTTGTAATTCGTTATTTCCCCCTCTACACAATGGAACAATATGATCCAAATGATATACGCCAACTATAAAATTTTTACAGTATTCACACCAAAAATTTCCATTCGACGAATTAAAATTTTCTAAAACGAAAAGATCTTTTTTAGTCAAAGGTGTAATATTTTTTTCACGAGATCTTCTTATAAGTTTGTCTCTCTTCTTCTTCCATCTCCACCAATCAGGATTTTCTTGATTAAATTTGAAACGTCTATCTTTTATAATATTTTTTCCTTCTTCTGTAGATCTATAAACTTTTTGATAATTTTTAGATCTTTCAGAATTTTCTTTATACCATTTCCTAGTTCTATTTCTGTTACGCTCAATATTTTTTCTGCAATATTCTCTATCTATTGATCTCTTACAAGGGCGACAAATATTTAAAACACTGCCTATTTTAGTAACAATTTTAATTTCGTCACTAATCAGTATATCGCATTTTCTACAATATTTTCTGACAGGTCTGAAATCTATATCTTCAACATTCGTCATAGACTAATTATAGTCTAAACAATAAAAAACCCGTCCTGTAAATCTGGTGGCTTTACAGGACGGGGAGAACGTCTTTTAGAGTTCCAAGTTTCTACTGTTACCCGGCGGCCTCTGACAATAGAACAGCTTTACTTTCAGCCTCTTCTTCCACTACTTTCTTACTTTCTTCCGAACTGTGCATTAGCCCTAATCCCTTAGCTATACTAGTAATTCCATCTCCGATTTTCAGAGTAGCGAGGCTCTTTATGGCGGAGCCATAATGTTTACGAGATCGTGGAAACAAAACTCCT
>Ga0137432_1000901_pt1 | contig 11177 bp, 15 predicted proteins | sample EasRivERMZT820_2_FD_102337 | JGI IMG/M metagenome (GOLD analysis project Ga0137432, IMG submission 102337) | Soil microbial communities from meander-bound floodplain in the East River, Colorado, USA - East River MetaG ERMZT820_2 | ecosystem: Environmental > Terrestrial > Soil > Floodplain ...
ATGTCATCGCGCGCCCGCACGCCGATGTGGAAACCGTCCTGCCCAAGAAGAAGTAATCGGTAATCAGAAACCAGTAATCAGTCTTTAGGGCTGATCGCGCGTTCTCACTGATTACTGACTCACTGATTATTGGCCTACTGACCCACTGAACTATGTTCCTCGCCAAAGTAGAAGGCTCGGTTGTCGCAACCAAGAAAGACGCGTCCATGAACGGCCGCAAACTGCTCGTGCTTCGGCCGCAGCTCGTGGACGAAAAGGACGCGACCAAATTCCGGCCCGGAGTGAACACGATTGTGGCCGTGGACTCCGTCGGCGCCGGCATCGGCGAGATGGTGATGTTCTGTCAGGGCAGCTCTGCCCGCCTGGCACCGAACCTCAAAGACGCGCCGGTTGATGCGGTTATCATCGGCATCGTGGATTCCGTCGACGTGCTTGGAAAACAAATTTACAGCGCAAAAACTTAGCCCCAGCCATGTCGGACAATTGGATCATTTTGATTCCCGAAAATCCGGAGACAATCCCAGTGCAGGCACAGCAGCAGCACGCTCTTCAAGCGTTTCAGAGATTGGCGCCCAAATCTGACAAGATTGAAATGGAGGTTTCCAAGGAGCTTCGTTTCATTGATTGCGGACAGAACTTCGAGCGCGTGCGCTGTTCAGCGTGCGGCAAGGAACTTGAGGAAAATTGGTGGAATGAGAGAATGAATGAGGAATTCGAGTCCGGGCTGTTTCTCAAGGAAATGGAGCTTCCGTGCTGCGGAGTGAAGCGGACATTGCATGACCTTCGATACGAGTGGCCACAGGGGTTTGCTCGATTCAGTCTCGAAGCGATGAACCCAAACCTAGGTAAGCTATCTCTTGACCAAGTTACCTCGCTGGAAGCAGCTCTCGGCTGTCCACTACGAGTCATCTACCGGCGCTTCTAATCACTATGAATGCTATCAACGAAACTTTGATCCGCGACGTCGTTCAGGAAGTGTTGGGCCGGTTGGGTCAGGTGCCTGCACAAGCGGGCAGGCAAACGGCACCTTCGGCTCCCGCAAAGGAACTTTGCGGCTGCAATGGCAAAGGCCACGGCAATGGTTCTCCAGGCTTGCGTGGCAAGTTCGGTGTTTTCGCTGATGCTAATGAGGCGTGCGCCGCCGCACAGGAGGCGTTTCGCCAGCTTCAGGAAAAGGGCGTCGCCGCTCGCCGGAAAGTGGAAGAGATCGTCAAGACGCTCTGCGACAGGAATGCCGAGCAGTGGGGCCGAATCGAGCTTGAGGAGACGAAAATCGGCCGGCTCGACCACAAGATCGAGAAGCTGAAGATCATCAAGCTCGTTCCGGGTGTGGATTGGCTTCGACCCGATGGTCACAGTGGTGACCATGGCATCACGCTCGAAGAATACACACCCTTCGGCGTCGTCGCCGCCGTCACGCCCAGCACGCATTCCATCCCGACCCTGAGCGGCAATGTTGTGAACATCGCCGCGGCCGGAAACGCGGTCGTCTTCAACGCGCACCCTGCCGCTACGCGTTGTGCTGCCGTTGCCGTACGCGCGTTCAACGAAGCGATCTACCGCGAGATCGGCATCGAGAACATCGCCTGCATCATCGAGCAGCCGACCATTGAGTCCTTCAACACCATGGCCAAGCACGAAGCCGTGCGTTTGCTGTGTGTTACCGGTGGGCCCGGTGTGGTGAAAGCCGCGATGCAGACAGGCAAGCGAGCCATTTGCGCCGGCCCTGGCAATCCCCCCGTGCTGGTGGACGACACCGCATGCATGAAACGCGCGGCCAAAGCTATCATTGAAGGCGCTGCTTACGACAACAACTTGCTTTGCATCGGCGAAAAAGAAGTGTTCGCGCTCGAAAACATTACGGACAAGCTGATGGCCGAAATGGAAAGAAGCGGCGCGGTGCGGCTGACGAACGCGCAGCTCGACGCGCTGACCAAAGCCGCTTTCACCTTCAAGCCTGGCGAAGGCGGCGGCTGTCCTCATGCCTCCGTGAACAAGGATTTCATAGGCAAAGATCCGTCGGTGCTGGCCAGGGCGGCGGGCGTGAATGTCTCCGCGGGGACGCAATTGCTGTTTGCGGAAACGGACGCCAGTCATCCGTTCGTGGTGGAAGAACAGATGATGCCCTTTCTGCCCATCGTGCGCGTGAAGAGTGTCCAGGAGGGCATCGCACGTTCCGTCGAGGCCGAGCACAGCTACAAACACACGAGCATCATCCATTCGCACAACGTGGAGCACATGACTGCCATGGCGCGCGCGCTCGACACGACGTTGTTCATCAAGAATGGCCCATGCATGGCCGGCCTGGGTCTGGGCGGCGAAGGTTACCTGAGTTACTCCGTCGCGACACCGACCGGTGAAGGCGTGACGAATCCGAAGACATTCACGCGCGTGCGGCGGTGTGTGATGGTGGACAATCTAAGGATTTATTGATGAACCACAAAGACATAAAGAGCACAAAGAAATTGCAGAAGAGAGAGACAACCAATCTTCCCCTCACTCCGTCTTTGTGCTCTTCGTGTCTTTGTGGTTCCAAACCTGGGATATGCTCCTAGCTCGAGTCGAAGGCAGTGTGGTCGCCACGCGCAAACATCCAAGTTTGAACGGATGGCGGCTTGTTATTTGTCAGCCAATTAATCGCGCGGGCGAGCCTGAAGGGACGCCGCAGGTAGCCATCGATGCGCACGGCGCGGGCATGCATCAGCGTGTGGTGATTTCCTCCGATGGCGCGGCGGCACGTACTGCGGTCAACGATCAGAAAAGTCCGGCGCGCTGGATGATCATTGGCATCGTGGATGAGCAAGAACCCGCATGAAAATTCCAAGCGCTCAGCTCAAAATTCCAAAAAAACACCAGGCGCCAAATTCCAGACACGAGCGCGCACAGGCACGCGCTGGAATGTTTGCGCTTGCGATTGGGGGCTTCTCTGGAGCCTGGAGCCTGGTATGGGGAGCTTTTTCATCATGAGACTGGGAAGCGTCATTGGCCGCGTGACGTTAAGCCAAACCGTGCCTGCACTGGTAGGCGGGCGCTGGCTGATCGTCAGCCCATTCACGCGCGACCATTTTCAACGTGGCGCGCAGGCCCCAGCCGGCCTGAGCAGCGAGCCAAGCCTCGTCGTGTACGACAACCTCGGCGGCGGTGTCGGCCAGACCATCGGCTTTGTGGAAGGACGCGAGGCGGCCTCGCCATTCGACCAGCCGACGCCCGTCGATGCCATCAATGCGGCGCTGGTCGATGACATCTTTTACTCCCCAGGCCGCAAATGAAAACCGTCATCAGCGCCAAAGATGTGGAAGAATTGCTGCGCCACGGCGGCGATGTGAAGAGTCTGCCGGGCGATGCCATCCTGACGCCATCGGCGCGCGATCTCTTGCGCGAACTCGAAGGCCACCGAACGCCCCGGTCGGATGGAGACGCACCGGTTGCTGCCAATGGCGAACCTCCGAAGCGTCTCAATTCAAAGAGTCCGAAGAGCGAACTCGACGCGTTGTTCCACTCGGCCTACTGCCACAACCTCAAGTTGCAGATCTGTGAAGTGGGCCGGCGCTTGTGGCAACGCGCCTACGTGGATGGCAACGGCGGCAACATTGCTGTCCGGATCGGCGAGGACATCGCCTTGTGCACACCCACGCTCGTGAGCAAGGGATTCATGAAACCCGAGGACATGTGCCTGGTGGACTTCGAGGGCAGCCAGCTTTGCGGCGAGAAGAAGCGCACCAGCGAGATCCTGATGCACCTGCAGATCATGCAGCGTCAGCCTCGCGCCGTGGCCACGGTGCATTGTCACCCGCCCTACGCGACGGGATTTGCCGTGGCCGGAATGGAGCCGCCCACGTGCATGATCCCGGAGTACGAGGTGTTTTCGTCGGTAGCGATTGCGCCCTATCGCACGCCTGGCACGCCGGAGATGGGCAAGCTCGTGGCCGACCTGGTGGACCAGCACAATACGATTCTTATGGCCAACCACGGCGTGGTTTCCTGGAGCCATCTCCATGTCGAGGACGCCTACTTCAAGATGGAAATACTCGAGGCCTACTGCCGCACGGTGATGGTGGCTTCGCAGCTTGGCAAGCCGGCCAATACCATGACCCCGGCGCAACTTCAGGACTTGTTAAAAATCAAACAAAGCCTCGGCATCCCGGACCCACGCTTCGGCTTGAAGGAAGCGGAACTGTGCGACAACTGCGAGTGGCGACCGGGCGTGCAGTGTTCTGTTTCAGCAGAGGTAGACGTTTCCGCGGGTGCCGATGCGGAGGCAGAAGCGGCCGTGCAGGCCATTACCGACCAGATCATGTCGCGGTTGAAGTGAGAAACGTCATGATGCACCACAAAGACACAAAGTCCACCAAGACGGACGGCAGGCAATGCATCCTCCATCTTCGTGTGCTTTGTGTCTTTGTGGCTAACTCAATATGAAAGTGACCATCATCGGCGGCGGCGGGCGCGTGGGCTCGTGCGCGGCATTTGCCCTGCAATGCGCCGGGCTTGTGGCTGAGATCCAAATCCTCGATGCCAACAAGGACATGGCCGAGGGCGAAGCGCTCGACCTGCTCCATGGCAGCGCCTTTGCAGGCGATCAAAAAATTTACTCCGGAGACTATGCGCGGGCGGCGGATAGCGACCTGTTTCTTATCACCGCCGGCCTGCGCCGTCAGCCTGACGAGTCCCGGCTCGACCTCATCCATCGCAACATCGCGCTGTTCGTGCAGATTCTCGACAGCATCAAATCCGCGGGCTTGCGCACGGACGCGCATGTTTTTGTGGTGTCGAATCCTGTGGACATCCTCACGCATCTGGCGGTGCAGCGACTGGGCTTGCCCTGGCAACAGGTTTACGGCCTGGGCACGATGCTCGATACGTCGCGTTTCAGTTCCTTCATCGCGGACGAACTCCAACTTGCGCCCACTCAGGTGAAAGCCCTTATTCTCGGCGAGCATGGGGACTCGATGGTGCCGATCTGGTCGTCGGCGACAGTGAATGGACTTCCTCTGAGCGGCCTGCCGGAATGCACGGCCGGTTTTCAGAACGCGGTGTTTGAACGCACCAAGGGCAGCGGCGCCGAAGTGATCAAGAAAAAGGGCGGCGCCGGTTGGGCGGTGGGCATCGCCATCCGCGATGTCATTCACGCCGTGCTGTTGAATAAGCGAGCGCTGCTGCCCGTATCGTCATTGGTTCAGAGTGCATATGACATTCGCCAAATCTGTCTGAGCGTGCCCAGCGTCGTCGGGCGGCGTGGCGTGGAGAAGCACGTCGAGATCAAGCTATGGCCCAAAGAGCTGACGGGCTTGCAGAACTCGGCCAAAGCACTGAAGGAGACGCTGGCCAAAGTGAAGGTTTAAACCACAAAGACACGAAAGGGTGTGAACCACAAAGACACAAAGAACACAAAGAACACAAAGATGTTAAGACACGAAAGAACGCAGGTGATATCAGGATCGAAGATATTCCGAAATAGAGTGATTGGCGCTGCTATAGAAGATGCGTCGGCATTTATAAGCTTTGTGCTCTTTGTGTCTTTGTGGTTTTGAACACGAAGAACACAACGGTGTGAACCACAAAGACACGAAGAACACAAAGAAACGATCGATGGATACCAGGATCGAGGATGCAGCGAACAAGGTAATTGGCGCTGCCATTGAGGTGCATCGGCATTTGGGGCCGGGTTACCTTGAAAGTGTCTATGAAGAGGCTATGGCAGTGGAATTAACTCTTCGCGGTATCCCGTTTACGCGGCAATCCGTCTTCGGGGTGGACTACAAGGGGCATGCCGTCGGCATGGGAAGATTGGATTTGCTCGTGGATGGATGTCTGCCGGTTGAACTCAAAGCAGCGGAGGCGTTGGTGCCTATTCACACAGCGCAGGCGCTGTCATATCTGAAAGCAACGAAGCATCGGCTTGTGTTGCTGATTAACTTCAACGTTCCTGTGCTCAAAGATGGGATCAAACGTGTCATCCTCTAGCACAAAGATGGATAACAGGATCGAGGATATGGCGAACAGAGTAATTGGCGCCGCTATTGAGCTGCATTGCCATTGGGGGCCAGGTTACCTTGAAGGTATCTATGTTATAGCTTTGTGCTCTTTGTGTCTTTGTGGTTTTGAAACATGAAGTCTCTCGACACCAAACTGGCCGAGATCAAAGCCAATCCTTCTTCGCGCGCATTTATCCTCGCCGACGCGAAGGATGCAGATATGGCTTTTGGGGTGCGGGCGCCGGGACCGCGCTCCTATCTTTCGCAGCGCGGTGAACGAGCGGCGCGCTTCTCGCCGGAGGTTTGGTCGCGCGATGAGTTTGGTTACCGCAATCTGCCGGAGTTTCTCGACATCGTTCGTGAGGTGGTTCATCAAGGCATCGCGGACATCATGCTCATGTCCGCTTACGTGAACGAACAGTTGAGCATCAAGGAAGGTCTGTTCCGGAACTCGCATGTGACTCCGGCCGCGCGCGCCAATGATACCACCGATGTGTGGGCGGTGCGTCACGGCTGTTACACCAAAGAGCCAGTCCAGCCTTTCCGCTCCGCCACCATCGATCATATCCAATGCGGCAAGGTCGAATGCGACCGCGATGGCGCGGCGTTTCCGGGCGCGAACCTGGGCCTTTACTCGGTGACTTTCATCAATAACCTGGACCACGACCGGGCGACGCTCGAAGCATTCAAACAGTTCCGCGAAGAGGCCGAACGCAAAGGCTTTCGCTACTTCCTCGAAGTCTTCGACCCGAATGGGCCCACCGGCATTCCCTCGGAGAAACTGGGGGAGTTCATCAACGACAACATCATTCGCGCGCTGGCTGGAGTGCCGGAAGCCGGCCGGCCGCTCTTCTTGAAGATCGTCTATCACGGGCCGAGAGCGATGGAGGAACTGGCTCAGTACGATCCGAATCTGGTCGTCGGTATTCTGGGCGGGAGCGCCGGGACGACTTATGACGCCTTCAAACTTATTCACGAGGCGCAAAAGTATGGCGCGCGCGTCGCCCTTTTCGGTCGAAAGATCAACAACGCCGAACATCAACTGGCGTTCATCGAAATGCTCCGGCTCATCACGGAGGGAAAGATCTCGCCGGAAGAGGCGGTGCGCGCCTATCATGGAGTGCTCCAAGGCAAAAACATCAAACCGAAACTGTCGCTGGAGAAAGATTTGGAGCTCACGGACCAATCCATGAGTTATGATGGCGGCGCTGCGGCTCGCTCCAGGATGGTGGTTCGGCACAAGCCCGTGTACGACTCCGTGCCTCGATCAGCCAACCATGGCCCGGCCAATAAATCCGGCGGCAGTTCAGACGCTGCATGGCCCACCCATTCCAACGGCGCTCCTGATTTTGAGACGATGAATGCGGCGCAACGTCAGGCCTACCATCAAGCTCGGTTAACGAAAAAGTTCCGTTGAACGGACCAATGACGGAGGGGGCGCAAGAACGCCGGCCGCGAGCGCTCGAACTCCTTCCATGACCGAGGCTACTCGGTTCCTTGCGATTTGTGACAGAGAGCTGGGACGATTGGCGCAGTCACCGCCTTGAATCGTGTTTCCCGAAACGGGCAAGACGCCCGTCAACCCATAAACCAACGGCTGTTGGAAGAATTCTGTTCGTGCAATTGGCGGGAGCGGCGGGGCTCGAACCCATTTAACGCACTTCGCAAATTTTCGCGAACATGCATCAAACCCGCGTAAATACGCGCGATTCTGCACTCCCGCATTTTTGACGACACGAAAGGAAATACGTCATACGCGAAAAAATTTTGTCAGGAATTGTCAGGAATCCACATTGTTGGGTGTCTCTCTACTCATCAGGCGGCGCGCGCCTTGACGACGCTGGTCCAAGATGCCGTCAGAAAGGCAGGCACCCAAAGGATCGACGGGGTTGTTGGGTGAGGTGCGCTTTAGCAGCTCGGCAGCGCCCACCGACTCTTCGAGCGGGCTACACATGGAAGAAACCAGCCCACACCAAGCGAAAACGCCCTCAATCGACGCCGAGAGAACCTGCTGCTCAACAACGTTTTCCAAAAGTGGTTTCTTAGAAGAGTGATGGTGTCTGCGTTGAACCTCACACTTCGAGTCGAAGTTTCTGCGTCATGTGATGCGCACGGGCAACATCGGCGCGTTCAAGCTATCGAGCGTGGCCAGCGCTACTACAGGGGGCACAAGAAAAACCTGGAATTCCGCATAAAATCTTATGTCGCATTTTTGCCTCGTTCTGGCATGGTCTGGCTTATGGAAGGTTCGCGCGAGATACCCTCTTCTAAGCGGACGGAATGGTTCGCCACAACGCACTGGAGTGTCGTGCTCACGGCCCGCGACGGGGATACCACGCAGGCGGACGCAGCGATCGAGAAGCTCTGTCGCGCCTACTGGCAGCCGCTCTACGCCTATGTCCGGCGCGAGGGCTACGGCGTGGAGGATGCACAAGATCTGACCCAGGAATTCTTTGGCCGGTTCCTGGAGAAAGATTGGCTGGGACACTTGCAGCATCAGCAGGGCAAGTTTCGGTCGTTCCTACTGACATTCCTGAAACATTTTTTATCGGACCAACGCGATCGGGCTCGTGCGCAGAAGCGGGGCGGTCGCTACAGCTTCATTTCGCTCGATCAGTTTGCTGCTGAGGAACGCGACCGAGTCGAGCCAGCCGATAGGCTCACGGCCGACCAAATCTATGAGCGGCGCTGGGCGCAGGCGCTGCTTGCCCGCGTCGCAGAACGTTTGCGCGAGGAGCATCGCGCTGATGGCCGGCTCGAAGTATACGAGACGCTGGTGGCCTTGCCGCATGGTAAGCGGGCCGAAGGTGGTTACGCTGACATCGCCGTGCGTTAGAAATCCTTCCGATGGAAGTCAAAGGCAAGACCAACCTTCCCTCTCCCGCCTTTAAAAGCAGACGTTGGTCTATCTACTATTAGTTAGGCATCACTACGCGCATGACCCAGTTCATCCATCCTTCTGCCGTCAGCTACAAAGACATTGACCTATCGTGGATGATCGGGCGTGTTGTTACCGAGGTTTCGTTCAGCGAGCCAGAGCTTTGGTATTTCTCGTTTGGCCCGGAAGTCAGCATCGGGGTCGAGTGTCTTTGGCGTATCGTCGAGCACGGGCGGATTGGGTTGACGAGTGACGACCACGGACACCAGTTTGGTTTGCCTGCTCCCGTTGATGCGGTTGCACGCAGCACGGATGCGCTTTCAGGACATCGCGTCACAGCGGTTCAGTTGCGCCCGTTCACAGCGGACTTGGTGATTGAGTTTACAGATGACTTGCGGCTAGAGATTATCCCGACGTCATCAGGCTACGAGGCTTGGCAGTTGCGTGACGCGGCAGGCATGTCATACATCGCAGTTGGTGGAGGAGAAGTTAGTAAATGGAAACCGTGACACCTAACCATGCTGCAGCGAACCTGTCCATCGCGCTGTGGTTGCAATCCCCGCGTCGTTAGGCGGCAGCACGCGTCATGAACATTCAACGCCAAATGTTCAGTTGCTGGTGGCTTGCTGCGTCGTTCATCAGTCTATTTGCGTGCATCACGCCGCTATCTGCTCAGACAGAGTATTTGCGGTATCTGGACACTACCCGCAACTTGAAGGTAGGTGATTCGGAGCGTCAGGTGGAGACGACGCTTCAACGTTTCGATACGGAGAGTTGGAGTTCATTGACTAATCTCTACCCGCGGCGACTTCAGTTTCTGGCAGGGCAGAGAGTTTTAGCTTGGCTTACGCATCCTAAGCGCCAAGTGGGAGAGGGATACATCCTCGCGGTTTTCTCCGCCGATGGAAAGTTGTCAGACCTTTTGCGTTTTGAGCCTCAGTTGCGAATTTTTCCGCTCGTGCGCGGTCCACACGCTCAACGATTGGCGTCCATCAAGAAGGGCATGAGCATTGATGACATGTATCGGCACATCGGAGAGGTCGCCCCTGTCCGCCTACTATCGCGGCGAGGACGGCAGATGGATTGTTCACTTTTCGTATCAGGGGGCCGGACCCGATTTCTGGGATTTATGAGGCAGAGGCCGCGACAGGCACGATACTGAGCGTCCATGTCTCGCGCATTTGAGAGATAGATATGAGTACCACGTCGCCTATCAAGGCTGCTCCAGTGAACGCGCCGATTGCGCCGTGGTTCCATTTCGGGCATCGTTGGCGGCGCGTCACTGAGCAGCAGCGTTAGGCCGCTTATGGACACCGCACTTGCAGGAGTTGCTGCTGTTGTGTTGGGGCTGCTGTGGGCCGTCATCACTGCCATTCCGCTGTTCCTGTTTGGGTTCTGCCTCCACAAATGTTTCACCTACTTCTCCGAGACGTTCCGCAACACGCGTTTGAAGCGCCTGCTCCTTCCTGCGATCACGGGTTTTCTTTTCGTGGTAGCAGGTCTGGCGACACACATCGCCACGCTCGATCTCACTGGCCCGTCAGACCAAGCCAAGCTCTCCTTGTTTTTTAGCGCGTTGCTGTTGGTAGTGGATCTGCCGCTTATTCTCGTGTGCATCTTTGTTGGGATTTGGCATTATCGCAGACGACGACGCGCTCTAGCGCCGCCACTTTCATGAGCACACAACGGCCTAACGAAAAAAGGATAGCATTGACCGCACGCGCGCCGAGGGCGTAATCCACGTTCCCGGAGAGCAGACACCTTTCTTGCTTTCATCGCGAGCCATCGTATCTAGGCCGCTTCAAATTGTTACACATCCTTGACAACTCGGCTCCAACTTGCGGTGTTCACTTTGAAAATGAAGACGACAAAGCAGTTGGTTCTCGGCGCAATCACTGCGCTCGTACTCTGCGGTTGTACGACCACGCAGCATACGAGCCAGAAGTGGGAGTACCGCGTTGTGGGTGGCTACACAAAGCCCGGCGTTGGAGGCGGGCCGATGCTCGAACCTCAGTTGGAGTCCGCTGGCGGCGAAGGTTGGGAAGCCGTTTCTTGGGCGCAGGCGGGCGACAGTCCGCCTTACTACCGAGTATTGCTGAAGCGATCAAAGCGGTGAGCTTCGGATTTCAGATGCGGCCTAACAAAAAAAGGAAGTTAGCTAACCGGAAGTGAAGCGGCACCACACGTCATGCGCTCTACACTTACATTTGCCCTCAGTTCGAGCTTCCTGATACTTGCCGCCGGGTGTGATACGCGTTCCAGGAACCACGGCGCGGATTACAGCCGCACTACCTGCCGCGCGAACCTTCAGATGCTCCAGAGTG
>Ga0137432_1000902_pt1 | contig 11159 bp, 8 predicted proteins | sample EasRivERMZT820_2_FD_102337 | JGI IMG/M metagenome (GOLD analysis project Ga0137432, IMG submission 102337) | Soil microbial communities from meander-bound floodplain in the East River, Colorado, USA - East River MetaG ERMZT820_2 | ecosystem: Environmental > Terrestrial > Soil > Floodplain ...
CGGCCCCCCCGGCCCCCCCGGCCCCCCCCGGAGTCACAGGACTGCGCGTATCGCTTGTTGTGTGCACTCGCACGCCATGCCCACGCTGCTCCGGCACGATCAGATAGCCGACGGACCCGGTTCCGCCACCATTCTGGCTCGCCGCGTCGATCACCGGAGCGAGATATACCTGAAGTCCGTCGGAGTGAATGTCGTCCGGATCGTTATCGAGCCTAAGCGGCGGCGCGTCGCCCTCGCGCAGGCACACCTCCGGCTTGGTGACGGCGACGGCGAGATACAGCGCCTGCTCGTCCCACGCGGCGTACGCGTTGGCCGAGAGATCGTCGGGCCCGGGATAGGCATCCTCGCTGCGACGGTACTGGTCCTCCAAGGCGAGCTGCAGCGGCTCGGCCAGCTCGAATCCCTCGAGGGAGCCGTCGAGGGGCGGAGGGCCGGCGACCCGAAACGCCGGCGCAGCGACGGGCGTGGGCGGATCGAGCTGCAGCAGCGGCACGAACGGTGGGCGTGGCTCGCGCGCTCCTCTCAGCACGATGGGCCTCTGCCCTTCCTGTTCGATCGTCCAGTCGCTCCCGGTGAACCGGTGGCGGTCGATGCCGGACGTCGTCGTGACTTCGACGGTATCGCCACGCGTCTGCACGCTACGCACCACGGCGTCTCCGGTCGCGGGCTCCAGCACGGTCACGACGCGCACATTGCGCCCCCGCGCTCGAACCACGTAGAACGGCACACGGTCGTGGTGTCCGGGAAGACCTGGACCTTCCATCTCGAGCAGCGCGCCATCGAACACCAGGTGCAGCGTGAGCCGCGTGCGATCCTGCATGTGCGTTACGACGATCGGGCCGGCAGCGTCCGGCACAAACCGCTGGACCCGCGTCACGAATTCATCGGCCAGCTCATCGCTCACCCAGCGGCCGGGTGTTTCCACCGACCCGCGGCCCGCGATGTGCCACGGAAGCTCCAGCAGATGGTCCTCGCGCGCCGACAAGTCGGTGACATCCACGATGTAGGCCGGCCCAGCCGTCACGATCCGATTCAAGGTCTCGAACCGGCCGCGCACCCAGCCCCAGTCTTCCTGGACGTCGAAGCACTCGCAGCTCGCGTGTACGGGTGTCTGCGATTGGACATCCAGGCGCGGCGCATTGTGCGCCAGCGTGGAGCGATACCAGAAGAGATCACGCGTCACATAGCGGCCCGTGCCGGGATCGGGCAGCCAGTGGACGCGATCGGCATGCAGCGTGAGATGCAGGTGATCCGGGTGACCGTGGCCCCCGCCGGTGGGACCCGCTTCCAGGCCGACATAGCGACCATCATGCCGAAGCACCGCCAGTCCCTGGCTCTCGAGCAGGACGCTCCCGGGCTTCCATGGCTCGGCAGGGGCCTCTAGCGCCGGCGTCATTTCGAACAGGGACCACCATGAGAGCGAGGACCGGGACACCGGCGTCGGCGTGAGCGAGAGTGGGGCATCGTGCACGTAAGGGTCGAACAATTCCAATACGGGCGGCGGCGCATCGCGATACAGCGTCTGGAGCCAGGTCGCGATCTCCGGGTCCCCAAGCCGCCCCAGGCCGACTTCCCACAGCTCGAGGTAGTTGGGCTGCGCGAGTGAAATACCGAAGCGGGCGTCCTTGCGAGCGGGGCAGGTGAAATCGGGCAACGCGGTCAGCGACGGCGCGCGCAGTGCCGCCCGAAGCCGGCTCGCCAGTCGCTCATCCGCGCTGAAATCCACCCCAGCGAGGCGCGCCCAGCCGGCCCCGATCAACAACCCCCGCAGCGCGAACATGTGATAGTTCTCGCCCTCATACCACATGCCGTCGCGGCCATAGCCGCGCCGCAAATGCGCGATGAGCCCCGTGTCACCCTCGATCGCGCGCCGCGCGAGCTCCTCGTCTTCGAACCACACCGCGACGGCCGCGAGGGCGGCGCTGTTCCACGTCTGGCGGTTCGAGAATCCCTCGTCGTAATCACCGATGAGCGTTGCCGCCTCTTCCACGACCTGATGCACGGCCTTCTCGACCGAGGCATCGAGCAGGCCGGCGGCACGGAGCAGCACTGCCGCCGCGAGATAATTACAGGTCCAGATCGATTCGAGGTAGGTGGAAAAGAACAGCCGGCTCGGACCCAGCACATTGTCGCGATTGGGGAAATGCCAATACCGCTCGCCGTACGCGGTCAAGATTTCCTGCGCGCGCTGCGCCGCGGCGCGATCACCTGGACCTCCCAGTCCCGCCAGCGTCGCAAGGTGAGCGGCCCGCTCGGCGAGCCACAGGTGCTGGAACCGCGCCCAATTCCGGTCGTGTCGCTCGCCGTGCCACGTCTTTCCGCACCGCGGGCAGCGGTGCTCGTGAGGGCTCCACGGATCGTACTGCAGCAGCGCGTGGTCCTCCGGACAGACTCCTCCATCTATGGACAACAACGCCTTGTGCTCCGGCATCGGCGGCATACGCTCGAGGACGGGCTGAGCGCGCCGCCGTAGTTGCTCGAGCAGAGCACGGAGATCGGCGGATCCGCTGACGACCGCGGCGCGCGCCGCCAACTCTTCGGCCGTCACCATGCGCGCACGCCTTCGCGAGACCAGGTCAGGGGCAGCACCGTCGCACCTGCGGCACTCAGCGCCGGAGCCGCATCGCGCGCCGCGCCTTTCATGATGAAGAACATCGACCCACCGGCACCCGCCCCCGCGGCTTTCCCGCCCAGTGTCCCGGCCGATGCGGCCGCTTGCTCCAGCCCGGCCATCTCGGCCGTGCGCATCCCGGGATCGAGCGCCTGCTGATGCTTCCAGTTCTCGCTCAGGAGCGCGCCGACGCGCGCCAGGTCCGCTGCGCGCAACGCGTCGGCCATCGCGTTGCCGACATCCTTGAGGGCACGCAGCGCCCCGGTCACTGTGGAATCGCCTCGCTCATACGCGGCCATCACACGCGAGATCGTGTCGCCTGACACGCGACTCTTGTTGGTGTAGCAAATCAGGATATGCCGCTCCAGTGCACCGGCGAACGCCGGATCGAGTGTCAGGGGCTCGACGCCAACGTCCGGGTCGCGAAATGTGAACCGATGGAAGCCGCCGAGCGCAGCGCCAAACTGATCCTGTTTCCCGCCCGGGAGCTTCGCTTCGATCGTCTCCAGCTGCCAAGCTTGCGCAGCGAACTCGCGCCCGTCGAGTGACTCCTGGCGCGCCTTGGTGAGCACCCCCACCAGCGCGACCCCCAGGGCTCCCGAGCTGCCCAACCCCGACCCCGTGGGCGCGTCGCTCCGGGTCGTGAGCGTAAAGCCGCCCAGCACGGGGAACATCCGCAGCGCCGCGGTAAGCAGGGGCAGCTTGCCGCCAGGCGCCAGCCCACTGGCATTCGCGCACTCGAGCGTTGCTCCAAGCTCCTCGGCCACGAGCCGCAGCAGCGTGCCGCCGAGCTTCAGTTCGACATGGGCGCGCAACCCAATCGCGCCGTTGACCACGACCCCACCCTCGCGCGCCGAAAACGGAGGCACATCGGTCCAGCCGCCGGCAAAATCAAGCCGCATCGGCGCCGCCGCATGGAATTCGGTTGGAAGATCGCGCCGTCTCATGGCGATGGTCGAATGTGCCAGGCCGTGACGGTGGGGAGCTCGCCCCGGACGTCCATTTGAACGCCCTGCACGCGCTGATTCATCCCCTGGACGCCCCGCGCGTGATACAACCAGATCACCGGGAGTTGTTCCGCCAGCACCTGCTGCGCGGCCTTGGGGTCGGCGGGAACGACGACGCCAGTGAGCTCTCCGACCCGCTGCAGAAAGCCGAGTCCGGGATCACCCGGGATTCCCATCACCGCCGCGCTGAAGTCATGCCGTGAACCGCTCACATAATCCTGGAACGCGGAGCTCGCGAGCTGCCGGATGCGGACGTCGAATCCGACCGCGTTGAGCCGCGCCTGCAGCATCTGCTCGAGCGGCGCCTCGCCGCTTCCGACGGTCAGGAGCTCGAACTGAGGCGGGATCTCGAGCGACGCAACAAGGCGGCGTGCCGAATCAGCATCGAGGCGAACAGGCGGCGTCGGGACGTAGAGCGGTACATCGGGCGGGACTGGCCCGGTCGCCGGCACACCGTACCCAAACAGATACCCGTCGACAATTTCCTGCCGGTCGATGGCCAGCGCGGCGGCGAGCCGCGCGCGTGGATCATTGAAGGGCGGTCGCCTCGTGTTGAGGACAAGCCCAAACGGGTAAATCAGCGGGTAGTCTCGCACGGCAAGTCCGTCCCGGCGCCGCACGAACGCCGCGTGCTGCGGATTGATCCCGGCGAAATCGAGCTCGCCGGCAACCAGCGCGGTCAGCTTGATCGTCGGCTCGTCGACGACGACGACGATCAGCTTTTCGATCAATGGCGGGCCCCCCAGCTCGGCCGGAAAGCCCGGGTTGCGCGCGAACACCCAGCGGCGGTTCGCTTCATGGAGCACGAACCGAAACGGCCCGTTGCCGACTGGATGCGCGTTCCATGCCGCAGTCCGCAGGCGCGCGTGTGGCACCGAGTCGAGCAGATGCGCCGGGACGATCGCGAGATCGGTGAGTACGTCCGGAAAGCCCTGGACGCGGGGGGGGGAGGCGCTCGCGAAACGGAGCGCGACCGTCGAATCGTTCACCGCCGTCACCGCTGTCAGGCCGCGCAGCTGACTCAGGCGTGGGTAGCCGGTCGCCGGATCGCGTGCCGCGTTCAGCGTCCACACGACATCGCGCGCGGTTGTCGGAACGCCGTCGTGCCAGCGCACGTCGGTGCGCAGGTGAAACGTGAGCGCGCGACCATCCTCCGACCACTGCCACGAGCGGGCAAGGTAGGGATGTGGCGTGAGGGTCGAGTCGTACCGAGCCAGGGTGAGGAGCAAGACGTACCGCTGGACCTGGCGGGCAAGTGGATGGTCCGTGAGCAAGGGGTTGATGCTGAGCAGATCGGCGCCGGAGGCAAACAGCACCGTCGCACCGCGGCGCTGCGACTCGTCGCCGCAGGCGCTGAGCAGGATACCGGCGGCGAGGAACAGGATGCGCGGGCGCGGGGGGGGGGGGGCCACGCACGCATTCTAGCGGGGGCCGATACGCCGCGCGAGATTCCCGCCGATGCTCGCCAGGCTGGGCCACCGTGTGCTCGCCGGTCTCGCCGTCGTGCTCGGCGTCGTGATCCTCACGTTTCTGCTGCTGCACGCCGCGCCGGGAGATCCCGTGCACTTGCTGCTCGGTCCGAATGCAACGGCCGAGCAGGTCGCGATGCAGCGCGAGGCGCTCGGGCTGGACCGGCCCCTCGCGGCGCAATTCGCGACCTGGCTCGACCGGTTCGCGCGGGGCGATTGGGGCCGCAGCATCACCCAGGGCCTTCCCGTTCGGCAGCTGCTCGCCACCGCATGGCCGGCCACCGTCCGGCTCGTCGGCCTCTCACTGCTGCTGAGTTATCTCATCGGTGTCGCCGTCGGAGCGCTCCAGGCGGCTCGCAGCGGTTCGCGAAGCGATACAGCGCTGTCGGTCGCGTCGGTGACGTTGTTCGCGGTGCCGGGCTATTGGCTCGGGCTGATGCTGGTGCTCGTGTTCACCTACTGGGCGCGCTGGCTCCCGGCCTTCGGCGCTCAAGGGTTCGACGCCGATTATCTGAGCGGCGCTGGGTGGCTCGTGGACCGCGCGCGCCACCTCGCACTGCCGCTCGCGACCCTGACGCTGATCGGCATCGGCGGAGCCGCGCGGTTCGTGCGCGGCGCGATGATCGAAACGCTGAGCCAGCCTTTCATTACGACCGCACGCGCCAAAGGGCTGACGCCGCGCCAGGTGATTGTCCGGCACGCGCTGCGCAATGCGCTGACGCCGGTCGTGACGCTGCTCGGCATGTCGCTCCCCGCGCTGTTTTCAGGAGCCGTGTTTGTAGAAGCGGTATTCGCGTGGCCGGGCGTGGGGCGCGTGCTCGTCGAAGCGGTGCAGGCGCGCGATTACCCCGTCGTCATGGCGGCGACGGCGATCAGTGCGGTGCTCGTGGTCGCCGGCAACCTGCTGGCGGATGTGCTCGCCGGCTGGCTCGACCCCCGCGTGCGCGCGGCGAGTCTGACGACGTGACGCGATTGCTGCGTGACCGCCGCGGCACGTTTGGCGCGCTGATCTTGCTGGTCGGGCTGATCTGCGCGGCCGCTGCGCCGCTCGTGACCAGCGGCGATCCCAACACGCAGCGCGATATCGTCGCGACCCGTTTCCTTCCTCCGTTGTCCACCGACGCCCATGGGGACTTCCATCCGATCGGCACGGATCGATTCGGTCGCGATGTGTGGACCCGGCTCGTCTACGGCGCCCGGATCTCGATGGGCGTCGGCGTGCTCGCGGTCCTGGTGTCGCTCGTGGTCGGCGTGCTCGTCGGCGCGGTCGCGGGCTACTGGCGCGGCCCGCTCTCCGTCACGCTGCTGGGTCTGACCGATTTCGCGCTGGCATTGCCGCGCGTGGTGCTGCTCCTGCTCCTGGCGGCCTTGTGGAGGCCCAGCACCGCGCTCGTGATTCTGGTTCTGGGTCTCACGGGGTGGATGAGCATCGCGCGACTGGTCCATGGCGAAGTTCGCGCCCTCCGAGCCCGTCCGTTTGTCGAAGGGGCGATCGCTGTCGGCGCGCGCCGGCTGCGCGTGCTCGCGCGGCACATCCTGCCGAATGCCCTCACGCCGGTCATCGTGGCGGCCGCGCTGGGCGTGGGGAACGCGATCATGCTCGAAGCGGGATTGTCCTACCTGGGGCTCGGCGTGCAACCGCCGACACCGTCGTGGGGCAACATGATCGCGTCGGGCCGCGATACCCTGGTCAACGCACCCTGGGTCGCGACAGCTCCGGGCGTTGCGCTCGTCCTGATCGTCGTCGCCTGCACGCTGCTCGGCGATGCCCTGCGCGACGTGCTCGATCCGAACCTTAGCCGCTGATCAGCCGGCCCAGCGCGGCCGCGTCGAGCACGTGGCCGCCCTCGAACGACACCAGCTCATACGGCACGTGGTGCTCGCGCAGCCGGGCTTCGTTGGCCGCGACGATTTTGGGCGTGAAGAATTCGTCGCGCGTGCCGTAGACGAGCACCAGCTTCGGCACGCGTAACCGCGTGAGATCGAGATCGGGCGGGACTTCCCCGCCCCAGAGAATCAGCCGGTCGATGCGCGACGTGCCGAGCGCTGCCCAGCGGCTGACGGTCGCTGTGCCCTGTGAGAAGCCGAGTGCGGTGACGCTGTGCGTGGCAGGCGCGACGTCGGCATACACGGCATCGAGGTACCGGATGTAATCGTCGATCTCGTGCAGACGGTCCTCGCGCGTCATCCAGCTCGCGCCGACACGGCGCTCGGCAGGACTCTCCGACAGATAGAACCGCGACAATCCTTCAGGTGCTACGAAGCAGCGCTGCGGCGACTCGAGTGGCTGAAAGCGCTCCAGAAAGCGGGCGGCGAGCTGCCCGTAGCCGTGACACACGAACCACAGATCGGTCGCGCGCGCAGGCACACCGAGTGTGAAATACCGGGCGGTGCGCGCCGTGGTGAGGGTGCGTTCCTTCATCAGGACACCAGAATCGAGACGATCTCGTGCGGCTCCGCGACGAAGCGCACGATGTTCCCGCGCTGCTCGAGCACGAGCGCGACCGCTTCCCGCTCGTCGGCTCGGACACGATGGGCCGTCTTGACGCCGTGGCCAAAGCGCCAGGCGCCCGACACCTTGCGGCCCGTGGCGTTGTAACACCGCAGCACCATCGGGGAACCGATTTGGGCCGGCTTGAGTGCGGAGAACACGAGGCCGGTGCCCTCGAGGGCGATGTTCACCGGCGACAGCGCCAGTGCGGAAGCATCGCGCAACCACAGCGGGTGCAGCGGCAGAAACGCGTCTTCCCAGAGCTGCGGCAGCACGTCACTTCGATCCAGCTCCGCCGCGCTCACCGGAACGAGCGCGAGATCGATCCGCGTCTGCCCGATGCCCTGCGCGGCGGGAATCGCCGTGGGCCAGCCGGCGTGGCCAGGGCGGGTCGGAAGATCACCGCGCGACAAATCGCCAATTGCGCGCAGCAAGGTGATGTGCAGATCGCCCTTGGCTGACCACTCATACTCGAAGAACGCCGGCGCGAGCACGGCCACGCCGCGCGATCCCCGCGCTGCCGCGACAAAGCGCTGGGCGGGGGCCGTACGCACGGGCGTCTCGCGTGGATACGCCTTGGACGAGGCCTGCACCGCCGCTCGCTCCACCGTCCCAAAGGCCGTTCCCGCGACCGCCGGTACCCCGGCGAGTCCCGTCGGAATGCGCGCCCGCAACCGGTGGTACGAATTCCGATTGTTGATGTCCAGCGTGGTGCGCACAATCGGGCTGTCGGCGTGGAGCTGGACGAGCAGTCTTGCGTCGATCCCACGCGCGAATTCCCAGCGCGCCTCGAGCGCGGCGACGAGCGGGCCGGCGGCAAGCCTTCGAACGGTCACACGCCCGCGGGTCTGCGTTACACGCGCGCGTACCCGTGGCGCAAACGTATACGCGTCCCCGGCGTCGCCTGAATCCTCGAGCCGCAGCACGTCGGCGTAGCGCTCATTCTTGCGCCGATCCGTGATCGTCAGGGCGCCGTTCGGCTCGAGCGAAACCTCGACAAAGCGATTCTCGAGCTTGCGGCCGCGGACACGGGCCTCTTCGAGGCGCGCGACCGGCACGAGCGGCGCAGGTGGCCCCGCCCGTAACATCGTGCTCCCGAGACCCGGCACGGCCGGCGCACGGAACGCGACCCGCACCTGATCGACTTCATCCTGGTCGGGATAGTGCCGCGCCGCATCCGCGCGCTCCTGCGTCATCCGTTGCGCCAGCACCTGCACCGAAATGGGCCGGTTGTCAGACCCATAGAGCGCAAAGGGCCGGTAGCCCGGCCCCTGCCTCGCCATGCGTCCATCCGCGGGAGGTCCTACCAGCACGTCGCGGCGAAACATCGTGATGTCGGCAACGCTCACACCGCCGCGCGGGCGCGCCGCAGGGTTCCAGAGCACGAGCGCCGGTTCCGATCCGTCGGCGCGCTCGCGCGCGATATCGGGATCGTAGCCCGCCAGCTCGTGGAGCGCGCCCCGACTCAGCTCCTGGGCGTACGCCGCCACCTCATCGAGCCGGTGCTCCGCCGCGGCAGCCACGCTATCGGCCGTGGTTCCCGCAATCGTGTCGTGAAACTGCGTGCGCACGAGTGTTCGCCAGGCACTGTCGAGCACCGGCCGCCGGTCGCGTCCGCTCGACGTCGACAGGCGCGCGAGAGCCACGAGCGGCTCCGCAATGCGCTCCAACCACAGCTCCACCTGTCCGTGCCGGCGCTTGAGTGGCGTCCGGGTGCCATGCACGCCCTGCAGCGTCCAGGTGTAGCCGTACGACCAGCGCAGCTCACCGCCGACTGGCCGTGCCGGCGTGCCGTCCGCAGCCTGGAAGAATTCATCGAGCCGTGAGACGCGGAACGCGCTGCTCGGCTCGAGCTCCGCGAGCAACTCGCGCAGGCGCGGCAGCGTGGGATGCGGTGCGTGATGGTCGGCGCCGATGAACACCGGGATGTGCTTGCCCGCGGCGCGCTGCACCAGCACTGCGCGCACCCGCGTCCAGACATCCGGTAGGCGGGCCCCGGCGGCCGGAAGCGCCGAGCCGATTTCGTAACCCTCGCGCGGCAAATGCCACAGCAGGATGTCGCGGCCGTCCATGCCGCGCCAGCGAAAGAAGTCGCGTTCCTGGCCCTGTTCGCCGCCCAGCCCACGCCACAGGACGCCGAACTTCATGCCGAACTCACGCGCCACCGCGGGCAGGGCGGCAGGATGTCCGAACGCGTCGGGAGAGTACAGGACATCCGATCGGCCACCGAGGCGCTCGGCATCGGCCGTGCCGAGCAGCAGGTTGCGGATCAGGGACTCACCCGACGGAATCAGCTCGTCGGCCAACACGTACCACGGCCCGACCTGCAGCCGCCCCGATTTGACGAGCGTCTTCAGCTCGCCCTCGCGCTCGGGGCGCGCGCGCAGGTAGTCCTCGACGAGCACGGTCTGTCCGTCGAGCAGGAATGTTCGGAATGCCGGCTCGGCGGCCATGTGTTCGAGCAGATCGTCGAACATCGCGATGAGCCGCGCATGAAAGGCCGCGCGGGGAAGAAACCACTCGCGGTCCCAGTGGGTATGCGGAATCAGATGAAAGATGAAAGCCGTCACGGCCGGATCTGCGCGAGCTCCGCGAGGCTGGACAGATTCACATGGGCCACGCGGCGCCCTCGCGCCAGCAGCGCGCGCACGTCCCCACGCGCCTGGGCGCGGTGCAATGCCCCGAAGCTCGTGCCCATCTCCGGGATCTCGATGTCTGCCGAGACGTCGGTCGTGATGACGAGGAACAGGCCGCTCGCAGGTCCGCCCTTGTGCAGTTGTCCGGTCGAGTGCAGATAGCGCGGGCCGATTCCGAGTGTCGTCGCGCACCCCCCCCCCCCAGGGCGCGACCCCACGCCGCGCGCAGTTCCTGGAGCGTCGCGTATACCGCGGGCGTCGGCGGGACGTACGCGAGAATCGCGAAATAGTCACCGGGACGGGCGCTGGTACGCAGCTGCTGCGGCGTCATGGTCTGGAGGGGCGCGGCATGCTGGCCGCCCCCATGTCTCATCCCCTCCAACTCGGCCCGCGCGAGTTTCTTGGCCTCTTCGACGTCCGGTTGATCGAAGGCGTTGACGCCAATGACCTCGCACAGGGATGCCGTCGCGTACTCCCAGCGCAGGAACTCCATGCCCAGATCGAGCGGATCGGCCGAGAAGTCGGAAGGGCCAGCGGTTTGCATGTCGGGCAGCGATGCGCGCCCAGGATCCTGGACGATCGGGACGACGCCGCGGCCGTCCTTCCCCGAGCTCTCGGCGATCAGCTGTTCGATCCAGTACGCGAGCCCCGCAAGCGAGGGCGGCGGCGATACGCTTAACTTGTCTCGGCCTGCCTTCGCCGCTTCACCGATTCTTCGGCCCAGGGCTTTCGCAGCGGCGACATCCACCCGTCGAGTGCGGGCGAGCAGCTCACGTCCGTCGATGCCGCCCAACGCCGCCGGGAACATGCCGATAGCCGTCAGCGCCGAGTACCGTCCGCCGACAGGGGGATGCGGGATGGTCGCGCGAAAGCCCCGCTCGCGCGCCAGCGTCGCGAGCGGGGTGTCGGTCTCGGTGATCGCCACAAACTGTTCGGGGCGTGCGC
>Ga0137432_1000904_pt1 | contig 11142 bp, 14 predicted proteins | sample EasRivERMZT820_2_FD_102337 | JGI IMG/M metagenome (GOLD analysis project Ga0137432, IMG submission 102337) | Soil microbial communities from meander-bound floodplain in the East River, Colorado, USA - East River MetaG ERMZT820_2 | ecosystem: Environmental > Terrestrial > Soil > Floodplain ...
CTGTTGACCCAGGTCTTGTTCTTCCAGCCGCGCCGGCGCAGCTCTTCCACCACCGCGAGCAGTGACCCGCGTTCGAGGTACGTCGCGAAGATCGCGCGCACGCGCTCGGCCTCGCTCGCGTTCACGACGAGGCGCTTGTCGACGATGTCGTACCCGAGGATCGGTCGCCCCCCCACCCAGAGACCGCGACGCCGCGACGCCGCCCTCTTGTCCCGCGTGCGCTCCGAAATCGTCTCGCGCTCGAACTGCGCGAACGTCGCGAGCAGGTGGAGCGTCATGCGGCCGACGCTGGTCCCCGTCGAGAACTGCTGGGTCACGCTCAGGAACGTGACGCCGCGGCGTTCGAAGAGCTGCATCAACTGCGTGAAGTCGAGGAGGCTGCGGCTCAGCCGGTCGATCTTGTAGACCGCGACCGCGTCGACCTTCCCATCCTCGACGTCCTTCAGCAGCCGCTGGAACGCCGGTCGGTCCGTCGTCGCCCCGCTGTAGCCACCGTCGTCGAAGTGCTCCGGCAAGGCGACCCAGCCCTGTCCGCGCTGGCTCTGCACGTAGGCTTCGACGGCCTGGCGCTGCGCATCGAGCGAGTTGAACTCCTGGTCGAGCCCATCGTCCGTGGACTTTCGCGTGTAGATCGCGACGCGGACCGTCGACGATTTGGGTGGCGCCGCCCGCGCGGACCGGCGCAGCGTTGTCGTCGGGATCACGGTCGGCGCTTCCTCGCGGTCAGGCCGAAGAACAGTCGACCGTTCCAATGGGCACCGGTGATCGCCTTCGCGACCGCGGAGAGGCTGCGGTGGACCTTGCCGTCGAACTCAAAGCCGCCCTCCACCACCGTGGCGTGCACGGCCTGTCCGTGCCACACGCGCGTGAGGGTTGAGCCGACAGCGAGATCTCTCGGCGGCGGGACCGGGCGCGGACGCCGTAGGACCCCACGCCCGCCGTCGCCCTCGGGCGGCACCTCGATCTGCTGGATCAGCCCTTCGAGTCGGTCCCGCGCGACCTGCGAGAGGCCGCCAAGCCGCTGTTCTTCCAGCTTCCAGGCGATGCGCTTCCAGAGAAAGGCGTGGTTCCTCGAGCGTGGCTCCTTCGCGAAGACCTCTCGGTAACGGGCGAGGAGTTCGGGGACGGCGAGGCGACGCAGGCTCTCGACTTCCTCTGAAAGCGACATGGTCTCGGTCTCCGCGGTTAGCGATTCGGTTGACCGGCGTCGCGGGACAAGAACGGCTCTCGCTGACGGCGACCGACCGCCCCCATGAGCCGTGACTGTGGCCCGGAGATCAAGGGCTTCTTTCGAGAGTTCCCGTCACGCGCGGAGTCCGTGCGCCGAGAGAGCGACGTTCGCGGAGACGCGCAAGACTGGCGCGGCGACTGCAGGGGCAGAACCGCGGAATGCAGGGCGACCGGGGCGATCCGCGGTCGAATCGTTTCTCCTCATGAGCGTGCAAGGTGCCGACAACCGGGGCTTCCGCATGTCCCATCCCAATGCGGACGACTCTTCTTCGGTGTAAGGGCAAGAGGTCTGCGCTCAGCACAACGCCGCGTCCGACGAGACGACCTCTTCTTGCCGGAACCTCTACGGGACGATCGGCGGCCAGATCTCCCCACTTCGCCGGAGCCCAAGTCGGCCGCGGATCGTGAATGCAGTGATCGATCGCTGGGCCGGGTGCCGACAACGGCGGCGTGCATGTCGGACCGCTCGTGCGCTCGAGCCTGCATCGGGCGCGCAGGGAACGCGGCTGCGCCAGATTCTGCGCGAGTCGATCGAACCCGGTGATCCCGGTGACCGCTCGATCGCTGACCGGCGGGCGGACGAGCCAAACGTGCGAGATTGGTACGAGCGGGCCAGAGCCTGACTTTTGGCGGGCGGATCGCCGTCTTCGATCGTCGATGAACGCCGACTACCGGCGATGGCGTCCGACCCTCCGGCGCGGTCGGTGGATCGGCCGGCCGAACACTTCCTGCTCGACCTGCCTCCACTTCGTGCGCGCGAGCGCGCCCTTCGGGGAGAACTTGCACCACTCGGCCCGCTTCACCAGCGCCGCATAGCTCAAGGTTGTGGCCGTCTCCGCCTTCAGCCGAACGAGCTGCTCAGCAGTGCACGCCCCGTCGTCGAACCCGCGGTCGGTCATCTCCCTCCGGAAGTCGTCCTCGGGAAAGATGAACTCGGCCGCGAAGATCTCGGCGCCGATCTCTCGCATATCGCTCTGCTGCGTCGAGAGGCAGAGCCCGATGCTCTCCTGGTCGGTGAGGTGGTGTTTCAGCTCGTGGGCCATGCTGAAGATCGTCGGCTCAATCGGGAGCTGGCGTGGCAGGAGGACCGTCGCCCCGAACTCGTCGTTGAAGTAGGCGCCGCGCAGGACGCGGAAGCGACTCGGAGGCGCGCCAGCCGGCGGCCAAAGGTCGACGTGTGCGATGCCCTCCTTCTTATAGATGCGGCGCATGTCGCTCCGGGTCACGCGCGGCGTCGACAGGCCGTGCATCTGGCGGACCTCGCGCGCTCGGTGCTTGAGCGACTCGTAGTAATCGGACCGAGTCATTATTCGGGGTCCTTCCTTCTCCGGACCGTGACGCCCATCCGCGGCGCCGCCGCCCGAAGACGCCTGTACTCCGCATACCGTTGCAACTCGTCGAGCTCGGCGGCGGGCAGATCCTTCGCCGCCCGGAGGAGCGCGCTCAACTTCTCCTCCTGCTTGGACTCGTCCTGATGGGGCTCCGGGGGGAACAGGCCAGTCAGCGGGACGCGGAAGACCCGGGCCACTTGCTCGAGGTCGTCCAAGCTCGGCCGGTACACACCGGTCTCCCATCGCGAGACGGTGTTCGCTGTCGAGCCCACCTTCTCTGCCAGCCCCTCCTGGGACAGCCCTTTGCCGCCGTCGTACGCGTTCCGCAACTGCTTGATCCGCTCGCCGACGTACTTGAAGAGCTCCACTCGGTCCTCCCGGGTCAATCCTAAAACAGGATTGTATCGTCCTTCTGGCGTTGACATGCACGACGCGCGGGCTACCGTCCTCCATCGGGACGTTTCCTCATCGCCAACAGGATACCACGATGACCACGAAGAACGAGGGATCTGCGCCTGTCGAGGAGCACCGGCACCTCGTGAAGATCGAGGTGGACGGGAAGCCCTTCGAGGTGCCGCCGGGGCCGATGCCCGTCGCGAAGCTCAAGGCGATCGCCGGCGTTCCGGCCGCCGACGACCTGAACATCGTCCGCGAGAACGGCCGCCTCGATCCCCTGCCCGACGACGGGACGGTGAACATCCACGCGGGGATGAAGTTCGTCTCGACGCCGAAGACCGGCGGCTCGTCCTGAGGCGCTGCCGTGGACATTCCGGACGACATTCTGGCCGAGCTCCGCGCGCTCGGACGCAAGGTCCAGCGCTTCGACGAGGCCGGCAAGACCTACATCTACGTTGAAGGACACCAACTCCCCGAAGGATGCGACCCGCCCATGGCGGACGTGCTGTTGTGCCCGCAGGAGCGCGACGGGTACCCCTCCCGCCTGTTCTTCTCGCAGCGCGTGACCTCCGCATCGGGACGCCAGTTCGTCCACGAGGCGCGCATCGCGGAGCGCCAGTGGTACGCAATCTCCTGGCGTGTCGACCGGACCGACCTCCGGCCCGCCCAGCTCATCGCGGCCCACCTACGAGCCCTCCGATGAGCTGGTGCCTCCGGATTCCCGAGGCGCTGCTGCGCGCGATCCGGGCGGACCTGTCGCGCCCGCACGCGTTCGCCGCCGAACGGGTCGGGTTCGTCGAGGCGGCGCTGGGCAACAAGGACGCCGAGGAGAAGCTGATCCTGGCGAGCGCGTACGTGCCGGTGCCGGACGCGGAGTACATCGACGATCCCACGGTGGGCGCGAGGATCGGCGGCGCCCCAATCCGCCGGGCAGTTGAGCGCGCACTGACCGGCCGCACCGGCGTCTTTCACGTCCACGCACACGAGCACGGCGGCCGTCCACGATTCAGCGGCATCGACCTCACGGAGATCCCGCCGATCGTCCGGTCGCTGCGGGTCGCGGGCAGGACTCAACCGCACGGCGCGCTCCTGCTGTCGCGCGACGCGGCCGCCGCGATGGTGTGGTTGCCGGGCAGCGACGCCCCCAACATCAGCGGCAGGATCACGATCGTCGGCCGGCCAATGCGCTTCCTCGAGAACGCGAGCGACCATGGACGCGTCTGATGTTGATCGGCAGGGGTTCCTCGGCTCCGGCTTCGCACTCGCGCGCCGCGTCGCTCGCATCGGCGCCGTCGGCGTGAGCGGCGGCGGCTCGCACATCGTCCAGCAACTCGCTCACCTCGGCTTCGACCGGGTGACGATGTTCGACGCGGACGTCTTCGGCAAGGAGAACCTGCACCGCCACGTCGGCGCGCGCCATGCAGACATCGCGGCGCAGACGAAGAAGGTCGCGATCGGGCAGCGCGTCTACGACGACGTGCGTCCGAATGCCATTGTCCGACCGGTGGACAAGCGCTGGCAGGATCGGGCCGACCTCTTGCGCTCGTGCGACCTCGTGATCGGCTGCATCGACACGTTCGAGGGCCGCAAGGAGATCGAGACGACGGCGCGCCGGTACCTCATCCCGTACATCGACATCGGCATGGACGTCTTCACCGTGCAGGGCGCGCCGCCTCGGGTCGTGGGGCAGATGGCGCTCTCACTGCCCGGCGGCCCGTGCCTGGAGTGCCTGAGCGTAGTGACCGAGCGCGAGCTCGCGCAGGAGGCATCCCGCTACGGCGGCAAAGTGATTCGCCAGCAAGTCGTCAACGCCAACGGCCAGCTCGCCTCGGCTGCGATCGGCGTCGCGCTCGACGTGCTCTGCGGGTGGAGCGGCGACCTGAAACCGCCGATCCTCCTCCAGTACGACGGCAACCGCTGCACGATCGAGCGGTCGCGGAAGCTGAACGGGCGCGAACATGTGCGCTGCCCGCATTTCCCTGCATGTGAAGTGGGCGACCCGATCGGGATCGACTTGTAGACGCGCCTACCGGCGGTACGTCAAGACCGGCGGGACGCAACCGAATCGCTGAACTCCTCCGCCAAGCGCACACGGTCGTCAACGTCGTCGCGAGGGCTGGGCCTCAACATTCGCTTCGCGCCGCTACAGCCCGGCCTCCTCCTCCTCGGCCTTCCTCTGGCTTGCCGAAGAGCCATATTCGATCAGATCGCGTCGTTTGGGCGAGCCGAGCCGACCGGCTGTTGTCCGCGAGCGGACCAGTCAGCGACAGGCAGTACCCGATTCGGATGGGTGGTGACGCGGCGGGCACCTCAGGAGTCCGATGCTGCTCGCTCGGCGAGGAGTTGCATCTCCCGGGCGAAGGCGACGCCGCTTCCGCAGCCGTGTTCGGCGATGACGCCCGCGACACCCGCCGCGGTCCCTTCGCGCGCCCAGTCCCGCTGCCACTCGCCGACCACGGCGAGCCACGTGATCGGCACCGCACCCGCGGCAGTCATGCGCCTCACCGCCATGTCATGGGCTTCTGCCGAGACGCCGCCCGAGGCATCCGTGACCACGAACACGTCGTACCCGTCAGCGAGCGCCTGGATCGTCGGCATGGCGAGACAGACCTCGCTCCAGAGCGCGGCCAGAATGAGCTGCTTGCGGCCGGTCTACATCCAGCTCGTGCCGGAGGAGATGGCCGTTGACGTGGAGTTCTGCGCAGGCGCTAATCTGTTGACGTTCGAGCGGTGGAGAGGAGGCACGAAACATGCAACTCAAGGAATCGATCGGATCGCTGACCGCGGTTGAACGGGCAATGCAGGCAAATCTCAAGCTCGTTCCAGCGCCGTCCTACGCGATGTCGCGCGCGCTCGAGCTGTTTGAGCTTCGCAGTCCCCACGCTGAGATACTCGAGAGGCTGAACGAGACGCGCACGACTCTCGACCGCCTGTATTCGACGTCACACGCGATCGAACATCTCGCGCTCAAGAACCCGATCCACGACATGATCGAACGCTTCACATGGCCTCACCGGGCGTTCGAGGCGATGGCGACACACAGCCTCGCCATGACGCGGATGCTGGAAACGGCAAATCGCCCCTTCATGGAACTCATGAGCGGTGTCGACATGAAGCTCGGCGCGTTGCACTCGTTGACCGCGCGACTTGAGGCTCCTTTCGCGGGCGTCACGAAGCTCCTGAGTACGTCGAGATGCCTTCTTGGCGGCATCGACCTAGACGCGCTCACCGCGCGGTTCGCGACGATCCCGAGACTCCCTCACATTGTCTTGGGGGGCATCGATGCCGTCACTCGCAAGTACGGGCAGATGCTCGATGATTCGTCAGATGCCATCGCGGAGGTGTCCATTTCGCCTTCGCTGGACACGATGACCGCATCGTGGGAGGTGCTGCGCCAAGCCAAGTTTGCTCATTTGGTCGCAAGAGCGAACGCGGGGCGCACCGAAGCGATCGAGGATGTCGAGACCCTTGAAGAATCCGAAGTCGGAAGCACTCGAGATGATAGGCGATTGAGAATCGCGAGTTTGAATCGAGACCTCGTTCGTCTGATCGATGGTGCGCGGGATGCGGCTCGCTCTGACAACCCTGATCGCGTCCGGCACGCGGCAACCTCGATTCGGGAACTCTTCACGCACGTGACGCACAACTTGGCGACCGATGAAGAGGTGATCAAGTGGGCTGCCAGTGATGCTCAGCTCGTCGAGAACGGACGACCGACCCGGAGGGGACGGCTGTTGTTCATCCTCCGGCGGGTGAACAATGGTGCGTTCACAGAGTTTGTTGACGCCGAGGTCAATGCGATGCTGACGCTCATCGGGGTCCTGCACGGTGGGACGCACGGTGTCGTTCCCAATCTGAGCGATGACGCCCTCTCCGCTGGCGTGGATTGGATGGAGTCCGCGCTCGCCAACCTCATTCGGATCGCTCGAGAGGAGTAGGCGCAAATACGATCAACTGGGGATGCGACTGCTCTAGCCCGCCCATGAAGACGGAGTGTCAAGCCCCGTCCTGATTCTCTTCGATGGATCTCCTTTCGTCGCGAGCGCGAAACCGCGCCATCGCGCCGATGACCGTTGCCTACCAGCCGTCCATTCGGGGTCGTGGTCGCCCCAAGTTGCGATGCAGAAAGCGAGGTCCCACACGAACAACGGGCTCGCGGCCCAACGGGCTACTCGCGCACGCTAACCGCCTTTATCTGACGATCCGTCAGTTGGAAGCTTCGAACTCAGATTGCGCACAGCAGCTCGAAGCTCGAATACCTCGATTGGACAGTCCGGCCAATTGTCCTCCCAGCACACGATTAGGTCGCATTGATCTGGGTCATGGCCGTGAGCACGAAACGTCCTTGATTGGAACTCAAATTCGATGCGCACACGCTGCCACATTCCAGGCTTCCCGCGAACTCGACGCTTCGCTTCGCAATCTGGAAATCCCTGCTTCACGATTTCGACCACATAACCAAGCTCACGACAGATCATCCCGAATAGGAACACCACTCCCTGTTCGTTCACAGGCGCGTGCTGCAGACCACGGAAGTTGATGAAATCGCCGTAGAGATTCGCGGATTCGATCCGAGCGTGCGGTGCCTCTTCTCCGACGTGCTGGTCATCCGGTTGAGGAGCTGCCCCGACATCATCTCGGTAACCAGCATCCTTGGTCCTGAATGCCGTGGTGGGCGCAGCATCGACGTACTCCGCAAGCCTTCGGAGGAGATCCGCGTCGTGCAGCGAATCCAGGAGCTTTTGGGATGCGCGAAGGGCTCCGACCCAACCGCCGAACCTGCGCTCAATCGCAGACGGAGAAATCGTCGCGTTTCGCTCGAAGAAGATCCTCGTGAGCCGCGCGTCGGGCAGTCGGAGCACGCGAACAAGCTCTTCGAGCATTTCTTGATCTGAATACATCGGAACGTCGGCAGTTGGAAAGGCAAGAGGTTCAAGGCCGGCCGCCTTGACCAAATCGGTGTACGAACCGAATAGGCGGCTGACCCTTCGCTCCGACATTCTAACGCGACGAAGGAACTCATGGCGGGGAACGGACTTCGTCCCGAGCTCAGCCGCGATCCGCTGGAGCTGCGCAATCAACTCGTTCTTGTCGGTCATCACGTTCACCCGGCGATGTCGCCCGAAGGAGCTCTCTGTCTCTTTTCCAACTCGTCTGGCACTGTCTTGCGCGCACGCGTCGACGTCTTGTGCACCGCCCATCCAGGTCCCATGGCGCCGCAGATTGAGCTTCCGGCACTTCGCGTTCTCGTTTCACCCCAGGACACTTGAACGGCTCCCAAGACTCGACATCGATCGGACGGCGCAGGCGACAGCCGCCGTCCCGATCTCGCGTGTTCCGTCGGACGGCATCAGATCGTATCGAGCAGGTCCGGCTCTCGCAGGGACTCGACTGTCGTCGAACAAGAACGGTCCGAGCCCGCTCCTGCCGGAAGACCTTGAGCTCCTCGCTCTCGGCGGCTTCCGCGTTGACCCCGACGGCCTCGCGCCCCGCACGGTGTGCCAGCCGGCGTGGCGTCGACCGCGCCTCCCGAACCGAGCCGAGCTGCAGCTCCTCGTCGACTGCGCCCGCGCGATTCTCGCGGTCGATGCGAAGGCGGAGTTCCGGCCCAAGCCCTGGCGGCCCCGGCAGAGGCAGATCCTCGAGATCGTGATCGAGCCGGGGAGCCACGGCCGGGACGCCCGCGCGCGCATGGTCCGGCGACCGGCTCTTCGAACCCCGGCGACTCTCGATCCAGAGCGCCGCGCCCACGCCGAGCGCCAGCAGGAGGACGCCGCGCGACGGCTGACCGAGGAGATCCTCTCGCGGAACTCCAGTTGGTCGAGGGGACTTGGCAAAGCGGTCGCTCCGGGCGCGCTGCCGAAGACGCTCGCGGAATGGAAGCACGCCGACCGCGAGTTCCTCGATCAGGCGCTCGCAGACATCCACGAGAGCGAGCCACACCCGCGGCTCGCGCTGTGCCGCTACTTCGGGAGCGAGGAGCTTTCGCGCGAGGTCTTCCGCGAGCTGAAGGACCTGCTCCCCACCGCGGGCTTCATGGAGTGGTACTTCGCGGACTACCGCGCGACACGCCGATCGAAGACCTACTTCGAGCGCCTCTTGGGCGAGATCCCGCTCGAACCCGTCGACCGCATCCTGATCGAGGCACGGCAGCGCTGCCGGTTCTCGATCTTCCGGGTGGATTCGACCGTGCCCGGTGCGACGCTCGAGGTCGAGGACGTGCTGACCGGCGATCTCTTGACGATCCACGACCGCGCGCTCTCGGGCTGCGGCCTGGAGGGATGCTTCGCGCTGATGCGCATCCTGCGCCTGGGCGCGTGGGACACCTGTGTCGTCTGTGGCCCGCCGATGTCGGTGATCGAGATGGACCACGCGCTTCGTGACCTGCGCGCCCGTCGGGTCGAGCTCACGCCGGACGGCCTTCGTCGCGCCGCCCACGTCGCCGGCCGGTTCTGGGCACGCGAACTCGAGCGCAACAGCAACCCGTCGGGGATCGGTCTGACCAACACGGACGGCGATCCGCTCGAACCGCTGATCGCGACGTTTCGAGTCGAGGATCCCGCAGTCGTCGAGGCGAAGCTGCACGAACGGAACGATCTCGGGTACGACTCTTCGTCGCGCTTCTGGACCTGGTTGCGCCCGAAGCTTCCGAATCGGGAACTCGCGGGTTCCACCATCCTCGGTCGCATCCAGGTGATCGGCAATGAGCTCCTGCTCGAGGTCAACTCCGGGCTGCGACTGGTGCGCGCGCGCGACTGGATTGAGCAGCTACCGGGCGTGCGATTCGTCCGGGCGCTCTCGCGGCCAATTGACGCTGCGGCGCCCCGCGACGATGTCGACGATCGCGTCCGCGCGCCCATCCGCGGCGAGGCCCGGGCGCATCTGGAAGGTCTCTACCGCGAGCAGTGCCGTTGCTGGCTCGACACGCACGTGCCGGCACTCGGCAACAAGACCCCGCGCGAGGCGTGCAAGACCGAAGGCGGCCGCCGGCTCGTCGCGGTGATGGTGCGAACGATGCCGCCGGCGCTGATCCCAGGCGGATCGATCCCGCCTCCGCGGCGGGAGCTGCTGCGGGAGCTTGGGTTGGATACCAAGGTCCTGTAGGTCGGCGCCTGCTACCGCTTGAGCGTCCTCTCGAAGTCGAGGATCTCCACCATCGTCCGCGCGTGCTCGCGCGCCGCATCCCGATGGTGCTCGTTCGCCGGCGTCGTCGCGGTCGAGAGGATCGCGTCCCTCAAGCCGCTCTCGTCGATGCGGGTCCCGTGAGCCCGGGAGTACGCGTGAACGAACTCGTGGAACCGCTGCCGATCCAGCGGATGGCCCGACGCCCACGAACGAATGCCGACCCAGGTCTTGAACGCCTCGGCAACCTCTGGTGCGAACTGCATTTTCAGCCCTCCCAACTTGGAAAATCACCGACTCGGCCCCGGATGCTGACCCACCGAGCTGCTTTTGCAAGGGAGGTTTCTTCGGGAGCGACGCAGGCGCCGCTGGCCGGCACTCAAGGGCCGGAGGTGCCTACTGCGTTGATCGAGCGAGTCGGAGAGATCGTGATCGCGCCGCGGGCCTGGCTCGACGGGTCGGAGGAGCCGTCATCCCCCACACCGCGAGCACCGCCGCGCGGACCGCGTCGTCGCGCGAGACGCCGGTCCGGAGCACGTCCTGGACGATCCGCTCGGCGATCGCCCGATGCGTCTTCGTCGCGTTCGTGAGGCCGTTGGTGGCGGCCGCCGCGATCCCGTGCTCGACGCCGAGGTCGAAGTACGCCGCCTGCCGCCGGTCCGTGATCTTGGCGAGGAGCTCCTCGTAGGCGAACCAGACCCGGCGCCGCCGCCCCAGCGCCTCGACCACCGCTTGCGCCGCGCGCGCGAGGTCGCGCTGCAGCCGGGCCCCGCCGATGCGGCGGTGGACGGTGAGGTCGGCCGGGTTGCCGGACGGGACCTCCTCGCGGTCGATCGCGCTGCATTTCCGTGGGCCCCGTCGAGCAGTGGCCATGGTCCGTCTCCCTGCGCGCGACGACTGCTAGCGCGTGCCTGGGATCAGGGCTCAACCTCGTAGGACTGCTCAAGAGGAATCGGGCCTCAGCGCGGGGCGTGTGGACCAGAGCGCGTAGGGCGTGCTGCCGGCGGCGCCCATGAGCGAAGCGAAGATCCGCGACGCGCGTTGCGGATTCCGTCTCCGATTC
>Ga0137432_1000907_pt1 | contig 11094 bp, 9 predicted proteins | sample EasRivERMZT820_2_FD_102337 | JGI IMG/M metagenome (GOLD analysis project Ga0137432, IMG submission 102337) | Soil microbial communities from meander-bound floodplain in the East River, Colorado, USA - East River MetaG ERMZT820_2 | ecosystem: Environmental > Terrestrial > Soil > Floodplain ...
AGCAGGGGGAAAAGGATCACGTCGCGGATCGAAGGGCTGTCGGTGAAGAGCATCGCGAGGCGGTCGATCCCGATGCCGGCGCCGGATGCAGGAGGCATGCCGTACTCGAGCGCCCGGATGAAGTCCGCGTCGTAGTGCATCGCCTCCGCGTCGCCGGCCTCCTTCTGTTTTGCCTGGCGCGCGAAGCGCTCGGCCTGGTCCTCGGGGTCGTTCAACTCGGAGAAGCCGTTGGCGATCTCGCGCCCGGCGATGTAGAGCTCGAAGCGCTCGGTGATCTCAGGGTTGCGGGCGCTGCGGCGGGCAAGCGGCGATACTTCCGTCGGGTAATCGACGATAAACGTCGGCTGGATCAGCTTGTCCTCGACGGTGTTCTCGAACAGCGTGAGCTGCAGCCCGCCGATCCCGTCTGCCGGGCGGTAGGCGACTCCGAGCTGCGTCAACCGCGCGACCAGTGCGGAGCGATCATTGAGCAGCTGATCGGTGGCGGACGGCTGATATTTCTTGACCGCCTGGGTGATGGTCAGGCGCTCGTAGGGCCGGGAGAGGTCGATTTCGTTCCCCTGGTAAGCAAAGCGCGGCGAGCCCAGTGCCGCCTGCGCGGTGTGCAGGAGCATCCGCGGGATCACGGCCATCATGTACTCGTAGTCGGTGTAGGCCGCATAGAACTCGAGCATCGTGAACTCGGGATTGTGTTTCGTCGAGATGCCCTCGTTGCGGAAATTGCGGTTGATCTCGAAGACCTTCTCCAGGCCGCCCACCACCAGCCGCTTGAGATAGAGCTCGGGGGCGATGCGCAGGAAGAGATCGAGATCGAGCGCGTTGTGGTGCGTCGTGAACGGGCGCGCCGCGGCGCCACCTGGAATCGGCTGCATCATCGGCGTTTCCACTTCCAGGTACTGCTCGCCGAGCAGGAATTCGCGGATGGCGTGCACGATGCGCGAGCGCGTGAGGAACGCGCGCCGGGTATCCTCGTTGACGATGAGATCGACGTAGCGCTGGCGGTAGCGCAGCTCGGAATCGGTCAGGCCGTGGTATTTCTCCGGCAACGGGCGCAGCGCCTTGGCAAGCAGGTGGAGTTTACGGGCCTTCACCGTCAGCTCGCCGGTGCGGGTGCGGAAGAGCTCGCCCTCGACGCCGACGATGTCGCCGATGTCGTGATGCTTGAACGCTGCGTGCGCCGGCTGCCCGGTGTCGCTGTCCGAGACGAAAATCTGGATGGCGCCGCTCGCGTCATGGATCGTCGCGAAGCTCGCCTTGCCCATCACGCGCTTCAGCATGATGCGGCCGGCGACCATCGCCTTGGCCGGGCTTGCCTCGAGCGCGGCGATATCGAGCGCGCTGTAGCGGGATTGAAGGTCGGCGGCGAGGTGCTCGCGGCGGAAGTCGTTGGGGTAAGCGAACCCCTGCTCGCGCAAGGCCCTGAGCTTCGCGCGCCGCTCCTCCACCAGCTTGTTGTCGTCGTCCACTACGACACGCCCATCTTCAAGCTGGCTTCGATGAAGTCGTCGAGGTCGCCATCGAGCACCGCCTGAGTATTACCGATTTCGACGTTGGTGCGCAGATCCTTGATGCGCGACTGGTCGAGGACGTAGGAACGGATCTGGTGCCCCCAGCCAATTTCCGTCTTGGCGTCCTCCAGCACCTGCTTCTCTTCCTGGCGCTTGCGCAGTTCGAGCTCGTAGAGCTTTGACTTCAACATCGCCATTGCTTCCGCCCGGTTGCGGTGCTGCGAGCGGTCATTCTGGCATTGCACCACGATATTGGTCGGGAGATGCGTGATGCGGATCGCCGAGTCGGTCTTGTTGACGTGCTGGCCGCCGGCGCCGGAAGCACGGAAGGTGTCGATGCGCAGGTCCGCCGGGTTAATGGTGACTTCGATTGTCTCATCCACTTCGGGATAGACGAAGACGCTGGCAAAGGAAGTGTGGCGGCGGTTGTTGGCGTCAAACGGGGATTTCCGCACCAACCGGTGCACGCCGGTCTCGGTGCGCAAGTGGCCGTACGCGTAGTCCCCGTTCACCTTGAGCGCCGCGCTCTTGATGCCCGCGACCTCGCCCGGGGACTCCTCGAGCAGCTCGACGCGGAATCCTTTGCGCTCGCAGTAGCGCAGGTACATGCGCTCGAGCATCTGCGCCCAGTCCTGCGCCTCGGTGCCGCCGGAGCCCGCCTGGATGTCGAGGAAGCAGTTGGCCGGAGCCATCGGGTTCGAGAACATGCGGCGGAACTCCATGTCCGCCACAGCCTTCTCGAGATTCTGCGCGTCCCCATCGATTGCGGCGAGCGTCGCGTCGTCGCGCTCGGCCTTGGCGATCTCAAAGAGCTCGGACGCGTCGCGCAGGCCGCTTTCGAGGCGGCCGAAGGTGTTAACCAGGGATTCGAGCGACTTGCGTTCCCGGCCCAGCTCCTGGGCGCGCTTGTTGTCGCTCCACACGGCGGGGTCTTCCGCGAGCTTGGTGACTTCGCTCAGGCGCCGCTGCTTGGCCTCGAAGTCAAAGATACCTCCGCAGCTCGGCGGCGCGCCCCGCGACATCGGAGAGCCGGCGGGCGATGGCGTTGATTCGCTCTGCTTCCATTTGCGTGTCCTGAGTTTCGGCGAATTATAGCGTGTGAGCCTCCCCGCGTCCGCGCTATGATCCATCCGGGAACACTTAACCCGACGGGAGGATGCCGTGCCGTTCTACGAACTGAAGGAGCTGGATAAGAGGAAGTCACGCGTCAACGACAAGGTGGAATCCGGCACTGTGCCGGGCGAATTCATGAAGTTCGGCATTGTGACCAAGCCGGAAGGCGAGGGACCGCCGCTGCACGAGCATCCGAACGAGGAGCAGTTCAGCCTCGTCATTTCCGGCCAGTTGCACTTCGTGCTCGGCGACGAGGACCGCGTGGTCGGCCCCGGCACCCTCATCCACATCCCCAGGAACACGCGCCATCGCTCGCGGCCGGTCAACGGCCCTGCGACGTTTGTCACCATCAAGAGCCCGTGCGGCAGCGGCGAGCTCGACCAGGACTACCACCTGCGGCCGGAGGCGAAGGAGATCGAGAAGCTCTATCCGGGCAAGAAGTGATGGCGTGGAATCGGCAGCCACGTTGACCGGAGCGCTGGAAGGAGATTGCTCCCATCTAACTTAGGACGGACCGACGATGGCCCACCGCGAGCGACAATCATAGAATTTTGACGGTGCGTCAATTCAGCGAAGGGAATATTGATGATGCTCTGTCTATTCGGACATAAGTGGGTCACATTGTGGGAAAGGAGTTACGGGAACATCGCTTGTTACAGAAGATGTGAGCGGTGTCGAAGTCTGGAGCGGGGCGTTCTCGATTTTTCGAGCATCGTCAGCTGGGAGAAAGTGAGAGCTGACACCCATTCCAGGGCGCTGCAAATGCGATTGGTCCGGCTGCCCTTGCCCCGCCTGGATCGGTGGGCCCATTCGTTGGGGCTATTGCGCACGAGGGCGAGTGACAGGGCTAGATCGGTGGCACGCTCGACCTGATGCAATGCGAACGACCGTAGCCGTACCAGTAATCACCAACCCCGCTACGGCGGGGTTTGTTTTTTGATAGTCCGGAGCCACTTTTCGGAATGAGCTAAATGGGTCGGAACAAATCACCCCCTAGGTTTCCGCTATCGGCCAAGAGCGGTCGTTCACCGAGCCATAAATTAGCGCAGAATATTCCAAACGGAAGGTTAAAGCCTGTCCGGACCTGCGAGTCTTGCCCCCTTTATCCTCCGGGCGTGTGGACTCTCCTTGGTGAGGGGTGTATGGCTCCAGATTCTCCGGCCACGAGGTAAATGGGAGGTGCCCAATGAGTGAACAAGAACAGCAGCGGTCGCGAGAAGACCTGCGGCACGAATATACCGAAGTCGTGCAGAACATCCGCCATTACAGCAATATGCGATTCGTCATCTTTTCGATTTTATTTGCAGTGATGGGGGGTGTGGGCATCGTCGCGTTCAGCAAAGGGCAATTTGACCAACATGCTGCGGTGGTAGCGAGGGTTGCTGGCATCCTTGTGATCTTCATATTTTGGCAACTGGAAGAGGGCGCCTTCCGCTTCTACGATCATTGTACGAAGATTGCGGCGGAGCTGGAACGGCTGCTCGGTTACAGACAATACAGCTCAAGACCGGTTTCGAGATCCTTCCTTCCGAGAAGGTATATTGTGCAGCGCGTGTTTTACTTCTTGCTCACCTTGATGTGGTTGTACGCTGTCTTTGCCGTGCCGCTTGAGCGCTGACGGGGTCACAGGCGTTAGAAAACCGAAACGGGTACGCTCGCGTGCCAGCTTCTGTGCTTTGTGTTCATGGATGTCCGCTTTGGGTCGTTAGCCGACTCGGCTGGATTGATCATTCTCGCGTCTCCGCGCTACCCAGGAGCAGGCCATGACAGAAACCTACGTCCGTGCTGGCAACGTCAACATGATCGCCAAGGGCTCGGATGTGAGGGTGCAGGAGCGGACGCTCGCGCCGGGCAATGAGATCCCCTGGCACTACCACACCCTTATCACCGATACGACGTACTGTATTGAAGGCAACGTCCGAATCGAGATGCTCGATCCGGCGGAGCAGGTCGTAATCACTCGAGGGCAGAGCCACGCCGTCCCGCCGAATCGTCCCCACCGGGTCACGCCCGACGGCGAGCGTCCCTGCCGCTTTCTGTTGGTGCAGGGCGTGGGGAAGTATGATCGGCACCCTCTGGACCCGAAAAATTGGAAGCGGTGAGGAACTAGGCGACTCGCTGGACCTATTAATCCTCCCACCACCCCGCGCCCATCGGGCGCACCCCTCCTGCCCGAGGGTGAGCCGGGGCAATCCCCTCCTGCCCGAGGAGAAGCGACTACGAAGTAGTCGGGGTGGTGGGAGTGAGCATGCATCCGAGCCGGCGAACGCCCGACGCGATGCAGCGCGGCGGGACGGGCGGGGCGCCCTGCGGAGCAGGCAGGGTGGTGGGAGAACTTGTTCGGTGCTTTCTTATAGTCCCCTGCACCGCTCGGCGGCGAGCTGGGGCCCCAAGGACGTGGCGACAGCTTACGGCCACAAGCTGGCATCCATGCGTCCTTGACATTGCATCCCAATGCGATTTTTCTGCGGCCAGAGACTAGATATGCTGCGTGATAATCTTGGCCAACCGAGTGCTGGAGTACCGTTCTGTGATGAGCTTGAGCGGCCGTCGACGCAAGCGGCAACCGTGCCTTGGAAGCCGGAATGAAGATAGCCGTGCGGCCATGTAGTCATTTCCATAGGCACGTGATCAGATTCATCTGTTTGGCACCTTTCGTGTTGGCCGCGATGGTCGCACACGGCGGTGCATCCGCTAAAGCTGATCCTGAGGAATGGCTCAGGACGGCTGAGGCTGCTTACGACAAAGTCGCAAGTTACTCCGCGGTTTTTCACAAACAGCAGCGCATTGCCGGAAAGCTCCTTCCCCAGGAAACCATACTTCTCAAGTGCAGAAAGAAACCCTTCAGTCTGTACATGAAATGGATAGAAGCGCCCTACAAGGGGAGCGAGTTGTTGTATGTAGCAGGCTGGAATGAAGATCGGATCAGGGCTCACAGGGGCGGGATTCTGCGCTTTATCACGCGCGATCTCGACCCAAGGGACCCGGGGCTCATGGCGAATGAACTTCGTCCCGTCACCAGTACGGGGATTGGATACCTTCTGGAAACCGTGGCGACAAACATTCGCAAGGCGATCAAGGTCGGCGAACTCAAGTTCTCAGAGCGCGCACAAGAAATGCTATACGGCAGGAACACGCAGGTCCTGGAAGTGGTTTTCCCAAAGGAGAGAGCAAGGGACTACGACGGCTATCGGTATGTCATCAACCAGGATGTCGACAGCAAGATCCTGGTAAGAATCAAGGTCTACGACCGAGATGAGCAGCTCGTCGAGAGCTACGGTTACCAAAACCTTAACCTTAATGCGCCGCTCGCGGACGCCGACTTCGATCCAAAGAATCCTGCGTATCACTTCTGAGAGCGCCCGAGCATTCGTCAATCTCGGGAAAGCTTTTCCCAGTGCTCGATATTGAGCTGGACCGTCGTGCGGCCGTTGAATTCGTTGAGCGTGGGCTGATAGACAGCGCGGATCCGCGGCGGCGCGCTGTCCATGAAATTGAAGCGGATGGCGTCGATGCTTTTCCCGCCCTGCGCGAGTGTGAGCTTGAGATGCCGTTTCCCGACCACGCGCTGAGCCGCGACCTCGAATTCGTCGCAGAAGCGCGGCGCGGGGAAGCCCTGTCCCCACACCGGAGCTGACAGCTGCTCGGCGATCTCCGAGGTGAGCTCGCCTGCGGCGAGCGCTCCATCGGTTTCGATGACGCGATCGAGGTCGGCCGGCGTGAGCAGCGACCGCGCGACCCCCTCAAACGCCTGCCGGAACCGCGCGAAGTCGGATTCGCGCAGCGTCAGGCCGGCGGCGGCCGCATGACCGCCGAATCTCTGGATCAGGCCCGGGTGCAACACCGCCACGCGGTCCAATGCGTCCCGCAAGTGCAGTCCGGGGATTGAGCGGCCCGAGCCGCGGATCTCGCCGGCATTGGCCCGCGCGAATGCGATGACCGGGCGGTGAAAACGGTCCTTCATCCGTCCGGCCACGATGCCGACCACCCCCTGGTGCCAGGCGGGATCGAACAGGCTCAGCGTGCAACTGTCGTCGAAATTCTGCGCCTCGACCGCGGCCATCGCATCCTCGCGCATGCCGGATTCAATCGCGCGCCGTTCCCGGTTGAGGCGGTCAAGCTCGGCCGCGATGGCGCGGGCGCGTTCCGAATCATCGGTGACGAGGCACTCGATGCCGAGCGCCATGTCGGTCAGCCGGCCCGCAGCGTTGAGCCGCGGCGCCACGATGAATCCCAGGTCGCGTGCACCGGCGCGGACCGGGTCCCGCCCCGCGGTCTGGAACATCGCCGCGATGCCGGTTTGCATACGGCCGGCGCGGATGCGGTTCAGGCCCTGCTGCACCAGGATGCGGTTGTTGTGGTCGAGGGCGACGACGTCGGCGATCGTGCCCAGCGCAACCAGCGGCAAGAGCTCGGCGAGGTTGGGTTCGCGCTGCGCATGCGCGCCGCGCTGGCGCAGCTCGGCGCGCAGCGCCAGCATGAGGTAGAACATCACGCCGACGCCGGCGAGATGCTTGCTGGGGAAGTCGCAGCCGGGCTGGTTGGGATTGATGATGCATGCCGCCTCGGGCAGACGCTCCGCCGGCAGATGGTGGTCGGTGATGAACACTTCCATTCCGAGGCGATTGGCTTCGGCGACGCCCTCGAAGCTCGCGATGCCGTTGTCCACCGTGATCAGAATGTCGGGACGGGATTGCGAATGGGCGAGACGGACGATTTCTGGAGAGAGGCCGTAGCCGAACTCGAACCGGTTCGGAACCAGGTAGCCGACGGAGGCTCCGAAAGCGCGCAGCGCGCGCATCCCGACCGCGCACGCGGTGGCGCCATCGGCATCGTAGTCGGCGACGATCAGAAGCTTGCGCTGCGACGCGATGGCATCGGCCAGACGCCCCGCCATGGCCCGCAGATTGAGCATGGAATCGGGAGCCGCGAGGAGCTCGAATTCGAAAGAGAGATCGCGCCTGGAGGCGATGCCCCGCGCCGCGTAGATTCGTGCGAGAAGGGGCGGCACCCCCTCATTCACGAGATGCTCGACGATCTCCGGCCGCGCCTGGCGCGTGACAATCGCGGGGGCAGTTTCAGGCGGCATACGAGCGCAACGGGCGCCGGGTCCGCCAGACGCGCAGGCGGTCGCGCCGCGTCAGAACCGATGTGTAGCCGTAATCGGGGCCCAGCCCGTGTAGGGTGAGCGAATCAAGCGCCCCATCCCACAATCCCGCGACGAGAGCGGCCGTCCACGAGCGCTCCAGATCTTCCACCGCGTCTCGCCACTCCTTCAGGTCCCCGTATGCGGTTGCGGGCTGCTTGACCACTACAAAGTGTGTTCCGGTGTGGCGCGTTTCGAGAAGTGCCGCTCCCGAAACGGGCAGGGGTCTTGCATTGCCGCCGCTCGCCGCTGCCAACCCTATTGCGACCGGGTCATCGGCCCAGACTGCGTCAAAGCTTGCCGCAAGCTCGCGGCCGCGTCCCGGTCCCCAGATCCAGATGCTGTTGATGGCGGGCTGGCCCTGCTGCTCGCGGGCCTGATTGCAGGGATGCTCGTGCAGCAGCATCTGCGCTTCGTTGATGACTCGGCGCCAGCGCGCGCCATCGTCGCCCTGGGGCAGAAGCGCCCCGACGCCGCGTCCCGCCGCCTCCGAAGTCGGTGTCGTTCGCAATCGTGGCTCGTTCGCGGTCCGCGCGTACCAGCGATCCGGGTGCGGCGCGATGAACGAAATCGCGTCGCTCCCGAAATGCGAATTGAGCGCCGCAACGCAATCCCGCGCTTCCTCGGGCTTTACATCAAGCCGCGAGGCGTCGGCCAGCACCAGTTGATCGCGGTGGACCTTGAGATGCACGGGATCGGCGCGCAAACACCAGTCTGCGCCGGGCTCGCCGCCGTCACCGCGCAGGGAGAATGGCGCAAGGGGCAGCGCATCCGGCAGGCCGTATTGCGTGGCAAGCGCGCGCTCGAGCGAAGCACCGGGAGTCTTGAGTCGCCGACCGCGCGCGAGCAGGGTTTCCAAAGCGGGAAGCGCGAGTTCGTTGTAGGGCTCGTTACCGGCCGACGCGGGCCAGAACAGGTCGGATACGAGCAAGTGACAGTCCATGAAGGCCGCGGCGCGCTCGTTCCGAGTCTAGCATAGCGTTCGCGGCGCGGACGGTTGCAGCGTTGTGTCAGAATAGCGGCGGCCCACACGCGCTGCTGCGCGCATCGAGAACAGGATCGCCGCTTGTCGTACGAAACCTTCATCGGGATGCGGTACACGCGCGCCCGGCGCCGCAGCCAGTTCATCTCCTTCGTCTCGCTCGTGTCCGTGATCTGCATCGCGCTCGGGATGATCGTGCTGATTACCGTGCTGTCGGTCATGAACGGTTTTCAGCGCGAGATCCGCACCCGAATCCTCGGCGTCGCCTCGCACGTGCAGCTGGGCGGGGCCGGCGGCACGCTCGCCGACTGGCGGAGCGTGGCGTCGCGGGCCGCGCGCCACGAGCAGGTGGTTGCCACCGCGCCCTTTGTGAGCGCCCAGGGCCTGCTGACCCATGGCTCGGCGGTGCGCGGGACGCTTGTGCGCGGCATTCTGCCGGAGCAGGAGGACCGCGTCGCCGATATCGGCCGGCACATGCGGAACGGGCGCCTCGACAATCTCAAACCCGGCGAGTACGGGGTGGTGCTGGGAATCGATCTCGCGCGGGCGCTGGGGGTCATGCAGGGCGACAAGGTCGTGCTCATCGCGCCCCAGGGACAGGTGACCCCGGCGGGCATCCTTCCGCGGCTGCGCCAGTTGACGGTGGTGGGCGTATTCGAGGTCGACCACCAGGATTTCGACTCCAGCCTCGCGCTGCTGGCGCTGGAGGATGCCCAGCGCATCTTCCGTTTCGGCGACGATGTATCGGGCGTGCGGCTGAAGCTCAAGGATCTTTTCCTGTCCCGGGTGGTGGCGCGCGACCTCGCGCGCTCGCTGGGGCCGGACATCTACGCGAGCGACTGGACCATGCAGCACGCCAATCTCCTGCGCGCGGTGCAGATCGAGAAGCGGATGATGTTCTTCGTCGTGTTCCTGATCATCGTGGTGGCGGCCATCAACATTGTTTCGAGCCTGGTGATGGTCGTCACCGACAAGCAGGCGGACATCGCGATCCTGCGCACGCTCGGCGCGGCGCCGTCCAGCATCATGAAGATCTTCGTCATCCAGGGCACGGTGATCGGGATCGTCGGCACCAGCCTCGGCTTGCTCGGCGGCATATCGCTCGCGCTCAACGTCGAGACCGTGGTGCCGTTCATCGAGACCCTGTTCGGCTTCAAGTTCTTCGCCAAGGACGTGTACCTGATCTCCGACGTGCCCTCGGAGGTGCAGACCCCGGACGTCGTGCTCACCGCGGTGTTCTCGTTCGCGGTCAGCCTGCTCGCGACGATCTATCCGAGCTGGCGCGCGGCCAAGGTGAACCCCGCGGAAGCATTGCGGTATGAGTAGCCACGATCACTCATCACTCGTCACTCATCACTTGGGCACAGCCGGCGGGCCGGTGATCTCCTGCCGGGGGCTGCGCAAGATTTTCCACCAGGGCGAGGTGGACGTGACGGTGCTGCTGGGGGTGGACCTCGACGTCTCCGCGGGGGAGCGCGTGGCGATCGTCGGCGCTTCCGGCTCGGGCAAGAGCACGCTGCTCCACCTGCTCGGCGGGCTGGACGATGCGACGCAGGGCGAGGTGCGGGTGCAGGGGCAGGATCTCAGCCGGCAGAACGAGGCCGAGCGCGGCGTCACGCGCAATCGGGCGCTCGGCTTTGTCTACCAGTTTCATCACCTGCTGCCGGAGTTCTCGGCGCTCGAGAACGTGGCGATGCCGTTGCTCGTACGCCGAATGGCAAAGGACGCGGCCTACCGCGAGGCGTCCGGCATGCTGCGGCAGGTTGGCCTCGAGCATCGATTGTCGCACCGTCCCGGGGAGCTCTCGGGCGGCGAGCGCCAGCGCGCTGCGCTTGCGCGCGCGCTGGTGACGCGCCCCGCGTGCGTGCTCGCGGACGAGCCGACCGGCAATCTCGACCGTCACACGGCGGAGGCGGTGTTCGAGCTGATGCTCGATCTCAATCGCACCATCGGTACCAGCCTGGTTGTCGTCACGCACGACCCCGAGATCGCGCGCCGGGCTGACCGTACGCTCCGTCTGGTAGACGGCGTGCTCCACCCGGGAGGGTGAGCCTCGGCGTGGCCCCCTCACCCTAGCCCTCTCCCCCAGCCGGGGGAGAGGGGACTCTCGAGACGGGCGTGACGCGGACGAGCCCGGACCGCGTTACTTCCCCGTACACGGCGCCATCCTCCAGTACCTGGGTCAGCAGGAAGTGCGGCGCGGAGCGCTTGATCAGCTGCGGGATGATGATGCCGAGCGCGATGACCGCGAAACCCAGGAAGAACCAGCCGATGAGCGCGAGCGCGATGCCGATGCCAACGACCGGCATCATCACGAACGGGAGCAGGAGCCGCGCCGACAGGTG
>Ga0137432_1000909_pt1 | contig 11046 bp, 6 predicted proteins | sample EasRivERMZT820_2_FD_102337 | JGI IMG/M metagenome (GOLD analysis project Ga0137432, IMG submission 102337) | Soil microbial communities from meander-bound floodplain in the East River, Colorado, USA - East River MetaG ERMZT820_2 | ecosystem: Environmental > Terrestrial > Soil > Floodplain ...
CGTCGACATCCTTGGCGAACTGGGCGTTTTCCTGAATGAACTGAAACCGCAACTCAGGTTTCTTGCCCATGAGTCGCTCAACCAGGGCGTCGGTTTTCTTGGCTTCGCTTGCGGCCAGTTCGACACGCAGGAGCGTGCGCTTGCCCGGTGCCATGGTGGTTTCCTTCAATTGCGCCGGCATCATCTCGCCCAGTCCCTTGAACCGCGAGACGTCCACCTTGCCGCTCTTGAAGTCGCGGCGGACGAGCTCGTCCTTGTGGCGCTCGTCGCGGGCGTAGACGCTCTTCGAGCCCTGGCTCAGGCGGTAGAGCGGGGGCATCGCGAGGAACAGGTGCCCGTTCTCAATCAAGCCCCGCATCTCGCGATAGAAGAAGGTCAGCAGCAGCGAGGCGATGTGGGCGCCGTCAACGTCGGCGTCGGTCATGATGATCACGCGCTCGTAGCGCAAATCCTCGTCGCGGTAGCGCGTGCCCGCGCCCGAGCCGAGCGCCTGGACGAGATCGGAGAGCTCCTGGTTCTGCTCCAATTTGCCCGCCGCGGCGCTGGCGACGTTCAGGATCTTGCCGCGGAGCGGAAGCACGGCTTGCGTGGCGCGGTCTCGCGCCTGCTTGGCCGAGCCGCCGGCGGAATCGCCCTCGACCAGGAAGATCTCGGTGCCGGTCTGCTCGGCGCGCGAACAGTCCGCGAGCTTCCCCGGCAGGCGGAGCTTGCGCGACTGGGCCTTGCGGTTGACTTCCTTTTCCTGCCGCCTGCGCACGCGGTCTTCGGCGGCATCGACGACGAACGCGAGCAGCGCGTCCGCTTCCTGCGGATGCTCGGACAGGAAGTGGTCGAAATGATCGCGCAAGCCGTTTTCCACCAGGCGCTGCGCGTCGGGGCTGGAGAGCTTCTCCTTGGTCTGGCCTTGAAACTCCGGCTCGCGGATGAAGATCGAGAGCACCGCGCAAGCCCCCGCCATCACGTCTTCGGGCGTGATGAGCGCGACCTTGCGGTTCCCGACGCTCTCCCCGTGGCTCCGTAGCGAACGCGTCAGGCCCGACCGCATGCCCTGCTCATGCGTGCCGCCTTCGAGCGTCGGAATCGTGTTGCAGTAGGAATTGACGAAGGGGTCGATCTCGGGCGTCCAGGCGACTGCCCATTCGACGACACCCTTGCCGTCGCGATTGGGGATGTGGCCGGTGAAAGGCCGCAATACGGTCTTGGCCTTGCCGAGCGTCGAACTCAGGAAGTCCGACAGCCCGCCGGGAAATTTGAGCGTGTCCTCGGCGGGGATTTCCCACTCCGGCTTGAGCAGGGACGGATCGGTTTTCCAGCGGATCTCGACGCCGCGGAAGAGATAGGCCTTCGACCGCGCCATGCGGTAGAGCGTGCGGGCGGAGAAATGCGTGGAGGTACCGAAGATCTTGGTGTCGGGCTTGAAGCTCACGATCGTGCCGCGCCGGTTGGGCGCGGCGCCGAGATCCTTGAGCTTGCTCGCCGCATGGCCACGCTCGAAGCGCTGCTTGTAGCTCTTTTTGTCGCGGGCGATTTCGACATCCATCCACTCGGAGAGCGCATTGACGACGGACGCGCCGACGCCGTGCAGGCCGCCCGACGTGTCGTAAACCTTGCCGCCGAATTTGCCGCCGGCATGCAGCGTCGTCATGATGACTTCGAGCGCCGATTTGTTCTTGAACTTGGGATGGGGATCGACCGGAATGCCGCGCCCGTTGTCCCGCACCACCAGCACGTCATCGCGCTTCAGTTCCAGCTCGATCCGGTTGGCGTGCCCGGCGACGGCTTCGTCCATCGCGTTGTCGAGGATTTCCGCCGCCAGATGGTGCAGCGCCCGCTCGTCGGTGCCTCCGATATACATGCCCGGCCGGCGCCGGACAGGTTCGAGCCCCTCCAGGACCTCGATGTCCTTCGCGGTGTATCCGTTCGACGAGGCGGGCTGAGGCCCGCTCCGGTCGTCGAAGAGGTCGCGAATCTTTGCCATGGCGAGACTCTTGCCCTAACGGTCGGGCCAAGGGAACGCCCGAAACGAAGCCGCCCGGCGGATGGAAATTAGGGTTCCGTCAACCTTTGCCGCGCGCACGAACGTTGCGCGTCGGCTCGGCTTCGCACTGTAGTCGTCGGACGGTCCACACTTTTCGCGGTGTTGCGGTCTCCAAGCCTCGCATGGTCCCACCGAAGCGTTCGTTCCGCGCCAAACCAACCGATCTCAGTAAATGTTAACCCCGCCCGGTTAGCTTTGGACCGTGCAGCAACCTGCAATCGAGGTCGCCGGAGCGCTACACCCGTGATGTCGTCACCGCAGCCTTCCCACCGCCCCGAGGCCGATCCGCGCATCCTGAAAGTTCAGGTCGAGCGGGCCGCCAACACGTTGAACGGCTCGCTCGCCGCGTCGCCGGTGTGGGCCTGCGTCGCCGCGTTCGTGTGCAGCGAATTTTTCCCCCATTTTGGCGCCGTCCCTCTCTTGTGCGGGGTGGGACTCGTGCTCGTCATATGCGGCACCGTGCTTGCGATCCGGGGCGCGCTCATGGTGTTCGAGCGTGAGCGGCGCTTGGGGATGGATGCGCATGCCGATGCGAAATGGCTCAATCGGTTGTTGATTCTGAACGTGCTCTTGAGCTCGGCTTGGGGGCTGGCGCCTTGGATGTTGTGGAGTGAGGGAAACCTCATCAACCACATCTTCATAGAGCTTATCTGCCTTGCTGCGGTCGCGCGCTTTCTGGTCAACCGTGCGAACCATCTGAGCTTTTTCCTGGCGAGCTTCCTGCCGATGGCGCTGATGCTGTTCGCGCGCTGCGTTACGTCGGGCGAACCCGTGGATTTGCTCCTCGCTGCCGTCGTCGTGCTCTACGCCATTCAGGTCATCCTGGATTCGAGCCACATCAGTCAGCGCTGGGACCAGGAAGCCCATACCCGGTTCTCCCACGAAGATCTGTCGCGCGAGCTCGAAGAGGCGCGCGACGAGGCGTTGATGAAGCGCGCCGAGGCGGAAGCCGCGAACGCGTCGAAGACGGCATTCCTCGCCAACATCAGCCACGAGCTGCGGACGCCCCTGAATGCGATCCTGGGATTCTCCGAGCTCATCGCCCGCGAGTGTCTCGGTCCCGTCGGCAGCCCGCGCTACAAGGAATATGCGAGCGACATCCACAATTCCGGCACCCATCTGCTCTCGCTGATCAACGATCTCCTCGACGTGGCCAAGATCGAAGCCGGCCGCATGGAGGTCGAACCCCAGATGGTCGAGACCGAACGGACGCTCGAGAGCGCACTGAAATTCGTCGGTGCGAAGGCGCGCGAGCGCGGCCAGACGCTGACGATCTCCGTCGACCAGAGCGCGGCCGTGCTCTACGCGGATGAGCGCGCGCTCAAGCAGATCGTGATCAATCTCGCGTCGAATGCGGTCAAGTTCACCCAGCACGGGGGCCGGGTCGAGGTGTCCGCAAAGCGCAATTCCCAAGGCGATTTCGAGCTGATCGTCGCCGACAACGGCCCGGGCATTTCGCGGGAGAAGATCGACCGGGTGTTCAAGCCGTTCTCCCAGGTGGACAACCGCTACGACCGCCAGTCCGGCGGAACCGGGCTCGGTCTCGCGCTGGTGCGGGGCCTCTGCGAGTTGCACGGCGGGCGGGCCTGGATCGAATCCGAGCCCGGCAAGGGCACGCGCGCCATCGTCGTGCTGCCGGGCAAGATCCAGCCGGGCATCGCCAAGCAGCGCGTGCAGGCATAGGTTCGGACATCGGAAAAAAGGGAAGGGCGCGGAATCACCCGCGCCCGTCTGAGTCCTGACGTCTGACGTTCTACGCCGTTAGACCGAATAGTACATCTTGAACTCCACGGGATGGGGTGTGTGTTCGAACGCGTACACCTCGCCCATCTTGAGCTCGATATAGGAATCGATGAAGTCGTCGGTGAAGACGCCGCCCTTCTTGAGGAAGGCGCGGTTGGCGTCGAGATGGGACAACGCGTCACGTAGCGAGCCGCAGACCTGCGGAATGTCCTTCAGCTCTTCCGGCGGCAGCGCGTAGAGATCCTTGTCCATCGGGTCGCCGGGATGGATCTTGTTCTCGATGCCGTCGATGCCGGCCATCAGCATGGCTGAATACGCGAGGTACGGATTTGAACCCGGATCGGGGAAGCGCACTTCGACGCGCTTGCCCTTCGGTCCCGGCGCAAACGGAATGCGGCAGGACGCCGAGCGATTGCGCGCCGAATAGGCGAGCAGCACCGGCGCCTCGAACCCCGGGATGAGCCGCTTGTAAGAATTGGTCAGCGAGTTGGTGAAGGCATTGAGCGCCTTCGCGTGTTTGATGATGCCGCCGATGTAATAGAGGCACATGTTGGAAAGATCGGCATAGCCTGAGCCCGCAAACAGCGGCTTGCCTTCCTTCCAGATCGACTGGTGGACATGCATGCCCGAGCCGTTGTCGCCGTAGATCGGCTTCGGCATGAAGGTGGCCGTCTTGCCGTACGACTCCGCCACCTGATGGATCACGTATTTGTAGATCTGCATGGCATCGCCGCAGCGCGTCAGCGTCGTGAATTTGATGCCGAGCTCGTGCTGCGAGGCCGCCACTTCATGGTGATGCTTCTCCGGGTCGATTCCCATCTCCCGCATCACGCCGAGCATTTCGCTGCGCATGTCCTGAAGCGAATCGATCGGCGGAACGGGGAAGTAGCCGCCCTTGGCCGGCGGACGATGGCCGCGATTGCCCGACTCGTAATCCGTGCCGCTGTTGTAGGGACCTTCCGCCGAGTCGATGTAATAGAAGGCTTTGTTCATCCCCGTATCAAAGCGCACGCTGTCGAAGACGAAGAACTCGGCTTCGGGACCGAAGTACGCCGTGTCGCCGATGCCGCTCGCCTTGAGGAATTTCTCCGCGGCCTTGGCGATCGAGCGCGGACAGCGGTTGTAGGGCTGCCCAGTGAGCGGCTCGTGCACGTCGCAGACGATCGCGAGCGTGGTCTGGGCAAAAAACGGATCGATCACCGCCGTCGACGGATCGGGCATCAGCGTCATGTCGGACTCGTTGATCGCCTTCCAACCCGCAATGGACGAGCCGTCGAACATCAGGCCCTGGCTGAATGCATCCTCATCGATGAGCGACAGATCGAAGGTGACGTGCTGCCACTTGCCCCTCGGATCGGTGAAACGTAGGTCGACAAACTTCACTTCCTTGTCCTGGATCATTTTCAGGACGGATTTTGCATCGGCTGCCATGGGTTCTCGTCTTCCCTTAAAAGCGGTGGATGGTATCGGGATCTTTTCTTAGATGGCGTCCGCGCCTCGTTCCCCCGTCCGGATGCGGATCGCTTCCTCTATATCGAGCACAAAAATCTTGCCGTCGCCGATGCGACCGGTGCGCGCTGCCTTCAAGATCGCCTCGACCGCCGCATCGACCTGTTCCGGCATGAGGACGATTTCGATTTTCACCTTCGGCAGGAAATCAACAACATATTCGGCGCCGCGGTAAAGCTCGGTGTGGCCCTTCTGGCGGCCGAACCCCTTGGCTTCGGTGACGGTGATGCCCTGAACGCCGACCTCATGGAGCGCCTCTTTCACTTCGTCAAGCTTGAACGGTTTGATGATCGCTTCGACCTTCTTCATGTCGGGCTGTTCCCTTGGGTTGGTCAGGTTCAATTGGCGCTGAAGTTTCGAGGTAGCAGACACCGTGCCATCTGCCCGAGTCCGAATTTCGTAGTATCGTCAGTGCGTTATATATGCGCCCGCCGGCGCACTCCAGGGCCGTGACCAATTTATGTGCACCGTGATTATGCATTGGGCAACCGCGCTAACGCCTGGGACTGGCTTTCAATTCTGCTTGCGAGCCACTATTCACGGCCGATGACGCGGCGCGATCCCAATCCCGTCTTCGGCGCGCTCGGCACCACGATCTTCACCGTGATGTCGACGCTTGCGGCCAAGCACGGCGCGATCAATCTCGGCCAGGGCTTCCCCGATGAGGATGGCCCCCTTGCCATCCGGGAGGTTGCGGCGAGAGCCCTGCGCGACGGGCCGAACCAGTACCCGCCGATGCAGGGACTGATCGAGCTGCGCCGGGCCGTCGCGGCCCACTCAAGCCGCTTCTACGGTCTCGACTTCGACCCGGAGAGCGAGATCCTCATCACCTCGGGTGCAACGGAAGCGCTGACCGACTGCATGCTGGGGCTGATCGGCCCCGGCGACGAAGCGATCCTGATCGAGCCCAACTACGATTCCTATCCGCCGATCCTGAAGGCCGCGGGCGCACGCATTCGCTGCCTGCGGCTCGAGGCGCCCAAGTTCCGCATCGACGAGGCGGCGCTCGCCGCCGTGTTTTCCGCGCGGACGAAGCTGATCATGATCAATTCCCCGCTCAATCCGATCGGGCGCGTGTTCGACCGCGAGGAGCTGGAGCTGCTGGCGCAATTCCTGAAGCGCTACGACGCGTATGCCGTTTGCGACGAGGTCTACGAACATCTCGTGTTCGACGGGCGCGAGCACATCCCGCTGATCACGCTTCCCGGAATGCGGGAAAGGACCGTGCGCGTGGGCTCGGCCGGAAAGATGTTCTCGCTGACGGGATGGAAGATCGGCTGGGTCGAAGGCCCGCCCCACCTTCTTCAGCCGATCATCAAGGCGCACCAGTTCAACACCTTCACGACGTCGCCGGCATTGCAGCTCGGGGTCGCCTATGGGCTCGAGCACGAAATGGATTTTGCCCTGAACAATGCACGCGAGCTTCGGCACAAGCGCGATCTGATCGCCAAGGCGCTCGGCCAGGCGGGGTTCGAAGTCCTGCCCTGCGAGGGCACATATTTCATCACCACCTCCATCAAGGGCCTGACCAACGAGCCCGACCGCGCGTTCTGCGAGCGGCTGACGCGCGAAGCCGGGATTGCGGCGATTCCGCTGTCGGTCTTCTACGGCGACGACGCGCCGACCGATCTTGTGCGCTTCGCCTTCTGCAAGAAGCGCGAGGTCATCGAGGACTCGGCGAGGAGGCTGCGAGCACATCTTCCCGGCGCCTCGTGCGCGAACGGGCAGAGCTGAGGGACGGGTGCGCGGCGCCGAGCTCCTCACGGTCGCGGAGATGACGGAGGCCGATCGCCTTGCCGTCGAAGCCGGTGTTCCTTCACTGACGCTGATGGAGAACGCAGGCCAGGCGGTCGCGGAAACGATCGTGGCCAACTACGCGCCGGCCGCCGTCGCGGTGCTGTGCGGACCCGGCAACAACGGCGGCGACGGCTATGTCGCCGCCCGGCACCTCAAGTCACGCGGCTGGAACGTATGGGTGGAATCGCTTGCCGATCCAGCGGCCCTCAAAGGCGATGCGGCGGAGATGTTCCAACGCTGGGATGGAGAAACCCGTGTGATCACTCGGGCGCGCAAATCCGACATCGTCATCGATGCGATGTTCGGGGCGGGTCTCACCCGGCCGCTTGACATGAACATGGGAGTGCTGACGCGCGCGCTCAACGAAAGCGGCGTTCCCGTTGTCGCGGTGGATGTCCCGAGCGGATTGCATGGCGATCTGGGCCGCCCCTTGGGCGAGGACTGTGTGCGCGCTCAACGCACGGTGACGTTCTTCCGCAAGAAGCCCGGGCATGTGCTGCTTCCGGGCCGAACCTTATGCGGCGAGGTGACTGTCGCTGCGATCGGTATCCCGGAGCAGGTGCTGGACTTGATCCCTGTACGGACATTCGAGAACGGTCCGGCACTCTGGCGCGACGCGTTTCCCTGGCCGCGTTTGGCGGGACACAAATACTCGCGCGGGCACGCGGTCGTCGTGAGCGGCCCCATCCACGCCACGGGCGCGGCACGTTTGGCCGCGCGCGGTGCATTGCGCGCCGGATCGGGCCTCGTAAGCGTCGCCAGCCCGCCCGGCGCGGTGGCCGTCAACGCCGCGCACCTGACCGCGATCATGGTGAAGCCGTTCGACGGCGCGAAGGGCTTGAGCGCGCTGCTCTCCGACCAACGCTTCAACGCGGTCGTGCTCGGACCCGGAACGGGAGTCGGCGATGCGACGCAGGATCTCGTCGCCGCGGCGCTCGGGAGCACGGCCGCAATCGTGCTCGACGCCGACGCGCTCACCTCGTTCGCGGACAATCCGCCCGGCCTGTTCGCGCAGCTTCGCCCTCGCTCAGTGCTCACACCGCATGACGGGGAGTTCGAGCGGCTCTTTCCGGGCCTGCTCGGCGGGGTGCCGACCCGCCTGGATGCGGCACGGCGCGCCGCTCAGCTCGCGGGATGCATTGTCGTGCTCAAGGGTCCCGACACGATCATCGCCGCGCCCGATGGCCGCGCCGCCGTGAACGGCAACGCGCCGCCGTGGCTCGCCACGGCCGGAACCGGCGATGTCCTCGCTGGAATAATTGCCGGTCTCCTCGCGCAGGAGATGGAGCCATTCGAGGCCGCTTGTGCCGCCATATGGTTGCATGGTGATGCCGCAACGCGGTTCGGCATCGGCCTCATTGCCGAGGACGTGCCGGAGCAGTTGCCCCATGTGCTGAAGTCGCTCCGGTCGATGACTTGACCGCCTGCCGCTGCGGATCGTGCTAGCGTTCCCGGCCGACAAGACAGCCGAAGCTGCGGAGCACCCGAGGAGCGCATGAGCGACAAGGAAGAAGTCTTCGCGAAATGCGCGTGGCGGCTCATCCCGTTCATGGTGCTGCTCTATGTGATCAACTACCTCGACCGCGTGAATGTGGGTTTCGCGGCGCTGACGATGAACCAGGAATTAGGCTTGACGCCCGCGATTTATGGCTTCGGCGCGAGCCTCTTTTTCATCGGCTACATGGTGTTCCAGGTGCCCTCGGTGCTGATCCTGGAGCGCTTTGGCGCGCGGCGCACGGTGTTCTGGATCCTTTTGACATGGGGCGCGATCTCGGCGGGGAATGCGCTCGTTCAAGACGAGGCCAGCTTCTATCTCGTCCGCTTTCTTCTCGGCGTGGCCGAGGCGGGCTTCTTCCCCGGCATGATCTTCTACCTGACACTGTGGTTTCCGCAGGCCTATCGGGCCCGCGTCAACGCGAGCTTCTATACCGGGATTCCGCTCGCCTTCGTCATCGGCGGCCCGCTCTCGAGCGTGATCCTCGAGCTGGACGGGATGGGTGGCCTTCGCGGCTGGCAATGGCTGTTCATCATCGAAGGTCTTCCGGCCTGTTTCCTTGCCTTCGCGGCGCTCAGATTGCTGCCCGACGGTCCACGCCAAGCCAAGTGGCTGAACGCAGACGAGCGCGCGACGATCGCGTCCCGCGTCGCCGCCGACGACAAGGCCGAGCAACGCAGTCTGTGGCCCGCGCTCCTCGATATGCGCGTGATCGCGCTCGGGATGGCCTATGCCGGCTGGCAGTTCGGCTTCTATGGCTTGGGACTTTGGTTGCCGCAGATCATCCAGGCGATGGGCTTCAGCAATTTTGCCAACGGTTTCATCACGGCGCTGCCGTTCCTGGCCAGCATCGTGGCCATGCATCTCTGGAGCCGATCGAGCGATACGCGCGGCGAGCGCATCTGGCATGTGGTGATTCCGGCGCTGGTCGCAGCGTTCGGTTTCGCCGCCGCGAGCGTCTCGCCCTCCGACATCGGCGTGGTCATCGCCCTCACCGTCGCCGCGTGCGGTCTGATCAGCTACATGCCGCCATTCCTCAGCCTGCCGCCGACCTTTCTGGGGGGTACGGCGGCGGCGGGCGGTATCGGGCTGGTGAGCTCTCTGGGCCGCATCGGCGCGATGCTGGGGCCCTATGCGGTGGGTCTTCTCAGGGAGGGGACCGGCGACTACTCCGCGGCCATGATGGCGATGGCCGGCGGCCAGCTGCTGGCGGCGGCCATCGTGTTTGCCCTGGGACGCATGATCCGGACGCCCAAGCCCGCTTTGGAGCGGAGAATCTGAGCCACGCCGCCTAGCCCATGCGGGAAACGCTATGATATAGGGGCGCCTCTTCGCGTCTCCGGGGCGGTTCCCGGGTGCGCGAGCCCGTCCGGCGGGCGTGGTGGAACTGGCAGACACGCGAGATTTAGGTTCTCGTGACGAAAGTCTTGGGGGTTCGAGTCCCTCCGCCCGCACCAAACCTGCCTGGTCCAAACAGTTTTCGCCGATAGGGGATATTCGAAATGCAGATCACCGAAACGCTCGCCGAACCCCTGCGCCGGGAATTCACCATCGTCGTGGACGTCAAGGATCTGGACGACAGGCTGACGGGCCGGGTTGCCGAAATGCAGCCCAAGATTCATCTGAAGGGCTTCCGTCCGGGCAAGGCCCCCGTCTCCTACCTCAAAAAGGCCTATCGCAAGTCGCTGATGGGCGAGATCGTCAACGACGCCATCAACAAGTCGAGCGAGCAGGTCCTCAAGGACAAGGCGCTGAAGCCCGCGACCACGCCGCGCGTCGATTTCGTCAATGCGATCGAAAACGTGATCGAGGGGAAAGCCGACCTCGAGTTCACCATGAAGGTGGACCTGATGCCGGACTTCACGCTCGCCAATCTGAGTTCCTTGAAGGCCGAGCGCCTGGTCGCCGACGTCGAGGATGATGCGGTCGACGAGGCGCTGGGACGGCTCGCCGATTCCCAGAAGGTCTACACCGACAAGGGCGAGGGGGCGGTCGCCGAGAAAGGCGACGTCATCAACATCGACTTCAAGGGCACGATCGATGGCGAGGCGTTCGAGGGCGGGGCCAGCGAGGGCTTCGACCTCACGCTCGGAAGCGGCGCCTTCGTCCCCGGCTTCGAGGACCAATTGATCGGCACCAAGGCCGGCGACGAACGCACCGTCAAGGTGACGTTCCCCGAGAATTACGGCGCGGCGAAGCTCGCCGGCAAGCCGGCCGAATTCGCGATCAAGGTCAACGCGGTGAAGGCCGCAAGCCCGGTCGCCCTCGACGACGAGCTGGCGAAGAAGCTCGGCCTTGAGTCGCTCGACGTGCTCAAGGAGCGCGTGCGCGACCAGCTGAAGAGCGACTATTCGCGCACCAGCCGAACCCACATGAAGCGCCGCATTCTGGATGCGCTCGACGAATCCCACAGCTTCGATCTGCCGACGGGCATGGTCGATGCCGAGTTCGACAACATCTGGAA
>Ga0137432_1000910_pt1 | contig 11014 bp, 14 predicted proteins | sample EasRivERMZT820_2_FD_102337 | JGI IMG/M metagenome (GOLD analysis project Ga0137432, IMG submission 102337) | Soil microbial communities from meander-bound floodplain in the East River, Colorado, USA - East River MetaG ERMZT820_2 | ecosystem: Environmental > Terrestrial > Soil > Floodplain ...
GCGTGGCCTGGCAACGTCCGCGAGCTCCGCAACTTCATCGAGCGCACCGTGTCGCTGGGCCTGCAGACGACCTCGCCCTCGCGCCTCCCGCCGCCGCCGCGCTCCATCTCGTCGGCCGTCGCATCCCTCCCGCCCGGGCTCGGCGCGCTCAAGGTCACGACGGCGCAACCGGAATACGAAATAGCGGCGTTGATTGGATAAACCCAGAGGAGAACGATCCCATGAAGAAGCTATTGCTGGCGGCGGCCATGCTTGGTGCGCTGTCAGCTCCTGCCTATGCTCAAGTCGTTCTCGGTGGTCAGACTTGGACCAATACCGGGACTGCTCTGTCGCTTGATGCGACGGTGCCGACCGGCAACCAGCCGCGCAACTTCCCGTGTATCATCTGCGGCGCGAACCAGCCGCAGCAACCGCTGGACTTCGGCTACACCGACTACCAAACCGGCGGAAATATCTCTGACATCATTTACTTTTCGACTAACGTGGTGGGCGGCGGCAATCCCGGCGTCGATACCGTAGGTTTGCCTTACAGCGGGGAGTTCCTGCGGGCATTCCTGGCTGCAGGCGGCAATCTCGATTCGACGTTCGCCATCGGCATCGACGTCAACGACACGGGTGTGGCGCAGACGCTTGAAGCCTTCGCTCTTCTGAACCTGACGCAGCACACCGTGCTGGCGCAGTACTCGCTGCTGCAGCCGGGTGGAGCATTGATCCCGTCACAGAACAACGGGACCGGCTTTCCCGACTACACGCTGTCCGGCTTCGACCTCAACCGGGGTGATATCAATCTGGGCGACCAACTGGTCTTCTATGCCCGCATCTCTGGCCAGAACGACGGTCCCGACAGCTTCTTCATCGTTCCGCAGGCCGTTCCGGGGCCAATAGTTGGCGCTGGCATTCCCGGCCTGATCGCCGGGTGTTTTGCATTGCTCGGACTGGGCCGGTGGCGGCGCAACCGTCGCGTCTGAGACGGCTGTCTCGGCGGCTCTTCTTCTGGGGCGACGTTCCGGTCTTCCGGCGTCGCCCTTTCGTTATCCGCCGCATCGATGTTCTGACCGCGGCGCTGTTTGTCATTTGCACCGGCTACTACGGCTGGACCTCTGGCTGGCTTGGTGCGGTGACGGGCGGCCTGATGTTCGTCTTTGTCGCGATGACCGCCATGTGGTTTTTCTAGGGACTACGGAACAGCATCATGCTCTATCAGCAGCGCGCGGCGCCGCCTCCGGGTGGCGAGCCGGACGAATTCGTGTTGTCCGATGGATCGCTCGATCGCATGGGCGACGTGATCGAGCCGGGCGGGTGGCAGCTCGACCAGATCAAGAGCGATCCGCCCGTGCTGTTCAACCACAACCGCGATCAGATCGTCGGGCGCTGGACCAATATCCGCGTCAAGGACGGCAAGCTGATCGGCAAGATTGTCTGGGCGAAATCCGACAAGTGGCCGATGGGCCAATACATCCGCGATCTGGTGCGCGAGGGCGTGCTGCGGACGGTGTCGGTTGGTTTCCAGCCGGTCGCACGCGAGCCGCTGACCAAAGATGCGGACAAGCACCACGGTCCGTTCCGGTTCACCAAACAGCAGTTGCTCGAATGCTCGCTGGTTTCAGTGCCGGCGAATCCGAATGCCTTGGCGCTCGCCAAGGATCTCCCGCGCGATGTCCTCGCCGAAGTCTTCTGCAAGACAGCAAGACGCTTCGATGAGCTGCGTGCGGATCATGCCAAGCCAGGCAAACATGTCCTCCGCGAAGGCGGGGGATCCCTCTCGGAAACGAGATCGACGAAAATGCAAACCCAGACGATTGCCCAGAAGATCCAGGCCGCGCAGCAGAACATCAGCATCCTGCGCGACAGGCTGAACGAACTGGCGGCCAGGGATGATCTGGATGCCGACGAAACCAAGAGCTACCAGGAAGACCTGCCCGCACAGATCGAGGAAGCGCGGCGCGAGCTTGAAGCACATCGGCGCGTCGAGCGCTCGCTGGTCGACGACACACCGACGGCGATCACGGTTCAGCCGGAACGGCGCGAGCAGGAAATCATTCTGCCGACGACCAGCAACACGCCGACGATGCCCAGCGGCGATGGGCGCAAGCTGTTTGCCATTCCGAAGAAGAAGCTCGAGCCGGGCGACCACCTCGCGCGCGCGCTCGCGGCCTGGACGAAGGCGCATGTCACGAAAGATCCGATCGACAAGGTCCTGCGCGATAGCTACGGCGCCGACGAAATGACCAACGTCGTGCTGCGCGCCGCGGTCAATCCCGCGATGACGACAGTCGCGACCTGGGCGGCCGAACTGGTGCAGACAAGCAACGTCGACTATCTCGACCGGCTGATCCCGAACTTCATTTTCCCGCAACTCAAAGCGCTTGGTGCCAGCTACACCTTCGGCAATAACGGCGTGCTGAAAATCCCGGTGCGGGCGGCAACGCCGACGCTTGCGGGCGCGTGGACTGCGGAAGGCGGAGCAAAGCCGGTCAAGCGGGCATCGTTCAGCACCGTGAGCCTGACACCCACGAAGCTTTCGGTGATCTCCACATTTAGTGAAGAGATGGCTACCTATGGAATGCCGTCGATCGAGGCCATTATCCGCCAGGCGATGTCGGACGACACCGGCATTGCGCTCGACACCTACCTGATCGACAACGTGGCGGCATCGGCGGGCGTGCGTCCGGCGGGTCTGCTCAACGGCGTAACGCCGATCACCGCCTCGGCGGCAACTCCGTCAACCGCGGCTATGGTGGCGGATCTCAAGGCACTTGTTGCGGCGATCACTGCTGCCGGCGGCGGCGGACGCGGGCCGATCGCGATCATCATGAATCCGGCGCAGGCGCTCGCGCTCGGATTTGCGCAGACCACGACCGGCGACTTCCTGTTCAGCAGCGTAGAACAGGCAGCGAGCAAATTCGGCGTGCGGTTCATCGTCAGCAACACGGTGACGGCCGGGCGGGTGATCGCGGTGGATGCGGCTGACTTTGCCACTGCGCTCGGCGACGTGCCGCGGTTTGCGGTGTCGACCGAGGCAACACTGCACGAGGAAGACACCACGCCGCTCGCGCTCGGGACCGGTACGCAGGGCTCGGGTGTGCTCGCGGTGCCGATGCGGAGTTTGTTCCAGACCGACGCGGTTGCCATTCGCATGAGCCTCTACGTGTCATGGGTCATGCGGCGGGCGAGCATGGTGCAGACCATCGCGTCGGTCATCTGGTAGCACCGGCAACAGGGAGCCAGCCATGGCGGCAGTCAATCTCGTCAACGGGCCGACGATCGCAGCCGGTCAAAGCCTGTCGACCGTGATCGACGTTTCCGCTGTGGGCGCGGGTATCAAGCGGATCTTGATGCCACCCGCGTGGACATCGGCATGGCTGAGTTTCCAGGTCTCGCCGGATGGCGTCACGTTCAAGGATCTCTACTGGCCGAACGGGACGCCCGTGGTGGTAACGGTTGTGCCGAATACCACGATCATAACCAACGCCGCTTTGTGGCAGGCGGTCTTCTTCAAGTTCAGGTCTGGTTCGGCCGCAACGCCGGTCCCGCAAGCGCAGGCCCGCAACTTTCAATGCGTTCTGGCGCCTTAAGCAGAGGAGTTGAGATCAATGGCTGACGAAACCAAACAAATTCAAGTGCTGCTCGGGCCGTATCGTGACCATCGGTTGACGGTCTCGGCGGCCGATGCCCAGACGGCGATCAATGACCATTGGGCGGTCGATCCGTTTGAGACACACGATCCGGATCACGAACCGCATCCGCCGCTGACAGAGGAGGAGCGATTGCATGCGATGGAAGCCGCCACGACCTGGGCACAGTTGCAGTGGGACACGGCGCAGCAGGTGCCTCCGACCGAACCGCCGCCCGATCCCCTGACGGCGACCGATACGCGAACAGGACAGCAGCGGCGCGACATGAAGCCGGACGAAACGGCCGGCAGATATTCCACACGCGAAGCCGGCAAGCGGCCGGATGATGACGACAAGTCATCGCGGAAACGCTGATCGATGGGCATGCTCGACAGCCTGGCGCGGTGGGTAACGCCGCGCCAGAAAGCCAACCCGGCGGGCGAGGGCAATTGGCACCCTGGCCCGTACACGGTGAGCGGCGGCTATCTGCCGGCCGGCGCACCGTGGAATTTCTGGCAATGCGACATCGATCCCGTGCCGGGGCCGGGCTGCTCGACGGTCGAGGCGTGCGTGTGGGCGTATATCCGCGCCATTGCGCAGTTGCCCGGCTATCACCGCCGCGAGCTTGCCAACGGCGGCACCGAAACGGTGACGACATCGGCGCTGTCGCGGTTGCTGCGCGCGCCGAACGGCTACAGCACGCCAAGTGATTTCCTCGTGCATCTGATCCGCTCGCTGCTCTACACCGGCAACAGCTACTGGATCGCGCAGCGCAACGATCGCCAAGAGGTCGAGGCGCTGCACTGGACCGATCCGCGCTCGTGCCGCGTGCGCGAGGTGAAGGTGCAGGGCCAGGTATTCGCCGAAATCTTTTATGAGATTGGCGACAATCCATTGATCAACACGCCGAGTCTCGCCGGCAGTTCGTTGGTCGTGCCGGCGCGCGATGTGCTGCACGTCAAGCTCGACACGCGGCGCAATCCGCTGATCGGCGAGACCTGGCTGTCGGCGCTCGCGCCCGAGCTTGCGACGCGCACCGCGATCCACAGCTCGGCGGCGCGGTTTTCCAGCAACATGTCCCGCCCGTCCGGTGTGATCACTACCGATCTGGCGATTAAGAAGGAAGATCGCGACGAACTGCGCGCACGCTGGGAGGAACAGGCCAAGGGGCTCAATGCCGGGGGCACGCCGATCCTGACGCACGGAATGAAGTTCCAGCCGATCTCGATCTCGAACGAGGACGCACAGATCGTCGATCAGCTCAAGCTGAACGACCGCACGATCGCGGCGGTGTTTGGCGTGCCGGCGATCCTGCTCGGCATTACCGATACGGCGACGCAGAAAAGCGCCGAGGCGCTGATGACCGAATGGCTCGCGTCCGGTCTTGGTTTCATCATCACGCATATCGAACAGGCGTTCGACAAGTTCATCGGCCTGGACCGGGTGCCGGCGGGCAAGGAATGGACCGAACTCGACACCCGTGTGTTGTTGCGCTCGATGTTTACCGAGCGGATGGACGGTCTGACAAAAGCAGTGCAGGGCGGCATTCTTGCGCCGAACGAGGCGCGCGCGCTCGAGGGTTACCGCGCGGTCGAAGATGGCGACGAACCGCGCGTACAGCAACAGGTCGTGCCGCTGTCGTTCGCAACGACACCTCCTGCACCTCCGCCGACGCCGGCCTCCCCCGTATCTCCGGTGCCGGCGGAGGACTCGGACGAGGACGAGCCCGAACTCGACGACGACGAGCGGGCAGCGATTGCCACGATCCATCTGCAACGCGAGATGAGCCATGCCCGCGCAGCCTGACCGTGCGCTGATGCGCGCTGTTGCCGATGTGGTGATCAACGAGGAAAAGGCGCGCGTTGCTGCCGATCGCGAATTGGCCGCGGACATGGCGCGCCTGCGCGAGCGGATGGATGAATACGGCACTATCATCGACCTGAAAGTTGCTGCGGCGACCGCGCATTTGCGCAACGGTGTCGATGGCCTGCCGGGACCGGCCGGCGAGACAGGCCCGCCGGGTCCGCAAGGGATACCGGGCGAGCGCGGCGAGCCGGGGGAACGCGGCGAACGAGGTGAGCCAGGACCGGCTGGCGTCGATGCCAGGCAGTGGCAGCACCGGCGCAATCATGACCCGGCGCAAACCTATGTCGCCGGCGATGTTGTTACGCATGATGGCGGCTCATGGCTGGCAATGTGCGATGCGCCGGGACCATTGCCGGGCGATGGCTGGGCACAGCTCACCATACGCGGACAGCGCGGCAAGCCGGGCGACAAGGGCGAGCGTGGCCCGGCGGGTGCGGAAGGCCGCGGCATCCTCGATGTGTTCGTAAATGAGACCGAGGACGCGCTAGTCGTCGAATTCACCGACGGCATGCAGCGCGCGATCCCGCTGGTGACGCGATGAGCGGCCTCTGGTCGCTGACTGTGACGGCACCGGCCGAGGATCTGCAGTTGCTCAGCGAGGAGGAACTGCGCGTCGCAGCCGGGCTCGAGCCGGATGACACCAGCCAGGACACCGCGCTGGCGATCCGCGGGCTGCAAGTCGCCGAAGCGCTGGCCGGCGCATGCGGCATAGCCAAAGCCGGCTACGATCCAACCCTTGCGCCGCTGCGTGGCGAAGCACCGATCACGCTCAAGGCCGAAACGCTCATCCAGAGATTTAGCATCCGCAACGGCTACCAAGGCGACAAGCTGCTGCTTGCGCGCTGGCCGGCGCTCGAGGTGCTGTCGGTCACCACGGACACGACCGCGCTGACGGTCGACGACTGGGCGCTCGATATTCCCGGTTCGGCGCTATTGCGTGTCTCGGGCAACGGGACGCTTTGCTGGCCGACCGGCCGGGTGATCGTCGAGTACGACGCCGGCTATGACACGATCCCGGCTGGGCTCAAAGGTTATGCCGCGCGCCTGGTCGGGCTGTATCACTCCAGCGCGGGCGCCGATCCGAGCGAGCGGCGCGTCGAGATACCGGGTGTCATCACTGTCGAACGCTGGGTCGATACCGCGGCGACCGATGTGCTCGTGCCGGAAGACATCATGGCCGGGCTCGAGCGCGACGGCTACCGCCGGGTGCTGGCATGGTGAACCTGGCGGCCAGGGCCAAGGCGCTCTATCGGGAAAACCTGCACGAGCCGGTCAGCATCCGCCGCATCACCGGCATCGGGCCGAGCCGGGTCGACGAGACGTTCAGCACGGTCGGCCGTGTGTTTGACGGCGAACGCCGGGAACTGACCGGCGGCATCGCGCAGCAGGATCGAAAGGCGATCATCTATGCGCAGGCGCTGTTCGACGCCGGGCTGGCATATGATGTTCTGGTCGGCGACTACCTGATCGACCAGGCCGGTATCGAGCACACGGTGCATGAGGTGAAAGTGCGCCGCGTCGATGCGGTGACGATCGCCTACGAGCTGACGGTGCGCGCCTGATGGCGCTGAGTGTCCGCATCACGCCGATCCGGCGCGATCTCGACATCATGTTCAAGCAGGGCATTGGAGACAAGGCGCAGTCTGCATTGCTGGCAGCATTCGCCGATGAAAAAATCGAGGAGGCGAAGCAGCAGAACAAGCAGGCGCTCGGCGCTGTTCCGCCATACAAGGTTTATGTCGATGGGCGCGAAGGCGCGCCGCTCGCCAGCGTCAAGCCGAACGGCACCATCCGCGTCGAGTTCCAATTGGTCAACGAGGCGTTGGCCTGGATCAGTACGCAGTTGCAGATGCACTCGCCGGTGCTGACCGGACGCTATGCCAAGTCGCACGACCTGTTCGCGGACGGAGTCGATACCGAGAACCCGAACGTCGCGCCGCCGGCCGAGGAATATGTGTTCATCAATACGCAGCCGTATGCCCGCAAGATCGAAGGCTACAGGGGATTGGCCGGTGTCGTGCATCGCGCGCCCAGTTCGCCGCAGGCGCCGGATGGCGTGTACCAGGCGGTCGCCACGCTCGCGCAACGCAGGTTCGGCAATGTCGCGAAGATCACGTTCTCTTACCGGACTGCAATCGGGGGTGCGATCATCGGCGGCAAGGTCGGGGACCGTTCCGAGGTGCGCAATCCGGCGATCATCGTGAGGCTGCGCTAATGCCATCCGCCGCGGTCGAGGCTGCGTTTCAGGCGCGGTACTACGAGCACACGCTGAACGATCCGCCGCTCTATCCGGCGATCCTGTCGAGCCAACCGCCGGGGATCGATGCCTGGGTCGTGCTGCAATACCCGGTGGTGAACGGCAGCAAGCCGGTGCTCGGGCGGCACTACTTCGAGGAGGGTGCGGCGCGGTTCGTTCTCAACGTTCGCCGCAGCGTCGAGATGGACGCCGCGCTCGGCCTCGCCGACGACCTGGCCGCTATCTTCCGCGACCGCAAGTTCCACGAGATCGAGACGTTCACGCCATCCCCGCCGATCGTCAACGACGTCACCAATGACGGCAACTGGTTCTCGTTGAGCGTGATCGTCCCGTATCGTTACCAGTTCTACGACGACGACTGACTGAAACTTAACCCCCAACCAAGTTCGATCACCCGCCAGGCGTCCACTGGCGGGTTTTTCTTTTCCCGCTGCATGGGCGGCAGCTTCAGGCGCGTCGCGAGGCGCCCATTCTCAAAAGGAGATGCGCCATGGCTGGCGACATCTACACTGCATCGGGTACTAAATTCTACATCAGCACGGCGGCCGTTGTGTCAACCACCGACACGCTGCTGGAATATGAGGCTCTGACCTGGACAGAGGTGGCCGAGGTCGAGGATCTCGGCAACGTCGGCGACGTTTCGAACGAGGTCACCGCCGCAGCACTCGGCGACGGACGCATCCGCAAAGCCAAAGGCGCGCGCAATGGCGGGACGATGAATGTGATTTGCCTTTACACGGCGCCGGCTGATCCAGGGCAACAAGCAATGATGGATGCAGAGGAGACCAACGACAACTATGCCTTCAAGATGGAACTGCCGGATGCGCCACCGCCTTCCGGCACCCCTACCATCAAATATTTCCGCGGGTTGGTGGGGTCGCAGGAACTGCGCGTCGGCACCAATGACAACGTAATGCGCTGGGCGTTCAACATTTGGGTGAACTCACCGCAGACGGTCGACCCTGCCGCGGCCGGCGTGCTCATGGCGCGTGGTGGGCCAGGCGGACAGGCGCAGCAGGAGCGTGCAGCGGCGACCGCTTAACGCGCCTCGCGGCAACACGACAGACGGGCGGCAGCAATGCCGCCTGTTTTCTTTTGGCGCAACAAATCACAAAGGGTGTCATGAAATTAAGCGATAGCAAGATCGATCTCAGGAAACGCGAGGAAGGCGCATGGGTAACGGAGATCCCAGGGTTCGGCGATCTCGAGCTGAAGGTGCGCGGCAGCGGCAACAAGGATTGGGCACGGCTTGATAACAAATTACGACAAGCCATTCCGCGCCAGCGCAGGCTCAACGGCACACTGGAGCCGGAAGACCTGTTGCGCATCACGAGCATCCTGATCCGCGATACATCGCTGCTCGACTGGCGCAACATGGAGAACGGTGACGGCACCCCGGAACTGTATTCGAAAGAGGCAGCGAATAAGTATCTCACCAATCCGGAATTCGAGTCATTCGTCTGGGCCTGTTCCTGGGCCGCCAACGTCGTTGCAGAGCAGGGCAAGGCCGAGATTGAGGACGACGCAAAAAACTGATCGACGCCTTACGGTGGCAGCACAAGTGGGGCGGGCAGATCAAGCATTGGGAATTTATGGCCGAGCGCGGACGGAACGCACCGGACGCATTCTATGATCGCCCGGAGATCGAACCGCACTTGGCCTGGCTGTGGAATGCGTTCTGGGAACTCGGGACGGAACGGCAATTTGGCAATGTGCTCGGCCCGATCCCGGTATCGAAGATCCGCGAATACCTGCGCGACGAAATGGAACTGACCGGCCTCGAATATGATCGCGCATACGCGGTCATCCGCAGGGTTGATGACGCCTATGCGGCAATGCTGAATGCCCGCAAGGGCGATGAGCCGAAGCTGGCCGATGCCGCCAAGGCGACGGATGCCGAAGGCGTCAAGCGTGTCATGCGCAGGATCGACAATCGGTTCAAGGCGAAGCGGCGGTGAACAAATGAAAATGAACGAGACTGTCGCTGGCCTGACCGTCACCGCCAAGACCGAAGGCGTCGACCAGGCAAAGAAGCAAGTTGATAGCCTCGTGCAATCGACGCAACAGCTCGGCGTCGTTTCAGAACAGTCTTCCAAGGGTGCTCTGTCGCTTGAAGACAAGTGGAAGCGGGCGACGCTCAGGTTCGATGAGGCGGCGCGGGCACAGGCGAACATCGCGCGCGAGACGACATTGGCGAACAAGGCGGTTGAGCAAGGTATTGCAACCCAGCAGCAGGCAAATGAACATCTTGCGCGGGTTGCCCAGCGTTTTAACGAAGTGGGCAAGGGCGGCGAACAGGCCGCCAAGGGGGCCGGCCTTGCCCGCCACGAGCTGATCAACCTCGGCCGCCAGGCGCAGGACGTGGGCGTATCGCTCGCGTCCGGACAATCGCCGTTCATGGTGCTGGTGCAACAGGGTTCGCAGATCGCCGATGTGTTCATCTCGTCGGGCAAGTCGATCGGCAGTGTCTTCAGTTCAGCCATCGGCTGGGCCGGGCGGTTCGTCGCATCGACTGCTGGCGTTGTGACCGGCATCGCCGCCATCGCGGCAAGCGCACTCTATCTGGGACAGAGTTTTGCCTCGGCGCAGAAGGACATCGAGCGGGCGTTGTCTGCCACCGGCCGCGCATCGGGCGTCTCGCGCGGTGACATCAATCGCATCGCGGAGCAGACCGCAGGCGGCGGGATGTCCACAGGCCAGGCGACGGAGACGGCAACGGCATTTGCCGCGACCGGCAAGATCCATGAAGCAAATATTCGTTCCGCGACCGAGCTGACCAGAGACTTCGCGCGGGTTATGCAGCTTGAGATACCGGACGCGACGAAGACGATGGCTGCAGCGCTTCTCGATCCGTCCAAGGGTGCGCAAGATCTGCACAAGCAACTGAATTTCCTCGATGCCGCGATGCTGAACAACATTCGCTCGCTGCAAGCCGCAGGCGACATGCAGGGTGCGCAGAAGGCGATGATGGATGGTCTCAATGTTTCCGTCCAAAAGCAGATGCAGTATGTCGGCTCGGCCACCGATGCCTGGAACAGTTTCGCGGCGACCCTTTCGAGCGGCATGAGGGCGATTGGCAAGGTCGGTGCGGGCTTGCTTGAGCTAGGCACGGGAATGGAGACGGCGCGCGGATTTTCGGACGAGCAGCGGCTCGGTCGCGCCAAACAGAAACAACAGTCGCTGCGAGGGGTCGACACCGGCGGAATGAGCACGGTGGAGTTATATGCATATGCGGATGCAGTCGGTAAGACAGAGGCCGAAGTCGCAAGGTTGCAGA
>Ga0137432_1000913_pt1 | contig 10994 bp, 9 predicted proteins | sample EasRivERMZT820_2_FD_102337 | JGI IMG/M metagenome (GOLD analysis project Ga0137432, IMG submission 102337) | Soil microbial communities from meander-bound floodplain in the East River, Colorado, USA - East River MetaG ERMZT820_2 | ecosystem: Environmental > Terrestrial > Soil > Floodplain ...
AAACCCACCCGATTCCGTCCGCGGTTTCGGTGTTTCCGGCCGCGAACTGGTTCGAGCGCGAAGCGTTCGACATGTACGGCATCCTCTTCGCGGATCATCCCGACCTCAGGCGGCTGCTGACCGACTACGGTTTCTCCGGCTATCCGTTGCGCAAGGACTTTCCGCTCACCGGCTATGTCGAGGTCCGCTACGACGACGAGCAGAAGCGGGTGGTCTACGAGCCGGTGAAGCTCGTGCAGGAATTTCGCGATTTCGACTTCCTCTCCCCCTGGGAAGGCGCGCCCTACATCATGAACCCCGAGGCAAAGAAATAGGCGAATGGCGAGTAGCGAGTGGCGAATAGGGATGCGTTTTGAGCGATACGCCGATCACATCTTACCGCGATTTGCGAGTGTGGCAGGATGCCATGACTCTCGCCGAAACCTGCTATCGGCTGACACGAGAATTTCCACGCGACGAACTGTTCGGCCTCACCGCACAAATAAGGCGATCTGCGGCATCCATTGCCGCCAACATCGCGGAGGGACATGGCCGGGAACATACGCGGTCGTTCATTCAGTACCTGCGCATATCGCAAGGCTCTCTCAAAGAACTGGAAACGCATCTCTTGCTCGCAGAACGCGTAAGCATTGCGAATGCTCAGAGCGTTGCTCCCATCATGGAGCACTGCCAGAGCCTGGGAAAAATGCTGCGCGCACTAATCCGGTCTCTACAAGAAAGGGAGACGGGGCAATGACGAGATTCCCTATTCGCCATTCGCCATTCGCTATTCGCTTGGTGCCACGATGACCATCGAAGCGGCAGCCGCCGAAGACCGAAGTTTCAGCCTTAACTTCGGGCCGCAACACCCTGCGGCACATGGTGTTCTTCGTCTCGTGCTCGAACTCGACGGCGAAATCGTCAAGCGCGTCGATCCCCACATTGGTCTTCTCCATCGCGGCACCGAAAAGCTCATCGAACACAAGACCTATATGCAGGCCCTGGGCTATTTCGACCGGCTCGATTACGTCGCGCCGATGAACCAGGAGCACGCCTTCGTGCTCGCCATCGAAAAGCTGCTCGGCATGAAGGTGCCGCCGCGTGCGCAATATATCCGCGTGCTCTATTCCGAGATCGGGCGGCTCCTGTCGCATCTCTTGAACGTGACGACTCAGGCGATGGACGTCGGCGCGCTCACCCCGCCGCTGTGGGGTTTCGAAGAGCGCGAGAAGCTGATGGTGTTCTACGAGCGCGCATCGGGCGCGCGCATGCACGCCAATTACTTCCGTTCCGGCGGCGTGCACCAGGACGTTCCGCAGGCGCTGCTCGACGACATCCATGCGTTCTGCGAAAACTTTCCCAAGGTGCTCGACGACATCGAGACGCTGCTGACGGGCAATCGCATCTTCAAGCAGCGCAATGTCGATATCGGCATCATCAGCCGGGACGATGCACTCGCCTGGGGCATGAGCGGCGTGATGCTGCGCTCCACGGGTCTCGCCTGGGACCTCCGCCGTGCCCAGCCCTACGAGTGCTACTCGGACCTCGAGTTCCAGATTCCGATCGGCAAGAACGGCGACTGCTACGACCGCTACGTCATGCGCATGGAGGAGATGCGCCAGTCGAACAAGATCATGAAACAGTGCATCGAGAGGATGCCCGCCGGTCCGGTCAATGTGCGGGAGAGCAAGGTGGTCCCGCCCACGCGGGCCGAGATGAAGCGCTCGATGGAAGCGCTCATCCATCACTTCAAGCTCTACACCGAGGGTTACCACGTGCCCGCCGGCGACGTGTACGCGGCGGTCGAGGCGCCCAAGGGCGAATTCGGCGTGTACCTCGTCTCCGACGGCACCAACAAAGCCTATCGCTGCAAGATACGCGCGCCGGGCTTCGCCCATTTGCAGGCGATGGATTTCATGTGCCGCGGCCACATGCTGGCCGATGTCTCCGCCGTGCTCGGCTCCATCGACATCGTGTTCGGGGAGATCGACCGGTGAGCCGTGTAGTTGAATGTCCCGAGCACGGAGCTGAAAGAGCGACCTTCGTTTGCAGACACGTTGCGGAGACGTTGCGTGATGGCACGGCAAGAGGCTTCTTTTGGTCTGACGACGGGGACGCTGCCAATGCTTGGTGCGATGAGTGCGAGCAAGCCCGCATTTCAATGGGCGGCACTTGGACAGAAGACTTCGAACGAAAAATGGGTGTTACGCTTCGTTGTCATTCGTGTTTCTTAGAGGCTAAGCGCCTTAACGGGTCTAACTGAAATGTCCCTGCGTCGCCTCCATCACGAACAGCCGGCAAGCTTCGCGTTCACGAAGGAGAACGAAGCCTGGGCCGCGAATGAGATGAAGAAATATCCGCTCGGCCGTCAGTCCTCCGCGGTGATCCCGATCCTGTGGCGCGGCCAGGAACAGGAAGGCTGGGTCACCAAGCCGATGATCGAAGCCGTCGCCAAGATGCTCGGGATGCCCATGATGCGCGTGCTGGAGGTCGCCACCTTCTACACCATGTTCAACCTGCACCCGGTGGGCAATCATCTGGTGCAGGTGTGCACGACCACGCCCTGTTGGCTGCGCGGCTCGGCGGACATCGTCAGTGTGTGCAAGAAGCATATCCATCCCCACGCCCATACGGTCTCGGCAGACGGCAAGCTCTCCTGGATGGAGGTCGAATGTCTCGGCGCCTGCGTCAACGCGCCGATGATGCAGGTGGGCAAGGACTTCTATGAGGACCTCGACGGGCATACCGCCGAGCGCATCATCGAAGCGCTCCGTCGCGGTGAGACGCCCAAGCCGGGTTCGCAAATCGGACGGCATACGTCCGAGCCGATCGGCGGCGCCACGACATTGACCGGCATGCTGGCGGACGGAGGCGACCCCAATGCTGGCGGATAAAGACCGCATCTTCACCAACCTCTACGGCTTCGAGGATTGGGGTCTCAAGGGCGCGAAGAAACGCGGCGCCTGGGACGGCACGAAGGCGATGATCGACAAGGGGCCCGAAGCCATCGTCGACATCGTGAAGAAAGCCGGCTTGCGCGGCCGCGGCGGGGCAGGGTTCCCAACCGGACTCAAATGGTCCTTCATGCCTAAGGAAGTGAAGGACCGGCCGCATTATCTCGTCGTCAACGCCGACGAGTCCGAGCCCGGCACGTGCAAGGATCGCGACATCATGCGGCACGATCCGCACACGCTGGTGGAAGGCTGCCTCATCGCCTCGTTCGCGATGCGCGCCCATGTTTGCTACATCTATATCCGCGGCGAGTTCATCCGCGAGCGCGAACGTCTTCAGGCCGCGATCGATCAGGCCTATGAGGCGCGGCTGATCGGCAAGAACAACATCCACGGCTGGGATTTCGATCTCTATCTGCATCACGGCGCGGGTGCCTATATCTGCGGGGAAGAGACGGCGCTTCTGGAGAGTCTCGAAGGCAAGAAGGGCATGCCGCGGCTGAAGCCGCCGTTCCCCGCCAATGTCGGTCTCTACGGCTGCCCCACCACGGTCAACAACGTGGAATCGATCGCGGTGGCGCCGACGATCCTGCGCCGCGGCGCGGAGTGGTTCGCAGGCATCGGCCGTCCGAACAACACCGGCACGAAAGTGTTCTGCATCTCGGGCCACGTGAACAAGCCCTGCAACGTCGAAGACGCGATGGGCATTTCCATGCGCGAGCTGATCGACCGCCATGCCGGCGGCGTGCGCGGCGGCTGGGACAATCTGCTCGCGGTGATTCCGGGGGGCGCCTCGGTGCCGCTGATCCCGAAATCGATCTGCGACACGGTGCTGATGGATTTCGACTCGCTCAAGGAGGTCCAGTCCATGCTGGGCACGGCGGCGGTCATCGTGATGGACAAATCCGCCGACATCGTCAAAGCGATCGCCAGGCTCGCGGCGTTCTATCAGCACGAATCCTGCGGCCAATGCACGCCGTGCCGCGAAGGCGCGGGCTGGATGCGGCGCGTCATGGATCGCCTGGTCGTCGGCGATGCCGTGCCTGCCGAGATCGACCAGTTGATCGAAGTCACCAAGCAGGTCGAAGGCCACACGATCTGTGCGCTCGGCGACGCCGCGGCCTGGCCGATCCAGGGACTGGTGCGGCACTTCCGGCCCGAGATCGAGCGCCGCATCGCGGTGCGCGAAGCGCGCCGCAACGCCGGCATGCCCCAAGCGGCGGAGTAATCGGATGAAGCTCTCGCGCGAAACAATGGGCTCGGTGATCGGCGGCACGGCCATGGCCGCCGCGCTTGCGTTTTTCACGCTCATGCACGAGCCCGTGCCCGCGCCGAGCCCGGAGACCTCCGAACGCGCAACGCTCAACATCCCGACCGTCGAAGAGATGTGCGCAGCGCTCGGCGCGGCCGACCCACAATCGCTGATGGAATGCACGGCCGTCGAATCCTCCGCCGGCGAGTTCGTGATCGCATGGATGGGTCTGAACGGGTTCATCCTCAACGGCGGCATCGACATCGAACAGATCCAGCTCATCGCGGAGCTCGACAATGCCAACGCCGTCGATCCTCTATCCACCTTCGATCCGACGATCGACCCCGGCGTTGCGATCGACCCGACTTTGGATCCCAACTTCGACCCGAACGCCGATCCGTTGCTCGGCTCACCCACTCTCGGCGGCGCGACCGATCCGCTGACCGGCGAAACCTCGCCGGTCTTCGCGTCGTCGGCGCAACTCGCGATGTTCTGCCTCGGCGGCGCGACGGATTGGATCAGCCTGCAGGACTGCATCGCGATGAACGATCAGTCGACGCAATTGGGCGGGGTGCAGTAGCCCATGGCGAAGCTCATCATCGACGGCAAGGAGATCGAAGCCGATCCATCGCTGACGCTGCTCCAGGCCTGCGAGATGGCCGGCGCCGAGATTCCGCGCTTTTGCTACCACGAGCGGTTGTCGATCGCCGGCAACTGCCGGATGTGTCTTGTCGAGTGGGTCGGCTCACCCAAGCCGCAGGCGTCCTGCGCACTTCAGGTCAGGGACATTCCGCCCAACCGCGACGGCACGCCGGCCAAGATCAACACCAACTCGCCGGTCGCGCGCAAAGCGCGCGAGGGCGTGATGGAGTTCCTGCTGATCAATCACCCGCTCGATTGCCCGATCTGCGACCAGGGCGGCGAGTGCGACCTGCAGGACCAGGCGATGGGCTACGGCCGCGCCTCGTTCAACCGCTATCGCGAGATGAAGCGGGCGGTGGAAGACAAATATATGGGTCCGCTGGTCAAGACCATCATGACCCGCTGCATCCACTGCACGCGCTGCATTCGCTTCTCGACCGAAGTGGCGGGCGTGCCCGATCTCGGCGCCACCGGGCGTGGCGAGGACATGGAAGTCGTCACGTATCTCGAGAAGGCGATCGCCTCCGAGCTTTCGGGCAACGTGATCGATCTCTGTCCCGTCGGCGCATTGACCTCGAAGCCCTATGCCTTCACGGCACGGCCCTGGGAGTTGAAGAAGACCGAGTCCATCGACGTGATGGACGCGATGGGCTGCAACATCCGCATCGATTCCCGCGGCCGCGAGGTGATGCGCGTGCTGCCGCGAACCAACGAGGAGATCAACGAGGAGTGGATCTCCGACAAGACGCGCTTTGCCTGCGACGGGCTGAAGCGCCAGCGCCTCGATCGTCCCTATATCCGCAAGGCCGGCCGGCTGGAGCCTGCGAGCTGGGCCGACGCGTTTGAGGTCGTCGCCGAGCGGTTGAAGCGGACGCCGCCGTGGAAGATGGCCGCGCTCGCGGGCGATCTCGCCGCAGCCGAAGACGTGAAAGCGCTGAAGGACCTGATGACCTCCTTCGGCGTCCCCAACCTCGACTGCCGGACCGACGGGTCGAAGATCGCCGCGGCGCCGCGCGAGAACTATCTCTTCAACACGACGTTCGCCGGCGTCGAAGCCGCCGATGCGATCCTCCTGATCGGCACAAATCCGCGCTGGGAAGCGCCGGTGCTGAATGCGCGCATCCGCAAGACCTGGCTCGGCGGCAGCGTTGCCATCGCCGGCATCGGCCAGCCCTGCGATCTCTCTTATTCCGTCGAACAATTGGGCGCGTCTCCGGGCGTGCTGGAAGAGCTCGCCGACGGCACCCACGATTTCGCCCAGGTGCTCCGTGACGCCAAGCGCCCGATTCTGATCCTCGGCGCGGGCGCGCTTGCGCGCCCCGATGGCGCTGCGATCCAGCACCTGGCTCAGCGCATCGCCGCCGCGACCGGCATGATCGGTCCCGCCGGAACCACGGCCGAAGGCGGCTGGAACGGCTTCAACGTCCTGCACACCGCGGCGTCGCGCGTCGGCGCGCTCGATCTCGGATTCCTTCCGGGGCCCGACGGCCGCGACGCAAACGCGATCCTCGACGGCGCCTCGAGCGGCGATATCGAATTCGTCTATCTGCTCGGCGTCGATGAAATCGACACGGCACGGCTCGCGGGCGCGTTCGTGGTCTATCAGGGCACCCACGGCGATGTCGGCGCCCACCGCGCCGACGTGGCGTTCCCGGGCGCCGCCTACACCGAAAAATCCGGCCTCTACGTCAACAGCGAGGGCCGCGTTCAGCTCGCCGGACGCGCCACGTTCCCGCCGGGCGAGGGCAAGGAAGATTGGGCGATCCTGCGCGCGCTGTCCGATGTTGCGGGACGGCGGCTGCCTTATGACGATCTCGACGGTGTCCGCCGCGCGATCATCGCCGATGCGCCGCACTTCGCCGTGCGCGACCAGGCCCCGGCGCAAAAGGGCGCCGACCCGGCGATCTGGACCGCGATCGGCACGTCCGGTCCGGTCGATCGCCAGCGTCCGCTCTCATCGCCCATCGCCGATTTCTATCTGACCAATCCGATCGCGCGCGCGAGCGAGACGATGGCCGAGTGCTCGCGTCTGTTCGTGCAAACCTCGAAACTGGCGGCGGAGTAGAGGGGATGCTGTTCGTCCAAGCCTTCCAAAGCCTCGGCATGCCCTACGAAGCCGCCTGGGTGATCTCTCAGGCGATCGCGATCCTGCTGCTCTCCGTCAGCCTCCTCGTCATGCTGGCGTTCCTGCTGCTGTTCGACCGCAAAGTGTGGGCGGCCGTGCAGATGCGGCGCGGGCCCAACGTCGTCGGTCCCTTCGGCCTGCTGCAAAGCTTCGCGGATTTCATCAAGTTCGTGCTCAAGGAGCCGATCATACCCGCTGGCGCCAACAAGGGCGTGTTTCTGCTTGCGCCGCTGGTCGCCTTCACGCTCTCGATGGCGGCGTGGGCGGTCGTGCCGGTCGGCGACGGCTGGGTGGTCGCCGACATTAATGTCGGCATTCTTTATCTCTTCGCGATCTCGTCGCTCGGCGTCTACGGCATCATCATGGGCGGCTGGGCATCGAACTCGAAATACGCCTTCTTAGGTTCGCTGCGCTCGGCCGCGCAGATGGTGTCCTACGAAGTCTCCATCGGCTTCGTCCTCATCACCATCCTGCTGTTCGCAGGCTCGCTCAATCTCTCCGAGATCGTGCGCGCGCAAGGGCCCGACATGCGCGGCTGGTTCGTGTTCAGTCCGCTGTTCCCGATGTTCGTGCTCTTCTTCATCTCCGCACTCGCCGAGACCAACCGGCCGCCCTTCGATCTGCCGGAAGCGGAATCCGAGCTCGTGGCAGGCTTCATGGTCGAGTATTCCTCGACGCCGTACCTGCTCTTCATGGTCGGCGAATACCTGAACATCGTCCTGATGTGCGCGATGATGTCGATTCTGTTTCTCGGCGGCTGGCTGCCGCCGATCGACATCTGGCCCATAAATGCGATCCCCGGCGTGTTGTGGCTGACGCTCAAGGTCTGGTTCTTCTTCTTTCTCTTTGCCATGGCCAAGGCCATCGTGCCGCGCTATCGCTACGACCAGCTGATGCGGCTGGGCTGGAAAGTGTTCCTGCCGATTTCGTTGTTGTGGGTGGTGCTGACCGCGGGCTACCTGCTGGCGCTTGGAAAGGTCCCCGGGTGAGGTATCGATGAGCTGGCTCGGCCGTACCGCACGCACGATTTTCCTTTGGGAGTTCGTGAAGGGCTTCATCCTCGCGACGCGCTACATCTTCAGGCCGAAGAAGACGCTGAACTATCCCTTCGAGAAGGGGCCGCTCAGTCCGCGCTTCCGCGGCGAGCATGCGCTGAGGCGCTATCCCTCCGGCGAGGAACGCTGTATCGCCTGCAAGCTCTGCGAAGCGGTCTGTCCGGCGCAGGCCATCACCATCGAAGCCGAACCGCGCGAGGATGGATCGCGCCGCACCACGCGCTACGACATCGACATGGTCAAGTGCATCTATTGCGGTCTCTGCCAGGAGGCTTGCCCGGTCGATGCCATCGTCGAAGGGCCGAATTTCGAGTTCTCCACCGAAACCCGCGAAGAGCTCTATTACGACAAGGCGCGATTGCTCGCGAACGGCGACCGCTGGGAGCGCGAGATCGCCAAGAATTTGGAGTTGGACGCACCCTACCGTTGAAACCGTCCCGAACCCTGGATTGCCCGGGGGCGAGGGACGAACCCACCAAAGACAGAGTCTGAATGTTGCAGGGGATTGCCTTCTACGTGTTCTCAGCGGTCATCATCGCGTCCTCGCTGATGGTGATTTCCGCGCGCAATCCCGTGCACTCGGTGCTGTTCCTGATCCTCGCGTTCTTCAACGCAGCAGCGCTGTTTGTGCTCCTGGGCGCCGAGTTCCTCGCGATGATCCTGGTCATCGTCTATGTCGGCGCGGTCGCGGTGCTGTTCCTGTTCGTGGTGATGATGCTCGATATCGACTTCACAGCGCTTAGAAGCGGGTTCATGAACTACCTGCCGCTCGGCACCGTGCTGGGCCTGGTTCTCTTCAGCGAATTCCTGGTCGCGGTCGGCGCCTGGACCTTCGGGAACGGCGTGACTGCGGTGCGGGCGGTTCCGCTGCCCGACGGCGTGAGCAATACCGAGGCCATCGGCCGCGTCCTCTACACCGACTACATCTTCTACTTCCAGACCGCCGGCATGATCCTGCTCGTCGCCATGATCGGCGCCATCGTGCTCACGCTCAGGCACCGTCCCGGCGTCAGGCGCCAGTCGATCTCGCGTCAGGTCGCGCGCAATCCGGCGTCGGCGTCCGAGCTCATCGACGTGAAGCCGGGGCAGGGGAGCTGACCATGGCCATCGGCCTCACCCATTATCTCATCGTTGCCGCGCTGCTCTTCACCATCGGCGTCTTCGGCATCTTCATCAACCGCAAGAACGTCATCATCATCCTGATGTCGATCGAGCTGATCCTGCTCGCGGTCAACATCAACCTCGTCGCGTTCTCGGCCTTTCTGGGCGACCTGACCGGCCAGATCTTCGCGCTGTTCATTCTGACGGTGGCCGCGGCGGAAGCGGCCATCGGTCTCGCCATCCTGGTCGTCTACTTCCGCAACCGCGGCACCATCGCGGTCGAAGACATCAATCTGATGAAGGGCTGAGCGACCCAGCATGTACGCCGCGATCGTCTTTCTTCCCCTGCTCGGGTCCATCATCGCAGGCCTGTTCGGCCGCTTCATCGGCAGGCAGCTCTCGGAGATCGTTCCGACCGCGCTGCTCTTCGCCTCGGCCCTGCTGTCCTGCTACGCCTTCTATGACGTGGCGCTGCTCGGAAACAGCACCATCATCCCCATCGCGCCCTGGATCAATTCCGGCGATTTCCAGGTCGGCTGGACGCTCCGCATCGACACGCTCACCGCCGTGATGCTGGTGGTGGTGACCGGCGTCTCCTCGCTCGTGCATCTCTATTCGATCGGCTACATGGACGACGACCCGCACACGCCGCGGTTCTTCTCCTACCTCTCGCTCTTCACCTTCGCCATGCTGATGCTGGTCACGGCGGACAATCTGCTCCAGCTGTTCTTCGGCTGGGAAGGCGTCGGGCTCGCGTCCTATCTCCTGATCGGCTTCTGGTATGAGAAGCCGTCCGCCAATGCCGCCGCGATCAAGGCCTTCGTCGTCAACCGCGTCGGGGATTTCGGCTTCGCGCTCGGCGTCTTCGGCCTCTACGCCGTGTTCGGCACGCTCGATTTCAGCCGCATCTTCATGGCGGCGCCGATGGTCGCCGGCCAGACCTTCACCTTCGCCGGAATGGACGCCGACATCCTGACCACGCTCTGCATTCTTCTCTTCATCGGCGCCTGCGGGAAGTCGGCCCAGATCGGCCTGCACACCTGGCTGCCCGACGCGATGGAGGGGCCGACGCCGGTCTCCGCGCTCATCCATGCCGCGACCATGGTGACGGCGGGCGTCTTCCTGGTCTGCCGCTGCTCGCCGCTGTTCGAGCTCGCGCCCGCCGCGCGCGATGTCGTGACCATCGTCGGCGCCACGACTGCGTTCTTCGCCGCCTCCGTCGGCCTCTTCCAGCACGACATCAAGCGCGTCATCGCCTATTCGACCTGCTCGCAGCTCGGCTACATGTTCTTCGCCGCCGGCGTGTCCTCCTACGGCGCGTCGATGTTCCATCTCTTCACCCACGCCTCGTTCAAGGCGCTGCTCTTCCTCGGCGCCGGTTCCGTGATCCATGCGCTCCATCACGAGCAGGACATGCGCAACATGGGCGGGCTGTGGAACAAGCTGCCCTACACCTGGGCGGTGATGCTGATCGGCACGATCGCGCTCACGGGTCTCGGGATTCCCTTCACCGGCATCGGCTTCGCCGGGTTCTATTCCAAGGACGCCATCATCGAAGCCGCGTACATGGCCCACACCGGACCGGGCACGTACGCGTTCATCCTCGGCGTCGCCGCCGCCGCCATGACCTCGTTCTATTCCTGGCGGCTGATGTTCCTGACCTTCCACGGCCGTTTCCGCGGCGATCACCACGCCCTCGAGCACGCGCACGAGGCGCCGCCCTCGATGATGGTTCCGCTGGTCCTGCTCGCGCTTGGCGCGGTCCTGTCGGGCGCGGCCTTTTACGGCGTCTTTGTCGGCGAGGGCGCTCTCGAATTCTGGCGCCAGACCGTCGTCGTCCATGAGCACGCCGAGGAGGCGATACCGGCGGGGGTCATCCTCGCGCCGTT
>Ga0137432_1000914_pt1 | contig 10967 bp, 7 predicted proteins | sample EasRivERMZT820_2_FD_102337 | JGI IMG/M metagenome (GOLD analysis project Ga0137432, IMG submission 102337) | Soil microbial communities from meander-bound floodplain in the East River, Colorado, USA - East River MetaG ERMZT820_2 | ecosystem: Environmental > Terrestrial > Soil > Floodplain ...
CGGCGTGCTGCGCTCCAAGAAGGGCGACTTCGTGCTCACGATCGACCCGGCCCGCACCGGCGGCGCGGACGTCCGAGTGGTCGTCGAAGCGAAGGACCGGGCCATGTCCGGTCGTGCCATCCGCGACGAGCTCCGAGAGGCGAAGGAGAACCGGGCCGCGGCGGTCGCGGTGGCGATCTTCGGGCCGGACCATGCGCCGGCGGGGATCGCCCCGTTCGATGTGCGAGCCGGCGACGTCTACTGCGTGATCGACCCGGCGGACCCGGATCCCGCAACCCTCGACGCCGCGATCCGCCTCGCTCGGCTCCACGCGATCGCCGGACTGCGCGACGCTGCCGCCGAGATCGACGGCGAGGCCATCCGGGCCGCGCTCGCGGCGGTCCGCTCGCAGCTCGACGCGATCAAGGGCATCAAGGCGACGCTCACGTCGATCGCAAAGGGCTCGATCGGCGTCCAGGCGGCGCTGGAGGAGCTCCGCGAGGGGATCCTCGCCCGGATCGCCGAGGCAGAGTCCGAGATCAAGCGGCCGCAGGCGGCCTGAGCGCGGCGTCGGCGAGAGGGCCCAGCAGGCTCCGGTTCGGAGCGGGGCGGTCCGGTGCGGTCCTGACCGTTAGGGCCATGCCCGGAGGGGACGATCTGGTGGGTTGGACTCGCATGGGGTTGCGAGGCAGGCTACCGTAGTGCACGGCAGCGCCACCACTGCCGTCGCATGCTCCCCAGAGTCCCATCGAGCCGGAGAGATTCCATGCGCCGCCACGCCGCCACCCTCGTGGCCGCCGCTCTGCTGCTCTCGCTCGCCGGCCCCGTCGCGGCCGGCGTCGGTGCTGATCGCACGTCTGCCACGACGGCCGGCGCCGCGGCCGCGCCCGACTCGGCTGACCCGGAGGGGCGCTGGATCGTCCTCTACAAGGGCGGCACCGACGCCGCCGCCGCGACCGAGAAGCGCTCGGTGCGCGTCGGGTTCCGCGCGGACCGCATGTTCACCCACGGGATCCGCGGCTTCGCCGCCGCGCTGAACGACGACCAGGTCGCCGACCTTCGGGCCGACGCCGCGGTCGCCGCGGTCATCCCCGACGAGCGCGTCGAGCCCCAGGCCCAGATCCTGCCAACCGGCGTGAGCCGGATCGGGGGCAAGGTCTCGCAAACTGCGCTGATCGACGGCGTCGACGAGCGGGTCGATGCCGACGTCGCGATCGTCGACACGGGGATCGCCAAGCTCGCCGACCTGAACGTCGTCGGCGGCTACGACTGCTCCTCCTCGACCCCGAGCCGCTGGCGCGACGTCCACGGCCACGGAACGCATGTCGCGGGGACGATCGGGGCGATCGACAACGGATCGGGCGTGGTCGGCGTTGCGCCGGGCGTCCGGCTGTGGGCCGTGAAGATCCTCGACGACGGCGGGTCGGGGCTGCTGTCGTGGTATGTCTGCGGGCTTGACTGGATCATGGCCCAGCGCGACCCGAGCGACCCGTCGCGCCCCCGGATCGAGGCGATCAACATGAGCGTCGCCAAGTGGGGCAGCGACACGGCCGACTGCGGCGCCGGCGCCGGCGACATCCTCCACGCGGCGATCTGCCGGCTCGTCGACGACGGGATCACGGTCGTGGCAGCCGCGGCCAATGACAGCGGCAACGCCTCGGAGCGGGTCCCGGCCGCATACGACGAGGTCATCACCGTCTCGGCCCTCGCCGACAGCGACGGCAAGCCTGGCGCGGTCGGTGGCAACCGCTGCTTCTCCTGGGGCACCTACGACAATGACGACACGTTCGCCAACTTCAGCAACTACGGTGCGGACGTCGACCTGATCGCGCCCGGCAAGTGCATCTACTCGACGGTGCCCGGCGGCCTCGCGTACAGCTCCGGCACCTCGATGGCGGCGCCCCATGTGGCCGGCGCGGCGGCTCTCGTGAAAGCCGCCCGGCCGTACTTCACGCCGGCCGAGGTCAAGGAGGCGCTCCAGTACCTCGGCACGCTCGACTGGAAAATCACGAGCGACCCGGACTCGGTCCACGAGAAGCTGCTCGACGTGTCCCGGCTCGGGCCGCGCGGCGACTTCAGCCTGGCCGCGCTGGACGTCCCGTCCGTCTCGACCCAGGGCGGGGTCGTCAACATCACGGTCCAGCTGACCCGCAGCGACACGGCATTCGAGCGGATTGCCCTTCGGTCCGCGCACCTGCCGCCAGGCGTTCGGGCGACGTTCGCGACGAAGAGCCTGTACGGCTTCGAGGACATCACCACCGTGATGAAGGTCGACGTGGCCGATGGCCTCGCCCCCGGGACCTACCACCTGACCGTGGTCGGCACGGAACACGGCCGCCAGCGCGAGACGACGGCAACGTTCCAGGTCACCGGCGCACCCGTCCCGCCGCCACCGACCCGGCTCGGACCGCCGGTCGGCATTGCCGGCGAAGCCCCGCCGCCGCCGCGGACGGTCACGACCGGCTCCGGCGGCATCCGCGGCCTGACCGGGGCGTCCGTCCCGGATCCGACCTATGAGGGCACCGCCGCGGTGACCGGCGCATCGGAGGTCTCGACCGCCCCGGCGCAGCCCGGCCCGGTGACCTCGACGGGCACGGATCCGTCCCGGCAGCTCGAACCGCTGGACCAGCTCAACGAGCTCGGCGGGGCGCCCGCCCCCGCTGCCGCAACGACCCGCGCCCGCGTCCCGAGCCGGATCGTCCCGCGCTACACGTTCGCCATCGCCCGTTGACGCCAGGCCACAGTCCCGCAACGCGGCCGCGTTGCATGATCACGGTATAGTCTCGATCCGACCTCACGCACGAGGACATGCCGTGGCGCGCTCGATGTGGAAGGGAGCCATCCAGTTCGGGCTGGTGACCATCCCGATCAAGCTCTATCTCGCGACCGAGTCGAACTACCAGGTCCGCTTCAACATGCTCCACGACAAGGACCTGAGCCGGATCCAGATGAAGACCTTCTGCCCGGTCGATGACGAGGTCATCTCCCGTGCCGACACGGTCAAGGGCTACGAGTACGCTCCGGACCGCTACGTGGTCGTCACGGACGAAGATCTCGAGAAGGTCCCGCTCAAGACCGTCCGGACGATCGAGATCGAGCAGTTCACGAAGGCCGAGACCGACGAGAACAACACCCGGTTCGTCAAGCAGGCCTACTACATCGAGCCCGACAAGATCGGCCGCAAGGCGTTCTACCTCCTCCGCTCCGTGCTCCAGGACGAGGGGCTCACGGCGATCTGCAAGGTCGTGATCAAGGACCGCGAGGCGCTCGCGGCCATTGACCCCTTCGGCGACACGATGCTCCTCACGACCCTCCACTGGCCGGACGAGATTCGATCGACGAAGGAGCTCGACCTGCCCGACGAGGAGCTCGAGTTCAAGCCCGCCGAGCTGGCGATGGCGAAGCAGCTCGTCTCGGCGATGACCGGCGAGTTCGAGCCCGAGAAGTACCACGACGAGTACCGCGACGCCCTCCTGAAGGTCATCGAGGCCAAGATCGAGGGCACCGAGGTCGAGGAGATCGAGCCGGTCGAGGAAGGCGGCAACCTGGTCGACCTCATGGCCGCCCTCGAGGCGTCGGTCAAGGCGACGAAGGCCGCCCGCGAGGGCGAGAAGCCGGTGTCGGTCGCGGAGGCGCAGAAGCAGCGCGCCGCGCGCTCCACCAAGAAGGCCGCCGACGAGGCCGAGGCCGCTCCGCCCAAGCGGAAGCGCAAGACCGCCTAGACACGACCCGAGGGGGTCGCTGCACACTTCGGTCCATGCCCCTCGACCGGTACCACAAGAAACGCGACTTCGCGAAGACGCCGGAGCCGGCCGGTGGTCACGACGCGGGCAAGCCGCTCGCCTCGGGTAGCGGCCGATTCGTGGTCCAGCGCCACCGGGCCACCCGGCTCCACTACGACTTCCGACTCGAGATCGACGGCCTGCTCGCGAGCTGGGCCGTCCCGAAGGGCCCGACGCTCGACCCGGTCGTCCGCCGGATGGCGGTCCATGTCGAGGACCACCCCATCGAGTACTTCGACTTCGAGGGCGTGATCCCGTCGGGCCAGTACGGCGCCGGCGACGTCATCGTCTGGGACTGGGGCACCTTCTCGCCGGAGGCCGAGACGCCCGATCCGGGCAAGGCCGTCGACGATGGCGAGCTCAAGTTCGAGCTGCACGGCGAGAAGCTCCGCGGCCGCTACACGCTCGTCCGTACGAGCCGCCGGCCCGGCACTGCCCCGACCACGGCGTTCGAGGACGACTCGGAGCAGTGGCTGCTGATCAAGAAGCGCGACGCCCATGCGTCGGCCGGCTGGGACGCCGAGGACCTGCCGCAGTCCGTCAAGACCGGCCGCACGAACGACCAGGTCAAGGAGCGCCGCGAAGCCCTCTGGATGAGCGACATGCCGGCCGCGACCGCCGAGATCGACCTGGCCGGGGCCGTGGAGGCGCCTCTGAAGGGGTTCGTCGAGCCGATGCTGGCCACGCTCGCGACGCACGCATTCGACGACCCCGACTGGCTGTTCGAGATCAAGTGGGACGGCTACCGGCTCCAGGCGATCGTCGACGACGGGCGCGTCCGGACGTACACCCGGCGCGGCATGGACGGCGAGACGTATTTCCCGAGGCTCCTGACGCCGCTGTCGTGGATCGCCGCCCGGAGCGCCATCGTCGACGGCGAGGTCGTGGCCCTCGACGTGGACGGCACGCCCAGCTTCCCGCTCCTCCAGGAGGCCATCAGCGGGCTCCGGAGCGGCTCGCGCGGAGCAGCGGCCGGCCGGCCCTCGGACGGACCGCGGCCGCACCTCGTCTACCAGGCGTTCGACCTGCTGTACCTCGACGGGCGCTCGCTCCTCAAGGTCCCGCTCGAGGACCGCAAGCGGCTGCTCCGGAGCGTGCTGAAGGAATCGAACCGGGTCCGGTTCGCGTCGCACGTAGAGGCCGACGGGGTCGCCTTCCACGCAGCGGCGAGCCGGCTCGGGCTCGAAGGCATCCTCGCCAAGCTCCGCCGCTCGACCTACGAGCCGGGCCGCCGCTCGAACGCCTGGCTGAAGATCAAGATCAGGCCCGAGCAGGAGCTCGTCGTCGGCGGCTGGACGCCCGGTGAGGGCAATGCGAAGGACCTCGGCGCGCTTGCGGTCGGCGTGTACGAGGGCGACCAGCTGCGGTTCGCCGGCAAGGTCGGCTCGGGGTTCTCCGGACGAACGCGGACGGAGCTCCGCCGGCGCCTCGCCGACCTCGAGACGGAGACACCGCCGTTCGACCCGGCCCCGGAGCGCCGAGGCGAGCTGGCGCGCGTGACGTGGGTCCGGCCCGAGCTCGTGATCCGGGCCGAGCTGGGCGGCTGGACGCGGGAAGGGTACGTTCGACAGACGGCGTACAAGGGGATCGACGAGGGCCACGACCCGAAGGCCGTGACCCGGGAACGGCCGGTCGACTCGCAGGAGGCGGCGGCCGAAGCGGAGGAACGCATGCCTGAACCACGGAAGGCGCCGGCCAGGACCAAGTCGGCAGCCGCGGCGGCGTCGGCTGACTCACCGGCACCGGCGTCCGCGACGTCGACCCAGAAGGCGAAGCGCGCACCCGCTGCCTCGCGGACGTTCGCCGCTGCGACCGCCGATGAGCTCGACGTCCTCGCGAAGCTCCCGAACGAGGGCCTCTGGTCGGTCGCCGGACGCGAGCTCAAGCTCACGAACCTCGACAAGACCCTGTTCGCGCCACTCGACGGCACCGACGACCCGCCGATCACGAAGCGAGACCTGATCTCGTATTTCGCCCGGATCGCCCCGGCGATGCTGCCGCACCTCGACGGACGGCCGCTCAACCTCCAGCGATTCCCGAACGGCGCGGGCTCCCAGGGGTTCTGGCAGAAGGACATTCCCTCGAGCGCGCCCGAGTGGCTCCGGCGCTGGCGGGAGGTCGGGGTCGACGCACGCGAAGCGAACACGCATCTCGTCGCCGACAGCGTCGCCGAGCTCTGCTGGCTGGGCAACCAGGCGTCGTTCGAGATCCATGCCTGGACGGGCCGGCTCGAGCGCCCGGACCAGCCGACGTTCGCCCTCGTCGACATCGATCCGGGCGAGCAGACCACGTGGGACGAGACGCTCGAGATCGCCCGCCTCTACCGGGCCGCGTTCGAGCACCTGGGCCTGCGGGCCTATCCGAAGCTGACCGGCAAGCGTGGCATCCAGGCGTGGCTGCCGATCGAGCCGAAGTACGAGTTCCACGACACGAGCGCCTGGGTCGAAGGGATCTCGCGGGCGATCGGGGCGATGGTCCCGAACCTCGTCTCGTGGGAGTGGGCGAAGTCGGCCCGGAAGGGCCGGGCCCGGCTCGATTACACGCAGAACACGTACATCAAGACCCTGGTCGCGCCCTCTTCGGTTCGGCCCGCCGCCGGGGCGCCGGTCTCGGCGCCGATCCGCTGGGAGGAGCTCGACGACCCATCGTTGCGCCCGAACTCGTTCACGATCCGGAACGTCGTCGACCGCGTGGCGGAGCTCGGCGACCTCTTCGCCGCCGCGCAGACCGACCTCCAGGAGCTGCCGAAGCTCGGCTGAGCGTCAGCGCCAGGCGCGCGGATCTGCCGTGGAATAGCCGTACAGGAAGTAGCCGAGCAGGGGCTCGCCGGTCGACTGCTCGAGACCCGTCGGTCGGAAGGCCGGGTCGAGGTGGAGCGTCGCCGTGACGTCGTCGCGGTCCGGCCAGTTCGGGTCGTAGATGCGAAGGGTCACCCCCCGCCCGTCCTCAGCGTAGCCGTAGGCGATCACCTGGTGATTGCCAGACAGCCGGAACGGATTGAACGCCGCGACGCGGATGAGGCCGATCATGGCCAGCCTGCCCTCGTCGATCTCCCGCCGGATCTGGGGCCACTCCCGTTCGAACGTCGACACCGCCCGGTCGCCACCGAGCGATCCGCCGAGCGCCATCCGCGTCCAGAACCGCACCGGCAGGCGCAGAAAGTCGAGCGACTGGACCTGGCGCCGGACGACCGCCTTGAAGCGGGGCGACCCATTGGCCGGCGGCTCGCGATCGGGCGGCGGCAGGACGCCGGCCTCGAACATGTCGCGGACCGTGTAGCACATCCCGCCGCAGAGCCCAGCCGACGCGTCGCCAACGCCGATGATCCGCGGGTCGAGCGGACCGAATCGGACCGTCGGCCCGGGCGGCCAGCGATTCGCGAAGTGCAGGCCATGACGGCTGGGCAGGAACCGGGGAACGACACGCTCGCTCATGTCCAGAGCGTACCGCGGCGCCGTTCGATCGACGTCACCGGGGCCGTGGCCTCAGATGGCGCCGCTCCCCGAGGCGCCCGAGGGCGACGGTTCCTCACGCTCGAGCCATGCCTTGATCGCCGCCGCCGCGGCCGGTGCCTCCGCCTCGACCCGGCTCCGGACCATGCCCTCCGCGAACCGCAGGAATCCCCCAAGCCGGATCGTCGAGACGAGCGCGACCCGGCACGCGTCATCGCCGGTCGGAGTGATCGTGACATCGGCCTCGAGATCGGCCGGACCGGCCTTCGCGACGAGCCCAAGGTGAGCCGGTCGTTCCAGGCGCGTCACGGTCCCGTCGACGTCGGTCCGCTGGCCGGCGACGTCGGCCACGAGCCGGACCCGGCTGCCGGCCGCGACCGGCGGCGGCGAGACGAGGTGCGCTTCGAGGATCGACGGCTGCCAGTGGGGCAGGTCCTCGATGCGAGTGAGTCGGTCGAAGACCTCGGGTGCCGAGCGCTCGACCTCGATCGCGCGCTCGACGCGGATCACGGAGCCGGCGCGCTCGCGCCCGACACGCTCACTCGGACGATTGCCGGCGGGACGCCGGCCACGGCCAGCGATCCGGACTTCGGCGTGATGACGTCGACGAACAGGAGATAGTCGCCGGCGGTTTTCGGCGCCGCGAGGCGGAATGTCACGGCCGCCGCAGCGCCGGGAGCGAGGCCAGCCGGCAGCAGTGCCGTCGCCTCCGGTGCCGGCGCGACGTCGGCGCCCTCGGTCAGGTTCACCCATCGGGCGACGAGGACCGCGCGTTTCGCCGGCTCCGCTTCCGCACCGCCGATCCGGTGGCTGATTCCAGGCACTCCCCACGCCGCCGCGCCGAGGTTCGTCACGCCGACCTGGAGGTCGAACGAGCCACCGGGGGTCGCGAACGCGGTCGCCGGGACGTCGTAGACCGCAGTCAGGGCGCCCGTGACCCGAACGATCAGCGCTGGCATCAGCGCCTGGGTCGCCGCGTCGTAGGCGACGCCGTCCTTGCCGTGAATGGTGCCGACCAGGCGGTACAGGCCCGGCTGCGTCGGGACGCGGACCGGGACCGTCACGTTCGTGCCGTCCACCGTCGCCGCCACCGGCGCGACGACGTCGCCCGGCGTCTCGGGCATCACGAGCGTGACCGGATCGATGTCGGCCGTCGGGCTGGGCGCGGCAGGCGCAGGTGAGCCCGACGCTGTGGGCGCAGGAGAGCCCGCCGCCGGCGAGGGACTCGGCGCCGCCGGAGCGACCGTCGTCGTCGCCTCGAGCGCGTCCCAGCGGACGCCGACCTGCAGCCCTGCGGGCAAGACCCTCGGGTCGCTCGTCGAGAGGTGGAACGTCAGGTTCGTCGACGCGCCGGCGGTCGGCGGTGCGGCCAGGTTCGGCGCGTCGAACTCGACGCCAAGACCGGACAGCGACGGCTCCAGCGGCACGACGGGGCCACCCGGCGTCCCGACCGCGCCCGCGAGGGTGGTCGCCGAGTCAAGCCCGTCCTTGAGGACGATCGAGCGATAGAACCCCGACGTCGCGGTTTCGGGGTCCATCAGGGCCGTGTAGCCCGGACTGCGAGCGCTGTCGAAGCGGAGCAGGTTGCCGTGGTACGTCGGAGCGTCGCGCCAGATCCGGTCGACCGGGCTGCGGCCGCGGAGGATGTCGCGAACGTAGTACTCCGGCCCCATGTGGGCCTCGGCGATGACGGCCGCCGCACCGGCCTTGATGAAGCCTGCAGCGTAGTTGTCGACGCGCTGCTGGCCGACCTCCAGCGTGCCTTCGGGCAGTCCCGGCTCCGAGTTGCCGCTCGCGTAACAGAGGTGGCTGAAGATCACGACGGCGTTCTTCGCCAGCTTGATCTCCTTGCCGATCCGGTCCTCGCCGAAGTACTGGTGGGTGTCCGCGCCGACGTTCGGGTTCAGGCCCATCCCGTTCTGGGTCGACGGCGTGAGCTGGTCGCGGTAGCGGCTCGGCCAGCCATTGCCGTGGCCGAGGTAGACGACGATCGAAGCGCCGCTGAGCGCCTGCTTCACGGCGGGCCAGGTCGCGTCGGGCGAATAGACCTTCACGACGTTCGGTGTGTACTGGAGGGCTGCCGCGGCAGCCTTGTCGGCGAGCCGCTTGTAGTTCTCGGTCGCATACCCTGCGGGGCCGACGATCAGCGCCACTTTGGGGGCGGCCCGGGACGCGGCGGCAACCGGCGCCGGACCCAGGGGTCCGACGGCCATCAACGCCAGGAGGACCAGCAGGAGGATGACCGAGGCGCGCTTCATTCGATGCTGAGCCGTCTCCCTAGATTTGAACCGTACCGCAGACGACCAATCAGGACCATACCCGACCAACGTTATGTACGAGTTATCGCACGATCACGCCGTTCAGTTCACTTCGCAGGTGGTGCCCCCTATCACGTAGGACGCCTGCGAGGGGCCGATTCGTTCACTTTTCGGGACCGTAACCTTTACGTAAACGGCAAGGATGGGGTACGATTTACGCCTCCCATGAGCCACCTCGACCTCGACCCAACCGCCGCGACGAATCTGCTCCGCATCCAGCAGGTCGCGGCCGATGTCGGCCTGACGACGCGTTCGATCCGGTATTACGAGGAGCTCGGTCTCCTGAAGCCGGCGGCCCGTTCCGAGGGCGCGTACCGGCTCTATGACGAGGACGATCTGGAGCGCCTCCGGTTCATCAAGGGCCTTCGCGACGACGCCGGGTTCAGCCTCGCCGAGATTGGCCAGCTGCTCGAGGACGAGGCCGCCCGGGCCCGCAACCGCGAGCTATTCCGCTCCTCGACCGACCCCGACGAGCGCAAGTCGATTGTCGCCGACGCCTCCGCCCGGGTCGATCGCCAGATCGCCACGCTCCGCGAGAAGATCGATCGCCTCGAGGCGATGGTCGCCGAGGCCGAGGGCCGCCGGGCCCATCTCCAGGCCCACCTCGACGAGATCGAGACCGGCGCCGAGCCCACGCCCCACGAGCACGCCGCCGGGTCGCGGCGGAGCCGGCGATGACCATCGGCCCGGCATCGCTCAGCGGCTCCCACGGCCTGCGCGCGCTCCAACACCGCAACTACCGGCTGTTCTTCGGCGGCCAGCTGATCTCGCTGATCGGGACGTGGATGCAGCAGGTCGCCCAGGCCTGGCTCATCCTGACCCTGACCAACGATCCGCTCTGGCTCGGGCTCGTGTCGGTCGCCCAGTTCGGGCCGGTCATCATCTTCGGCCTGTTCGGGGGGCTGGTCGCCGACCAGTGGCCGAAGCGCCAGACGCTGCTCGTGACCCAGACCGTGTCGATGCTCCTCGCGTTCGCTCTCTTCGGGCTGACGGTGACGGGAGCGGTCCAGGTCTGGCAGGTGATGGTCCTCGCCGCGCTGCTCGGCACGACCAACGCGATCGACATGCCGACCCGCCAGGCGTTCGCGGTCGAGATGGTCGGCCGCGAGGACATGACCAGCGCGGTCGGGCTGAACGCCGCGGTCTTCAACGGCTCGCGGATCGTCGGCCCGGCCCTGGCCGGCCTGATCATCGGTGCGTTCGACATCTCGATCGCGTTCCTGATCAACGGCCTCAGCTACGTAGCGGTCATCGCGGCCTATCTCGCGATGCGCCCGTCCGAGCTCCGGCCTGTGCCGACGATGGCGCGGCCGACGAGCGTTCGCGGCGTCTTCGACTCGCTCGCCGAGGGCTGGCACTACGTCCGCTCGACGCCGCTGGTCCTGCTCTCGGTGACCGTCGTCGGACTGGTGGCGACGTTCGGCATGAACTTCCAG
>Ga0137432_1000918_pt1 | contig 10937 bp, 11 predicted proteins | sample EasRivERMZT820_2_FD_102337 | JGI IMG/M metagenome (GOLD analysis project Ga0137432, IMG submission 102337) | Soil microbial communities from meander-bound floodplain in the East River, Colorado, USA - East River MetaG ERMZT820_2 | ecosystem: Environmental > Terrestrial > Soil > Floodplain ...
CCGGTGAAGGGCAAGGTGCTCGCAGAATTCGCCGAGCCGCGCAGAAAAGGCATCGATATCGACGGCAGGCCCGGCGACCCGATCGTCGCAGCGGCGCCGGGACATGTGACCTACATCGGCACCGGCATCCCGGGCATGGGCAAGCTGGTGGTGATCAAGCACGAGAACGGGTTCATCACCGTATATGCGCACAATCGCGACATCGTGGTGAAGGAAAAGCAGGCCGTGGCGCGCGGGCAGAAGATCGCCGAGCTGGGCAGCACGGACTCCGAGCGGCCGAAGCTGCACTTCCAGATCCGCAAGGGCGCCGCGGCCGTGGATCCTCTGCTTTATCTTCCGAAATAGAAGCTAATTCTTGGACCGATTCTGTCTCAAGGCCTGGGCGAGGTCGTGCACCGCCGAGGCGTAGAACGCGCTGCGGTTGTAGCGCGTGAGCACCCAGAAATTGTGCAGCCCGATGCGGTAGTCGCTCGGCTTGTCGGGCGTCTCGAGCTCCACCAGGACCGCGCGCACGCCTTCGGGCATGCCGTCGAACTCAACGCCGGCGGCACGCAGATCGGACTGCGCGTGCCTGGGGTCGACGCTGCCGTCGGCGAGCGCGCGCCACGCGTCGCCGCCGACGCGCGCCTCGAGCAGCACCTCGCCGCCGGGCTGCCAGCCGTGCTCCCGCAGGAAGTTTCCCACGCTGCCGATCGCGTCGGCGGGGCTGCGGCGCAGGTCGATCGCGCCGTTGCCGTCGAAGTCGACCCCGTAGCGCCGGGTGCTGCTCGGCATGAACTGCGGGATGCCGATGGCGCCCGCGTACGAGCCGCGCATGGAGAAGACGTCCTTGCCCTGCTCGCGCGCGAGCAGGAGGTACTGCTCGAGCTCGCTCCTGAAGAACGATGCGCGCGGCCCGTAATCGAACGCGAGCGTGGTCAGCGCGTCGACCACGCGCCAGCGGCCGCTGTTGCGCCCGTAGTAGGTCTCGACCCCGATGATGGCGACGATGTACTGCGCCGGCACGCCGTAGCCCGTCTCCGCCCGCTCGAGCACGCGGCGGTGCTTCTTCCAGAACTCGATTCCCGCGGCGATGCGCTTCTCGTTGACGAAGTTCGCGCGGTACTCCTCCCAGGAGCGCGCTTTCGGCGGCTGCGGCTTGATCGCCTCGAGCACCGGGTCGGCGCGGCGCACGCGGGAGAAGAGGTAGCGCAGCTCCTGCTCGGCGAAGCCGTGGCGCGCCGCGAGGCCGCGGATGAACTCCTGGACCTCCTCGCGCTCGGCATAGGTCTTGGCCCACGCGGGGAAGGCCGCCAGGGCGAGCGCCACAAGGACGATTTTCGAGGATTTCATGCCGGACGAAACTCGCGCACCAGCCGTCGCAGGTCACTGGCGCGGCGCGGGTTGGCCTCGCGCCCGTAGCGCAGGCCGATGTAGAGCGCGCCGATGCGCAGGATGGCGCGCCGGGCGGAAGGCAGCGAGCGCGCCGCGCGCTCGGCGAAATCGCGCGGGCCTTCGCTCGGCGAGCGCTCGATGCCTCTGGCGGCGAGCTTGGAGCAGAATGCGCGCCATGCGCGCTGTACCGGATCGGGGCGCGGCATCCGGCGCAAAGACCACGCGAGCAGAAGCGCGGTAGTGATGCCGAGCACGGTGAACAGCATCGCGATGAGCCCGCGCCAGTCGGCGTTTCGCATGCCGAGGTGGCTCATGAGCTCGCGCTGGCGCTCGGGGTTGTAGCCGAGCACCCACACGTTCCACTTGTGCGCCACGGCCTCCCACTGGTGTCGCAGCGAGCGCAGCCACTCGAGCTCGCGCCGCATGAAGAGCGCCTGCTGCGTCTCGGGCAGCGAGCGCGCGAGCCCCGAGTCGACGCGGTTCGGCGCCGCGGCGGCGGTGGGATCGAAGCGCCGCCAGCCGTGCCCGGAGACGTGCACTTCCGCCCAGGCATGGGCGTCGGACTGGCGCACGGTGATGATCCGGTCGACCGGGTTGAGCTCGCCGCCCTGGTATCCGGTGACCACCCGCGCCGGCAGGCCGGCGGCGCGCATCAGGACCACGAAGGCCGAGGAAAAATGCTCGCAGAAGCCCGCCTTGGTGCCGAAAAGAAATTCGTCGACCGAATCGGTTCCGAGCAGCGGCGGCTCGAGCGTGTACACGTAGCCGCCCTGCCGCAGAAAGCCGAGGGCGCGCGCGAGCACCTCGGAGTCGCTGCGCGAGGCCGCGCGCCACTCTGCGGCGAGCACGCGCGCCCTGGGGTTCGAGCCGGCCGGCAGGCGCAGCGCCCGGGCGAGATCGCCCGGGCGCTCGTCGAGCGCGGAGCGGGGCGTGATCACCGAGCTCAGGTCGTAGCGCATCCGGCCGCGCACCGGCGCGCCCGCGAGCAGCATCCCGTCGGTGGTGTAGCGCGAGCCCTGCGGCAGCATCGCCGCGGTCTCGAGCGCGAACAGCCAGGCGCGGTTGTGCGGCTCCAGCACTACGCTGTAGCGGTAGGTCGCGCTGCTGCCCGCCGGGGCGGCGAAGCTCGCGACGGACTGGGCACCGATTCTCCAGGTGCGGCCGTCGAAGTCCCACAGCACCGGCCCGCGCCAGTAGCGCAGGCTCGGCCCCGGCGGGGCGCCGTCGAACTCTGCGCGGAAGGCGATCGAGTCGGACAGCGCCAGCCTCGAAAGCGTGCCGGGGCTCATGGTCTCCGAAAGGCCGGTCATGCCGGCGTATGCGTCTTGCGGCAGGCCCCAGAGCGGCCCCTGCACGCGCGGAAAGAGCAGGAACAGCGCCGCCGCCGCGGGCACGGCGTGCGCGAGGAGCAGCGCCGCGGTGCCCAGGTTGGCGCGCGGGGCGCGGTTCGGCGCGGACAGGCCGATGAGGGTCGCGGTGATCGCGAAGACGGCCGCCCCCATCGCGAGCGCGGTCGGAATCGACTGCGTATAGAGGAAGTTCGTGATGATGAGGAAGTAGCCGAGGAACGCCGCCGCCGCCGCGTCGCGGTGCGTGCGCGTCTCGAGCAGCTTCAGGCCCGAGAAGAGCATCAGCAGCACGATTCCGGGCTGGCGGCCGAAGAGGGTGCGGTACTCCAACCACACGCCGAGCATCGCCAACGCCGCGATGCTGATCACCAGCCAGCGCGCGGGCAGGGGCGCGGGATTGAGCGAGTAATGGATGCGCCATGCGTAGAGGCACAGGGCGAGCAGCGTGATCCACCACGGGGCGCGCGTCGCGTGCGGCGCGACCACCAGCGCGAGCGACCCGCAGAGCAGCAGCAGGTCGCGCATCGTGACCAGGCGGAACTCGGGCGAGAGCGGGTGCGGAACGCCCTTCATGAGGGTTGGTATAGGGCGAGTGCCTGCAGGCAGGCCGCGGCGTGCGCACCGCCGCGCGCCGGGGCGATCTCGAGGCCGGGAAGCCGCAGGCCGTAGAGGGCACCGCCGCGCTCGGCGGCGAGCACCCAGCCGGCGAGCCGCGAAAGCCGCTGCTCGAGCTCGAGCGCCGCGGGCAGCAGGCGCCAGTCGAGCCAAAGCTCGGCCGCGGATTCGCCGGTGAACTGCTTGGTCAGCATGTCGTCGCTGCGCGCCACGGCCTTCCAGGCGACGTGGCGCGGCGAGTCGGAAAACTGGTAGGCGCGCAGCCCGGAGAAGTCGTCGTTGCCCGCGGCCTGGGAGCGAAGCGCGCCGGCCGCCGCCTCGGCGAGCGGCGCCGGCAGCGGCGAGCGCTGCGGCCTGGGATAGACCAGGCAGCGCGCGTCGGGCTCGACGTAGCTCCAGGCGCGGAACAGGCCCAGCGGAAAGCGCGTCTCGAGCAGCACGCGCCCGAGCGGCAGCCAGCCGCGGCGCCTCGCCGGCACCGCGAGCACCACCTCGACGACGCTCTGCGCCGGGATGTCGATCACGAACTGCGAGCCCGAGCCGACGTGGCGGGCGAGGATCGCCGGCCGGTCGTAGCGCACGCGGCCGTCGAGGTAAAGCCGGAACTGGGCCGATTCGCCGGCGAACACCGGCTCGGCGCGGCCGATGCTCACGCCGATGCGCGCGAGGTTGCGCGCCGTGTGCACCATGCCGACGAGCCCCAGGCCGGCGAGCAGGAAGGTGAGCGCGAATCCCAGCGCCAGCGCGTAGTTGATCGCGCCGACGAGCAGGATGGCGAGGGTCGCGGCGAACAGCATTCCCAGGCGCGCGGGCAGGATGTAGACGCGGCGGTGGACCAGGATGATCGGGCTGCGCTCGGGAGGCTTGAAGCCCCAGATCCAATTCGCGAGGCGCGGGTTGCGCTCCAGAATGCCGGCGATCATGTCGGAGCGTCGTACTTCCAGCGCCCTTTCCATGCCGCGAACACGAGATTGGGATAGTCCGGCTTGCCGAGGCTGCCGTTGTAGCGCCCGAGGGCCCGGAAGTAGTCGCCTCGCTCCATGTCGAGATAGTGCCGCAGAATCGCGCAGCCGTAAGCGAGGTTTGTCCTGAGATGAAACAGATTGTGGTTCGGCTGCCCGATCTGCTTCACCCAGAAGGGCATCACCTGCATATAGCCGCGCGCGCCGGCCCTGGAGACGGCGTACTTGCGAAAGCCGCTCTCGACCTCGATCAGCCCCAGCACGAGCTGCGGGTCCAGCCTCGCGCGCAGCGCCTCGTAGTGCACCGCGCGCAGGAGCTCCAGGCGCTGCTGCCGGTCGGGCAGGCGGCGCGCAAGGCGCTGGTCCATCTCGTCGATCCAGCGCTGGCCGTCGTGCGCCGAACGGAAGTGCAGGCTCGCCGGCGCGCGGTCCGACACCATGCGCGACAGGCGCTGGCGCACGCTGTCGGCGAGCGGCTCGTAGAGCTGATTTCCGGCATTCCCCGGCAGGGGTAGCAGGACGGCCAGGGTCAGGAGAAGCCCCTTCATGCCGACTTCAGGAAGTTCACGACCTCCTTGAGGGGCATATCGCGCGGCTTGTCGTCGCGCCGGCCCTTGTACTCGGCGCTGCCGGCGGCGAGGCCGCGCTCGGACAGCACCACGCGGTGCGGAATCCCGATGAGGTCCATGTCCGCGAACAGCACCCCGGGACGCTCGTCGCGGTCGTCCATCAGGACATCGATGCCGGCGGCGGCGAGCTCGGCGTGCAGGCGCTCGGCCGCCTCGCGCACCGCCGCGCTCTTGTGGTAGCCGATCGGCACCAGGCTCACCTCGAAAGGCGCGATCGGCCGCGGGAACGCGATGCCGCGCTGGTCGTGGTTCTGCTCGATCGCCGCGGCCACCACGCGCGTCACGCCGATGCCGTAGCAGCCCATCTCCAGCGGCCGGCTCTCGCCTTTCTCGTCCAGGAAGGAGGCGCCCATCGCCTGCGAGTACTTGGTGCGCAGCTGGAAGATGTGGCCGACTTCGATGCCGCGCACGAGCTCCAGGCGCCCCTTGCCGTCGGGGCTCGGGTCGCCGGCGACGACGTTGCGCAGATCGGCCACCTCGGGCTCCGGAAGATCGCGCCCCCAGTTCACGCCGGCGAGGTGAAAGCCTTCCTGGTTCGCGCCGCAGACGAAGTCGCTCATCAGCGCGACCCTGCGGTCGGCGACGATTTTCACGTTCTTGGTATCCACCGGGCCTATATAACCGGGCGGGCAGTTCAATGCGGCCTGTATTTCCTTGTCGCTCGCAAATCGAAAAGCCCCGACGACCTTCTGCGCCTTGATCTCGTTGAGCTCGTGGTCGCCCCGCAGGAGCAGCAGATGGAGCTCGTCGCCGTGCATCACCGCGACGGCCTTGACGGTTTTCTTGAGGTCGATCTTGAGGAGCTGCGCGACCTCCTCGCACTTGGTTCTGCCCGGCGTTGCGACTCTCTGCAGGTTTTCCTTCGGGGAACCTCTTGCGCCCGGCGCGAGCGCCTCGGCGAGCTCGACGTTGGCGGCGTAGTCGGACTCGGGGGAGAACGCGATCGCGTCCTCGCCCGAGTCGGCGAGCACGTGGAACTCGTGCGAGCCGGTGCCGCCGATGGCGCCGGTGTCGGCGGCCACGGCGCGGAACTGCAGGCCCAGACGCGTGAAGATGCGCGTGTAGGTGTCGTGCATGTTGCGGTACTCGCGCTCCAGACTCTGGTAGTCGGCGTGGAACGAGTAGCCGTCCTTCATGACGAATTCGCGGCCGCGCAGGATGCCGAAGCGCGGCCGGCGCTCGTCGCGGAACTTGGTCTGGATCTGGTAGAAGTGCACCGGCAGGCGCCGGTAGCTCTTCAGCTCGCCGCGCGCGAGCTCGCTGATCACCTCCTCGGAAGTGGGCTGGATCACGAAGTCGCGCTCGTGCCGGTCCCTGAAGCGCAGGAGCTCGGGCCCGTACGCCTGCCAGCGCCCGGATTCCTGCCACAGCTCCGCCGGCTGCACCACCGGCATGGCGAGCTCCACCGCGCCGGCGCGATTCATCTCTTCGCGGATGATCGCCTCGACCTTGCGCAGCACCCTCAGCCCGAGCGGCAGCCACGTGTAGATGCCGGCGGCGAGGCGGCGCACGAGGCCGGCGCGCAGCATCAGGCGATGGCTCGCGATTTCGGCCTCGGCCGGAACTTCCTTCAGCGTCGAGATGAAGAACTTCGAGGTTTTCATGGGCCCGCGCCGGGATTGTTGCCGTTACCGGCTGCATTTGCCGGCATTGTCAGGATCGGTGGGCTATGGAAAAATCGAAGGGCGATTCTAACCGAACGCTAACTTAAGGCGGTGCTGCGGTGCTCGACAAGGAAGGCTATCGGCCGAACGTCGGCATCATCCTGGCCAACCAGAGGAACGAGGTGTTCTGGGGCAAGCGCGTGAGCCAGCACGCCTGGCAGTTCCCGCAGGGCGGCATCAAGCACGGCGAAACCCCGCTGCAGGCGATGTTCCGCGAGCTCGAGGAAGAGATCGGGCTGCAGCGCGGCCACGTGAAGATCCTCGGCCGCACGCGCGACTGGCTGCGCTACGAGGTGCCGGAGAAGTGGATGCGCCGCTCGAAGGAGGCGGGCTGCGCCTACCGCGGCCAGAAGCAGATCTGGTATCTCCTGCGCCTGGTGGGGCGCGACTGCGACGTGAAGCTGCGCGCGAGCGTCCATCCCGAGTTCGACGCCTGGCGCTGGCACGACTACTGGGTGCCTCTCGACGCGGTGATCGACTTCAAGCGCGAGGTGTACCGGCAGGCGCTGATCGAGCTGTACCGCTTCCTGCAGTCCGACCGCCGCGGCCGCGTGCGCCGGCCCGAGGCGATCCAGCAAGGCTGACCGGCATGGACCGGCAATACGCCCCGCTGCCGATCCGAGAGCTCGGCGCCGGCGCGGGCTTTTGCCGCCCGACGCAGGCCGTGCCGACGCGCGTCACGCTCGAGTCGCCGGCGCTGCACGCCATGACCGATCTCGCGCGCGTGAGCCCCGCGACCATCCGGCCGCAGGCGCCGCTCGCGGGCGCGAACCAGTTCATGATCGCGCGCGGGGTGCGGCTGCTGCTCGTTGTGGACGAGCACGACGCCATCCTCGGCGTGATCACCGCCACCGATATTCTCGGCGAGCGGCCGATGCAGGCGGCGATCGGGCGCGGCCTGCGGCGCGACGACCTCAGCGTCGCCGACGTGATGACCCCGGCGGCCCAGGTCGAGGTGATCGGGCTCGCCGAGGTCGAGGCCTCGCGCGTCGGCCACGTGCTGGAGACGCTGCGGCGCCTCGGCCGGCAGCATGCGCTGGTGGCCGATGCCGACAACATGGTGCGCGGCATCTTCTCCATCTCGCAGATCGCGCGCCAGCTCGGCGTCACCCTGCCCTCGGGCGGCGAGGTCGCCCGCACCTTTTCCGAGATCGAAGCCGCGCTCGCGCGCTGAAGGCTGGATAGCCGCGCTAAATCAGTCGAATAACAAAATTCGATTTGCTCTATGGCGGCGCGCGCCGTAGCCTGTCAACCCCCCTCGAAGGAGACAGACCCGATGAAACCGCTCAAAGGCACCAGGACCCACGACAATCTCAAGGCCGCGTTCGCCGGCGAATCGCAGGCCAACCGCCGCTACCTGTATTTCGCGGCCAAGGCCGACGTCGAGGGCCAAAACGACGTGTCGGCGCTGTTCCGCTCGACCGCCGAAGGCGAGACCGGACACGCTCACGGCCATCTCGAGTACCTCGAGGCGGTGGGCGATCCGGCGACCAACCTGCCGATCGGGCGCACGCGCGAGAATCTCAAGGCTGCGGTCGCCGGCGAGACCCACGAGTACACCGACATGTACCCGGGCATGGCGAAGCAGGCGCGCGACGAGGGCTTCGGCGAGATCGCCGACTGGTTCGAGACCCTCGCCAAGGCCGAGCGCAGCCACGCCAACCGCTTTCAAAAAGCTCTAGACGGGTTGAGTGATTAGGCGCGACAGCCTGATGTCGCTCGAGACCTACGCCCGGGAGCGCGCGCGCTTCCGGGCGAAGGTGCTCGAGCACAAGCAGAAGCGCACGGTGCGCCTGGGCGAGCACGTCACGCTGCAGTTCGAGGACGAGCTCACCATCCGCTACCAGGTGCAGGAAATGCTGCGCATCGAGCGCATCTTCGAGGAGGCGGGCATCCAGGGCGAGCTCGACGCGTACAACCCGCTCATCCCCGACGGCTCCAACTGGAAGGCGACGATGCTGATCGAGTTTCCCGACGCCGACGAGCGCCGCCGCATGCTGGGCGTGCTGAAGGGCATCGAGCGGCGCGTCTGGGTCGAGGTGCAGGGCTGCGAGCGGGTGAGCGCCATCGCCGACGAGGACCTCGAGCGCGAGACCGAGGAGAAGACCGCCGCGGTGCATTTCCTGCGATTCGAGCTTTCCGCGGCGATGCGCGAGCGCCTGCGCCGCGGCGCCGGCGTGAGCGTGGGCGTGGACCACCCCCAGTACCGCGCGAGCTCCGAGGTGCAGCCCGAGGTGCGCATGGCCCTCGCTGCAGATCTCAATTGAGGCTGATTCTTTTCGTGGCAGCTTCTTTTGTAACCGCTGCGCACGCGCAGCTCCAGAGCGACTGGGAGCGGGCGAACGAGGAGCGCCTCAAGCAGTCCGGAGAGCGGCTGGTCGCGCCGCCGCCGCTCGAGCGCGGCCGCCTCGTGGAAGTGAAGCTGCAGCTCTCGGCCGGCACCGACTTTCGCTATTTCGTCGACTGGGGATCGGTAAGCGCCGGCGAGGACCACATCGTGCGCTACGTGCTGGTGGCGCGCAGCCCGAGCGGCGCGGAGAACATCACCTTCGAAGGCATCCGCTGCCCCAAGGAATACCGCGTGTACGCCGTGGGGCGGCCCGACGGCAGTTGGGGAGGCGGACCCGGCGAGTGGCGGCCGATCCCGCGTCATCCGAACGCGGTCCAGCCTGCGCTGGCGAGCCAGTACTTCTGCCCCGGCCGCACCGCGATCCGGACGAGCGACGAAGGCCAGCAGGCGGTGCGCGCCGGCGGCCACCCCGGCCTGCAGCGCGAGAACCGTCCCTACTACTGATCGCTGCTAGAGCAGCACCAGGTTATCCCTGTGGATGAGCTCGGGCTCGTCCACATAGCCGAGCACGGCCTCGATCTCGCCGGAGGGGCGGCGCATGATGCGCCGGGTCTCGTCGGCCGAGTAGTTGACGAGCCCGCGAGCCACCTCGCGCCCGGACGGGTCGAGGCAGGCGACCAGCTCGCCGCGCAGGAATGCCCCCGCGACCTCGACCACCCCGATCGGCAGCAGGCTCTTGCCGTCGCGCGCGAGCGCCGTGACCGCCCCGGCGTCGAGGCGCAGGCGCCCGGTCACGCTCAAGTGATCGGCCAGCCACTGCTTGCGCGCCGCGAGGGGTGCGCTGGCGGCGCTGAGGTGCGTGCCGATGCGCTCGCCCCGCGCGAGGCGCACCAGGACGTCGGGCTCGCTGCCCGAGGCGATGACGGTGTGCGCGCCGCTGCGCGCCGCGCGGCGCGCAGCCAGCACCTTGGTGAGCATGCCGCCTTTCGCGAGCGCGCTGCCGGTTCCGCCGGCGAGCGCCTCCAGCCGCGGGTCCGATGCATCGGCCTGCGAGATGAGCTTCGCCTGCGGGTCGCGGCGCGGGTCGGCCTCGTAGAGGCCCGCCTGGTCGGTGAGGATCACGAGCGCGTCGGCCTCCATCAGGTTGGTGACGAGCGCGCCCAGCGTGTCGTTGTCGCCCAGCTTGATCTCGTCGGTCACCACGGTGTCGTTCTCGTTGATCATCGCAATGACGCCCATGTCGAGCAGCGTGCGCAGCGTCGAGCGCGCATTGAGGTAGCGCTGGCGGTCGGCGAGGTCGGCATGCGTGAGCAGCACCTGCGCGGTGTGCAGCCCGTGGCGGCGGAACGAGCTCTCGTAGCACTGGGCGAGCCCCATCTGCCCGACCGCGGCCGCTGCCTGCAGCTCGCGCATCGCGCGCGGCCTGCGCGCCCACCCCAGGCGCTGCATGCCTTCGGCGATCGCCCCGCTCGAGACGAGAACGGTCCTTTTCCCCATTCGCCGCAACTCGGCCACCTGGGCGGCCCAGCGGGCGATGGCGGCCGTGTCGAGGCCCCGGCCCTCGTTGGTCACCAGCGAGGAGCCGACCTTGACGACCAGGGTCCGCGCCTCTTTCAGGCTCATTTGCTCGCCCTCATTTTCGTCAGTTCGCGCGCTACCGCCTTGCAGACCTGCCCCGTACCCTGCCCGCTGATGGCACAGACTTTGAACCACGGCCGCCTCCAGCGCAATTGGCCGAGGGTTTTGCGGATGCGCGCATCCGGATCGTCGACCGCGTCGGCCTTGTTGAACACCAGCCAGCGCGGCTTCCTGGACAGGGCGTCCTCGTATTTCCTCAGCTCGGCCGCGATCACGCGCACGTCGCGTGCCGGCTCCTGCCCGGTGAGATCGACGATGTGCAGGAGCAGCCTGGTGCGTGCGAGATGGCGCAGGAACTGATGGCCCAGGCCCGCGCCTTCGGCGGCGCCTTCGATCAGCCCCGGGATGTCGGCGACCACGAAGCTCTCCTCGCCCACCCGCACCACGCCGAGCGAGGGGTTGAGGGTCGTGAACGG
>Ga0137432_1000919_pt1 | contig 10930 bp, 13 predicted proteins | sample EasRivERMZT820_2_FD_102337 | JGI IMG/M metagenome (GOLD analysis project Ga0137432, IMG submission 102337) | Soil microbial communities from meander-bound floodplain in the East River, Colorado, USA - East River MetaG ERMZT820_2 | ecosystem: Environmental > Terrestrial > Soil > Floodplain ...
ACCGAGCAGGATGATGTCGAACAGTTCCGTACCCATTTCAGACCTTCGCCCGCATCGGTCCTTCGTGCCCCTGATCGAAAGACGGACTTGGCCCCACTGACATACCGAATAGGATAGCCTAGACCTTGAACGTCCCTGGGTCCAGCATGGACGCCGACTTTCCACGGTGACCGTAAATATTTCGAGTGGTGTAGCGTTTCGCCCGCAGCAGCGGTCGAGCCGCAACTTGTCAGACTTCGCTGATCCGTGCTAGCGCCCAGGCCCTTAAGTGCGCAGTTCCCCTCAACTTCCTGCGAAAGATCGGAAACCTCATGGCTGAACCCAACAGAGATCCCAATGGGGGAACCCAGCCGCCGGCCGGCGAGCAGCAGGGACCGCCGGTGATCCAGATCGTGTCGCAATACGTTAAGGATCTCTCGTTCGAGAATCCCAGCATGGGCGTCAACATCCGCCAGCCGCAGATCGATTTCACCGTCGACTTGCAGGCCCGCCGTGTGTCCGAAACCGGACCATTCGAAGTGTTGCTGAAGCTCAGGGTCAACGCCGTCCAGGAAGAGAAGACGTTGTTCCTGCTCGAGATCGCTTATGGCGGCCTCTTCGTGCTCGACAAGATTCCGGAAGAAGCGCTTCAGCCGGTCCTGCTGATCGAAGCGCCGCGCCTGATGTTCCCGTTCGTGCGGCGGATCATCGCCGATCTCGTCAGCGATGGCGGCCTGCCGCCTTTGATGATCGAGCCCATCGACTTTGCTCAGCTCTATCGTACCAAGATGCAGGACGGCGGACGGCGCGCGCCTGGTGCACCGGCGCCGAGCCTCGCTTAAGAGCGCTTCAGCCCCAGGCCCAGATCACGTCGCCGTCCAGCGCGGCGACAAACCGCGCGTGCAGCTCGCGTTCCAGCGCGGTGATCCGTTCGGCAAGCGGCACCGGACGCGGGCGGGGGATTCGCGCCGCCTGCTCGATCCGCGGTGCAACCGAATCGCCCGGCGCCAGCGCCAGCCGGACCTGCCGGCCGCCGAGCAGCTCGAGATAGACCTCGGCGAGCAGCTCGGCATCGATCCGCGCGCCGTGCTTGGTGCGCACCGAGAGATCGATATTGAACCGCCGGCAGAGCTCGTCGAGCGAATAGCGCGCGCCGGGAAAGCGCTTCTTGGCGAGCGCGATCGTGTCGACCCCACGCTCGTTCCTCAGATGCGACTTGCCCGCGCGGGACAATTCGAAATTCAGGAATTTCAGATCGAACTCGGCATTGTGGATGACGAGCGGCGCGTCCGAGATGAACGCGAGGAAATCGTCGGCCACCGAAGCGAAGACCGGCGCGTCAACCAGTCTGTCCGCCGAGAGGCCGTGGACCCGCACGGAGTCTTCCGGAATGTCGCGTTCGGGCTGCACCAGCGTGTGAAACACGCGGCCGGTCGGCAAATGACCGACGAGCTCAAGACAGCAGATCTCGATGATCCTGTGCCCATCGGACGGATCGAGACCCGTGGTTTCCGTGTCCAGGACAATTTCGCGCACCGTCATCCGCGCCGCTTCTCCACCGCTCGCTGCCGCAACTCGGCCGCGACTCGTTTCACTTGAGAAAGAGCGTGGTCCAGACCCTTGTCCGTCTCAATCACGAAATCGGCTTGTGCACGCTTTTCCGCGTCGGGCACCTGGCGCGCCAATATCGCTGCGAGCTTCTCGGGCGTCATGCCGGGACGTTTCAGCACGCGCGCCCGCTGAACCGCTTCGGGTGCGGAGACCACCACCACCGCATCCATGGTCTTGGACCGTCCGGTCTCGAACAGCAGCGGAATATCGAGGATCACCAGGTCCTCGTTGCGCGCGCGCGCGGCTTCGATGAAGCGTTCCTCGGCCTGCCGCACCAACGGATGTACGAGCGCCTCGAGCGTGCGGAGGGCGGACGGACCCTCTGCGACGATCTGTGCAAGCCGCGCACGGTCCACGCCGCCTTTCGTCACTGCCTCAGGGAAGCGCTCCGCGATGGCCGCGGCGCCGCCCCCGCCCGCTGCATAAAGCGCGTGGACGGCTGCATCGGCATCGAAGACCGCAACGCCCAGGCGCGCGAACAGCTTCGCCGTCTCGCTCTTCCCCATGCCGATGGAGCCGGTCAGGCCGACCTTCAAGGGTTCGGAGCCGGCTTCAACCACCAAGCGCCCTTTCGAGCTCGGCCCGCAATTGAGGCGTAACCTTGGGCGTGACACCGAACCACGCGGCGAAGGCGGGCGCCGCCTGATGCATCAGCATGCCGAGCCCATCCATCGTGCGATGCCCCTGTGCCCTCGCCCGGCGCAGCAGATCGGTTTCCAGCGGATTGTAGACGATGTCCGCCACGGCGGCAGAACGCGGGAGGAAATCGAGTGCGATGTCCATCGCGGGCTTTCCCGTCATGCCGAGGCTCGTCGTGTTGACCAGCAGTCCGACATCGGCCAATCCCGCCTTCCAATCGCCCCAGGCCATCGCTCGCATTCCGCCTCCCGGCGCCGCGCGGAGCAGCGCGTCGGATCGGGCGGGCGTCCGGTTGATGATTCGGATCTCGGGACTTCCCGCCCGCTGAAGCGCAACAACGACAGCGCGCGCGGCGCCGCCCGCCCCCAACACCGCCGCGGGCCCTTTGCGCGCCGCATCCGCGCCAAGCGTTTCGGCGAGGCTCGCCGCAAAGCCGCGCACATCGGTGTTCAATCCGGCGATGCGCTCGCCGTCAAAGACGAGTGTGTTGACCGCTCCCGTGGCCGTGGCGGCCTCATCGAGCGACGATGCCAACGCGAAGGCGGCCTCCTTGTGCGGCACCGTAACGCTTGCACCGGCAAAGCCCATCAGCGGCAGTGCCGCGACGCAGCGTCCGAAATGCGCCGGCTCGATCGGCAGCGCAACATAGGCACCCTTGAACCCGTGCTCCTTGAGCCAGTGAGAGTGCAGCACAGGCGACACCGACTGACTCACCGGCCAGCCGATCACCGCGGCGAGCTTGCCGTGTGCGGTCATGACAGCAGCGCTCCGTGCGCGCGCAGTGCCGCGAGAAGCGGGATCAGCGGCAGTCCGCGGATCGTGAACTGATCGCCTTGCACGCGCTCGAAGAGCTGCGTACCGCGCCCCTCGATGCGATAGCAGCCGACCGAACCGAGTATGTCGGGCAGCTCGGCTTGCAGGTAGCGCTTCAGGAAGGCGTCCGAGAAATCGCGCATCTCGAGGCGCGCCACGTCGGTGCAGCGCCAGATCAAACCCTGCGCCTTGGCGATGACGGCTGCGGAAATCAATTGATGCGGCCGGCCGCGCAGCGCCCGCAGCGCGGCGTCTGCCTCCGCATCGTCCATCGCCTTGTTGAAGAGCCGGCCCTCGCAAACCAGAACCTGATCGCAGCCCAGCACCAGCGCCTCGGGATGCCGAGCGCTCACCGAAAGCGCCTTGCGCTCGGCCAAATGCTCCGCCACCGCGCGCCCATCGCCCGCGGTCTCGGGCGGCATCTTCGCCCTCGCCTCGTCCTCGTCGATCTCCGGGACGATCGCCGTGAAGTCGATACCAGCCGCCGCCAGCATCGTCCGCCGACTGGAGCTTCCCGAGGCAAGGATGAGTTCGGGGGGGCTCATGATTTTCCTTCGCGCTCCGCCAGCAGATTGAGGATGGCGGCCGCAGTCTCCTCGATCGAGCGCCGCGTGACGTCTATCGAGGGCCACTCGTGGTTCTCGAACAATCTGCGCGTCGATGCGACTTCCGCGCGTACGGCTTCCTCGTCGATGTAATCAGAGCCCTTGGTCTCACCCATAGTGACCAGCCGATTGCGGCGGATCTGCAGCAATCGTTCCGGTGAAAGCCACAGCCCGACGACGAGCGGTTTGCTCAGCGAGAACAATTGCTGCGGCAACTCCACGCCGGGGACAACCGGAATGTTCGCCGCCTTCACCCCGCGGATGGCGAGATAGACACAGGTCGGCGTCTTGGAGCTGCGGCTCACGCCGACCAGGACGACGTCGGCCTGGGCCAAGTTCTGGGCGTTCTGGCCGTCATCGTGCTGGATCGCGAAATTGAGCGCCTCGACCCGCTCGAGATAGCGCGAATCCATGTCGTGCTGGCCGCCCGGCCGGTGACTCTCCTTGGCGCCGAGATGCTTCCCGAGCACTTCGACGGCACGATCCAGAATGGAAACGCAGGGGACATTTAGCGACTTGCACTCGGCTTCCAGGATGCTGCGCAGGCTTGGATTGACCAGCGTGAAAAACACCACGCCGGGATCGGCGGCAATATGCTCGACCGCCCGGTAAAGCTGGCGCTCCGTGCGCACCAGCGAATAGATGTGCTCGCGCGGGCTGATCCCTTCGAACTGCGCCGCGACGGCTTTGGCCACCGTGTTGAGGGTCTCGCCGGTCGCGTCCGAAATGAGGTGCAGATGGTATTCGCGTGTCATGTAGAACTTCCGGATTCATGCACAGTGTGGGACGGCCGATTGTGATAACGGGAAAAGGTTGCACGACAAGCGGGCTTATCCCCAGGCTTTGGGTCCATCGGCTCCCTTGCACAAACAGCGGCACGGAGCGTATTTGGACGCCATCTCGCCAAGTTCTCCACAAAACGACGCCACAACACCATCATCATCATGAGACTCTCTTAGATTGAATGGACCATGGAAAACGAGCGTAGTGCGTCAAGACTGTTGACCGTCCTGAAGCGAAAACCGGTACACCCTGCACCCGTCTGGCTGATGCGGCAGGCAGGCCGCTACCTTCCCGAATATAAAGCGGTTCGCGCCAAGGCGGGGTCATTCTGGACCATGTGCATGTCGCCGGATTTGGCTGTCGAGGTGACCCTCCAGCCGATCCGGCGCTTCGATCTCGATGCGGCGATCCTGTTCTCCGACATATTGGTGGTTCCGCATGCTTTGGGACAGGACGTTCGGTTCGAGGACGGCAAGGGACCGATCCTGGGCGCCTTTCCTGGCCCGGATCGGCTGATCGGGGATAAAGCGGTATGGGAGACCAAGCTCGCGCCGGTCTACGAGGCGATGGCCCGCACACGCGCCGAGCTTGCCGGGGACAAGGCGATGATCGGCTTTGCCGGCGCACCATGGACGCTCGCGGCCTACATGCTGGAAGGCGAAAGCTCGAGCGACCAGCGCGCGGCGAAGCTCGCCGGGTATCGCGATCCGGAGGGGTTTGCGGCGCTGCTGAACGTCCTCGCCGATACCGTGGCCTGGCATCTGGTGCGGCAGCTTCAGTCCGGCGCCGATGTGGTCCAGATCTTCGACAGTTGGGCGGGCGGGCTTCCGGAGCACTATTTCCTCGAATGGGTCGTCAAACCCAACAAGCGGGTCGTCGAAGGCGTCCGCAAGGTCTTTCCTAACGCCCCCATCATCGGCTTCCCCCGTGCCGCGACGCAAAAGGGCTATGAGGCCTATGCAGCGGCGACGGGCGTCGATGGATTGAGCCTCGACACCTCTGCGTCCATGCGCTGGGCGGCATCGGCTCTCGGCGGCAAGGTGGTGCTGCAAGGCAATCTCGATCCGATTGCGCTCATCGCCGGCGGCAAGACCTTGGATGCCGCCGTCGATGCGATCCTGAACGACACCGCCGGCGTACCGCTGATCTTCAATCTCGGCCACGGCGTGCTGCCCGAAACCCCGCCGGACCATGTCGCGAAGCTGGTCGAGCGCGTCAGGAGTGCGGCGTGAAGATTGCCGTCGTGCTGTTCAATCTCGGCGGCCCGGATTCCCTTGACGCCGTCGAGCCCTTCCTTCGCAACCTGTTCGGCGATCCCGCGATCATCAGCCTTCCCGGTTTCTTGCGGTATCCGTTGGCCCGCTTGATTGCGGCACGGCGGGCGCCGATCGCGCGGGAGATCTACGCCCATATGGGCGGGCGATCGCCGATCCTTCAGGAAACCGAGCAACAGGCGCGTAGCCTGGAAACGATGCTGCAGGCCAGGGGCCACGACGCGAAATGCGTGATCGCCATGCGCTACTGGCATCCGAGGACTGCGGAAGCCGTCGCCGCGGTGAAGGCGTTTTCCCCTGATCGCATCGTCCTGTTGCCGCTCTATCCGCAATACTCCACGACCACCACCGGCTCGTCGCTCGCCGAGTGGCGGAAGCTTGCGCGCGGGCGCTTGACCGCGCCGCACCACGAAGTCTGCTGCTATCCTTTCGGGGACGGTTTCGTTTCGGCGCTGTGCGACTTGCTCGGGAGCGCCTTCGAGACCGCGAAACCCGACCTCGCCTATCGCGTGCTGTTCTCCGCGCACGGGCTTCCCAAACGCATCGTCGAGCGCGGCGATCCCTATCAATGGCAGGTGGAGCGCACCGTACAGGCCGTCCTCGAACGCTGGCCGGGCGCGACCCTCGATCACACGATCTGCTATCAAAGCCGCGTCGGTCCGCTCGAGTGGATCGGCCCCTCGACCGACAACGAGATCCGCCGCGCCGGCGCGGAGCGCAAGGCGCTCATCGTTGTGCCGGTGGCCTTCGTTTCCGAGCATTCCGAAACGCTCGTGGAACTCGACATCGAATATGGCAAGCTGGCGCGGGACTCGGGCGTGCCGGACTACATTCGCGTGTCCGCCGTACGCTCGCATCCGACGTTCATCGAAGGTCTTGCCCGCCTGGTCGATGCCGCGCTGAACTCGCCCCGACCGGTCAATTGCGCGCACGGTCGAATTTGCCCAGCCGGCCGGACTTGCGGCCACGAAAGGACCCCGCCGCATGCTTGATGTCCTCAGTCCTTATTACCTGTGGATCAAGGCGTTCCACATCATCGCGGTGATCGCATGGATGGCCGGCCTGCTCTATCTGCCGCGGCTTTACGTCTACCATTCCGAGGTGGCGCCGGGATCGCCCGAATCCGCCAAGTTCAAGGTGATGGAGCGGCGCCTTCTCAAGGCCATCATGGGTCCCGCGATGGGCGCGACATGGCTCTTGGGTCTCACCCTTGTCCTGACGCCGGCAAGCGGTGGTTTTGCGCAAGGCTGGCTGCACGCGAAGCTGACACTGGTCGTGGCCTTGAGCGCCATTCACGGCCTGTACTCCCGCTGGCAGAGGGATTTCGCCAATGATGCCAACCGCCATCCGCAACGGTTCTACCGGATTTGGAACGAAGTCCCTGCCGTTCTCATGGTCTTCATCGTCATTCTGGTCGTCGTAAAGCCTTTCTGAACCCTGTCACTTTAGGGGGGATTGCAAGCGCATCGATTCGCGCTACAATTCCCCGGTCTTCAGAACCACGCGCTTCAAGGTCCGCATTTGCGGGCTTCGCCGCACACCAAGGCGGCATAGCGCGGACCTCTCGCCCGAACCCAAGCGGCCAGAACCAACGCCGGGCCATTGGGCCATCCTGCTTCCACCGTCGTTATCTTCGAACGTCCAACCCTCCCAGGTGTACCCCCCATGACAGTCCAAGCCGGCCTCCAGGCCATGAAACTCCAAGACTTGAAGGCCAAGAAGCCGAACGAGCTCCTGGAGTTCGCGGAGGATCTCGAGGTCGAAAACGCCTCGTCCATGCGCAAGCAGGACATGATGTTCGCGATCCTGAAGGAGCTCGCGGAACGCAACGTCGAAATCGCCGGCGACGGCGTGCTGGAAATTCTTCAGGACGGCTTCGGCTTCCTGCGCAGCCCGGAATCGAACTATCTCGCCGGCCCCGACGACATCTACGTCTCGCCCTCGCAGATCAGGCGCTTCGGCTTGAGAACCGGCGATACCGTCGAGGGCCCGATCCGCAGTCCGAAGGACGGCGAGCGCTACTTCGCCCTGCTGAAGGTCTCGACCATCAATTTCGAGGATCCCGATGCCGGCAAGCACAAGGTCCATTTCGACAACCTGACGCCGCTCTATCCGACCAAGCGTTTCGTGCTCGAGCTCGACGATCCGACAATCAAGGACAAGACCGGTCGGATCATCGACATCGTCGCGCCCTTGGGTATGGGCCAGCGCGCGCTCATCACCGCCCAGCCGCGCACCGGCAAGACCGTCATTCTCCAGAACATCGCCAAGGCCGTCGCCGCCAACCACCCCGATTGCTACCTGATCGTGCTCCTGATCGACGAGCGGCCGGAGGAAGTCACCGACATGCAGCGCTCCGTGAAGGGCGAGGTGATTTCGTCGACCTTCGATGAGCCCGCCTCGCGCCACGTCCAGGTCGCCGAGATGGTGATCGAGAAGGCCAAGCGCCTGGTCGAGCACAAACGCGACGTCGTGATCCTGCTCGACTCCATCACGCGCCTCGGGCGCGCCTACAACACCGTCGTGCCCTCATCGGGCAAGGTGCTGACGGGCGGCGTCGACGCCAACGCGCTCCAGCGGCCGAAGCGCTTCTTCGGCGCGGCGCGCAACATCGAGGAAGGCGGCTCGCTCACCATCATCGCGACCGCGCTCATCGATACCGGCTCGCGCATGGATGAAGTGATCTTCGAAGAGTTCAAAGGCACCGGCAACTCGGAAATCATCCTCGACCGCAAAGTGGCCGACAAGCGCGTCTTCCCCGCGATCGACATTCTGCGCTCGGGCACCCGCAAGGACGAGCTCCTGGTCGACAAGGGGACGCTTGCGAAGATGTACGTGCTGCGCCGCATCCTCGCGCCGATGGGCACCATCGACGCCATCGAGTTCCTGCTCGACAAGCTGCGTCAGTCCAAGACCAACGACGACTTCTTCGACAGCATGAACACGTAAGACGTCGGGTCCGGGAAGACGACTCATTTGTCATGGGCCGGCCCTGAGTCCTGAGCTTGTCGAAGGGTCGATGGGAGCGGGGCCCCAGCGTGCCTTGCGGAACGGCCGTCTTGTGAGAAAGCGGCCCCAATTTACGCCCTGCCGCGTCGGCAGTTCGTGACCACCCCGGTCATTCGTTTTGTCGCGCGGGGAACACGAAGTAGGCTATGCGGATGAACACCGCAAAGCCGAACCGCGATGGATGGGTCATCGGCGCACTTGCCGAACAGCCACCATGTCCACCACTCCCTGCCTTCACACAATTTGAACGGAAGGCGCTAGACTGCATTGCTGCCGAATTTGCGAACGAAGAAGCGGCATTCCGCGAGCAGGTGGCGTCGGCCGAGGTCACCGACCGAATCAACACGGCTGTCGGGTTCTATACACGAGTGAGAGTGGATCGGACGAAGCAAGGCGCACACTTCGATGTTGAGGGCGTTGAGCACGGCTTGGGCGTCATTCTATGGGACAAGAGCGGCGACGGATACCTCGATACCATCGAAGGCTATACGTACGATGACGACCCGCTCGCGGGGGTGAACCTAGCCGATCTCAAATTTGTCCGGCTCGTGCACCTGGGATAGTCCGCTATTGGCGCGGTCTGCCGTTTGCTCTGAGGTTCCTCCGCGGCGATCACTTGTCCCGCAGTTCTTGCCAAGTCATGGAAAATTTAACGTTGCCGCGCAGCTTCCGAGCCTCTTGCTGAGCTCGAATCGACGCGAGTTGGCGCAGGCCCTCCCGCACGGTCCCAGTAATCCCTTCGCCGGTGAAAGCCTGAGCCGAAATCAGCAGGTCTTCCGGCACTTCGACAGTGATCTTTCGCAGTTTGCCCATGCACCAAAGATACCAGCGCCGATGCTGATAATCGAGCTGTCAGCCAACGGGTGTTAGCGCGCCTGTCCGGCGTCGGCGCGGCCGGTGAGCGCAATGCGCCAGCCGGCGATCACGAACAGCCCGGCCATGGCGGCGCCGATCACGATATCGGGCACGTTGGAGCCGAACATCGCGACCATGAGGGCGGCGGCGATGACGGCGATGTTGCCGACCGCGTCGGGACGCGTGAACCGCCACAGCGAGAGCGCCGAGCTGAGCTGGCCGCGCGAGTGCAGCACGATGGCGCAGACGGTGAAATGGGCGAACAGGGCGACGATGCCCATGATGATCATCGCCCGATAATCCGGGAAGCTGCCGAGCAGCATGCGGCGGATGGCGATCACGCAGACGAGGCCGCCGAGCAGCATCATGACGATGCCCTGAAGCTGCACCGTCCAGCGCGGTCTCGGGAACCCGGTGGACGTCCTCAATGCAAAGCCTGCGCTGACCGAGTGCTGCACGAAGGTCAGCGCGTCCGCGGCCAACGCGGTCGAGGCGGCCGGCACCGCCACCATGCTCACGATGAAGCCCATCATGCCCGTGATCAGGGCGATGATGGCCAGCGCGACGCGTTCATGTTCGTGCAAAGGAACCGCCCTTTCGCAACGCGGGTAAAAATGCAGGCAAGTGCCCGGCGGCACAAGCCCGGATCACGGCACCAGCACGGTCGCGCCCGTGGTTGCGCGGGAATGCAACGCCTCGTGGGCGGCGCGGGTATCCCTCAGCGGGAAGCGCTGGTTGACCGCGATCTTCACCGCGCCCGACGCGATGACGCCGAACAGATCGTCGGACGTCTCCTTCAACTCTTCGGCATTGCGCATGTAGCTCGCAAGCGTCGGCCGCGTCAGGTAGAGCGAGCCCTTCCCGCTCAGGATCAGCGGATCGAACGGCGGTACCGCACCCGAGGAATTGCCGAAATAAACCAGCATGCCGCGCACCTGGAGGCAATCGAGCGAGCTCATGAACGTGTCCTTGCCGATGGAGTCATAGACCACCGGTACGCCTGCGCCGTCGGTCAGTTCGCGCACGCGTTTGACCCAATCCTCGCTGCGCAGATTGAGCACGATTTCGCAGCCGTTCGCCTTGGCGAGCTCGATCTTGTCCTCGGAGCCGACGGTTCCGATCACCCGGACGCCGAGATGCTTTGCCCATTGGGCGGCGATGAGACCGACGCCGCCCGCGGCCGCGTGCAGCAGAATGGTCTGGCCGCGCTTCACCGGATAGGTGGCCTTCAACAGATAGCGCGCGGTCAAACCCTTGAGCAGCGCCGCCGCGGCGATCTCATCCGACACGCCGGCAGGCAGCTTCACCGCATTCCACGCCGGAACGTTCGCCGCTTCGGCATAGGCCCCGCGCACCATGCAA
>Ga0137432_1000920_pt1 | contig 10930 bp, 11 predicted proteins | sample EasRivERMZT820_2_FD_102337 | JGI IMG/M metagenome (GOLD analysis project Ga0137432, IMG submission 102337) | Soil microbial communities from meander-bound floodplain in the East River, Colorado, USA - East River MetaG ERMZT820_2 | ecosystem: Environmental > Terrestrial > Soil > Floodplain ...
CGAGATCCACAGCCCCGGCCCGTTGCGCTCCGCCCACAGTGAGGCCGGCGCCAGATAGCCGAGCGTCTTTCCCGTTCCGGTTCCCGCTTCGACCAGCGCGATGCGCGGCGCGCCCGCGCGCACCCGCGGCGCAAACGCCGGCATCGCTGCGCTGGTGAACTCGCGCTGCTGCTTGCGCGCCCCGCCATAGCGCAGCACCGTTGCGTGCAGCCGCACCTGCGCGTCTTCTTCGCTGATCGGGTGCTGGCTCGGCCGCCCTTCCGGCGCCTCGTCCTCCCACTCGTCGAGACCGCGCCAAGCGTCGAACCCCGCGAGCGGCCCGAGCGCCCGTTCCGGCTCGCCCAGAACGGAGAGTATGGAGGGCGCCCAGCGCCAGCCGGCCTTCGCCATCGCCGCGGCGGTCTTGCGCGCGCGGTCCTTCTCGCCGGGCGAAAGCTGGAGCAGCGAATCGAGCAGGATGCCGGCCGCGATGTGCAGGGTGCGCGCGGCCTCCTCGGCTGAGTCCGGCTCCTTGACGTGCAGCGCCCGTGCGAGGCCGAGTGGACTCGGAAGACAGGGCTCGGCCGGACGGACGAATGCGAAGAGCTCGAGCACGTCATACAGCGCTCTCGCCGGCCTCGCGGCGAGCCGGGCGACGACGAACAGCGCGTGGCAGACCAGCACCTCGCCACCCGCGATCAACTCGCGCGCTTCTCGTTCCGAGACCTGGCGTGGTTCGCCCGGCGGCGTGGCGATCCATGCGCCGCCGCCGGTGATCGCAAGCGCCGGCAGTTCCAAATGCGGCAGACGCAATCTAACCTCGTCCGATAGGGACGGTACACTCTATGCCGCGTGGAAGGCGTTCTGTCTAAGCTCTACGCGGCTTCGGCGGGTTCGGTCGGAAGATCGGGGTAGAGCCGGCGCAGGGCCTCGCCGACTCGGTCGTGCTCGGCCAATACGTCCCGAGCGGCCTTTGCAAGCACCTCGTTGTCGGCGCCGTCCCGCGCCCCTTGCGCCAGAATCCGCGCGGCGGCCGTTATCCCGGTGAGCCCGAGATCGCCCGCGGCGCCTGCGAAATCCTGCGCCAGCCGGCCCGCCTGGCTCCAATCCGCGCGCTCGCTGGCGGCCGCGACCGAGCTTGCCAGCCGGTCGGCGGTCTGCATGTAAGACTGCAGTATGTCGAGCAGCGTCTTCAAGCCCAGCGCCTTCTCCAGCTCGGAGATCGCCTTGGCATCGAGCGCGTCTTCCACGTTCGCGGTCTTCGCCCCGGCTTTCGCCTTGTCGCCTGTCTCTCCGATGACGGTCGCTATCGCTCCGTAAAGTGCGTCAGCGCTTGCCGGCCAGCGCAGCACATGGCTGGCGCCGGTTGGCGGCCGTTCGTCCCACGCGGCGAGGGCAAGGATCGGCGTGCGCTGCGCGGGCATCGCCGCGATCGAGTCGACATGGCCGGCCGTCGACAGGATCGCGTCGAAACCGGTGCGCGCCGAGATGGTTGAGGCCTGTCCCAAATTCTCGGCAAACGTGAGCCGATTGCCGAATGGCGTCACCATCCGGTCGATCGTGGCGCGCATCGCGGGATCGCGCGCGAGCACCAGCAAATGCAGTCCGACCGGCGGTGCCGCACTCCCGCTCTCGGTTTCGGCGAGAGCCGGGGCTTCGGTCACGGGGATCATGATCCAGAACTTTGCACCCATGCCGGGTTCGCTCTGTACCCCCATGGTGCCACCGGTCGATTCGACCAGGCGCTTGGCGACGGCGAGACCAACGCGCGCTCCCTGCGGCCGTTCCGGCGGCCCCGTTCCCAATTTCGCGAACGGCTCGAAAATGGCGGAGATGAGGTGCGAGGGAATTCCCGGGCCGGTGTCGGTGATCGAAAAACGCACCATGGCATTGTCGGCCGCGTCCCGCTTCGCGTCGAGCGCGATTTCAACATTGCCGCGCTCCGTGAACTTGATCGCGTTTCCTGCAACCTTCAGCAGCACGCGGCGCAGCAATCGGGGATCGCAGGCGACCCGCGGCAGGCCGGCTGCGACATTCACCGACAGGCGAAGGCGCTTTTCCCACGCGTTCGGCTGCAGCAGCCGCGCCACCGTCCGGGCCGCTTGGGCGGCGTCGCAGCCCTCGAGCGGAACGGCGATCGTCTCTTCGGCCTCATTTGCCAGCGCGATGATGTCGTCAAGCAGCGTCTTCAGCCCGCGTCCCGCTTCCAGCAGGACCTTGACGAGGTCGCGTTGCGCCTTCTCGAGCTCGCTCCGCTCCAGCAGCTGAGCCATCCCGAGAATGGCGTTGAGCGGCGTGCGCAGCTCCTGGCTGACATTCGAAATGAAATTCGTCTTGGCGCGCTCGTCCGCCTGCGCCTGGTCGCGGGTCGTTTCCGCCGCCTTCTTCTCTTCGTTGAGCCGCACGATCAGATGGGCATTGTCGTGCCGGAGCAGGATGGTCTCGTCGAGCAGCGAACCGAGCTGCTCGCCGTAGGAGTAAAGCACGCCCCCGAAAAAGATCAGCAGCAGCGCTGAAAGGGCCTGCGCCGTACCGTCCTGGAGGGTGAGCACCAGAGCAAGCGATCCGAGAGACGGTATGGCGTGCGCAAGGTAGGCCGGACGGTAGGCCGCACGCGCCACGAATTCGGTCGCGCTCATGCCGAGAAACGCAAGTATGAGGAAGGCTTCGGCGGCAAAGGAGCTCGAGTCGAACCAGAGGACCGCGCCCACGCCCCAGGTCGCCCCCATGACAGCCGAGAAGATCGTATAGCGCCGTGCCCAGATCACGGGATCGTCGTACGCGCCGCGCCTCTGATAGACGTGCTTCAGCTTCAGGCCATAGAGCGTCGCCGCCATGAACGGGATGATCGGGAACAAGGCATGGACGATGTTGGGTTCCGCTTGCAGCAGAGCGGAGGCCGTGCACAAGGCAGCGAACGGGAACGAGAGGTCGTAGCGCGCGAGTCGATAGAGGATCGCGACCCTGCCTTGCAGCAGCGCGCTTCTTTGGGCAGGCGACAGATTTTCGCCCGAGGCTTCCGCCACTGGCCTCTCCCTTTGCGCGCCTCCACGGTCTGTCTCAACTTGAACGGAGTGGGAAAGCGCGCGTTGACCTTGCTCCAGGCGCAGCCTAGCGTTTGGGCGCTTTCGAGACATTTAAGATCGAGATTCCCCATGGGCCACAGCCGCGAGCTCGCTGACGCCGCCCGCGCCTGGCCTTTCGAGGAGGCGCGCAAGGTCGCGGCGCGCGTGGCGGCCCGCCGGTCGGCCGGAATCGTGGTTAAGGAAGTCTTGTTCGAGACCGGCTACGGACCGTCGGGCCTCCCCCATATCGGCACCTTCGGCGAGGTCGCCCGCACGAGCTGGGTGCGTCAGGCGTTCGAGGCCCTCTCGGATGTGCCCACAAGGCTGGTCGCGTTCTCCGACGACATGGACGGTTTGCGCAAAGTTCCCGACAATGTTCCCAATCAGGACATGCTGCGCGAGCATCTGGGCAAGCCGCTGACGGCCATTCCCGATCCTTTCGGCACGCATGACAGTTTCGGCGCCCACAACAACGCCCGGCTGAAGGCATTTCTCGACCGCTTCAGCTTTCGCTATGAATTCCTGAGTTCGACCGAGTGCTACAGAAGCGGCCGCTTCGATGCGGCGCTTCTGACCGTGCTCAAGAATTACGAGAAGGTGCGCGACGTCGTTCTTCCCACGCTTGGGCCCGAGCGCCGCGCAACCTACAGTCCGTTTCTGCCCGTCTGCCCGCGCACCGGGCGTGTGCTCCAGGTCCCCATCGTCGAATGGAACGCGCAAGCCGGGACGATTGTTTACGAAGACGATGGCCGGCGCACCGAAGTCCCGGTGACCGGCGGCCATTGCAAGCTGCAATGGAAGGCCGATTGGGCTATGCGCTGGTTCGCCCTCTCCGTCGACTACGAGATGTCGGGAAAGGACCTCATCCCGTCCGTCGAGCTCTCGGTAAAGATCGTGCGCCTGTTGGGCGGGACGCCGCCTGAAACCTTCACCTACGAACTCTTCCTCGATGAAGGGGGGCAGAAGATCTCGAAGTCCAAAGGCAACGGATTGTCGGTGGACGAATGGCTGACCTATGGGACCGAGGAAAGCCTTGCGCTCTTCATGTTCGGCAAGCCGCACGCGGCAAAGAAGCTCTATTTCGACGCCATCCCCAAGGCCGTCGACGAGTACATCGCCTTCGCCGATCAATATCAGCGCTCCTCGAATGAGCCGAAGAGCCAGCTCGAGAACCCGGCCTGGTTCGTTCACGCGGGCGATCCGCCTGCCGAGACCTATCCGGTCAGCTTCGCGCTCCTCTTGAATCTGGTCAGCGCGTCGGGCGCGCAGGACCGCGAGGTGCTGTGGGGTTTCATTCGGTCCTATGCACCCGATGCCGATCCCAAGACGCATCCTGGCCTCGACCGCCTGGTGACCTATGCGCTGAAATACTACGAAGATTTCATCCACCCGCAGAAGCGCTACCGCGAGCCGAGCGAGAAGGAGCGCGCGGCCCTTGCCGCGCTCGCCGATGCGCTCGAGAACCTGGCGGGCGAGCGCAACGCCGAGACGGTGCAGAACGCGGTCTACGAGATCGGCAAGACGCACGGCTTCGAGCCGCTGCGCGACTGGTTCAAGGCGATCTACGAAGTCGCGCTCGGCCAGACGCAGGGACCGCGCTTCGGCTCGTTTGCGGCGCTCTTCGGTTGCGCCGAGACCGCGGTGCTGATCCGCACCGCGCTGTCCGGCGCCTTCACCGCTCATGCGCGCGCTTAGCCCGCTGAGGCTCGCGACTGTCCTGAGAGTGGCCGCGATCGTTGTCCTTGCCGCAATCGTGTCTGCCCGTGCCGCCGACAGTCCGGCCGGCATGGCACTCTTCGAGAGAGGCGCATACCTCGCCGCCGCCAAGGCCGCCGCTGCCGCGGACGGTGCGGCCAACTTGGCGTTCGCCGCGCGCGCCACGCTCGCCGATGCCACCTTGCGCGCAACGCCGTGCCTGGAATGTCTGCAGAGCGCCGAAGCCCTGGCGCGCCGCGCGGTCGCGGCCGATCCGAACAACATGGAAGGCCATATCCATCTGGCAGTCGCTCTTGGCTACCAGGCGCGTATCATCGGCCCGATCCGCGCCCGTTTCGGGCGCTATCCCGAACAGGCGAAGCAGGAGATCGAGACCGCGCTTCGCCTCGCGCCCGGCAGCCATTGGGCCCTCTCGGCCGCGGGAGGCTTCAACATCGAAGTCGTGCGTTCGGGCGGCCGGCTTCTCGGCAATCTCCTCTATGGCGCGACGTTCGAGAATGGCGTCGACTATTTCCAGCGCGCGATTGCCGCCGACCCGGAAAATCCGCTGATCAAGCTGCAATACGCTCTTTCTCTGACCGGCTACGCCTTCGATGCGCGGCGCGCGGAGATCACGGCCGTTCTCAATGCCTGCACGCGCGATACCCCCGGCAATATCTATGAGCAGGCCATGAAGGAGCGCGCCGGCAGGCTGCTCGCTCTTCTCAACCAGAACAAGCGCGAGGAATATCTCATGCTAGCCCGGCGCTATCAGGGTTTCCCCGACTCATGACGGACCTCGTCTACAAAGTCCTGCGCCCGGCCGAGTGGGTGGCGGCGCAGGCGGCCGGAATCTTTGCCGGCTCGCCCGACGATCAACGCGATGGCTTCATCCACCTCTCCGCCGGCCATCAGGTGCGCGGAGTCTGCGACCGCTACTTTGCCGGCGCCGATGACCTCGTTCTTCTGACCGTCGAGGCCGCCCGCCTTGGTTCGGCGCTGAGATGGGAGGTCTCGCACAAGGGTGAAGCCTACCCGCACCTCTACGGCCCGCTTCCGCTTGCGCTCGTCAAGTCCATCGCCGACATTCGCCGCGATGAGGGCGGCCGTTTGACGTTCCCGCCCGGGATTCCCTGACGCGTGACCGGACAGCGAGGCCGACCATGACACGATGGACACGAGTTCTCTCTTGCATTGCCGCGTTCCTGATCGCGGCGGGCACGGCGCACGCGGCATCGCAAGGACTGATCGATGCGGCGAAGCGCGAAGGGCGCGTCACCTGGTACACGACGCTGCTCGTCGATGATGCCTCGGGGCCGCTCGCCGCGGCGTTCGAAAAGAAATACGGCATCGACGTCGATTTCATCCGCCGTGACGGCACGATCCAGCTCCGTACGATTCGCGAAGAGGCGAAGTTGGGGACGATGAAAGTCGATGTCTTCGACGGCACCACGACCGCCGCCTTCGTCATGAAGGACGGCCTGGCCGAAGCCTATAAGGCGGACTCGGCGGTGGACATCCCCGCCGAGTACAAGGACCCCAACGGCTACTGGACCGCGCAGGTGCCGTATTTCCAGACGTTGGGCTACAACGCCGATCTTGTCCCGGCGAGCGAGGTTCCGAAATCCTATCGCGACCTGCTCGATCCCAAATGGAAGGGCAAGATGGCGTGGACCGCGGAGGAACAGCTTACCGGGGGCCTCGGCTTCATCGTCAATGTGCTGGCCACCATGGGCGAACGCGAGGGCATGGCGTTCCTTGCGGCCCTCTCCAAGCAGGAGCTCGTCCGCCTGCGCAACGGTATCAACGGCATCACCGTTGCGCTGGCGGCCAAGCAATATCCGCTCGGCATCACGGTCGACAACCACCACACCGTCATCGCCAACGCGAAGGGCGGCAACGTGAAGTGGTTCTATTTCGAGCCCGTGCTCGGTCTGTCGAATAATATCGGGCTGATAAAGGGCGGGCCGCATCCGAACGCAGGAAAGCTCCTGATCGATTACATCCTCTCGCCGGAAGGTCAGACCGTTCTCAAGGACGGCCACCACATACCTTCGAGCTCGAAGGTCGAGCCTGCGGTGCGCGATCTGAAGGGCGGTTTCCGCGTCAACTACATCAGCCCCGCGCAGGGCGTCGCCCAAACCGAAAAAGCCCAGGCCATTTTTCGTCAACTGTTCCAATAAAGAACGATCTCATGGCGCGTTACACCGGTTCCTGCCACTGCAATGCGGTTGAATTCGAGGTTGAGACCGATCTCACCTCCGGCCTGCAATGCGATTGCTCGCTCTGCAAGCGCAAGAACGCCGTTATGCATCGCGTGCCCAAGGAGCAGTTCCGGCTCACCAAGGGCAAGGACGACCTGACGCTGTACCAATGGAACACGCGCGTCGCCGAGCACTATTTCTGCAAGCATTGCGGGATCTACACGCACCACCAGCCGCGCACGCGGCCGGATTCGATCGCGGTCAATGTCGGCTGCATCGACGACGTCAGCGCGCGCCAGCTTGAGATCACCTTCGCCGAAGGCTCCAAGCTCTCCGGCAACAGGTAGCTACCGGTTCAATCCGTCGAGCGCCGCGATCACGGCATCGCCCATTTCGCGCGTGCCGACCTGCTTCATCCCCGGCTGCATAATGTCGCCGGTGCGCAAACCCTCGTTGAGCACGGCTTCAACCGCACTCTCGATCAGCTTGGCCTCGTCGAGGCGCCCGAACGAATAGCGCAGACACATCGCGAGCGAGAGGATGCAGGCGAACGGATTGGCGAGATTCTGCCCGGCGATGTCGGGTGCCGTGCCGTGTACCGGCTCGTACAGTCCCGGCTGGCTCCCGGTCCGCTCGTTCTTTTTGCCGAGTGAGGCCGACGGCAGCATGCCGATCGAGCCGGTCGCCTGAGCCGCTTCATCCGACAGGACGTCGCCGAACAGGTTGTCGGTGACGATGACGTCGAACTGCTTCGGCCGGCGCATCAGCTGCATGGCGCAATTGTCGGCGAGGATGTGCGTCAACTCCACATCGCCATATTCGGCATCGTGCAGCTTCTGCACTTCCTGGCGCCACAGCACGCCGGTGTGCATGACGTTCGACTTCTCCGCCGACGCCACCCTGTTCGACCTGAGCCTAGCGAGATCGAAGGCGACGCGGGCGATCCGCTGCACTTCGCCCGTCGTATAGACCTGGGTGTCCACTGCGCGCCGCGTGCCGTCGTTCATGTCCCAGATGCCGCGCGGCTCGCCGAAATAGACGCCGCCGGTGAGCTCGCGGATGATCAGGATGTCGAGACCCGAGACCACCTCGGGCTTCAGCGTGGAAGCATCCTTGAGCGCGTCGAAACACATTGCCGGGCGCAAATTCGCGAACAGCTCGAGATCCTTGCGCAAGCGCAGAAGGCCGCGCTCCGGCTTCTTGTCGAACGGATTGTTGTCCCATTTGGGACCGCCGACTGCGCCGAACAGCACCGCATCGGCCGCGTGCGCCAGCTTCATCGTCGCTTCGCTGACGGGCGCACCTTCTTCATCCAGCGCCGCGCCGCCAACGAGTCCGCGCTCGACTTCGAACTTCAGCCCGCGGTTCTTCGCCATCCAGGCGAGCACGCGTTCGGTCTCGGCCATCACCTCCGGCCCGATCCCATCCCCCGCCAACACCAGAATCTTGTAACTCATGACAGATGCGTCCACGTGAAACCGATTTGCCTTCCCCCCTTGAGGGGGAAGAGCCTGCCCCCGACTTGATCGGGGGTGCCCCGAAGGGGCGGAAGGGGGGTCAAGCCCACGGCTGGCTTTGCTCGCGCTGCGACTCGAAGTCGGAAATCTTCTGCTCGTTGCGCAGCGTGAGACCGATATCGTCCCAGCCGTTCATCAGGCATTGCTTGCGGAACGGATCGATGTCGAACTTGATGCAACCGCCGTCCGGCCCGCGCACTTCCTGCTTCTCCAGATCAATGCTGACGATCGCGTTGGAGCCGCGCTCGGCGTCGTCCATCAGTTTGTCGACGTCCGCCTGCGGGAGCACGATCGGCAGGATGCCGTTCTTGAAGCAGTTGTTGTAGAAAATCTCCGCGAACGACGTCGCGATCACGCAGCGTATGCCGAAATCGAGAAGCGCCCAGGGCGCGTGCTCGCGCGACGAGCCGCAGCCGAAATTGGCGCCGGTCACCAGGATCTTCGCGTCCTTATAGGCCGGCTTGTTGAGCACGAAATCCGGGTTCACCGAGCCGTCCGGCTTGGTGCGTTGCTCGAAGAACAGCGCCGAGCCGAGCCCGGTGCGCTTGATGGTCTTCAGGAATTGCTTGGGGATGATCATGTCGGTGTCGACATTGACCATCGGAAGCGGCGCCGCGACGCCGGACAGTGTCTTGAAGGGCTGCATGGCGCCGGAACCTATACGGGGCCCGATTGCCGCTCAAGCCCGAACTTTGGCGTTCCTACGGCCTCAACCCCGCAACGTTGACCCGCATGCGGAAAAGCTGCGTCGGTCCCGTCGCGTACACCGTCATGCCGTCGGCATCGCCGAAGGCGAGGTTGGAGATCCGCTCGGGTGTCACGATCGTGCCGAGATGCTTGCCCGCCGGATTGATGATCCAGATGCCGCCCGGTCCGCCGGTCCACACATTGCCGCGCGTATCCACTCTCATGCCATCCGGGTTGCCGAGGCGCGTGTCGCCTGTCGCCATCATGTCGAAGAACGTGCGCCCGCCCGAGAGCGTGCCGTCCGCGTTCACGTCGTAGCGCATGACTTTCCGTACACGGATGTCGTTGACGTAGAGCACTTTCTCGTCCGGCGAGAAGGCGAGCCCGTTCGGCGTGGCGAGGTCCGAGACCAGCAGCGTCAGCTGGCCGTCCTTGAAGCGGTAGACGCCGGTGTGTGGCACGCCTTCGGGCGGGTTCTCGTCGCTTGTGCGGCTGTTCGCGCGGATGTCGGTGAAGTAGAGCGCGCCGTCGCTCTTGTAGACGAGGTCGTTGGGCGCATTCAGATGCCGGCCGTTATAAGCCGCGACCAACGTGGTGAGCGAGCCGTTGGCCTCGCGGCGCATGATCTTGCCTGAGCCCATGGCGCAGAACACAAGGCGGCCCTCCTTGTCGAGGGTTTCGCCGTTCGGCCCAGGCTGCTGATACATCCGGCCATTGCGCTCGAAGGTGATGACCGACGACGTGTCCTTGCCGGTGAACACCTTGTCGACATAGGTCGCGAGCCCGCTCGCCTGATCCCATTTGAAGATACGGTTCTGGGTGACGTCGCTGAAGGTGAGGAAGCCCTGGCCCGGGCCTCTGTGCCACACCGGGCCTTCGAAGAACCCGTCCTGCTCGGCCAGCTTCTCGACCTTCACTTCCGCGCCGACCAGCGCGTCGACCGCCGGATCGTGCCTTTCGACACCGCCGCGTGCCGTCGTCTGCGCGGTCAAATCCGCCGCCGACAGCGACAACGCGGTCGCCGCCAGAAACGCGATCGTTAATGTCCTCATCATGTCCTCCCGAATTCCGCCATGCGTCCTTTTGAACCCCAGACTAACATCCCGCCTTCCGCTCGCGGGAGAGGGCGCGCATCACTCCCGCGTCAGACCCTTCTCCGCCAGCGCACTCAGATACGCCGCCCACTTCGTCTCCTGCGCTTGGCCGAGTTCGAGGAGATACGCCCACGTGTACAGCCCGGTGTCGTGTCCGTCGTCGAACACGATCCGGATCGCGTAGCGCCCGACCGGTTCGAGCCTGCGTATCTTCACGCGGCGCTTGCGCGGAACGATGGTCTTCTCCAGCGGGCCGTGGCCCTGCACCTCGGCGCTCGGCGATTCGACGCGCAGATATTCGGCTGCGAGCGCGGCGCTCGCGCCGCTCTCGAACGTCACCGTGAGCACGTCCTTCTCCGCATTGAGCCGCAACTCGCTCGGCCAGGGCCGCGCCGGCTCGCTCACGCAAGCTCGCTTTCGCTCAACGGACGCGCTTCGTCGGGCAGCATCACCGGAATTCCGTCGCGGATCGGGTAGGCCAGCCCCGCCTTCTTGCTGATCAGCTCCTGGCGCGCGCGGTCATAGACGAGAGGACCCTTGGTGACGGGACAGACCAGGATCTCCAGAAGCTTCGGATCGACGTCCATCGTCACCTCAATGCAGCGGCTGTTTCGGTCCGCGCGCAGTCGGCAAGGCCGCGTTGGACATTTCGAGCAACGCGATCAGCGCATCGGCCCGCGCGTTCATGC
>Ga0137432_1000925_pt1 | contig 10846 bp, 10 predicted proteins | sample EasRivERMZT820_2_FD_102337 | JGI IMG/M metagenome (GOLD analysis project Ga0137432, IMG submission 102337) | Soil microbial communities from meander-bound floodplain in the East River, Colorado, USA - East River MetaG ERMZT820_2 | ecosystem: Environmental > Terrestrial > Soil > Floodplain ...
ACGCTGCGCCCGCCGTTCGTGTGTGTGATATCCCGAGTCATCGGCTCGCTCGGGAAGTGGGCGGCGAACCGGTACTGGCAGCTGACGTAGACATTGTCGCCATAGACTTCATCCCTCTGCGCCGCGGCGCCCAGAAGGAAGGGCGCAATCGCGCACGACAGAAGCGCGACGCTGAGCGGGTGATATTTGGACATGGGCCACGTCTCCCCTTCGGCTTGCGGCGCACCGCGCCGCTGATTAATTCGTCCCGGCCGCGACCTTGTCGAGTGTTTCGACGACCAGCATCGCCGGCGGCCGCTTCGTGTAGGCCTCTTCGTAAAGTTTCGCTTTGACCGTGCCGTTTCTGTCCAGGACGAAGATGATCGGGCGCGGGACGCCGTGGGCGAAGCTGCCCGGCGGATATTGCGGGTCGCGCAGCTTGTAGCGGTCGATGATTTCCGATTTGGGATCGGAGAGCAGCGTGTACTTGATGCTGCGCCGTTCGATGAACGTGCTGAGGATCTGCGGGCTGTCGAAGGAGATGCCGGCCATCTTGTAGCCCCGCCGTTCGATCGCGGCGACCGCCGTGTTGAGGTCCATCATCTGCGCCTGGCAAAAGGGGCACCAATCGGCAGAGCGGAAGAAGAACAGCACGAGGCCCTTCTCGCCCATGAGCGAGGGCAGCGAACGCTGTGCGCCGGTCTGGTCAGACGGTGTGCCGATGTCCGGCACCTTGGCCCCGATCGGCGGACCGAGCTCCGGTGCCGCGGCCATGAGCGGAAGTGCGGCTAACGCAAACAAGCCGAGAGCGACGGCCACGGCCAGCGAACGGAGCACTGCAAAGCGAACGGTCACGATCTCGCTCCTTTGGGAACGGGCAGTTTCGTACCACAAGGTTCCTGACCCGAACAGCGGCCGCGATCGTCCTCAGTTGCCGCCCGGCCCGTTGGGGGCGTAGAATGAGGGTGTCGAAGCGAGGACCGAGCATAGGACACAAGGCTTAGCCCGAAACCGGTTGAGGGAGTTGCACCATGAGATGGATCGCAACAGCGCTCAGCGTTACGGCCGCTGTCGTGCTTCTGACGAACTGCGCTGATATCCCCTACGCCTACGGCGATTTCGACGAGAGCTACACCCGGGCCCTAAACGACTCCCCCTATAACCAGCACGTTTGCCAGTCCTCCAGTCACGATTTGCGCTATTGCCGGTGACCGACGCAGCCGCGTCGGCACCGAATTGACATGTCGAGAATGAGCCGGCCGCGTTCGATGGCGTCCGGTGTACGGCTTGGCGCGCTCAGCGAACGCGCGACAATCGTCAGTATACGGTTGTTTTATCTTGCCGCCATCCATTCCAGGTTCTTCTCCTTCGGCAAACGTGCTATTCTGCGGGCCCTCATCGAGTGCACCCGACGCGGGGCGGTCCATGCGCTGAGATGTGGAGGGGTGGCCAACGACGAGGAGGCCCCAAATGAAACTCACCGCATTCGCCTTTGCTGGCGTCGCAATCGTCATGTCCATGACGCCTGCTCATGCTCATCATTCCTTCGCCATGTTCGACTACATGAAGAGCATGACACTGGAAGGAACGGTGAAGGAGTTCCAATGGACGAACCCGCATAGCTGGATCCTGATGATGGTCAGGAATGCCCAAGGCGGGGAAGAGCAGTGGTCGATCGAGCTGGGAACGCCGGCAGGTTTGTCGCGCCAAGGCTGGGTTCCGAAGACTTTGATGCCGGGCATGAAGATCACCGCGTTGATTCATCCTTTGAAGGATGGCGCGCGCGGCGGCCGCGGAATTTCCGTGACCCTGCCTGACGGCGTCATGAAGAGCCATCCCTTCCCATTGGGCGTTCGGACATCTTGAACCGATCGAATGGAGGTCGCGATGAAAGTGAAGGACGTGATGCATAAGGGCGTCGATTGGGTCGGTCCGGAGACCCCAATCGCCGAACTCGCGAAATTGATGTGCGAGCACGACATAGGCGCCATTCCGATCGGAGAGAACGACCGGCTGACCGGCATGGTGACCGACCGCGACATCGTCTGCAAAGGACTGGCACGGGACGGTTTCGATGCGCGCCGCGCGACGGCCCGCGACGTGATGACGGAAGGCATCCATTGCTGCCGCGACGAGGACGACCTCGCCAAGGCCATCAAGCATATGGAGGACCTCAAGGTGCGCAGATTGCCGGTGATCAACAGGAACAAGCGGATGGTCGGCATCCTGAGTCTCGGCGATGTCGGCAGCTTCGCGCCCGGCGATCTGCTGGCCAAATACGTCAAGAGCGTTTCAGCGCATCACCACTGAAGCAGATGCGCGATGCGATCCGTCCGGCGCCTGCTCTGCCTGAGCCGTAGCGGTTGTCACAAACATGATATTCGTTTCATGAGACATCGGGCCGAAATGCGAGCATGATCTCTGCTCCAGCGGGTCGCGGTTTCTTTCTCGTGACCGACGCCAGGGGACGTCAGGCCACGAGGCTCGCGATCCGGAACCAATGGTTCGGGAGAAGCGAAGATGGCTACCAGACTCCATATTCGAAATCCGGCCGAATGGGCTGTTGATCAAGTCGTATCTGCGGGTGCCGCAGCGAAGTCCGTGGTGCAATCCGTCATCGGAACCGACGAGGGCCGGCGTGCTGCGGCTCCGGTGGTGCGACGGATCGCGCTCCGCGATCTGAGAGACGTGCTGGCCAAGGGGCTGGATGACACCGGCGCGTACCGCACCGACGTTTTCTTTCTCTGCCTTGTTTATCCGGTCATCGGGCTGATCCTGATCGGGTTGATGTTCCATCAGGAGTTGTTGCCGCTGGTGTTCCCGATCGCCGCCGGTTTCGCGCTTGTCGGTCCGGCCGCAGCGGTGGGTCTTTATGAGATGAGCAGACGGCGCGAGCGCGGCCTCAACACCACATGGCTCGACGCATTCGAAGTCATCGGCTCGCGCGCATTCGGGGCGATCGCCGTGCTCGCCCTGATCCTGCTGGCGGTGTTCCTGGCTTGGCTGTTTGCGGCCTACGCGATCTACGAGGCAACGCTCGGGCCCGAGGTGCCGGCCTCGGTCGAGTCCTTTGTCCGCGACGTGTTCACGACAGACGCGGGCTGGACCATGATCGGCGTCGGCATGGGCGTGGGCTTCCTCTTCGCGGTTCTCGTGCTCTCGATCAGCGTCGTCTCTTTCCCGCTCTTGCTCGACCAGGAGGTGGGGCTTACCAGAGCGATGTCGACGTCGGTCCGTGCGGTCGCGATGAACCCGCTACCGATGGCGGTGTGGGGATTGATCGTCGCAGGCGGACTCGTGCTTGGGTCGCTTCCCCTGCTGCTGGGCCTTGTCATCGTCATGCCGGTGCTAGGGCACGGGACGTGGCACCTGTATCGCAAAGTGGTGGCGCGTTAGCTGCTGTGCGCAGGAAACAGCTCAGCTCTCGCCGTGGAAGAAGTCGTGGATCTTGCGGGCGAGCGCGCGGCTGATCCCGTCCACGGCTTCGAGATCGGCGACGCTTGCCTGCGCGACGCCCCGGGCCGAGCCGAAATGCGCGAGCAGCGCCTTCTTGCGGCCTGAGCCGACTCCGCCGATCTCTTCGAGCGGGCTTGCCCCGATCGCCTTGGCGCGGCGCTTGCGATGGCTGCCGATGGCGAAGCGATGGGCTTCGTCGCGCAACCGCTGGAGGTAATAGAGCACCACGTTTTTCGATTCGAGCCGGAAGGGCGGCTGGGCGCGACGGTAGAAGTGCTCGCGTCCCGCTTCGCGCTCTATGCTCTTCGCCACACCGACGACAATCACGTCGTCGACACCGACTTCGGTCAGGGCCGCGTGCGCGGCTTCCACCTGGGCCGCGCCGCCGTCGATCAGCACGAGGTCGGGCCATTTGTTCCACTTGCCGTCGGCCGCGTTCTCCGCGCCGCTTTCGCGCATCAGACGCCCGAAGCGGCGCGTCAGCACTTCGCGCATCATCGCGGTGTCGTCGCCCGGCGAGAGGTCGGCCGACTTGATGTTGAACTTGCGGTACTCGGCCTTCTGCAATCCCTCCGGCCCCGCAACGATCATTGCACCCACGGCGTTCGTGCCCTGGACATGGGAGTTGTCGTAGACCTCGATCCGCTTGGGGGCCGCGTCGAGTGCGAAGGTTTCGGCAACGCCTTCGAGCAGTGCGCGCTGGGTGGCATTTTCGGCCTGCTGACGCGCCAATTGCGCGCGCGCATTCTGCACCGCCGCGACCATGATCTCGCGCCGCTCGCCGCGCGCCGGCACGCTGACCTCGACCTTGCGGTCGGCCTTGATGGAGAGGGCTTCCGCCACGAGCGCGCATTCCGGGATCTCGTCGCTCAACAGGATCAGCCGCGGCGGGGGGCGGGAATCGTAGAACTGGCTGACGAACGAGCCCAGCACTTCGCCGGACGGCACGTCGGCGCCGTGACGCGGGAAGTAGGGCCTGTTGCCCCAATTCTGGCCGGCCCGGAAGAAGAACACCTGGATGCAGGACGCCCCGTCGGCGCGATGCAGGGCAAAGACATCGGCCTCGGAAAACCCGCTCGGGTTGATCGCCTGCCGCGAATGGATGTGGCTCATCGCGCGGATGCGGTCGCGCAGTTGCGCGGCGCGCTCGAAGTCGAGCTTTTCCGATGCGTCGTGCATCTGCTCCGCGAGCTGGTCCTGCACCAGCCGGCTCTTTCCGGTGAGGAACTCCTTAGCCTGCGCCACCAATGCGGCGTAGTGCTCGGCATCGATGCGGCCGGTGCAGGGCGCGCTGCAGCGCTTGATCTGATGGAGCAGGCAGGGCCGCGTGCGCCCCTGGAACACCGAATCCGAGCACGAGCGCAGCAGGAACGCGCGCTGGAGCGTGTTCAGCGTCATGTTCACGGCGGAGGCGGCCGCGAACGGACCGAAATAGATGCCGTCGCGCGATTTCGCGCCGCGGTGCTTGAGCACCTGCGGAAACGGATGATCCGTGCGGAGCAGGATGTTGGGGAAGCTCTTGTCGTCGCGGTAGGAGACGTTGTAGCGCGGCTTCAGCCGCTTGATCAGATTGGCTTCCAGCAGCAGCGCTTCGACCTCGGACGCCGTCGAGACGAAGATCATCTCCGCCGTCTCCGAGATCATGTGCTGGATGCGGTAGGACTGCGCGCCCGGCTTGGCGTAGGACGCGACGCGCTTTTTCAGGCTCGCCGCCTTGCCGACATAGAGCGCCTCGCCCTTGGCGTTCAGCATGCGGTAAACCCCGGGCGCATCGGGCAGCGTCTTCAGATAGGCGGCGATGCGCTCGGCGCCTTTGAGCGACCTCTCCGCGTCGCCCGCTTCGGACGCATCGGTATTCTGATTTTCTTCCATCACATCATCATATTACAGTAGAACTCAGGTTGTTTGGGGAAGGCGCGTTGGCACCATGGCTCTCATCTTCCGGCAATTGTTCGACCCGCAATCCTCGACCTATACCTATCTGCTCGCCTGCGGCAAAAGCCGCGAAGCGATCCTGATCGATCCCGTCTTCGAACAGGTGCGGCGCGATGCGGCGCTGATCGACGAATTGGGCCTCAAGCTCATCTCCACGCTGGAAACCCACGTCCACGCCGATCACGTGACGGGCGCCTGGCTGCTCAAGCGACGGACGCAAAGCCGCATCGCGGTACCGGCGGCGAGCGGTGCTGAAGGCGCAGACGTCTACCTCAAGCATGGCGATAACGTGCGCTTCGGCACCCGGCACCTCGCGGCCCGCGCCACGCCCGGCCATACCCACGGCTGCACCAGCTATGTGCTCGACGACGAAAGCATGGCGTTTACCGGCGACACGCTCCTCATCCGCGGCTGCGGACGCACCGATTTCCAGCAGGGCGAGTCGCACGACATGTACCGCTCGGTCCATTTGCAGCTCTTCACCTTGCCCGAGTCCTGCACGCTCTATCCCGCGCACGATTACCGCGGGCTGACGGCGACCAGCGTGGCGGAGGAGAAGCGCTTCAACCCGCGGCTCGGCGGCGCGCTTTCCGAGAGTGATTTCGTGGGCTACATGAGCAATCTCAAGCTGCCGCACCCCAAAAAACTCGATATCGCCGTGCCGGCGAACCTGAAATGCGGCAGACCGAACGAGGATCAACCGATGGCCGACCCCGATTGGGCACCGCTCTCCTGCAATTTCTCCGGAATCTGGGAGATTCAGCCGCATTGGGTCGAGGAGCATCTGGGCCAGGTGCAGGTCCTCGACGTGCGCGAGCCCGACGAGTTCACCGGTCCTTTGGGCCGCATCCCCGGTGCGGTGCTGATCCCGCTCGGCGAGCTCGCGGGGCGCGCGCAGGAGCTGAAGAACGACCAGCCGATCGTCGCCGTCTGCCGCGCGGGCGGCCGCTCGGCGCAGGCGACGATCATCCTTCAGCAGGCGGGATTCACGAACGTCGCCAACCTGCCGGGCGGCATGCTGCGATGGCGCGGCGAAGGCCACGCGGTAGAGGGCGGCAGCTCGTAAGTCAGAGCGGCGAGACGCGCTCGATCTCCACGCCCGCGGCTTCCGTCCCCGGGAGTGCGTGCAGTTTCTCGACGCGCACGCGGGCTTTCTCCACGCGCTTGTCTTCGAGGCACGATCGCGCGATGCGCTCGGCGAGCGTTTCGGCGAGATTGATGTGACCTGCCGCGACGATGCCGCGGATGTTGTCGGCGACGGCTTCGTAATCGATGACGGCCTCCAATTTGTCGCCGGCCGCGCAGGCGTTGCAGGTGAGCCAGACATTGACTCGGATCGGCTGAGGCTTGCCCTGCTCGTGGCCGTGGACGCCGATGCGGGCGAGCAGCTCGAGATTGCGCACGAAGACGAGGGTGGTGTTGTTCATTGCTCGGCTCCGACGTCGGCGGTTTTCCAGATCAGGTGCTGGCCGCCGTCGACCGCGATCATCTGGCCGGTGACCGCGCGCGCTTCGATGAGGTAGCCGACGGCGCGGGCGACGTCATCGGGCGTCGCGCCGCGGCCCAGGATCGTGGACTCCTGCTGGCGCTTGAAGTGGGCTTCGCTCTGGCGCTCGTTGCGCAACGTCGGGCCGGGCGCCACGCCGTTGACGCGGATGCGTGGCCCCAGCGCCTGGGCGAGCGTAACCGTCAGCCAATGCAGGCCGGCGCGGCTCACGCCGTAGGAGAGGAATTGCGGCGTGGGTTTCAATAGGCGCTGATCCAGCAGGTTGACGATCGCACCCTCCGCGCCCTCGGGAATCTGCTCGGCGAAATCGCGCGACAGCACAAGCGGCGCGCGGAGATTGGCTTCGATGTGCTTGTCCCAGGATTGGCGGGTCATGGTGGCGATCGTGTCGTTCTCGAACACCGACGCATTGTTGACGAGCGCGGTCAGCGGCCCGACCGCCGCGCGCGCACGGGCAATCAGCCATTCGGTGTCGTCTTCCAGTGTCAGGTCGGCATTGATGGCGGCGGCGTGCACGCCCTTTTGGTGCAAGGCGGCGACGGTCTCCTCGGCTTCGGCCTGGGAATTGTTGTAGTGCACGGCGACAGACCACCCGGATTCGCCCAGATGCAGGGCAATGGCGCGTCCCAAGCGCTTGGCCGCGCCGGTGACGAGGACGGATTTCTTGGCCGGTTTCATGAGGCCCTCTCTAGCACCGCCGCGCCCCAGGTGGGAATGTGCAGAGAACCCTTGGGTTCCGGCTTAACGATCTTGTCGCCTTGCCTTTACGAGGACGGCGTCCTTCTATGGCAAATCGTCCTTGCAGGTGAATCGGTCCATGTCGTTCGACATCGTCAGCCACGTCGCGCCGAGAGTTGCGGACAGCGCCCAGCCGCTGGACGGCGATGCCCTGGGCCGTGACCTGACCGCGCTGGCGCGCGCAATGGGCGGCGACCGCGCGAAATTGCGCAAGGCGGCGTTGGACACCATCCGCACCACGTTCCTGGCCGCGCGCGCCCAGGTGAAGGAGCGGATGGACTCGGGTACCACGCCGGGCGTTGCCGTGGCGAGAGCCCTCTCCGCGCTGCAGGACACCACGATCCAGGTGATCTACGATTTCGCGGTCCGGCATTTCTATCCCGCGCCCAATCCGACCAAGTCGGAGCGTCTGGCGATCGTGGCCACCGGCGGCTACGGCCGCGGCCTGCTGGCGCCGTCCTCGGACATCGACTTGCTCTTCATCCGCCCCCACAAGGAGACGCCGTGGGACGAGAGCGTGATCGAGTTCATCCTGCACATGTTGTGGGATCTGAGCCTCAAAGTCGGCCACGCGACCCGCTCCATCCCCGAATGCGTGCGGCTGGGCAAGCAGGACATCACCATCCGCACCTCGCTTTTGGAGGCGCGCTATCTGTGGGGCGACCGTGAGCTGTATGACGAGCTGAAGCGGAAGTTCTGGAGCGACATCGCCACCGGCAACGGACAGGACTTCGTCGAAGCCAAGCTCGGCGAGCGCGACGAGCGGCACCGCCGCCAAGGCGAAAGCCGCTACCTGGTGGAGCCCAACGTCAAGGACGGCAAAGGCGGCTTGCGCGATCTGCAAACGCTCTACTGGATCGGCAAGTATCTCTACCGTGTGGAGGACGCAAGCGACCTCGTCCATCACGGCGTCTTCACCAAGGAAGAGTACAAGACGTTCCAGAAGGCCGAGGCCTTCCTGTGGACCGCGCGCTGCCATCTGCATTATCTCGCCGGTCGCGCCGAAGAGCGCCTGTCGTTCGACATGCAGCCGGAGCTCGCCAAACAGCTCGGCTATTCCGATCCGAACCTGCACAAGGCGGTAGAGCGCTTCATGCGCAACTACTTCCTCGTTGCCAAGGACGTCGGCGACCTGACGCGGATTTTCTGCGCCGCTTTGGAAGAGCAGCACAAGAAGACGATCCCCTCGCTGAGCCGGCTGTTGCCGGGCTTCCTGAAAATGCGCACGGAATCGGACGATTTCTTCGTCGAGAACGCGCGACTGGCCGCCCGGCCCGGCCTGTTCCGCGAGAATCCGATCAACCTTCTCCGGCTGTTCCATGTCGCCGATGCCAAGGGCCTGGACATCCATCCCGCGACGCTGCGCAACGTGACTCGGCAGCTCGATCTGATCGACGACAATCTGCGCGCCGACCCGCAGGCGAACCGGCTGTTCCTCGACACGCTGTGCTCGCGGAAGGATCCCGAGCGCGCGCTCAGGCTGATGAACGAAGCCGGCGTCATGGGGCGCTTCCTGCCGGAGTTCGGGCGCGTCGTGGCGCTGATGCAGTTCAACATGTACCACCACTACACGGTGGACGAGCATTTGCTGGTGGCCGTCGGCAACGTCTCGCGCATCGAGCGCGGCGAACTGAAGGCCGAATTGCCGCTGGTGAGCGACCTCATCAAGCGCGTGAAATCACGCGAGGTGCTGTTCGTTTCGATGCTGCTCCACGACATGGCCAAGGGCCTGCCCGGCGATCATTCCGATCTCGGCGCGGCGCTCGCGGAGTCGATCTGTCCGCGGCTCGGCCTTTCGCCGGCCGATACCGCCACCGTCTCGTGGCTGGTGCGGCAGCACCTGACGATGAGCGACGCGGCGCAGAAGCGCGACGTGTCCGATCCCAAGACGGTGCAGAATTTCGTCGAAGCGGTGCAGACGCCGGAACGCCTGCGCCTGCTGCTGATTCTCACGGTCGCGGACATCAGGGCCGTCGGACCCGGGGTCTGGAACGGGTGGAAGGCGCAGCTTCTGCGCGAGCTCTATCTCGAAGCCGAAACCCTGATGTCGGGCGGCGACTCGGCGCCCGAGCGCAACGCGCGGATCGCGGACGCCAGGGGCAAGCTCGGGGCGCGGCTAAAAGCCTGGCCCGAGGCAGCGCGGCGCCACGCCGCAACCCGCCACTACGACGCCTACTGGCTGGCGTTCGACGCCGATGAGCTGGAATTCCATGCCCGGCTGGTGGAGAGCGCCGAACAGAAAGGCGAAAAGCTTGCCATCGGCGCGCGCTCCGATCCGTCGAACACGGTGACCGAGATCGTGATCTACACCCAGGACCACCCCGGGCTGTTCTCTCGCCTCGCCGGTGCGATCTCGGTATCCAACGGGACCATCGTCGGCGCCAAGATCTTCACCACGACCGACGGCTATGCGCTCGACGTCTTCCGGGTGCAGGACGCGTCCGGCGGTCCGTTCGGCGACGGCGGCCGCATTGAGCGCCTGAGGCAGACGATTGCCAAGACGCTGGCGGGCGAAATCCTGCCGCGCGCGGTGTTTGCCAAGCGCACGCCGGGGCGGCGCGCAGCGGCGTTCAAGACCCGTTCGCGGGTGATTTTCGACAACGAGGCCTCGACGGCCTCGACAGTGGTCGAGGTCGAAAGCCTGGACCGCGTCGGCCTGCTCTACGAGATCACGCGGTCGCTGTTCGACATGGGGCTCGGGATCACGTCTGCCATCGTCGCGACCTATGGCGAGCTCGCGGTGGACGTCTTCTACATCCGCGACATCTTCGGCCATAAGGTGACCCACCCCGAGCGTCTCGCCGCGATCGAGGCCCGCCTGATGAAGGCGCTGGAAGGCTGAACGGACAGTGGACTTGATGTCGGGCGCGGCCTCAGCGATAAGGCCGCCGCCTCGTCTCCTTCCGGATACGCCATGACCGACGCTGCCAAGCACCAACCGCTGGTCTTTTCGGGCATGCAGCCGACCAACACGCTGCATCTCGGCAATTATCTCGGCGCGCTCAGGAACTGGGTGAAGCTCCAGGAACGCATGCCTTGCATCTACTGCGTGGTGGACATGCACGCGCTGACGGTGGAGAGCGACCCCAAGGCGCTGGCGCAGGCGACCCGCGAAGTGACGGCCGCCTACATCGCGGCCGGCGTCGATCCCGCGCGCTCGATCCTGTTCAACCAGTCGCAGGTCGCCGCGCACGCCGAGCTGGGCTGGATTTTCAGTTGCGTGGCGCGCAT
>Ga0137432_1000930_pt1 | contig 10835 bp, 10 predicted proteins | sample EasRivERMZT820_2_FD_102337 | JGI IMG/M metagenome (GOLD analysis project Ga0137432, IMG submission 102337) | Soil microbial communities from meander-bound floodplain in the East River, Colorado, USA - East River MetaG ERMZT820_2 | ecosystem: Environmental > Terrestrial > Soil > Floodplain ...
TCGCCCCGCGGGCCAGGAACTCAGGTCCCGTCGGCCGGTTTCTCGGTGACTGGTACCCGATGCTGCTGTTGCCAGCCCTCTACGGGGAAATCGGCGTTCTCACGCTGAGCGCCGGATTCCAGAACGACCTGTTGATCCAGCGCCTCGAGACGTGGGTCTTCGGCTCCCAGATCTCGTATCGTTGGATCCGGGAGTCCCCCGACGTCGTGGTGTCGTGGCTGCTGCACGCCTGCTATCTGGCCTACTACCCGATCTTGTGCGCATCCCCGTTGGCGCTGTGGATGGGAGGACGTCGCGATGCGTCGCGCCACACGATCCTCGCCGTGATGGCGACGTTCTACCTCTGTTACATCGTGTTTCTGTTCTTCCCCGTCGCCGGCCCGCGCTACGCGTTCGATGCCGCGCACAATGCGGCCACGGACGTCTGGCCGGCGCGGGTTTCGGCCTGGCTGCTCGATCGCGGGGATTCCTGGGGCGCGGCATTCCCGTCGTCGCACGTAGCCGCGGCGGTCGTTGCGACGGGAATGGCGCTGCGCTATTGGCGCGTGGTGGGTTTGATACTGCTTCCGTTCACGATCGGACTGACACTCGCCGTCGTGTACGGACAGTTCCACTATGCCGTCGACTCACTCACGGGACTGCTCGTGGCGGCGTTGATGCTTGGCGTCATGCAAACGGCTGAGGCGTCGGTGCCTCAGCCGCTGCCACGGGGTTTAGTGTCCGACGTGTGAATGCCCGCCGGACATCGTGCCGGCAGGCTGGCTCAGACCCATGAAGTGTTGCAGGTCCTTCTGATATAGCTCCTCGCTGGTATTTGGCGATGGCCAGGCCGCATCCCGATCTGGAATGAACAACCCACCCACAACTCCCATTCCGCCATCGGGGAGCGTCTTCCCGGTCGGATTGTCGTAGACCACGCGCACGCGATAGCGGTGCTCCGGAGTCATCCGCAGGCCGATTCTGGTGAGCCCGTAGAACTTGCCCATCGGTATCGGACTCGCTGCGCCGGCTGGTGCCGGCTCCGGTTCTCCATGCCAGAGCAACTCGTTGGTCGTCGCGTCCCATAGCTCGATCGTGCGCCCGTAGGCGTGCATGTGCCCGCCGATCACCAGGAGCTTGCCGGCAACCGCCGGACTTCCTTCATAGGAGCGCTCGCTGGTCCCGGGCGGAAGGTCGAAGGACTTGTCACCGACCGGGAACGCGACGTCGAGCTGCCACGGCACGACCGAGAGGAAGGGCCAGGGTCGGCCCGCAGGCACATAGCTCAGCACCAGCCGGACCCGCACGCCCTGATATCCCACGGATGTTGGATTGTGGACCATTGCGTACGCGAGGACGTGCTCGCCCGCCCGGAACGGCGATCCCACGAAGAGCCACGGCATCCGTATCTCGCCCGTTTCCCCTCCCGATGCGAGGATGCGACGGGAAATCGGCAGGAACAACTCCCGCTCGTTCGGATCCATCACGTTCATGTGATGCAGCAATTCGGTCGGGAGCTGCCGACCGGCCTCATCGAAAATCTCGGCCCGCACCGCGTAGATCGATCCATTGACCGGGAATTCCCCTACGGACGCCGGTTGCCTCACCATGCCGCCGGCCGGGAGATCCACCGCCGGCAACTCCATGATCAGCTCACCCCGCTTCGCGCCGGGGGTAATCGTCGTCTGCGCCAGACCATCCCAGTTCGGGTGGTGAGTAGCGGCTGGCCCGTCTACGGGAACGGCACTCGCGTAGCCGGCGACAGCCAGGCGCAGTGCGGCCAGGACCACCAACCAACGTGGAGCCATCGATTGTCCCTCTGGAATCAGTGGTTCAAGGTATAGCAACGAGTCCGGAACACGTACGGCATCAGATTTAGCGTACCGACCGGTGCGTCGGGAAGGGCCAGGGCTTAATCCAGTCCCTCTCGTAACGGCTGAGGGGGCGGATTTGGTTCACCGGTCAACGTTACAACATGCGCATTGCCGTCAAAACGGGGAATACGACCCCGGCGCTCGCCGGGGCCGCTCAGGCTTACTCGCTCGATCACCGTTACTCGACGGTGATGGCGATCTTCATCCCCAACGTCAGGTGGGGGGTGCAATAGCCCTTGTACGTGCCTTTCGGCGCGTTCGCGAAGGACACGTCATAACTCTCGTTGGCATTCGTGAGGAACGGGCCGGAGAGATTGTCGACGGTGTTCTTCATGTTGGCATTCAGCGCCGCCGCGGCGCCCGACGGAACCGAATCCTGCCAGAAGGCGATGTTGTGCGGGCCGCCCGACACGTTGATGAACCGGACCGTGGTGCCCGGCGCGATTTTCAGCGAGCTCGGCTCGTACGCCGCGCGCGTGGTGCCGTTGCCGGTCATCTTGACTTCGACGACGGGACCGGACGCTGCATCGCCCGCCGCGGGCGCCGCCGGGGGCGCGCTCTGTTGGGTCTCGGCTTGATCGCCCTTCTTGCCACAGGCGAGCACGCCAATGGCGACGACGGTCGTGAGCAAAGCGAAGCGCATTGCTGGACTCCTCCGGACTGAGTACTGGGGGGTGGGAATAGTGTCGCTGCTGGTGTCGATTGTGAACTGTTTCACAATGCGGGGGAATATAGACAAGGGTCCGCAAAACGGGAGTGCTCCAAAGGCATTGCATTCTGAGCCCTAACTCCAATATTGGGGCGCCTTTTTACAGGCTTCTCACTCTCTTGGAGGATCCCGTGCGACGCAGTCTGGTTGTGATCGCATTGCTGGCATGCTGTGCGACTAGGGCGCAGGCGCAGAAAGCCTGGCAAACAGAGTTCGGAATCCAGGGTGGCTTTACCCGGCTCGTGCAGGCCGGCGCCGGCGCTGATCCGACTGACGCGATCAGCATCCCGGGTTTCAGTCTCGGCAACGCGCTTCCATCTGCGGCCGGTCTCTATGTGACGATTCCCTGGACGCAGAAGCTGGCCGTCGAAACCGATTTCGCGGCTTCGCAATTCTCGTCCGGCCTCACCGCAACGCTCATCACGGTCGGCGTGCGCGCGGATTACGCGTTGACGAAGCATCTCTATGGGGCCGCCGGGGGCTCCGTGGCCTACAACAACGGCATCTCCAACGAGACTCAGCTCGGCGTTCAGGCCGCGCTCGGCTATCGGTATCGCCTGTCGCGCACACTCAACGGCCGGTTCGAGGCGCGCACCACGTTCTACGGGAAGGCAGAGAATGCCGGCGCGGTTGACGCGTACTCGGTCCTGGTCGGTGTGTCGACCGTGACGAGCCGCGGGCGCCCGGCGGCGCGCAGCACCTCAGCGAACGCGGCGCGGCGGGCATGGACTCCGAGACTGGGCATTGCGGGTGGGTATGCCAGCGTGAACGTCATCGGCGTCGGTTCGCTCACGGCCCTGGCGGTTCCAGGGTACGGAAGTGCCCTCGGTCCCGTGGTAAACACCGCGGTGACGCTGCCGCCCACCATCTTCGCGATCCTGCCGATCGGCAAGAAAATCGCGATCGAGCCGGCGCTCGATGTGCATCGCTTCCAGGAGAGCGGCCAGACCGATTTCAGCGGCAACCTGTCGGTCCGTCTCGACTACGCAGTGCATGGTGGCTGGTATGGCGCGCTCGGCGGCAATCTGCACTACGTCAAGTCGACGGGCGCCGATGCCGCGACTCGCACCGGTGTCAACCTGGGCTGGGGGTATCGCTTCCCGCTGGTCGCGGCGTTGGGCGGCCGGGTCGAGGCGAACTACACCATGTTCGGCGAGAACACCGACCTCGGCCTCGCCCCGACCAACACGTTTGGTCTGATGTTCGGCGTGACGATGGCGCTGAAGTAGCACCATCCTGGTTTATTGCGCGCGGCCCCCGGCAACGGGGGCCGTTGCGTTTTGGCCGGGTCGCGACGACACTAACTGCCTATGTCCGACAGCCCGCTGCCGCAGATCCCTCCGCAGGAGCTCGCCGAACGTCTCGACCGCGGGGAAGCGCTCCAGGTGCTCGACGTGCGGGCCCCGGAGAAAGTCGAACGCGGCCACATCGTGCTCGGGGCCGAGCTCGAGTTTCATGCCCAGCCGAATTCCAAGCTCCTCGCGATGCCGGACGTCAAGGCGCTGCAGCTCGATGCGTCGCGGCCGATCGCCGTGGTGTGCAATCACGGGAACTCCAGCAAGAAGGCGACGGCGTTCCTGCGCGAGCTAGGGCTTGAAGCGTATTCCGTAATCGGCGGGATGGCGGCGTGGGAGACCGTTTACGTCGCTCGGTCGCTGTCCCCTACCCCTTCGCTGTCGCACGTGGTGCAGCTCGATCGCGTTGGGAAGGGGTCGCTCAGCTACATCCTGGTGAGTGACGGCGATGCCGTGATTGTGGATCCCGGCCGGCACCTGACGCGCTATGACGACCTGCTCGCCGAGCTCGGCGCGACGCCGGCCGCGGTCGTGGACACGCATGTGCATGCCGACTACCTGAGCGGTGCGCGCGCGGCGGCCGATCGCTGGAAAGTCCCCTATTTCCTGCATCCCGACGACGCCGTTTCTCCATACGACTCGAGGCCCGGCAAGCTTGCCTATCAAGCGCTGCGCGACGGCGACACGATCGCGTTCGGGCACGCCACCTTGCGCGCGGTGCATGTCCCTGGTCACACGCTGGGCAGCATTGCACTGGTGGCTGACGAAGGGCTCGCGCTTACCGGCGACTTCCTATTCGTGCAATCGATCGGGCGGCCCGACCTTGGCGGCAAGTCCGAAGCCTGGGCCAAGCTGCTCTGGCAGAGCCTGGAGCGAGTTCGGCAGTCCTGGCCTGGTGAGCTGCTGATCCTGCCCGCGCACTACGCGAGCGAGTCCGAACGTCGCGCCGACCGCGCCGTGGCAGCGCGATTCGATGTGATCGCCGCTACCAATCCGATCGCGTCGATTCAGGACGAGCTGCAATTCCTCACGTGGATTGCCGATCATCAGGCGAGCTTTCCCGATGCATACCGCACTATTAAGGAAGCAAACCTCGGCCTGGTTGAGCTATCCGAAGCTGATGCGGAAGTGCTCGAGTCGGGCCCGAATCAGTGCGCAGTGGGGTAGTCCGCAGGAGTCTCAAGTTCCCAGACGGCGAAGTGGCTTCAAGCTGCAAGCTTCAAGCTGGCAGCCACTTCGCCGTCTGTGCAACTGGCGTCTGCTCTGGCGTCTCTTATGGCGTCCCTAACCAGAGACCACCATGCAGAGCCGAGTCCTACTGGGAACCGTCGCCCTCCTAGCAAGCGCATTTGCAGCTTCCGTTTCTGCCCAAGGTTGGGTGGATCCCGTTCGGCCCGTACCGCCAACCAACGTGACGGGGCGTATCGAGCGTCTTCGCAGCACCGTGCAAGTCAATGTGAGCGGACGCGTCGCCCGCGTCACGGTGGAGGAGTGGTTCCGGAACAACGGCCCCGTCATGGACGAAGGGATGTACCACTTCCCGCTGCCGGGCGAAGCGGTGTTCTCGAGCTATTCGCTCTGGCAAGGCGATCAAGAGCTGCGGGGCGAAGCGATGGACGCGACGCAGGCGCGCTCGATCTATGAAGCGATCGTACGACAAAAGCGCGATCCCGCACTGATCGAGCTCGCCGGTCAGGGACTCATTCGCGCGCGCGTGTTCCCGATCGGTCCGGGCGAGACGCGCAAAATCACGCTCAAGTACACCCAGCTGCTCGACCGCGCCGGCGACGCGTGGCGCTTCCGGTATCTGGGCGATCGCAATCGCCTGAGCGCACCGCGCAGCTTCCGCATGGAAGTGGACAGCGCCGGCCGGTTCGGCGATCCGTATTCGCCGACGCATCAGGTCCAGGTGTCGCGCCGCGACAATCGTTTCGAGATCACGCTGGGAGACGGCGGCGCCGGCGGCGACTTCGAGCTGCTGCTGCCCCTCTCGCGCGGATTGGTTGGCCTTTCTCTCGTGCCCCATCATCCCGCCGGAGAGGACGGCTACTTCATGCTGCTGCTTGCTCCGGGCACGACCGACGCGGCCGCGCTGCGTCGCGATCTCGTGGCCGTTATCGACGTCTCGGGCTCCATGTCGGGGGAGAAGATCGCCCAGGCCCGCAGCGCTCTCATCCAACTGCTCGCATCACTGCGCGAAGGCGACCGGTTCCGGCTGGTGGCGTTCTCGGGCGGCGTGCGCCGCTACTCCCAGGAGTGGACGGCGGCGACGGCCCGGGGTCGTCGTGACGCTGAGGCCTGGATCCGCAGTCTCGAAGCCGAAGGTGGTACCAATATCGCCGGCGCACTGACCGAGGCATTCTCGGAGCCGCCCGCCGAGCAGGCGCTCGGTGTGGTCGTGTTCCTGACCGACGGGCAGGCGAGCACCGGTGAAACGGATCCCGAGCGTATTGCCGAGCGCGCCGAGCAGGGCCGCGGCCGGTTCCGGGTGTTTTCCTTTGGCATCGGCGATGACGTGAACACGTATCTGCTCGACCGGCTCACCGAGCGCGCCCGTGGCACCACCGAGTACGTGCGTCCGGGCGAAAACATCGAGCGCGCGGTTGGATCGCTCGCCGCCAAGGTCGCGAGCCCGGTCCTCACCGATGTGACGATCTCGGGTGTCGGGGTCGAGCTGTACGACGTGCAGCCCGGAAGCCTGCCGGATCTCTTTGCGGGTGATGAGATGGTCGTCTTTGGTCGGTATCGGGGAGCAGGGAGCAGGGAGCAGTCCGTCACGGTTCGCGGGCGGCGCAACGGCCGGCACGAGGAGTTCCGCACGGCATTCGCCGATCGCGACAACGACGGGGCGCGTTACATCGAGCAGTTGTGGGCGGCGCGCAAAGCAGGCGCGCTGTCGCGGGAAATCCGGCTGCGCGGTCAGACGCGCGAGACGATGGACGCCCTGAAGCAGCTCGCGTTGCGCTACGGGATTCTGACCGAGTACACGTCCTATCTTGTGCAGGAGCCCACTGTCGCCATGCGGGGCGAGGCCGAGCGGCGTCAAATGCAGGCTCCGGCCGCAGCGCCGGCCGATCAGTCGGGGTCGACGGCCGTGGGCCGCGCCGCGGAGGAACAGTCGATGCGTGACGCGCTCCGACTCGACGCGGTCGTCGTACAATCCAATGGTTTCGACGGCGCCCGCGCGCGGTCGGGGATCAATCCGACGCAGCGCGTGGGCGGACGCCTCTTCATCATGCGCGACAGCACCTGGACTGATCTAGGCCACGGCGACTCGCTGCGGGTGGTGAGCATCGCTCCGTACAGCGAGGCCTACTTCGCCCTGCTGAAGGCGCTTCCCGATCTGCGGGACGCGGCCGCGCTCGAGAACGTGCTGGTGGCCGGGCGACGCGCGAGCATCAAGATTGAGGCACATGGCAAGACACGGTGGAATCCGGGCGAGTTGGAGCGCCTGGTGAGGGAATTTCGGGGCTGACCCGTGCGGCGTGTTGACGTGCGGCGCAGAACGGCAAGTGCCTGCGCCGCACGCCGCACGTCACACGCATGGCACCTATGCCAGACGATATCGCCGAAGTGTACCGCAACACCTATCCCGCGCTCGTGCGCTTCCTGTACCGCAAGGTATGGGACGCCGAGCGCGCGGAGGATCTCGCGCAGGAAGCGTTCGCGCGGGCGCTCGTCCATCGCCCCGACAACACCCGAGGCTGGCTCTTTGTGGTAGCGGCGAACATGGCACGGGATGAAGCTCGGAAAGCCGCGCGGGAAAAACGCCATCTGACGCTGCTGAAGAGCGAGCCGGATAGCACCCAGACCGCACCGGAAGAAGAGATCGATGCCGACACGCAGGCGCAGCGGGTGCGGGCGGCGCTCGAGCAGCTGACACCACGCGATCGCGAGGCGCTGCTGCTGTGGGATGCGGGAATGTCGTACGACGAAATTGCCGCGCAAACGGGGTTAGCGCGCGGCGCGATTGGGACCACATTGGCGCGGGCGCGCCGCAGACTGGTCGAGGCCTATGACGCGGGACGGGAAGGTGGACAGCATGTCGCACGTGGATGAGGGAACGCTGCACGCGTACCTCGACGGCGAGCTTCCTCCGGCCGAGCGGGCCGGTCTCGAGGCACACCTCGAGCAATGCATTGCGTGCAAGACCCTGCTCACCGAGGAACGGGCGCTGCTCGAACGCGCCAGCGCCCTGCTCGGCTCGACCCGTCCCACCGAGCGCCCCGCGCCTCCATTCCAAGACGTTCGACGCGCGCAGCGCCGCCCCTGGTACGCGCGCCGGACGTTGGCGTGGGCGGCCTCGCTCGTGCTTGCGGTCGGGCTCGGCTACTACCTGCGCGATCCGGGCGACGGTGTCCGATCCGTGCCGTCCACTCCTCCGACCGTTGGTGCGGCCGAGGATCGTCTCGTCCGGCTAGACAGCAGCGCGACGGCCGCGGCACCGGAGCAGGTTGCCAATCAGCCGCCTATGGCCCGGATGCCCGCTGGGCGCCGTGCCCAGGAGCGCAAGACAGACACGCGAGCTGAAGAAGCCGAGCAGAACAAAGCGGCGCGTGATTCGACCGCGGCGGGTGTCGTTGCCCTGGAGCCGCGTGTGCAGCTCCGGAACGCGACGCCCGCACCCGCTGCCGCAACCCCCAATCGCGACTCGGCGGCCCTGCGCCTCGACGCAGCAGTCGTCATGAGCGAGGCGCAATCCGGTGAAGTGGCGGCACTCCGGGGCCGCGCGGTCACGACGCAATGGCAGATCATCAGCCGCGGGGCGGCAACCACGCTTCTCGGTACCGACCCGGTAGGGTTGCCGGGCCTCAGGACGCGTCGGATTCGTCGCAGTCCCGCACCCGATGCAACCGTCGTGGTCGAGCAGGCACTCGACTCGGCGACCACGATTCAGATCTTCCAACGTCCAATGACCGAGTACGGATATTCGGATCGCGCGGCGCGAGAGGCCGCGCCATCCGCCGCGGCAGCTGCCCCTGCCGATCGGCTGGCGCGTTTTGTGGGAAGGCTGCGGGTCGAGATCTCCGGACCGTTGACGACCGACTCGCTCAACAAATTGCTGGAACAGGTCGAGCCGATACCCTAGTCTTCGCCGCGGCGCCACGCGATCAGCTCCGCCACGACGCTGACCGCAATCTCTTCAGGTGTGATCGCGCCAATCGCTAAGCCGACCGGGACGCGCACGCGCTGCAGGCTCTTCGCAGGCACCCCGGCCGCTTTGAGTCCTTTCGTGACCACGACCTTCTTGCGACGGCTCCCCAGTAACCCGACGTAGCCCGCCGGCGACGTTGCGATCCGCTCCAGGATCAGCGCGTCATTGCGATGCCCGCGCGTGGCGATCACGACGGCATCGGCAGCGATGAGCGGGTAACGCGTCAGGGCATCCTCGACGTCCGAGGCAAGCACATCGACTCCATCCGGAAAGCGCGTCGGATCGGCGTACTCGGCCCGGTCGTCGATTACGATGACCCGGAACCCTGCCGCGGCCGCCGCGCGCGCGATGGCGGCCCCCACGTGCCCGGCGCCAAACACGAACACGCGGGGCGCGAGCAGCAGCCGCTCCTCGACGAAGCGGCCGTCCCGGCTCAGGGTCGCCGCGGCTCCCGCGCGCACACCGGCGAGCTGCTCGAAGGTCTTGATGGGGCCTCCCTTGCTCCAGTCGGTCGCCGTCCGCACCAGGCCCGATTGGGCCGTTGCGGCGGACTCGAGCACACGGACGTACGCCTGCTCGGCGACGAGCGGCTCGACGAAGATGTCGACCGTACCGCCACAGGAGAGACCGAGGTCGCCGGCGAGGTCAGCGTTGAGATGATGCGTGAGCAATGTGGGGGCGCGGCGACGCTGGGCCTCGAGCGCCGCGCCGATGACCTCGGCCTCGACGCAACCGCCGCCCACGGACCCGATCAGCCGGCCCTCAGCACCGACGAGCATCTTGGTCCCGGCGGGAACCGGGGTCGAGCCGCGCACGCGCGCGACGGTCGCGAGGGCACCCGAAGCACCCTCGCGAATCAAATCCGCCGCCGCACGCCACACGTTCATACGGCAAAAACTAAGCTCCCGGGGCGGGATCTGCCCCCGGGAGCCGACGTTACGGGACGACGATGGTGCCGTTCATCCCCGCGTGAACGGTGCAGTGAAAGGTATACGTCCCCTGCTGCACCGTGGCCTGGTAGGTCCCGGTCGTCATCGTCGCCGAGTTTGCCGGCGTCGTCGGACCGGTGAGCCAGGTGACGTTGTGAGAATTGGAGGCGTTCGACCAGGTGAATATCACGACCCCGGCCGTCGCGGTGTCAGGATTGGGATTGTAGGAATTGTTGCTGACGGTGATGGCGTTGCCGTGCCCGCCGCTGCTGCTGCCGGTTGAATCACTACATGCGCCGATCGTTGCCGCGCTCAAGACGAGAAAACACAGACCTGCGATCCGCATACAGCCTCCGAAAGTGTGTACGAAGCAAACCCGCTGTTATGCGACAAGTTCCAATGAAAGAGACTCCCGGAGTAATGCTCCAGGAGTCTCAATGACGCGAAATGGAACCTATGTTTATGGCGAAACTACAATCTGCCCGACCATACCGGTCATGAAGTTGGTCGAGTGGAGCGTGCAACGATAGCGAAAGGTTGTGCTGCTCGTCACGCTGGGGAAGGTGCGTGGGTGCGTGCCACTGGTCTTCGTTGTGGAGTTAAACAGACCGTCCTCGAACGTCACGTTGTGCGAGAGTGTTCCGTTCCACGTCCAAGTCACCTGCCCAGCACTCAAGAGCGAGCCATTCGCCGGATTGAACGCGTTGTCTTCCACCGATACCGAGAGGGTTGCCCCCGGCGGCGGCAGGGGCGGTGGCGGCGGCGAGTACCCGGTGCTTCCTCCACTGCAGCCCAACCCAACCACGAGTGCCGCGACGGCCAGCAAACGAAACATCGGCATGATCCCTCCACGAGGGGAAAAGGTCAGCCGAGTTGTACCCGCATCCCTGCAAA
>Ga0137432_1000935_pt1 | contig 10756 bp, 20 predicted proteins | sample EasRivERMZT820_2_FD_102337 | JGI IMG/M metagenome (GOLD analysis project Ga0137432, IMG submission 102337) | Soil microbial communities from meander-bound floodplain in the East River, Colorado, USA - East River MetaG ERMZT820_2 | ecosystem: Environmental > Terrestrial > Soil > Floodplain ...
CGCTCAAGCTCCTCGCGCTGCTCATCAAGCTGCATCGCCTCCACCTCGATCCCGCGCTCCTCGGCGTCGTCCATCTCCTCGAAGCTGCACTCCATGCACAGCTTGACGCTCGGCTCCGGCACGTCCGGGCGCCACTGCACCGCCACCCCGCACACCTCGCACGGCCCGGTCACATTATTGTCGAACGGGGTTGGCTTGTCCGCCTCAAGGCAGACCACGACAGTTTGATCCATGATTGTCCTCCTCCTCAAAAAGTGGGGCCGCCTCCGTGAAAGCGGCCCCACCCGCGCTACCGCTGGGCTGGACAAATGCAAGCCAAAGCCCAACGGGTCTCTGTTGTTCGCCACGGTTCCCCTTCGTTGCCGACCCGTCGGCCCCTCCGGTCGTGACTAAAGTTTGGGCCACCGAGAACCGACGTGCTTCCACAACCCGGCGGCCCGGCACCCAGTTAGGCGCCTTTTATCATACGCGCAAGATCACCACGTAATTATTTCCTGATGGTGAAATTTAATGGCCGCGTTTCTTGCGCTCCGCCGCAGCCTCTTCCCGTAGCGCCGTCACCCTCTCCTCAGCCTCAGCCTCGGCCCAGAAATACATAGCCAGTTTTATCACCCGCTCGATTTCTTCCTTCGGGCTGTTGCCGGGATTGTCGTTGGCATAATGCTCCAGCGCCCCGGCGATCAGCTTCAAATCACTGGCCATCATGCCTTCTTCCTCTCGCGGTATTGCTTCTGCCGCGCCGCCGCCTTCGCCCGCCGCATCGCGCACTCCGGACAATTCGCCGCCGCCTTGAAATCGTAGCCAACCACAATCCCCGGCTCGACCGGAACCTTCGCATCCGATTTTTTCTGGGGCGGCTTCTTCGCCTCGGCTGCCCTGACGGCCTTGACCACCCGCTCCACCAAGGCCGGGGTGGTCTTCATCTCCCCCACGCAGGGCTGGCGAGGCCAGTGCTTGTGACCACAGTGCGGGCAGGTGAAGGGTTCAGCCATAACATAACGCATACACCATTCGTTACGTCACGCAAGGGGGAGTAACATAACGAGTGACATAACAGCGCATGGGTAAGAGTACGCTATATAGCTCTCCGGCGGATGGGACCCGTGGCCACAGCGCGGGGCTAGGGGGTGGCCGCTGCCTCTATGGCCACAGGCGCCATGGGACCCCTACCCCGCCCCCCTACCCCTCAGGAATGGCGGAAATCGTGGGTTCCTCAGGGTCTGTGTGTGTACCATGCGCGGTGGATATGGCCAGCATGGTGCCGCCCTCCACTACCTGTGTCAGCCTAGCGGCAAGCTCGGCCCTCGCCTCCTCGACCGTAGCGTGGACATGGCCGATCATGCCCTCATGCCGCACCGTAGTGTGGCCAGACAATGCGCCGCCCATTTCCTTCGCGGCCAACTCCAAGCCCTTCAGCGCGGCGTTGTAATCCTTTGATGTTGTTGCCTTTTCCACGATGCGGCCAACAAGGCGCAGCCTATGGGATTGATGCGCTATGGCCACCTGTGCCGTCCCCTCGACATAGGCTTTGCGGCACTGATCATAGTAGGTGCGGAGGGCGCGGCCCATGCGGCAAGTGGCGCGGCCAGCGTCATAGAGGGAGATATGGCGCTGATCTAGGTTGATGCCCCAACGCCTTCGCAACTCGGCGGCGATCTCGTTAACCCCTTGGAAACAGGCGAAACTTTCGACCACGAAACGCTTTTGCTCAAGAGTGAGGCCACGCACCGCAAGCATAACTTCAGGTGGCTTTTCGCCCTTCGCGTCCGTCTCGCTTTTTTTTTCGCTGGCCAATTCTTTCGCTTCGTCTGGCCTCTGAGGAAGAGGGGGGAACGTATCGGGGAACCGGGCGCGGTGCTTTGCTGTGGCCATGGCCGGGTTTTACTCCGTGGCGCTGAGGTGAGGCAAGAGGGGAAACCGACGCGCAAAAAAAGCGTGGCCATAACGTGGCCACAGAGCAAGAAATTGAGCGATTTTGACCCCGATTTCCCCTCTGAAAAATAAATAATTTGCGGAAAATGGCCATTGCTCGATTATGACGGCTTGACAGTGTCATTTTGTCTCGACTATGGGCCGGTTTCAATTTGTTTCAACGTCTCTACCCCTCCCGAGACGGCATATGCGGAGGGTGCAAATTTGTCGGTTCCCACAGGGCCGCAGCTAAGGTGGAGCAGGAGGAAGCGCCTCTCTTCACCGTCCCGGTAACGGGGCTGACGGTAACGGGACTGGTCGAAGGCGAGGAGGATGGCCCCGCTGCTCACTGTAGCAGCACCAGCCAGACGCACCAGCCGGGGTGAGCGCACACCCGAAAGACCATGGTGAAACCGCCAAGCCAACGCCCTCCGGGGCTGAGGTAGGCCAGCCGGAAGGCTAGACGGCGAATTTGCAGGGTATTGAGAGGGGGCCAGACCCTGCTTTCCGCAAGGCGCCGCAAGGGGCCAAGCGGGCGGCAAGGCTGGACCCCCTCTCCTCTATCCGGTGGCCAGCGTTTGGCCATCGCATTGAGGAGAGACACCTCAAAAACAGTAACTTGAGTTTAATCGGAGGAGAAAAACAATGCCCAATTGGAACGGACAAGAAATCAGCGTCGAAGCGCACCGCATCGCCTTGAAGATCAAGGGAATTTGCGGCAGCGAGACGATGTCGGAGAGTTTTCCGGTCAGCGGTGCGGTGAAAACCCACCTCCGCAATTTCTACTCGGCGACGGGCGGAAAGCGCGGCACTGGACCGGATTGCTACGAGCCGACTGCCCGCGAATTTCGCCGCGTTTACAACGGCGTGATCAGCGGCGCTGCCCTCTACAAGGCGGCGATGAAGCAGCGCGGCGACAAGGCCGAAATCGAGGTCGTGGTTGAAACCGCTTCCAAGGAGGAAGAGGCGCTCAAGGCGCTGAAAGACCTCCTTGGCGGTGGCCAGAAGATCGACCCCGAGGCCGTGAAAACCCTTGCAAAGCAAGCGGTTGACGGTCGCATCGGCGAGGTGCTTTCGAGCATGGCCGGACTGATCGCTGACGAGGTGGCCAAACAGGTCCGCACCGTCAAGGTTCAAGTCGCTGGCCTCCCCGAGGTCAAAATCGACAACGTCCACAAGTGCTTCGAAGAGTTGTTGCTCTACGTGGTGAACCGCAAAAACGTCATGATCGTCGGCCCCGCTGGTAGCGGCAAGACGTTCGTGGCCAAGCAATTGGCGAAGGCCGCTGGCCTCGATTTTTATATGTCGGGCAAGTGCGCCGACGAGGTGAAGATCACAGGCTACACCGACGCCAATGGCCAGTATCGCAGTGTCCAATTCCGCCAAGCGTTTGAATTTGGCGGACTTTTCCTGTTCGACGAAATGGACGGCTGGACTGCTGACGCCCTGATCGCCGCCAACGCGCCACTTGCTGGCGACAAAGGCGACTTTCCGGACGGCATGGTCGAGCGCCATCCCAACTTTGTGGCCTTGGCCGCAACCAACACTTTCGGGCGCGGTGCGGACCGTCAGTACGTTGGCCGCGAACAGCTAGACGCTGCTTCGCTGGACCGCTTCGCCGTGGTCGAATTCGACTACGACGAGGACTTGGAAATGGCCATTTCCTGCAACCGCGACTGGACGAAGCACGTCCAGAAAGTGCGGGCTGCAATCATGAAGGAAAAGGTGCGGCACGTTGTGTCGCCCCGCGCTTCGCTCGACGGTGGCGTCATGATCGCCGCTGGCTTGCCATGGGCGCGGGCTGAGGAAAGCTACATCTGGAAGGGCCTCGACACCGTGGTCCGCAACCGAGTTGTGGCGGCAATGCGCTAAAATTTGCTCACTCTCCCAGAGGGTGGCCACTGGAAACGGTGGCCACCCCGAGGATAGGCTGAGCAGCCTAGCTAAGTGACTGATTTTGGAGGAGGAATACCCATGATTTACAGAGACGAGCCTTGCAACATCAAGGGCATCGCGTTGCGGACCTCGCCATGGACGGCGAAGCGTCAAATTCTCGCCTATGGCGACAGTGTGGCGGATGTTGCTCAGTGGCTGCAAGACACCCCCGCCAAGTGGCGGCACAAGTCGAGCGGCCCCGGCAATCCCGCTTCACCGAGTTGGGACCTCAACGCTGGTTATGAAGGCGCCCTGACGCTGGCCAAGGACGGCTGGCAGGAGGGCGTCGATATGATCGACGCTGCGCTCCATGCGATCATCCCCGCCGCTGGCAGGGAAGCGCGTTGGGGCTACGGCTACACTGGCGGAAGCGTCAACATCGGGCGCTACCTCACTGGCCATCCCAAGGCCATGAAAAACCGCCGCAAGCGTCAGAGCGGAAGCGCTCCGGTGCTTCATATCGTCGTCAACACCGTGGCGTCATGCGCCATCAACGCCAAGCAAATGGCCAACTACGGTGCGGCCATCACTGGCCTGATCGACCGTCTGGAAAACACAGGCAAGCGCGTTCACGTTGATATGGTGATGGTCATCAAGGCGCAAAACGACATTCGGCTCTCGTTGGGCTGGAACGTCAAGCGCGCCAGCGAACATATCGACCTTGCCGAGGTGGCCTTTGCCATCGCGCACCCTGCGGCCTTCCGCCGCATCGGGTTCGCAATGATGGAACGGACCCACGCCGACGCACAAAATGGCCACTACGGCTACAGCGGAGACGCCAAGCCCTGTGACGTTCCCGACTACACCGAGGGGACGATGATCGTGGACGGCGTCAATCATCAGCCGACACGGTGCAACACCCCCAAGGACGCGCTGCGCCTTGCCATCGAGCAGCTTAACAAGGCTGCGGTGCTGGCTGGCCACGCGACCATCGACCAGCCCCTTATCCCCGAGGACGAGGAATTGTTCGCCTATTAGGTTCGCATATTGACACCCGTTCCCAGAGGGTGGAGGCTACGGCTTCCACCCCGAGGATAACAGGTGAATGAAATGGAGAGAATTTGGAGCAAAGTGGCCAAGGCTGGCGCCGACGAGTGCTGGCCGTGGACCCACGGCAAAACGCTTGCGGGCTATGGCCAAACAACGGTCAACGGCGAAAAGCGGCTGGCGCATCGGCTGGCATGGGAATTGGCCGTTGGCCCTATCCCTGCTGGCCTGTGCATCCTGCACCGCTGTGACAACCCGCCTTGCTGCAATCCGGCTCACCTGTTTCTAGGCACCAAAAAGGACAACGCTGCGGACGCCATCGCCAAGGGGCGACCGTTCGGGCGACCACGGCAAACCCATTGCAATCGTGGCCACGAATTTACCGAGGAAAACACCTTTCGCCTGTCGGGCAAAGGTGGAGGCGGGACGCGCTGCTGCCGCACCTGTCGCTATCAAATGCAGCGAGACAAATACCATCGGAGGAAAAACCCATGAAAAACAAGAATTTCGTCGCCCTTGAAGCAACCACGAACGGCGGCGAGGGCTTTGGCCGTCCGCTGGCCATCGCTCCGAAGCGCCCCGCGCTGAGCAAGGCCGAATTGCTGGCAGTGCTGAGCAACAAGGCCGACGCGCTGACGGGCATGGCCAACGCTTCCGACATTGAGGTCGAACGCGAGGGCTTGCGCTATCAGGCCCACGCGCTTCGCCAAGCGATTGGGATGCTCAAGGGCGCCTGACACTCCCTGAGAGGGCCGTGGCCACAAACCACGGCCCCGACAATGGACTGCCACGGAGGAGAATACCCAATGACATACGACATAGTTGACGCTTGCGCCCTGTTGGCTCTGACACCAGCGGGGACGCCGGAAGCCGAGTTGCGATCAATCCTGATCGCCGCCACCGACATTCCGGAAAACCGCATCGCCGTCTGTCTGGCCGAGTTGAACGCCAGCCAGATGATCAACCATTTGCGCGGGCTGGCCATGCTTCACAAGGCGGTGACGGGCGAGGTGCAGACCCCGGCCACGCTCAAGGCCACGTTCCAAGGCGCGGTGTGGAACGACGATGGCGAGGGCCATACCACCTACAAGGTGACGGTGCAGGACGAGGACGGAGGAAACTCCTCCGAAATCACCATCAAAAACACTTACTGACACTCTCCGAGAGGGCGGCATGGCCACGCTGTGCCGCCCCGACGATGGACTGCCAGAGGAGGAGACTACCCATGAAAGACCCGAATTTTCGCGCTGCCCTGTTGGGCATAATTTTCGTTGGCTGTCTTGGCGGTGTGGCCGTGGAAACGGCCATGAAAGCCGAGACGCCGAGGCTCGTTGGCCTTGGCTGCGGCCCTCAGCGTGAAACGCTGGTGGCGGTGGAAGAGGATGATTTGCCGCCGCCCTGCTACGTGGTGGACACCCCGCAAAACCTGTGTGGCCACGACAACGCCACGCAGTGCGCCGAGTATCTTGGCGACGGTTACTGACGCGCTCTGGCCAGCGGCTCACCCCGCTGGCCTAACCGCATCAGCGGAACGGAGGAGGACCCATGAAAAATATCCTAGTCAACAGCGAGTGCATCGTCCGCAAGGAGGATGGCCAACTGTTTTTCCTTGGCGTCACGCAGGACCTCAAGGACGCGGTGGACAGGTGCAACAGCCACACCCAAACCGAGGAAGACTTGGCCACGCTGGCCGACCTTCCGGTGTGGGACGAGGACGTTGTGCCGATCATCGAAATCCTGCCAGCGAGAATTCGCCATTTTGTCTGACACGTTCTGGCCAGCGCTTCACGGTGCTGGCCTAATCGTTTCAGCGAAGGAGAAGAGAAATGCCCGACCTAAAAACCCTGCGCGCCGAGTGGACCAAAGCCGAGAGGCGGGCGGTCTCCGCTGGCGCGGCGGTGGACAGGGCCGAGAAGGCTTGGAAGCTGGCCATGGCCGATATGAAGAAGGCCCAAAAAGCCTACGCCAAGGAAGCGGCCAAGCCTGTGCCAATGAAAACCGTCACCAATCTCATGAGTGGCCAGCCGGTCGAAATCGCCGAGGACACGCCGCTGTGCTGTGACCCGTCGAGCGAGACGTACTGGTCGATGTAACTGACGCGCTCTGGCCAGCATCGCAAGGTGCTGGCCTAACCGCATCAGCGGAGGAGGAGGACCCATATGAGAAGCATGATCATGGGCGAGTATGAAAGGATGACCACGCCGATTGTCGAGAAGCTGCGCTCACCCGCACTGATCGGCGCGTCGATAACGCTCCAGCCAGACGCGGCCAAGGCCATCGCCGATGGCATCGAAAAGCTGGCGCAAGAAATCGACATCATCAACGCCAAGGCGCGGAGCAACCGCCAATGGCTGATGTTCGCGCTCGGCTTCATCGCCATCGACGCTGGCCTGTATTTGCTGGCCAGATTGGCCAACTGAACCTGTCACCCCAAGAGCGTGGCTGCGGACCTAGTCCGTGGCCACGCCGATGATGGCGACAGCCAAAACTGAGAGGAGGAATACCCATGGAAGAAATCGAGAATAGCTACGTGGTCTGCCCCGCTTGCGGGGTGAACCACAGCACCCTCGTCAAGCATCGTTGCTTCAAGCAGGACGAAGCCCCACCGCCACCGGAAAGCGAAGCCAATGAAGGCGACGGTGACAGCGGCGAACAGGGCGACACCGGCAAGGGCAAGAGTGAAGGCGAGGGCGAGGGCGAAGGCAAGCCCGAGGAAGGCGAAGGCGATGGCGAAGGCGATGGCGAGGAGGAGCGTGAGGCTCCTGCCCCGCAAGCACCTGAGCCGGAAACCCCGCCTGTGGCCGTGGTCTGCACTGTGCTGAAATTTGCAGCACTGACCGCCGACTGCGCCAAGAACGGTTCGATTGAGGTGACGCTCACCGAGGACGGACTGCTCGTTTACGGCAACAACGGCGACGAGACAGCCGTGGCCACCATCCCTTGGGGTGAATTCGAAAAGCGTTCGACACTGGACGGCGAATTCTACGTGAAACAGGTGATCGACGAAGTCGATGGCAAACTCGCCGACCCGTCGAGCGACGAGCGCAAGCTGGCCAAGCTGATCGAAGAGGCCAAGGCCATTCGTGACGCCGAGGCCGCAAAGCCGAAGCCGGAACCGGAACCACCTGCGCCTGTGTGGCCAGCGGTGCCGTTGAAGGCTGGCGATGTGGTCAGGCTGCGTAACGGCATCGAAGACACGGTGCGGGCATTTGGCTCGCCTGATACCAGCAAGGGTGCAAAAATCCGCACCACCAATGGCTGGCATCATGCCGACAGTGGCCGCTGGGGCGGCGCCCAAGGCGACAACGCTCAAGACATTGTCGCATTGCTGAAAGCAGCACCGGAGGTCAAGAAGGCGCGGGGAAAGCGAAAAGCCGCCTAACGCTACCGCTCACCGAGGGCCAGCGGGTTATCCTTAGGGATGGCTCGTTGGCCACGGTGGGCAAGTGTGAAAGCGGCCCACCTGCACACCGCACCAGCAAGATCATCTTGGCCAATGGTGCGCCAAGTCAGTCCGTCTGGACTGCGCTTGGCCGAGGCAACAAAACGAAGAGCATCGTCTACGACAGCGATGTTGTGGCCGACGCTGAATAATTGACGCTCCACCGGAGGGCCATGGCGTAAGCTGTGGCCCCGAGGACGGGTCGCCATTGCGAAACCGAAGAGGAGGAGAATACCCAATGAACAACCTGTTTGTTAATTTGGCCAAGCGCTTCAAGGCACAGAACCTTGAGGCCAAGGCCAAGGAGAGCATCATGCCCACGACCGTCAAGCCCGCCAAACCGGCTGAGCCAGCCGCACCGCCGTACATCGTACACACGGTGGTGCCTGTCAAAACTGGTTTCGCCATGCCGTTGGGCGAGGTCATTCGTGACCCGTTCGCACTGACGGTCGAAGCTGGTGTGCGCTGGCATCCGGAATGGAAGGAGCCACGCATCACGGTCAACGTCTGGCGCATCCTGCCGATGGGCGATGCGCTTGGCTGGAGCGGGGAGAAGGTGCTGATGTTCGCGTCACTGCTCGACCCCAACGTGGTGGCGCTGATCAAATTCCATGGCCAGCCTGTCACCGAGGAAAGCAGCAAGCTGCTGGCCAAGATGGGGGTGGCGGCGCCGAAGGTGCAGCAAACGCTGTCCACCTTCTACAGCTTCCGCACCAACCGCAACTGAGGAGGACTGCAATGAAGGATTTGGACAAAGCCCGCGAAAAGCTGATGGCCATCGCCAAGGATGCACCGGACGATGAGGTGACGCTCATCGCTTCGGCCATCCACCTTGGCCAGTTGGTGATGAACATGATCGACAGCATCGACATGGCCAAGGCGCGTCTGATGGATATGGGAGTGGACCCCGGCGATGGTGATTTCACCACCTCCACCATTCTCAAAAATCCCGAGGGCAAGCTGTTTGCCCTGACGCTGGCTCCAGCCGACGAAGAGGAGGCGGAGGAGCATCGGGTGGCGATGGCCACGGCCACCGACCTGAGTGCGCCAACGACTACGCACTGACATTACCGGAGGCAGGGAGTGCGACCCTGCCCGAGGATAATTTCAGAGGAGGAGGACGACAAGTGAACGAAGAAGAACACGCAAATGAAATGGCCAAGGTGGCCCGCCTTGCCACCAACGAGGCCAAGAACGCCATCATCGAATGGGCTGATCGGTTCGAAGACGAACGCGATTGCATCGGCATTGCCATCATCGCCAGCACCAACGTGGCCAAGGGCATGATCGACGCCGCGATGGGGCTGGAAGATCGGGGCATTGCCGAGGCCACGCTGCATCAGATCGACACGCTGCTGATGCCGCTGATCGACCAACTACGCGCCAAGCTGGCCAAGCAGGAGACCAAGCATTGAGGCACATCATCGACGGATGGCTGCTCACGCCGCAGGGCGTGGCCACCATGGGCAACTGCCGCCTAGTCAAAACGCAGAAGCTGCTCAACCAACTGCTCATGCTGGTCGAGAGTGAAATCGAAGAGCGCTCTGTGAAGCGCAAAGGAGGATTGGAATGATTGTGATCGACGCGAAGCGCCCCGAGGGGAACGCTTGGGCCATCATCGCCGCCGTCAGCGATGTCCTGCGCCAGCTTGGCCAATCCAAGTTGGAGCGGAACACTGTGCGCGAACGCATGATGGAAGGCGACTACCGCAACCTGTGCGCGGTGGCCGAGGAGGCCACGGGTGGACTGATCAAGGTCGTCAATCTCGACGGCGAATTGGAGGAGGACGAAGATGAAGAGTGAAGTGGACGAAGGCGCAATGCGGATGCGGGCTGCGGCGGACAAGGCCACGGCTGCGATGAAGACTGCCCTGATCAAGGTGATCGAAGATATGCTGCCCGAGGATGAAAACCCGAGGAACGCGGCGCGGCAGATCGGCACGATCATCACCGCCTGTTCGATGCTCTACGGCGATATGCTTGGCACCATCGCCAAGAGCGGGAACATGGCCGAGGCCGTACTGGCGGCGGGAATGGTGCAGAATTTCGTCGCCGAGCCGCTGCAAACCGTGGCCAATGTCGCGGGCGGCGCGGGCGGTATCGAGGTTCACACCAACTGACACGTTCTGGCCAGCGTCCACTGTGGCGCTGGCCTAATCGCGTCAGCGAGTTTCACCAAGGAGGAGGAATACCATGAAGGATATGATCGAACGCGCAGAGGTGGTGGCTTATCTGAGAGCCTTGGGTGTCCACGCCCGCAAGGGAATGTCGGACGGGTTTCGTGCGCGCAAGCCGGAATTCGACGACCAAGCGACCAAGCTGCTGGCCGCTGGCCTGCTGGCCGCAGCCGACCAGATCGAAGACGGGCGCATCGACAAGCAGCGCTGGTCATAGCGCCATGAACATAATTCGCTGCCTCATCGAGGCATTGAACCCGTGCGTCCACCAGTATCGAACGGTGGCCACGATGTACGACAACAAG